>Ga0102593_1000502_pt1 | contig 67973 bp, 70 predicted proteins | sample AraplaCol_mMS_r2_2_FD_76862 | JGI IMG/M metagenome (GOLD analysis project Ga0102593, IMG submission 76862) | Arabidopsis root microbial communities from North Carolina, USA - plate scrape MF_Col_mMS_r2 (SPADES assembly) (version 2) | ecosystem: Host-associated > Plants > Roots > Endosphere... | reverse complement strand
GATAAAACGATTTGGTATCGTTAAAAGGTTCTTTCTGTGTTTCTATAAATAAAAGGCAGCAGCTCATAAGTTGAGCTGTTGCCTTTTTTATTGTTTTTGAAAAGTGGCATTAAGTTGCGCTTTTATTAGCTTACCTGCAGCAGTTATTTTTAGTATCTTATGGAGAACTTCTCTGGTTTCCGTAACTACTAGTCAAAACAAAATAGGAATTGTCTGTGTTCAGTCTTCTTTTCGAAGACCAAAATAATAGGTACATGCCAAACCGAAGATAATGGGCGGCAAAAGAAAGACGATCATTTAACGGTCACCTTCCTTTCGGATGATTGAACGTCTACTTTCTGCATTGGGGTAGCAGTGTTGACAAAGAAGATGCCTTTTAACTTTGAATATTCCATCAATACTAATAGCAAGCTCATTGCAAGCAGCGGAACACACACCACTTTGGCAGGAATGTTGAAACAATAGTTAAGGACGGTGATGTTGGCAATAATGGGGAGAAAAATAATGTTCCCTAGTGTTGCGGTACGCGGAATCACCAATAAAAATGCAGCTAATAATTCGCCAGTGGCAATAAAATAGTTGTAGAAATCGGAATACCCAAAGAAATACCACGCCAGTTTCATAGCAGAATCTTTTGTTGAATCGAACACGAAATCACCTGTTATAAATTGTCCTGGGTAGATTTTGGCCATTCCATAAATAAGAAACGTAATGGCCATGGTCCACCTTAGGGTCGCAAGAATACTTAAACGAAATTTCTCTTTTGTTGATAAACGCATTGTTTTCCTCCATTTGTATGCTTAGTCCAAAAATCGCATTTTAGTTTCAGGGGTTGGCAACATGCATGACGTTTGTTTTCCAAACCACTTATACCGATTACGTGCAATGAAACGATAGAATGGGTTTCGAATGAATGCGGGAACAAGTCGGAAACACGTCATCAGTTGAATGGGCCCCCGAAGCCGGCGGACAATATGTAGGATAGCCGTAGACTCTGTGTAAAGATTCCCGTTCATAAGAAGAATGACCGACTGAAGCGGTGGGTCCTCGTAGTTATGCTGACTCAGCAAGGTTCCCGCAGTATCGGATTGAAGCGATGCAAAACGAAACAGAGCACGTAAATCCCGCTTGATGACAAATTGAACCCATTGATTGCAAACACCATCAAATAGAATAATAGGATGGTGTGATGGGTTTAGGGGCATGACTTCTCCACCCTTCCTTTTTTATGAATATTTACTAAAATAAGTATAATAGTTTGCGTATTGGACTACAAGACATAAGGGTAAATATGGGAAAAATCTACGTGAATTTTAAAAAAAGAGGAGTCAAATACGACTCTTCTTTTTTCGTGTTTATTATACATAATTAAAACTTTTTTACCTGTTTTCTTCAAAATGTAAAACTATTCCTGTTTTGAAACGTACTAGATATAGTAGAAATTTACAAAAGGAGATGTGATAAAGGAGTTAACTATCTTTGTTACTACAGAAAAAGAAACTTACTTCGAGGTGAAGACGTGAAAAATCAACATATTTTAGAGGTAAAAGATCTAACTAAAGTTTATAGAGGAGAGGGCTATGAAGTTACTGCACTAAATGATATATCCTTTCAGTTAAGGGGAGGTGAAATGGTTGCTGTTATGGGCACAAGTGGTTCAGGAAAAAGTACGCTGCTGAACATTTTAGGAGCACTCGATGAACCAACTAGTGGAACTATTAAATTAAAAGGAATGCTTTCAAAAGATATGTTCCAAGAACCTCAAGCTTCAGCGTACAGACGAGATAATATTGGATTTATCTTTCAATCATTCCACTTATTAAAGGATTTATCTGTAGAAGAAAACATAGCTCTGCCGCTCGTTTTAAAGGGACTTACATCGGATGTAATTGATTTAAAAGTAAATAACGTTGTTGAGCTCTTGGGCTTAACAGCTTGGAAAAAACACCGCCCTGTACAACTGTCAGGTGGACAACAGCAGCGCGTAGCTATAGGAAGGGCAATTATAACTGAACCACCTATTATTCTGGCAGACGAGCCTACAGGTAACCTTGATTTTAATACTTCCGAAGTCATACTAGACACACTGGTAACCACAAAAAACGAACTTAGCCAAAGCATACTTCTTGTTACTCACGACCCTAATGTAGCTACTTATGCAGATCGCGTTCTATTCTTTCATGATGGCTCTATTGTCGATAAATATATCTGTAGCGGAAATAGTGATTTAGATCATATACTAGAGAAGTTTAAGCTTATTACAAAAGTCGAGAGTCCTAAGATATGAAAACACTACGAGGTTTAGCTTTTCGTTTATTTAAGTCCAATAAATTTATAGTGTTTTCATCTATTATTATGCTATTAATCTATAAATATATACCAGCTGAAAACGGGTTTCTCGTTATTGTTTTGTTTCCTTTAATTTATTGGTTTATCTACGAATTTATATTAAGACCTAAGAAAAGAAGAAGCAATGATTAATTTAAAGAGAACATGGTTAAGAAGGAGCGATTTACTTGTTTTGGAATTATCTTAACATGTCAACAGGACTTGTAATAGCTTTAGCAAACGTTTTTAATTCTGCATTCCAAGGAAGTATGCGCTGGGTTATAGTCCGGTGTGGTTTGTTGATTTTCATATACAATTTAATAGTAACTTTTAATCAAAAACAAAATGAAGCGTCTAATCAAAATACTGTAGGAATTGTATCTAGAAAAGGGCGTTAATTGTTTTAGGGAGTTTAAAGTACTCAAATTCACTTTTTTTATAAGTGACGTAACGAAGATTCTGGAGTGAAAATTTTATAAGAAAGAGGGAAGTAATGGACGTTCAAAAGGTAGCAAACTTATTTTTGATTTTTATCTTAATTGCAGCAGGCATTTCATTGATAATTGGCTTTGTTGTTGCTGTGAGAAGTACAAACTATAAGAAGGGATATATAAGTACTTTTATATCCAGTGTTTTCTTTTTAATACTTATTGTGAGCTGGTATGATAAAGCATCTTCAAACGTTTTTATGGGGACAATACCTTGGATTTTAAATGTTATTGCCGTCATTATTGTATTACCACTGTACGTGTTAGTTGCTCGCTTTATATTTAAAAAGGTTACAAAAGGACAAAAAGGAACAAAGGAAAAGATTATTGGTTAAATTACTTTCTTTCATCGTTTTTTCTAATCTTCATGATTTTAAATAAATGAAGATACACAAAATCTTTTTTTATCAATATCCTGTTAGAGAAAGTGATTGATATCATTTTCTGTAAAGGAGAGAACGTCTATGATTAAAGTTAACCAACAAATTGTGAAAATAAGTGATCTAAATAATAGTTCGTTAACAAAAGAAAAAGCAGACATTTTAAAACAGATGGATGCCTATAGGGAAGTGTATGAGTATGCTACATTTGACCAGCTTGATTTTGATGTATCTGTTAAATTACAAATTATTGAATCGTCTGTGTTGCTGCGCAAAAGCGGTGCCAGGTTTGCTACATTTGCACGTTCTAGGTGTAACGAAAAGTATTGGAAAAGAACCGATAACGGAGGATTTCAGCTACTGCCTACCGTTTCTCCTCATCAGGCCATCGATGATATTTTTTACAACGGACACGAATATGCGTTTGAGTGCGCGACGGCTGTTATCATCATCTTTTACAAAGCTGTATTAAATAATATTGGAAAAGCAAACTTTAACAGGCTTTTTGCTGATCTTTACTTACACGATTGGCAATATGATGAAGATCTTGAGCTCCATGGTTATAAAGGATCTGACTACTTGCCCGGAGACTGTGCGTATTTTAAAAATCCTGATTATAACCCTGATACTCCCCAGTGGAAAGGTGAAAACACAATTGTATTAGATGAAACTCTATATTTTGGTCATGGAATTGGAATTACGACGCGGGAAAGAATTATTGAAGTGTTAAATTTAAAGAGAAAAGACGACGCAAAGCAATCAGCTTACCTGTCAGATGAAATTGTCAGGCTTCACACCGCTCACCTCAGTTATTTTGCAGTTAGATACGAACCCGTTGTTTGGTACGACAGAAACAGCGCTATTATTTCCACTATTGGGTCGATTACGTATGTAGCTTGATTGATCAAAGGTTTGATACTTTGGTCTTTTTTTGTAAAAAGGAAAGAATTACATGAAGGTAAATTTGAGAATTCAAAAGGATTTTATGTATAAAAGAAGAATCCATTTAATACACAGGTCTTAAAACTAAAAGGAAAGGAGGAGATTCCCATTAAAAATCGTGATAAAAGACGCAAGAGAAAACGCGGCGCATTAAAAGATTATCTAAAAAATAAGCTAGGTCAGCTAAAACCGAAGCCAAACAAAGGACCTGTCTCAAATTTGAAGTCTTCTGCTTAAAACATCCCCCTAGTTTTTATATAGGGGGATGTTTCTTTTGAGTTTTCTTTTATTTTCAGCTTTAACTGTTATGAGTGGCATTTAAGGGATAATTTGTGCACAATAGACATTGAATAGTTTATCTAATACGACAACGTAAGGAGAGATTAGACGATGGAAAACATGATTTTAAAACATATGGACGTTGTAAGAGGAATTACGATTAGTATCCTCGAAAAAACAACAGAAGAGGCAGCGGACATCACACCAAAAGGATTCAATAACAATATCCGCTGGAATCTTGGACACATTGCCTTTATTCAAGAAAAACTTGTGTTTGGCTTAGCTGGTGAAGCGATGCAAACGCCCGAGAGTTATGAAAGCTTTTTCGGCGCAGGAACAAAACCTGCCGATTGGACGGAGGCTGCTCCTTCTCTTGAAGAAATTGCGAATGTGTTGAAAGATCAAGCACATCGTATTAAAGAGTTCATGCCTCAGCAGTTTGACAAACAGTTGATCACACCTTTTACAAACAAAGCGGGCATCAACTTTACAACAGTTGGCGAAACGTTTTTATTCAGCTTTTATCACGAAGCGATGCATGTAGAAACGATTAAGCAAATTGGGAAAGCTGCAGCTGCACAATAAGGAAATAAAAAAGAATAAATCACATATTCTTTATAACTATTTTACATAGCGCCTATGCATATACTGATCTATACAGCGCATAAGATGTAACATGAGCTGCTTTTCCTAATGCAGTTCGCAAGGAGGTGACAACGTGAAATTTCTTTCAGGTTTAACGACTCTTCTTGTGATTTTAGGCGGTTTAAATTGGTTAGCTGTAGCATTAGGCGTGAATGTAGTAGAAGAGCTATTTGGCTCTTGGGATTGGTTAGTAACAACGATTTATTGGTTAGTTGGCCTGTCTGCTCTTTATCAAATTTTTGATAAGTTCTTCGGAACGGGAGCGAGTGTCAAAAGCAAAGCGCTATAATAAATATTATTTTTTATTATCTCTTTAGGGAGTTTGAATGTATATTCAAACTCCCTTTTTCATGGATAAAAGACGTGACATCCTTACAAAATACGGTAAAATAAGGTAATAACTAAAAAATAGGAGGAATGAGATGGAGCTTTGGGGTGTAGTACCTATCTTAGTGTTTGGAGTTCTTTATATAGGAATCATTGCTGGTATTATAGCTGTTATCGTTATAGTTTTAAAGCGAATGAAAGAGAGAAATCAATATTTACGTGACATACGGGATGAACTGAGAAATCAAAACAGAGCAACTATAGCAGAAAATAAAGAATAGAAGAGGGTTTAATAGATGAAGAAAAGTGTACTTCCTATATTTTTTATCGTAAATCTTTTTTTTATTTACTGTTTATTATTTAATCAAGGATACATCTTTCAGCTAAAGAATCTACCTTACATATGGGCTATTTATTTACTTCTTGGCACCTGTTTAGCTTTTTATTATATGCTGCGATATAAACCAAAAAAAGACGGACAGGTGTTGCTTTCAATCGGCATTTTAACTACAAGCATTAGTTCACTTGGCTGTTTAGGTTTCTTTTACTTCTTTTATCACGCGATGGGCGGATAAGAGAGAGCACCACAAGCAGGGACTTCAGTGAAAGTCTCTGCTTTTTATATGTGGATCTATTGTATAATAGAAAAAAAGAAATGAATGCAGGAGGGGAACTATGCGAATTGTTTCGCTTTGTCCAAGCAATACAGAACTAATAGCGTATTTAAAATGTGAGCATTTGCTCGTAGCAATAGATGATTATTCCGATTGGCCGCAGTCTATTCAAGGTCTGCCGCGTTTAGGTCCCGATTTATCTATTAATATGGACGCGGTGGAAGAAGCTAAACCCGATTTAGTCCTAGCATCACTAAGCGTTCCTGGAATGGAGCGAAATATTGAAGAACTAAAAAAACGAAAGCTTCCTTATGTCGTATATAATCCTAATTCGCTAGAAGATATCCGTCAAAATCTACAGGATTTAGGTCAGCGATTAAACATTGAAACAAAAGCAGCTGAACTGTTAAAGCGTTATGATCAGTTTCTTTCTACATATAAAGGGATTGCAAATCAAATTGATGAAAAAGCCACTGTATACTGGGAATGGTGGCCAAAACCTGTCTTTACTCCTGGCAAAGCAAACTGGCTGACTGAAATTAGTGAGTTAGCGGGAGGAGAAAATATATTTGCTGATCATAAAGAAGCAAATGTACAGAGTGATTGGGAAGAAGTGCTCAAACGAAATCCACTTCATGTGTGTTTGGCTTGGGTGGGCGTACAGACAAACAAAGTGAATCCAACGATTTTACACAAGAGACCGAACTGGTCTGACATGTCTGCCATAAAAGAACATCGCGTATATGTACTAGAAGAATGGCTGTATTGTCGTCCTTCACCTAGGTTGCTGTTAGGGTTAAAAAAACTCGCGCCGCTTCTTCATCCAGATACGTTTCCTGCATTTGACGGTAAGGACCCCTTATTATAAGAAAAAGGAGCGATACATATGAAAGATATAAAACAAATAAAACATACCCTTCAACACCGCTATCCTTTTTTACTTGTTGATCGCATCTTAGAGCAAGAAGAAGGAAAGCTTGCGGTAGGAATCAAACAAGTAACAGCAAATGAACCTTTTTTCAAAGGCCACTTTCCCGACTATATGGTAATGCCAGGGGTACTTATTGTAGAAGCTCTTGCTCAGCTCGGTGGATTTGCCATGGCTGCGGATGACCAACAAAAAGGAAGACTTGCTTTTTTAGCAGGAATAGACGAATGTCGTTTTAAGCGTCAAGTAAGGCCAGGAGATACACTGCGTTTAGAATTTGAGGTTCTCAAGCAGCGCGGAAAGATTGTAAGAGGAAAAGGAAAAGCATTTGTAGACAGCGAGTTAGCTTGTGAAGCGGTCATTACCTTTGCTCTTGATATATAAAAGCAAGTGTATTGAAGGAAACCGCTTTATGGCATAAGGGCTTTTTTTGTAAATACCTTAGTCAAACTTCCTTTTGATGAAAGAAGAAACGGGGTATAGAAGAAAAAAGGGAGAGGGGAGAATGCGGTGAGAACATTAACGGAAGTTGTTGTATTACTCACACTATTGGGTACGTATATAGGCATCTCACTACTTGTCTACAAACGGAAAAGAACGAATCCGTTTTTCTACAGTATTTACTTTTATTTAGCTACCAGTGTCATTTTGATTTGCTTGGTTATCTTTTGGCTTCAGCTTCGTTTTGGACTCACTGATAAGCAAGTAGGAGGATTGCTTATCAGTGTGGTTGCATTCTTTTTACTTATTTATGGGTTGTTAAAAACAAAACAAAAAGACAGGTAGCCGATGCTATCTGCTTTTATTTATATTCATGTTATATATTTTTATCAATTGTAGTGTCAATTGAATGGATCTCTTCATATACTAAAGATAACAGCTTTCTTTTGCAGGTTAGTTGACATCGTAGCTTACAACTCGCTATTCTTTTGATAATTCATTTTGTGAAAGGAAGTGGACGTATGGATGCATCCCGTATTATAGCTAAGTTAGAAAATCGGATACCGACAATTCTTGGGATGGAGCAGTTTTCTCGCTTCGGTATTCTTGTTCCGCTTATTGAAAAACAAGGGGAACTACATGTTTTATTTGAGGTAAGAGCGCTCGATTTACGAAGACAGCCCGGAGAAATTTGTTTTCCAGGAGGGCGTGTCGAGAAGACGGATGCAGACGAAAAAGAAACGGCTATCCGTGAAACATCCGAGGAGTTAGGGATTACGCCTGAATCTATTCAGCAAGTACAAGCTTTAGATTATATTGTTTCTCAATTCGGAACAATCATTTATCCTTATGTAGGTTTTATTGATGAGTCGCTTGAACTTCGACCGAATCCTTCGGAAGTAGCAGAAGTATTTACCGTGCCTCTTTCTTTTTTCCAGCGTACCGAACCTGATATACACAATATCCATTTCAGGGTAGAACCCGAACATAATTTTCCTTATGACGCGATTATTGGTGGTGAAAATTATAATTGGCAAACAAGAGAGATGGAAGAACATTTTTATTACTATGAAGATCGAGTCATATGGGGACTGACAGCAAAAGTGATTTATCATTTAGTACATGTATTAAATGATAAATAAAAAGCAGCGAATACGTATTCGCTGCTTTTTTTATATTAAATAGATTGAATAGCCTCTGCGATAGGCGTATCGCCTGAAACTAAATCAAAAGAACGTCCGAATGTATGATCTTCACTTAACGTTTCCACTACCACACGCGCTACATCTTCGCGAGGAATGGATCCGCGCTCTTTGTTCTCCCCAGCATCTACACGTCCTGTTCCTGGTTCGTTTAACAATCCGCCTGGTCGAACAATTGTATATGTTAATCCGCTTGCTTCTAAGATTTTATCCGCGTAATGTTTGGCTACATAGTAAGGAATTAGTGAAGTATTCCAGTTTTCACGGTGATGTGCTTGAAGTGCGCTTACCATCACAAACCGTTTAATACCTAAATCTTCTGCAGCTTCCATCGCTTTTACCGCACCGTCTAAATCAATTAAAAGTGTCTTATCATGGCCTGTATTTCCGCCTGATCCTGCGCTAAAGATAACGGCGTCACAGCCTTTCATCACTTCCTTAATTTCATGTACAGTGCCTTCTAAGCTTGCAAAAGCCGTTTCGATACCTCTTGCCTCAAGTTCTTTTGCTTGTTCTTCTTTACGAACCATCGCACGTACAGTGTGCACATCACTTTCATTCAAAATGTTTACAATATGTTTGCCTACTTGACCATTCGCACCAATTACAAGAACTTTCATGTCTAAATTTGCTCCTTTCAAATCCAAATGCTTATATATTATTGTTTCATATTCACCGTTTTCATTCAATAAATGAGCTCAAAATCCGGTGAATAAGGGGAAAGTAAGAAAATATATTAAAAAAATGAAAAACAAGAAATAAAAACTAATTTACAAACAAAAAAAGGAAAAAAATAGTTCGTTAAACCCAGTGTCTGAACTATTTAAATTTTGTAAAATTTTCTCAAACCCTTGGTAATACAACACTTCTTAAAAACAGTATCTCTTTTAACATTTCCCGATACAACCTATATAAACACATTTTGATAATTTTAAACTTTTACTTCGGAAAAATTTTTTGTTATTATGTTTTAGTCATTAAAATATTCATAAACGAAATATTTAGTCCGAGCGGACAAAGGAGAGGATAAAATGAACACATTACAATACTTAGTCGCAGAACGTGCAGAGATTTCTCCTCAACATGAAGCACTAGTTGAACATAATGAACGTTATACATTTAATGAATTTCATGAAAAAGTAAATCAATTGTCTCATTACTTCTTAGAGAAAGGAATTCAAAAAGGAGACCGTATTGGTGTTTTAGCTCATACAAGCATTGCTTACCCAGTCGTTACAATGGGGATTTTACAAGTGGGAGCAGTCGTTGTTCCATTAAGTAAGAGCATGACACCTTATGAGCTTGATAGCATTATTACGAGCGGACAGTTAAAAGCGATTATCCACCACAATGAATTTACGTCTGTATTAGAAAAAGCGGAACAAACGGATGGACTTAGTTTTACGTTAAAAATTGAGGATGCAAAAGAATTTACAACTCAATTCTCAGCGTATAACACAAACACGCCAGAAGCACTTCCTGAAGTACTTCCTGAAGATCTAGCATTGATGATGTTCACATCAGGTACAACAGGTAAGTCAAAAGGATGTATGATTGCACACGGATCGGTAAGTGCCTTTTTAAATTCTGGCGGACAGGAAGAACGTGCAAATATTGATAAAAGCATGCGCTATTTGTTTGTTCATCCATTCTTCCACATGAGTTCGATGAGCATTTTATTTATGTGCATTAACACAGGAAACACAATGGTATGTTCTGAAGAAACAGATCCAGCTAAAGTAATTGAAGTAATTGAAAAAGAAAACATTAAAATGCTGTTTGCACTACCACCTGCATTAAAATACATTGTAGAAGAGCTTGAAAAAGGAGATCACTATGATTTCCCTCTAAAACTTGCTGTGTCAGGCGGAACAAAAGTATCAGAGTCTTTAATTGAACAATATGATCGTAACGGAATGATTTTAGCTCAAGGGTACGGAAGCACAGAAGCTTGGATTATCAGTTCATGGCATCCTCAAATGGGATGGAAGAAAGTAAGCTCTGCTGGAAAACCTGCTCCACATGTGGAAGTTAAAATTGTAGACCCCGAAACACGTCAAGAAGTTCCAACTGGAGAAAAAGGTGAAGTACTTGTACGAAGCCCTTATCTATTTAAAGGCTACTGGCAAAATGAAGAAGCAACAAACGCTGTCTTACAAGATGGCTGGTTAGCGATGGGCGATGCAGGTCGATTAGATGAAGACGGATTTCTTTACATTGAAGGACGCTATAAAGATGTAATTGTATATGGAGGAGACAACATCTACCCAGATCAAGTAGAAGAAGTTGTCCTAGCAGCAGATGGTGTGTTAGAAGCGACAGTTGTCGGCATGCCTGATGATGTGTACGGCGAAGTTCCATATGCATTTGTTGTTAAACAAGAAGCATCTGCTTTAACTGAAGAAGATGTAGTGAACTTCTGTAAAGAACGATTAGCACCATATAAAGTGCCAACTGTTGTATTTGTTTCATCACTTCCTAAAAACAGCGTAGGAAAAGTGTTGAAAAACGAAGTGAAAAAACAAGCCTTAGCACACGCATAATAAAAAAGCGGCCTTTATAGCCGCTTTTTTTATATTTATTGCTGTAATTTTTGAGATATTTTTTTCATAATGTGAAAGTATTGATCTCTTTCTTCTTCTGATAAGTGTGAAAGTAAATCTGACCAAAAATCGACACGAGTAGCTTGCAATATTTCGACAACTTTTTCGCCTTTTTCCGTCAACTCTACCCACACGCTTCGGCGGTTTTGCTTTTTATAAATACGATTCACAAGCTCATCATCTTCTAATTGATTTAATACAATGGTGATAGCACCAGGTGAGAGTCCAAGTACTTTTGTGATATCGCTAACAATACAGCTTTTTTTATCGTGAATGGTCTTTAAGATTGCTTCTTTTGTTGAAGTTAAATGGTAGGGAAGCAAATCATATTTCTCACCGATTACGGTGTTTTTATATTTTAAAAGAGCTTCTTTTACATGATCTATACTTTCTAGCTGATGACTAATCTCTTCTTTGCTATAACGTTCAGTCAAGCGTAAATCCTCCTCATAAAACAAATTCCATTTTTACCATTATACCATGTATAATGCCCATAGAAAAATGAACAACACCGCGAAAATTGTCAGAAAAATTTTAAAATAATTACCATAATTCGTTAAAAAATCCTTGTTTTCGTGCTATTATATATAAGAATAGTAATAACAGGAAACGCATACAACATTTGTTTTCTATTGAGTTCATAAGAAAAAATGGGGTCTATGAACATCATTCCGCTTTACCTCATGTGTTGAACAAAGAAAAAAATATAAAAAATGGTGATTATTCACTTTGACATATCGTCTTTTATAGGATGTTTGTATAAAATGAATGTATACATATTTTTATAGAAAAAACATATTGAGGTAAAGCCGAGATATGGGGGGATTCAATTACATGAAGAAAGTCTTAGGAGCGCTTTTGCTTGGCGCTACAATTGTGAGTGCGTTTATTGCGTACAGCATGTATACAAACCATTCTGCAAAGCAAACAGCTGCGATAGAACAAAAACAAGCAGCGAAAAAAGCAGAAAAAAAGACTGAGAAAAAGAAAAAACCAGTCCTTAAAATCGAAGACCTAACGTATCAGCTGAAAGATTCCCGCACAGGAAAAGTAATGAAAGAATTCAAGCCGGTTCATTACAAGGATAAAGACGTATACGACCAAGAAATTAAGCAATTAGCGTCTGAGCTGGCAAAAGGGATCGACACGCCTATGCAAAACATAAAAATGGATGCAAATGGATCGTTAACCGGCGGGTCCAAACAAATCATTTTAAAAGAAGCAGAGCTTGTTAAAAATCTGCAGAACTTAAATACGAAACAATTGGATGTAAAGGTTCCGATTTACGAAACCGCTCCAAATGTAACGGCAGCATCTGCTCAAGGGATCGCTGATGTATCGCTAGCTTCGTATTCTACACGTTTTCGTCCAAGTGATACAAGTCGAAACAGAAATGTTCAGCTATCCGCAGAAGCGATTAACAACGTTGTATTAGGTCCTGGAGATTCATTTTCTTATAATCAAACAGTTGGGGAGCGCACAGCAGAAAGAGGCTATCAGCCTGCTCCTGAAATCATCAACAAACAGCTGGTGATGGGAATTGGCGGAGGGATCTGCCAAACATCTTCTACGCTATTCAATGCTATTGACGGCGCTGGTCTTCAAGTGACAGCTAGGTCTCACCATTCAAAACATGTAGGTTATGTACCTGCAGGAAGAGATGCAACCGTATCGTGGGGAGGACCTGATTTTAAGTTCACAAACAACAAAGATTACCCTGTCATCATTAAAGCGTACGCAAACGTAAATACCGGTGTTTTAACGGTAGATGTCCGTACTTCACAGCATGCTATCTAATAAAAAAGACGTATCCTAACAGATACGTCTTTTTTTCATTTATTATGCTTTTTGTTGCTCGCGTTCACGAAGTTCCACACGTCGAATTTTACCTGAATTAGTTTTTGGCAATTCATCAATAAATTCAATTACGCGAGGATACTTGTAAGGTGCAGTTAAAGTCTTTACGTGATTTTGCAGCTCTTTAATAAACCCTGCATCTGTTGTTTTTACATGATCGACAAGAACAACATACGCTTTTACAACATGGCCGCGATCAGCATCTGGGCTAGCTATAACGGCACATTCTTTCACCGCTGGATGCTTAATTAATGCATCTTCAACTTCAAATGGCCCAATTGTATAGCCGGAACTGATAATGATATCATCTCCGCGTCCTTGGAACCAGTAATAGTTATCTTCATCTTTAGAAGCGCGGTCACCTGTTAAATAGTAGTTTCCTTTATACGTTTTCTCAGTGCGCTCCATGTCTTTATAGTAGTGCTTGAAAAGAGAAGGGAGGTCTCTACGAACGGCAATATCTCCAACTTCTCCAGGCTTACAAGGTTCGCCGTCTTCATTAATGATTTCTACAAATCCTTCAAGCATCGGTTTACCCATTGAACCAATCTTTGTTTTTACACCTTTTAATGTACCGATTAAAAGAGTATTCTCTGTTTGACCGTATCCATCACGTACTTGGATATTAAAATATTTTTTAAACACATTAATCACTTCTTCATTTAGCGGTTCTCCCGCAGATACAGCGCTATGAAGGTGAGATAGGTCAAAACGTTCAAGCTCATCAATTTTAGCCATAAAGCGGTACTCTGTTGGCGTGCAGCACAGTACGTTTACTTTTTCATCCTGTAAAATTTCTAAAAACTTTTTAGGTTCAAAACGTCCGTTATAGATAATGCCTGTTGCACCTTGTCCAAGTACAGATAAAAACGGAGTCCAAATCCATTTCTGCCAACCAGGACCTGCTGTTGCCCATACCGTATCTCCTTTTTTAATATCTAACCATTCAGCAGCTGCGATACGAAGGTGAGCATAAGCCCATCCATGAGTATGAACAACGCCTTTTGGCTGTCCTGTTGTACCAGATGTATAAGGAAGGAATGCCGTATCATCCTTAGTTGTTTTAGCTGCTTGGAACTGTTCTGGCGCATCCGCCGTAAGTGACTCTAAGCGCGTCCATGACGTAACATCAGCACCAAACGTAATTTTATGTTGTAGAGAAGTAGGGAAGTTTTCAATCTTATCGATCTCATTGCAGAAAGGATGGTAAGAAATAATCGCTTTTGCTTCAGCGTGATGTAAACGATATTGGATATCTTTTGCGCGTAATAGTTCTGAAGAAGGAATTACAATAATACCTGCTTTTAAGCATGCTAAGTAAATAGCGTACGATTCAATAAGGCGAGGCGCAATAACTAAAACGTGATCGCCTTTTGTTAAACCTAGCTCTGTTAACCCGTTTGCCACTTTATTGGCTTTTGCTAACAGCTGGTTATATGTAATTTCTTCACGTGCACCGTCAGCGTCCTGCCACTTTAACGCAAGCTGATCGGATGCATGTTTTTCAATTTCCTCTGTTAAGTTGTAATGTTCACTTGGAACTAAATCTTTTAGTTGAATCATAAAAACGACTCCTTATATTATAGATATCAATGATTTTTATCATTACTATTATTATATTACTAACTATTAGTACTTGCTACTAATTTGTTTTGGGTTTTAGTAAAAAAGCAAAAAAAGACCCGCCTATCTTATTAAGACAGCGGGTATAACGTATGTTATTTAAATAAGCTCCATTTTGTATGAATAGGTACTAGCTCTTCTTCAGACTCGTCCTCTTCGTATAAACCACGTTCTTTTAAATACTCCACAAAATATAAGTCTGCTTCCTTACGTTCATCATAAGGCTTGATCGATAAAACAAACCCTACTTTATGCTGATCTTCATTTTCAACGCCTGAGAGATACGCTTTTACATTATGCTGCAAGAACAGCTCTTTAGCAGGAATAATTAAGTCTTTAACGAACTTTGACAGCAATTCCAGCTCAAAGTCGAAGGTGAACTTAGCAATTTTTTCTAGATCTGCAAATACCACGCCGATAAAACTCGTATTATGTATTTCGTAGTCTTTCGTTTTTTCATCCCACTCAATATGTCCGATTTCCTTTAAGTAATTAATAAAATACCCAATGCCTTCATTGCGGCCAAAAGGCTGTTTAGAAAGGACTAAACCAATCTTCTTGTACTTAGGAAGATACACGCATGAGATAGCGGCTTCAACTTTATGCTGTTGAAATAAGTGCGTTGCCCCTTGAAGCAAGGCATCTAAGACATGATGGGTAATTTTCATTTGCTTACGAGGAAAGTGATATTCATTGCGTGCTAATTCATCTGTATCAGCAAACGTTGATCCAATAAAGCCTGTATTGGATAGGGTAGGAGGGAGCTTCTTTCTTTTTCTTTTTCGTACCGTCATTCAAAAACACTCCTTGTGATCATCAATACGATAAAAATAAAACGAACATACGTTCTTATCTAATGATACAAAAAATGTGTCGAAAAGTAAAGAGAAGTTAACGGAGAATTTGAAATTTTATAATAAAAGTAACTAAGGTTTCTAAAACGTAGCGGTTAGTAGAAGTTAAAGAGGAGAGGGAGAGCAAAAAATAAAAGGCTGCAGATGAAAAGCATCCACAGCCTTTTATATATTCATTAACGAGCTTCTGTTAAAGCTACCATATCTTCATCATCTAAATCGATATCTACGTGACAATCCATTGTATGAATTGTTTTATCTTCATGATTTCCATAATAAATTGTAATGTTCATGAGTATCGCTCCTTTAAAACTGGATAATGACATCCAATTTATACCGTCATCTATTTGTTTAATATTATACCCGATGAAAAAGGAAACTACAACTAAAATCACTAAAAAGCTGATAAGAAAGGGGTTTTCAATGACTTTAACAAGGAATCAGATAGAATAAAAATACTAATTACTGTATTTTATTACAGAAAATACGAGGTTTTGACTTTTGTAAATGAATAAAAATCCACAAAATGCAAACATATGTACTAAATGAAAAATATACGTTCTATAGCAAATAAATCCTTAAAATATTAAACGTAAACAGATTTTATCAATTTGCAAAGAGTTCATTGAGAATACGATGAGAAAAAATAAATGAGTATAAAATCTAAATCCTACAAGTAAACTCATTTATTTTTCAAAATCTATAAATATAAGTCGAACTGATCAAACTTAAAAACAATCTGGTGAAATCAATATGCATTCTATAAAATCATATCCACATTTGTTCAATTAGAACAAATCTTGCTGATAATTAGTTTAGTGAGTTAAATTAAATAAACACAAACCCTATCTCATTTTTAAATTCTGTCTCACTATCATAAGTATACTTTTACAATGAGACAGAATTTACGTTTTATCTATTGGTTCCTAGAATATATATTATGTAAACTAGAAAAAGAAATAAAATCATTGCGGTCTCCCTTGCTCTTAGACCCTTGGAATACATATCACCTATTGCTTTGTCTTGGTTACTCGTTTGCTTGCTTTAAGGCTTTATCGAGAATTCCTATAAGAAAATAATCGCTCACTTGATTTGGATGACCTTACATCTTCAAGTGTACGTCGTTTTGTATAGAATTAAGTAATTAATCATCGAAACGTTACAACGTCGTATATCAAGCCACTTAGGCAATATTGCTTAAAAGAAAATTATATGAAGTCAGACTTCACTGCTAATATCCAAGCGCCAAAATCAGACAAAGAACTTCCTGTTTATATGTCCTTCGAAGAGCTTCAAAAACTTTTCCGCTACCTAGAAACTGATAAGCGTCCCCTAGCCTTTTGAAATAATCCATTGTTATCCTCGGGATTTGGAATTTATTAGTTCTTCCTCTTTCACACCTATTCCCTTATAATAACCTGTTAGAGAGAGGAGCATAGAATATGGCAGATGTAAAACAATTTATCTTTTTTGATTTTGAAATGCTGTGTTCAAACAAAGGAATGCCGTTTGAAGATATGGAAGCAATTCGGCTCGGCGCGGTGAAGTACAATATCGAGACAGAAGACATTGAGTTTTTTGATCGTTATATTCAACCTACAAAACGAGTGTCCTTAAGCCGCTTTTGCAAAGAGTTAACCGGTATTAAAGATACTGATTTAGTCGGTGCAAGTAATTTTAAAAATGTTTTTGAAGACTTTTTAACCTGGATTGGCGGAATTAAAAAATCCCGTTTTTTCTCCTGGTCTACCAGCGATTTATCCCGTTTAAAAATAGATGCGGCAAAGCACGAAATCTCTCTTGCTACTATAAAGAAAATAGAACAGCGTTATGTTGATTTTCAAGAAATTTTCACAAAACGTGTTTCTGAAAATAACGTATCAGTAGAAAATGGGTTAGCTTTATATAATTTGCAGTTTGAGGGTAAAAAGCACAATCCGATGTATGATGCGTATAACACTCTTCGCATTTACCTAAGCTTTTTGAACGAGCCAGTACAGTCTGATTTCATTATGATAAAACAATTTATTCTGGAAGAAGTGCCGCAGAACATTAAAGAAATGAATGCAACGCTTAGAACTACCATACAAAAAGACCTCCACATATTTGCGGAAGAGTTAAATGAAATATATAAAATGAAAGATGCGTTAAAAATTATAAAGAGAACTCAAAGAATTGTTAAAAAATACGAAAATATTCTTATCAATCGCTCTGGTATGTTTTCAGAGGAAAATAGTTTTTATGTCGGTCTTTTACTGGATTTTTATCATAATTTGCTGCTTTGTTATAATGAACATCTCGAATATTCATCGAAAATTATCATTTTAGATGAGAGCACTCTATACCCTTTAAACCAGCTTTCTTTAAAGAGAGGATGAAAATCCGTTCTCTTTGGTACATAATTTAGCTCTTTCCTTATCCCCTTGTTCCCGTTCATTCCATAAACTCTCAAGAACGGAATCATCATTATAATCTTCCCTTATTAATAATAAAGTTTTAGGCCTCAATTAGGTCTAAATAAGTTTACTTACTACGGAATTATGTATTTTACACTAAATAAAAAAGCAGACACAATTGGTCTGCTTATAATACTAGCTATCCTGCTATCCTAACAGTCTGATTTTAGCTTTTGTGATTATTATTGGATTGATTTACCACTTAATGCATCGCAGATAATCTAAACAGTTTATCAATTTTAATGTTTCACAACAGTTACATACGTAACTTTACTTACATTATTCGAAGCATCTTTAGCAGTTACGTTTAATTTAGTTCCTTTTTTCTGTATAGGGATACTAACAGAGAATGATCCCTTTGAATTTGCTTTTGCATACCCAATTCTATTCTTCCCTATATTAACAGTTACGGTAGAGTTAGCTTCTGCTTTTCCTGTCACAACCTTATCATTATCATCTACTTTATTAACTGCTGGCTTGTTTGGTGGAGTAACGTCAGCCTTTACAACTGTTATATAGGTAAGTTTACTTACATTTCCCGCACTATCTTTAGCAGTTACATTCAGCGTAGTGCCTGCTTTTTGAACTGGAATACTAACAGAGAATGATCCCTTTGAACTTGCCTTTGCATACCCAATTCGTTTTTTACCTACATTAACAGTTACAGTTGAACCTGCTTCCGCTTTACCAGTTATAACTTTATCGTTATTGTCTACTTTATTAACAGTAGGTTTATTTGGCGCAACAGTATCTTTGTCAGCTTCAAATTGAGTAGAGATTCCATATATAGCATCATAATCATTTCCGTTTAGATCTAAAACAGGTATGTAATACGTGCCCGCTTTATTAACTTTATATCCTTGCACTTCCACTCCATCATCATATTCAGAACCTAAGTATTCTAAATAACCATGATCTTGATATTCATATTCAGTTGCTAAAAATAGTAAATCGATATTGGAAGTAGTATCTGTTCCACCCGCTACTAGTAAAGTCCCTTTTCCAGATACGTTCACCTTATAAAAATCTATATCAAGAGTATCGTCGAATTGTCCAAATGTTACTCTCTCGTTTAGTAGTGTATCTGCTATTTTGAAATCATCATTAGGCTCACTTTCATACATTGGCTGACCACTACTGCCCTTAATACTTGCACTTGATGCATTAAATTTTTTCGTAGAAAAACCTTTAGGTGTTTCTAATGTAATTAAAGTTTGTTCTTTAATTTCCCTTAGCGCATAGGGATTAATAACATTATGATTTAACGGTTTATCAGATTTCAATCGGCTTTCAATGGTTTTCTTTGAAGACTCATAGTTATTTTCAGCTGCTTGAGTTGTGCTTACTGATAATGAGGAAGCTAGTAAACCTACAGATAATAATGAGATGATACCCTTTTTCTTCATTTAATCTCTCCCTTAACCATATGTAATTACTTTATAACTACGACTATCATACTACTTAATTTTTAACATAACCATATAATTCTATATTCAAATTCCGACAAAAAAAGACAGCCATTTTTAATGGGGCTGTCTTCCTCTAAATCTTTTACTATTTTTATATCTGTGGAGGAAAAGATGTTTAGTTTTATAATGTACTTTCTCTTTACGAAAGTGAAATGAACTATAAAATGAAGCATAGATAAATCATATATCGGTTGTATTTAAGAGTGTCAGTATCTAACATTTTTTGTTCTTTTGAAAGATAGAGAAAAAACTTTTCTATACGTTAGTTACTACGTTTTAATTTTTGAAAAATCCATTTTATTACAATTTATAGTCAACAGGAATTAAAATCCCAAAAGTATATATAATAGCTACTTTTGAGGTTTTGTATCGCTCTTTTTATGTTTAATAAACAGCTTATTTTATTGGTAACCGTCTAACGTAACATCAGTAATTGACCCATCACTAGGATTTACTTGATACCACCCTTGTGTAGCTGTATGCCCTTCTCCTGTTTCTTCATTATCAACAACATTTTCATAAACATGGATAATATAGTTTCCTGAGTCGTCAACGTGATCATATGCTACAAGGAGAGGTGAATCTTCAGATATGCCTTGCTGATCACGAACCAGCTGGATAGCTTGTTCTTGGGAAACTGTTTGTTCGGCTGTTTCCTCTTCCTCAATTGCTTCTGTATCTTCTTCCTGCTCTGGTTCTGATTCCGTTTGGGCCTCATCTTCTGAATCAGCCTGAGCTTCTTCCTCGTCCGCTTTTGCCTGAGCTTCCTCTTCCTCCTGCTGTTTCTTTTCTTCTTCTGCTAAACGTTCTTCCTCCGCTTTACGATCTGCTTCTGCCTGAGCTTCAGCTTCTGCATCCGCTTTGGCCTGCGCCTCTTCTTCTTTTTGTCGGTCTTCTTCTAGTTGTGCATAGTAATCATCTAATTCCTTTTCCATTTGCTGCTGTTCAAGGTCAGATAATTGCTTTTGTTGTTCTTGTATTTGATTTTGAAGCAAAGCAATTTGTTCTTCTGAAGCATTATCAACAAAATTGATGTTTTCTACATAATCACCACTGGCGTCAAAATTAACTTCCATCATACAAAAAACATTTTGCTCTTGATTAATGCCATAGTAAATATATTGATTGTCACCTACTTGGATATACTGATAACCATTCATTACATTTAATAAGTAATCGCGATCCGCTTCTTTAGAATTAACTGCTTTTTTAATTGTTGATGCTTTTGTTTGTAATGTATTCGGCGATGATTCTTTTACAGCCGTTTTGTTGCCATTTTCTTTCGTATGAACCGCTGTTGATTTCTCTGTAGGCTCTTCTTTTTGCGATACAGTTTCACTAGATTCATCGCTACAGGCTGCTAGCAATATAGCTAATAATGGAATACCAAAAGCAACTTTCAACATTTTCATAGACTATTATCCCCTTTTTTTATCTTTTTTTAGGTTTTGCATAATTCTAAAGAACCACAAAACCTTAGGGGTTATTATACCAAAATTAAGAAAATATAAGAATATTTTCTTGTTTTGTTTATGGAATTTTTTGAATAAATTATCTTTTTATGCATAAAAAAACACAAAGCCATATACTTTTTTCAGAACACGGCTTTGTGTTTTCGTAACAGATGTTAATGATGAAATCCATTGTCGTATTTCGTGTCTTTAAGAACAGGTCTATCCAACGAGTTAAGAAATTCAACGGCTTGTTTGAAATTAACCATAAATAAATGAGCAAGGTCTCTTGAAAATCCATTTCTAACAACAATGCGCATGATTGTGATTTCTTCCATGTCTGCTGGGAGTGGGTAAGCAGGAACTTGCCATCCGTACGTACGCAGTTGTCTAGACAAATCATAAAGAGTCCAGTTTGGTGTATAGTCTTCTTTCAGTTTCCAAGCAAGAACCGGGATATCTGAACCATCAGCAAGAATTTCGAATGCGTCCATTTCTCCAATTTCTTTGCTAAGAAACAGCGCGTTTTCTTGGGAGGTTTTTTGCACGGCATAATAGCCGTCTTTACCTAAACGCAAGAAATTGTAGTACTGCAAAAGGACTTGTGCTCCTGGTCTAGAGAAGTTGAGCGCAAAAGTTGGCATGTTGCCCCCTAAATAAGAAACGCGGAAAATAAGATCTTCAGGCAAGTCCTCTTTTTCTCTCCAAATTACCCATCCCAAGCCAGGGTAAACTAAACCATACTTGTGTCCTGACACGTTAATGGACTTTACTCGCGGCAAGCGGAAATCCCAGATAAGGTCTGGTTGAAGAAATGGAGCGATAAAACCTCCAGAAGCAGCATCTACATGGATAGGAATATCCAACCCTGTTTTTTCCTGTAACTCATCCAATGCTTTTGCGATAGCAGCAATTGGTTCGTAAACCCCTGTATACGTGACTCCAAGAATCGGTACGACGCCAATTGTATTTTCGTCAACCGCATTAATCACGCCTTCTGCATCTAAATAAGGATGATCTGGATTAATGTTCACATAACGAGGCTCTACGTCCCAATAGTTTGCGAACTTCTCCCATACCACTTGAACCGATGAACTAAATACAATATTGGGGCGGTCCGTTGATAGCCCTTTAATTTTACGCAGTTTCTGCCAGCGTCTTTTTAACGCTAGTCCACCAAGCATACATGCTTCAGATGAACCTGTAGTAGAAACGCCCATCGTGGTATCAGGATTAGGTGAATTCCACAAATCCGCTAAAATACGTACACATCTCTCTTCAATAGCCGCTGTCTGCGGATACTCATCTTTATCGATCATATTTTTATCAAAAGATTCTCCGTACAAACGCTTTGCATCAGGCTCCATCCACGTAGTAACAAACGTAGCTAAATTCAAGCGGGCATTTCCGTCTAAAGCAATTTCGTCATGAATGATTTGATAAGCCGTTTCCGGAAGCATACCTTGATCACCGATACGCAGTCTTGGAATCGTCACTTCTCCTTGTCGAGAAAAAAGCGGATTAACAGGAAATTCATCAGGTAAATTTTTTTGTTCACGATGTGGGTGCCATTGAGGCATAAAGTATCATCTCCTTATGTATATCTAACAAATTGCTTTACGTTCACCTGGTGTTATAACAAGCAGGTCTCCTTTACACATTATGAGCTTTGAAACCTATTTTCATTCTTTACATTATCCGCAGCACATAAGGGTGACCTTTATTTAGTGATACTCATAAAAATCTGCTTGGTACAACTTAAGGGTAAAAAAATATGGTAATATATTCTAAAGGAGGTTTTCGGATGGAGAAACAAGGGATTATCTTGCAAGACAAGTTTTTCGAATTAGGTGAATCTCCTATTTATAATGAATCACAAGACGTTGTTGGAAATGTCACATATAAGTTATCTATTGCTAATAAATTTGAGATTTTAAAGGACGAAGAAATTATATTTACAGGTAAATCTAAAATGTTTGCCCTCATGCCAAAGCTGATTATTTCTGATCATCAAGGAAATGAAGTTGGCATGATTCAACGGAAATTCACTTTTTTTAAAAAGAAGTATCTTTATATCAGAAACGATGGCGATACATATGAAATTACGGGGAATATAACAGATCGCAAATTCGACGTTTTGCGTTCCGGCGTTCCTATCATTCAAGTCCGCACACTCTCTTCTTTTCTGTCATTACGTCCCCACACGTTTGCTTTAGAATTTCTCGAACCTGATCTTGATAAGTGGGAAGGAATTGCGGTTGTACAAGGCGTAAGGATGATGGTGAAAGACGAAAACAGCAGTACAGCTACTGCTCCGGCTCAATAGTGGTTATATGATATTAAAAAACGAACAAACTTCAATATAAAGTTTGTTCATTTTTTAATTAAGGGCCAAATACTAATGTACCGATGACAGGGTAGCTAATTGGTACAAGAAACAAGATGATATTTAAAATAATCGCCCATAGACAGAGCTTGTCTTTTTTTATAAAGAAACCAATAATTGCAGGAACAATCATGAGCGGAACTAAAAAGATAGGTGCGATAATAGGCAGTCCTTGAAGCTTTTCAGCCGCAATAAGTCCTGTAAAAAAGTTAAGGATCAATAAAGTATTAATAATGACATATAAAAGTGAAATTCCTCCAAGAATCCCACCTATTATCCCACTTTTAGTTGTTTTAACAGTGGCATCCACGTTTCTATCACCTCTTTTTTAGAAATATAAGTAAACTATACTATAATGTGGTTTTTATTGTAAAGATATGAAGAAAATAACTAATGAAAGCCCATTACAAAAAAGCACTGTAGCGATTGCTACAGTGCTTTTTATAAACAGTGCATTTTTTCCTCTGCTTCTTTCCAAGGAACCGTATAGCTCTGTCCTTTGGCGCAAAAGACGGAGGATGAACTGTATTCGGGATCCGCCTCTTTATTGTAGCGGATTCGTTCAATAACTTCTTCTTCATTATGACAGCGTTCATACCCTCCGAATAATAGAGACATCGCTCCTTTTCCATGCGTAAAAGATGCTAGCGTCGAACCGTAGGTCATAAAAGTAGCAACAGGAACTTTTCCTGTAATAATCGCTTTGTTTTCGGTTGTTACAGGAGAATCAAAGCGACCGTGTGCGCTTTGAACATCAGCTAATACTCTTCCCATTTGATCAATATCTACTTTAATTTTAAAGTCATAATACGGTTCCAGCACAATGTTTTTGGCTTTTTCTAACCCTTGTCGTAATGCTCGGTACGTTGCTTCTCTAAAATCTCCTCCGCTTGTATGCTTGTTATGAGCTCGTCCGGTACACAACGTCACTTTTATATCAGTAATAGGCGAACCTGTCAGCAAACCGTGATGCGGCTTTTCAAATATATGCTGACGGACTAGATTTTGATACCCAACGGACAAATCGTCGGCGTGACAAGCATTTTCAAAAGTAATTCCGCTGTTTCGTTCCGCTGCTTCTATTTTCAAATGAACTTCTGCATAGTGTTTCAACGGTTCAAAATGCCCGTAGCCCATCACTGTATTTTGAATGGATTCTTTGTACAAAATTTCTGGTTCTTCAAACTGTACGTTTATATTAAAACGTTCTTTTATCAGTTTTTCGAGAACTTCAAGCTGAATTGCTCCCATCACATGAATATGAAGTTCTTGAGTCCTTTCTTCCCACGTCACATGTAAAGAAGGGTCTTCAGCATCTAAAAATCGAAAAAGTTTAATTCCTTCTTTTGGATGAACAGAAGGCTCAAAAACAACTTTTGATTTTAACGTAGGCAAAAGTTCGTAGGACCGGCTTTCTTTTAACGTTCCAAGACCGTCTCCAATCGATGCTGAAGACAATCCTGTAACTGCAAAAAGTTCGCCGGCTGAACCTTCATTAACGTTTTTAAATGTGCTTCCGTTATAAGCGCGAATTTGAGTAATTTTTTCTTCGTATAGCTCTCCGTTTTTTTCATAAGCCACTTCATCACGCACCTGCAGTGTCCCGCTAAGAGCTTTGATAAACGTGATACGCATGCCGTTTTCATCGTGCCGAATTTTATATACACGCCCTGAAAATGCTTCTTCCTTCGAGTAGCGAGTTTCTGTTAACAAATCAACCTTCTCTAAAAATTCTTTAATACCGATGTCTTGTAAAGCTGAACCACTCGCACACGGGAAAAGCTGATTGGCTTGAATAAGCTTTTGCATAGCCGCTCTCCAATAAGCTTGATCATTCTTACCTTCCATAAATGCATCTAGAAGCTCTTCATCTTTTTCAGCTATAAATTCAATAAGTTCCTCACTTAACGAGCCATCTAGAAGCTCTGACGTTATGTCAAAAACATCGGGGGTTAAGTTGTGTTTAATATCATTTATAACACGTTCAGGATCTGCTCCTACACGATCGATTTTATTGATGAAAAAGAATACGGGCACACGATGTTTTTGAAGCAGCTGCCAAACCGTTTCTGTATGGCCTTCGACTCCTTCTACTGCACTTAAGATAACAATGGCATAGTCCATCACTTGAATAGAACGTTCCATTTCAGGTGAAAAATCGACGTGGCCCGGCGTATCAATTAAATAGTAAGTAGAACCGTTATATGAAAAAGTTCCTTGATCGGCAAATACCGTAATTCCTCGTTCTTTTTCAATCGCATGGGTATCAAGAAAGGAGTCTTTGTGGTCAACTCTTCCTCGCTGTTTAATACTTTTTGTATGATAAAGAAGCTGCTCGGAAAACGTAGTCTTCCCTGCATCCACATGCGCTGCAATGCCGATTGTTTTATTAGATTGTTTCATTGTTAAATACCACCTTACTGCTGTATGTATAGCTGTTACTCTCTATTTTATAATAATCGTAAGAAAAAGTGGACGACAAAGAATTAGAGCTGCTTACATCAAAAAAGAATGCGTGATTAAACATCGCATTCCTTTTTTGTACGGCTTTTGGTATCTTTTTTGCCTTTTGCTATAAAAATAGCTGCTATAAGGCACCCAATTCCAGCTCAATGCATGATGTTATTACCTGTCGCGCCTAGACTGTTACTAGTCAACCCAACTAAAATGCTGCCAAATATAATCAATAAAACAGCAAACATGAACTTCAATTTCTTCACTCTCCGTTAGTAAGTTATTAAATATGATTTGCATATGGATCATATAAACCAGTAAGTAATAATAGACTTGCTGATAAAATCAATGTTCCTGCGATTAACAAACTGTTGCTACATACCTTTTTTCTCTTCTTGCGTAAAAACATTCCTGATATAAGAAATAGTAGTGCGACAGATAGTAGAATTAACCCTATACCAATATTCAATCTTTCTTTCTCTCCCTTATGCATGTATTCCTTATCATCTAGTTAACCATAATATTATTATGAAAATAAAAAACGAATTTGAACGTTTACCCAACCTTAATTGATTTATATGTTATCATACATAAATTGTTAAAAATACATTTTTTCACCTTTCACTATCAAAAAAGCAGCCTCTTTACTAAGAGACTGCTTTTTTTAATGACAACTGATAAAACCGTTTAAGAAGCTTTTTTTAATTGTTCTTTTTGTTTTTGTTGATAAGAAGAAAAATAAATAAGACCTACAAATACAGCTCCACCTATCATATTTCCAATAAAGGTAGGGACAATATTTGTCATAAAATCAAACCAAGTAAAGTGACCTGCAAAAATAGCAGCGGGAATAATAAACATATTGGCTACAACGTGCTGAAAGCCAATCGCAACAAATGCCATAATAGGAAACCAAATACCAAGAATTTTCCCCGTAACATCTTCAGCACCGTATGAAAGCCAAATAGCTAAACATACAAGCCAGTTGCAGCCCACAGCGGAAATAAGCGTTTTAAAAAACGATTCATCAATTTTAGCTTGAGCAATTGCTACCGTTTTATCTAAAAAAGGCCCTGTTTCTGTTAAACCTACAATATGTCCAAAGAAATATGCGATAAATGCGGCACCTAAAAAGTTAGCAAGCGTGACCCAAAACCAGTTATGAAGCAAGTGACGAAGTGAAATTTTTCTTGCATACAGGGCAATGGAAACAGACATCATATTCCCTGTAATAAGCTCCGCTCCCCCAAGTACAACCAGCATAAGACCTACAGGAAAGACGGCACCTCCTAAAAGATTCGATAAACTTCCCCATTCAGCTGGTAAATTACCAATTACGCGTATATCTAGTAAAAAGCCAAGCGCAATAAACGCGCCTCCTAAAAACCCAAGCATGAGAATGGAAGAAAGGGATAGCTTCGTTTTTGAAATCCCTGCTTCTAAAGCGATGTTTAACATTTTATCCGGCTTGTGAAATGCCATAAAACTCCTCCTTAACTAAAAAAGGCAGCACTCAAAAACACCTTTTACACAAGGTTTTTGAATGCTGCCTAATAATCCTGCACTTTCTTTACAGTATATCAGTCATCATTATCTATAATAAAATCAAATAAAAAACAAGCAGATCCTACTTCTCTTTCATTTAATTAAATTATGTATTTTACGTTGTTCTACTGAATATTGGTTTCAAACACAAACACAGAAACAGCGATATCTTCTTCTACTTTGATATCAGAAAATAAGTACTCCAGCTTAGCTCCTAACAAGTCTTCAAGCCCCTCTGGAGGAGATGAAGCGTACAGGTTTTGAATAAGCTTTGTTCTTGCCATATGTACCGTCTCTTTACCTTCGGTTGTTCTCGCGATAAATTGTTCAGCTGGCGTTAAGTTGCCGTACAAAGTTGAAATAGCCATATTTTGAACAAATACAGTATGAATTCGTTCTGGACCTTTTCCAAAAAGTTTTTTGCGCAGCTTTCGGATAATATCATTAAAATCATGTATTTTCTTAGACACTGGTGTATGCCCCCGCTTATCTCGAGTATGTCTATCCTGCTCATTCAAGTTTTCAACTAAGAATAAGTTACATTATACATGACGACGTTTACATTGTATACAATGTATCTGTTTTACCCCCGTTAATCCAAACAATCGCAAAACCATTACGAAATGATAAAAAAAATCCTTCACTTATTAAAGTGAAGGATTACCTTTATATCTCTACTTAAAGGTTACAAATGGATTCTCAGTTATCAAAGAAATAACTAAGAACTTTGACAAAATAGCATGTCAAAATAGTCAAGTGGTATGTTTGTACCAGTAGTTAATGCTATCACGTTAAAGTCATGGAATCCAATTAGTTTACTTTCATAATACTTTATTTAATTTAAATATTCTTTTTTGATAGGAAACCCTTAATCTTCATCACGATCTGCTCTAAATTCATCATCAGATAATGAATTTAGTTGGTGGCTAAGCTTTTCGTAGTTATCTTGTTTCTGATTTTGTTGTACATCATTAGATATAGGAGCTTCACTAGAAACAGTAGATTTTTTTCTCGTCTCTTCGCCTCCGCTAACTCCAAACCCAACATTGTTATCTGTCATCGGATTCACCTCTTTAACTGTTATTATGGAGAATTGCTCTAAAAAAATAACAGGAAACAAAAGGGATTCCCACTTAGCTAATAGCGGTCCAAGCTTCCTTACTTACACCAAATCGTATTTAAATAAGGAAATGACCTGCTTTAACCCCATAGGCAATACCAACAAAAAAACTTGCTATACCTAGTGTTTGACTTTTACATACATACTTTATAGTTAAGCCTGGAATCAGACCCCATATAATGATGAAAATAGCGAACGATACTATAATAGAAGACCATGCATCTTGCCCTGATATACTTATACCTTGCATAAACGTTTCTCCTTTCAGTACTTATATCGGGAGAACATAAATTTTTTATAGTATCTTATAATACGAACTAAAAAATTCAAGCGACCTGTCCATATAAACTTTTACAGCGAATGGTGGCGTTCAAGCTCAATTGTTTTTGGTTTTTGCCATATTAATACCCCTGCTGCTACGTACATAAACGAAGTGATGTAAAAAAGGCTGCCGATTGTCAGAAAATCAATGATATACCCTGTTGCAATCACGGCTAAAGCTGCCCATATAGAGGTCCATAAATGATAGTGTCCTACTTGTTTTCCCGTATGAGCACGATCTGTCTGCCTAGATAACGCTATTTTTTCTGAAGTTTTCTGAAGAGCTCCAAGTAGCCCCATTATAATCTGAACGATATACACCTGCGTGATCGTTGTTAAAACAGGAATAACAAGCATAACAACGGCCATCCCAAACGTATATAAAAGAAGCAAGCGCTTTTCTCCTACTCTGTCACTCCATGAACCGATCAACGGATGACTCAAAGCTGCGGTTAAAGCGAAAATTCCGTAAGCTAAGCCAAATTGTGAATAACTATCGCCAAGATTTCGAAGCAGTAAAAGGTAAAAAGGAAAAACAATACTGCTTGCGGTAATCATCAGGCTTTGTGAGTGTAAGAGTTGTTTGTACGTCATTTTCCATACTCCTTATAAAATAAATTAACGAACGTTTCGTTCCGATCATATTTTCTTTTTAAATTAAAAAAGGCGGTTGTATGAGGGTAAGCCTCTTCTAACTGCTTCTTGCTTGGGTAGCCGTAGTAAGGCAAATAATAGCTTCCTTGATGCTGAAGCGTAACATCTACCATTTTTCTGACAACTCTTTGTGTATCAGAGATGCCTTGATGGTCTTTTTTCTGGTTAATAAGTAAAACGAGAGCAAACATGTCGTCTTTTGCATAAGACATGACTGCTTTATTGTCTTTCTCTACATAGCGAACGGTAATGTTCAATAAATTTAATTTCTCTGTTGATAACACTTCGCGTAAATCATCGATGTAAGAAGCAAATTCATCAACCGGAACGAAGTATTCCTGTAAAACTTCCGCTCGGCTAGCACTTTCGTATTCCATAAAATCACTTTCAGAACGCATAACATTATTTCTTGTTTCAAGCCGTCCATTTTGTCTTAAGAAATAAGCCTTTTGTGTTTCCCACAACATATCTTTTCCCCAGTCACTGTACCGAGACAGCCCTAGCATAAATTTAGGAAGTGCCACTATTTTTTCTGTTTTGAGCGGTTCGTTTGCAGTAGAAGTATTTTGAGAAGATAAACGGTAGTTTGTGACGTACATATCTGTTAGTAATTGATTAGGAGAAACAGAAATACGCGCCATATGCATACGAACGTCAGGATTATGCTGTACGTAGTTTTTAAAATACGCTGTATACTGCCTATAATCTAAGCGAATAACTTCATCTTCATACCATTCATCGTCTGTCAAACGAAGCGTCACATCTAAAATGACTCCAAATAACCCGTATCCTCCGTTTACTAAAGAAAACAGCTCAGGGTGTTTCTTCCGGCTAATTTCGATAATAGATCCGTCCGCCTGCAGGAGACGCATAGATTTTACCGTATCCATTAAAGAACCGTATCGAATATCTCTGCCGTGTACGTTCACGCTAATAGAACCTCCAACGGTAAAAATATTTTGTGATTGCATAACTTGAAGAGCAAGACCGTCTTTATGTATATATTGCTGAATATCATTCCACGTTGTCCCGCTTTGAACCGTAATTTCTTTTTGACGTGGCTTGTAATCTATAATTTTATTGTACTGCTTCATATCAAATATAATAGCATTCGGATAGTACGTCTGCCCTCCTTGGCTGTGCTGCATGCCTGCAATCGCTATTTTTTCATGATGCTGTGAAGCGGTTTTCACCCAATCTTTCAGCTCTTTTTCAGTTGTTCCATGCTTTATTTCTTTGACTTTTGTAGGAAGAAGCCGAGCAACATCCTCCGTTACAGGACGGGTTTGCTGCTGTTTATAAATATGATAGGAGGCATATGAACCTACTAGATAAAAAGATAAAAAAGTTCCTAACAACACGTTTTTCTTCATTCTAAACTGTAAGCTCCTTTCTTTATTTCTGTGAAATTATACCATATAAAAAGTGAAATAACACTATAAAAGTGTAATTTTACACTAATATACAACTTATTTTGAGAAAGTATATGAAAAAACTTGTAATTTAATGTATGTTAACCTTATTGAAACAAAAAAAGAAAAGACACTGGGTCTTTTCTTTTTTTGTTTCTTTATTTTTCAGCTTCGTATGCAACTAAAGCTACTCTTTTTCCTAACGTTTGTTGAAACTGCTCTTCTAGCTGTTTAAGCTTCGCATGCATATCATCGTTAATTGAAGCTGGCTCAAAGGTCATTTTTGTTTGCTCCATCAGATACTGTCACCTCTTTCATGTGTGTATGTTCTACTTTTTCCAATATAAAAGAGGTCTATGACGATTTGACGAAAGTTTACAAATTAAATTTGCTAATGAGCGCTGTTAATTGTTCTGCCATTTGAGACAGAGATTGTGCGGAAACAGCAATTTCCTCCATTGAAGCCAGCTGTTCTTCAGTTGATGCAGCCACTTCTTCAGATGTAGCTGCATTTCCTTTAGCAAGGATCGCCATTTCACCCGCTGTACGGGCCACTTCTTCAACCGCTGCTGAAATTTGCTGAGCAGTCGCAGCAACTTCTTCTACTTGCGGAGTCGTTTCATTCATGCTGCTTAGAATTTGTTCGAATTTTTGAATAGCCGTTTGTGATATTGTTCGTCCTTCTTCAACTTTGTTTGTAACTTGCTCCATTGTATGTACAGATTCCTGAGTATCTTGTTGAATCGCTTGAATAAGCTCAGAAATTTGAGACGCGGACACTTGTGATTGTTCTGCCAGCTTTCTCACTTCCGCTGCTACAACGGAAAACCCTTTTCCATGTTCTCCAGCTCGTGCCGCTTCGATTGCAGCATTTAAGGCTAGTAAATTTGTTTGAGCAGCAATGCCGCTGATTACTTCTAAAATGGTTCCAACTTCTTTTGAACGTTGAAACAAAGTACGAATCGTTGTATTAGACAGCTCGACGGATTGAGAAATGGATTCCATTTGTTCGACCGTTTCTCTCACGGCTTTTCCGCCTTCTACAGCTTCAGACGTTGTGTGATTTGATAGCTGAGAAACAATTTCTGTACGCTTGGCAATGGTAGAAACTCCTTGGACAATCTCATCTAAAGAAGCTGCATTTTGGTCAATAACAGCCGTTTGTTTTTCCGCGCTAGAAGCCACTTCTTGTATCGCAACCGATACTTGTTCAGTCGCAGCGCTCGTTTGCTGTGAGCTGGCCGTTAGCTCTTCTGAAGAAGCAGCCACTTGTTCTGCACTCATTTCAACATTTTGAATTAATGTGCGAAGATTGTTTTGCATCTGACTAAAAGCATACCCTAACTCGCCGATTTCATCCTTTGAATTGACGATAATCGCTGTTGTTAGATCTCCTTCACTAACGCTCAGAGCCTGATTCTTAAGCTGTTTGAGCGGTTTAATAATCGATTGCAACACCGCAAAAATGGTAAGACTCCCGATTATCAGACAAGCTACAATAATAAATAGTGTTTTGTAAAAGATAGGCTGTGCTGCTTCACTAACTTCTGATGAGTACATAGTGCCTGCAACTTTCCAGCTTGTTGTTTTATTTGTAGTAAAGACCATCTTTTTTTCATCCCCGTTAAAGGTATAATCAAAAGACCCGGAGCTCTTTGCATAAAGCTTGTCAAAAAGAGAATCTGTCGCTTTTGTACCTGCTTTTTCCGTAGGGTGAACAATATATTTTCTTTCTCCATCCAAAAGAAATGGATATCCTTTTTCTCCGATTTTTACTTTGCTGACAGCTTTATTGATGCGGCTTATATCTAAATTTAAAGCAATAACCCCTGTGCCATCCGCCGTTGTTTTCGCTACAGTAATAACGGTCTGACCTGTAGAGGCTGATGGATAAGGTTCAGTGACAACTGTTTTTCCTTTGTTTTGCATGGCTAGCTTGTACCAATCTCGCTTTCTGGGATCATAGCCTGCTTGTATCACTTTTTTAGGCGATTGAATAAACTTCCCCTGCTGATTTCCTGTAAAAATGCTGACGGCTTCTGGATGAAGCGAAGCATATAAGTTAAAATCTTTGCTTAAAGTAGCCATATCTTTTTCATTGTAGCGCTCGTTGTTTACCACTGATGCAAAAAACTCTACATCATGAATTTTTGGTCCAATGGTATCGTCAATCACTGAATTAATGGACTGTACATTTTGCTGTGCTGTGTTAATAATTTGGTTTTCAATTTCATGTTTCGCCGTTATGTAAGCTGATACACCTATCGTAACAGATGGCACTAACAAGATCGCTGCAAATGCTAGCACCAGCTTTGTCTTAAAGTTATTAAGGGACCTTTTTTTTCTTACTCTCTCCATGCTATGTAGCCTCTCTCTCCGTAGTTAAAAGTGATCGTGCACTTTCTTTCTATCGGCAAGACTTCATATTCCTTTAGTCATCGAGTGTATACATAATTAACAATGGGTGTGAAAAGATAAGAGTACGATAAAAAAAGTAGGTGATTTTAATGGAAGAAAGTAAAAACAGCAAGTCTTTTTCAATGTTTGAAACAGAAAAGGTTCAGCGCGGGGAAGAAAAAGATATTTTTAATATCTATAAAGAAGGAGTAAAAATTGCAGAAGTAAGAGGAACGGATCCTCAAACTCAGCAGGTTATTCCGATGCATGACTTAAATGATTACGAAGAAAATAAGCTTCACGAATATATTGCTCATTTAGACCATACAACGTAAAAATGCTAAAACAAGAGCCCTCTCTTGTTTTAGTCCTTAGAATCATAAAAAACATGTTCAAAATGCAGCGTGTTTTTTTGTATGTACAGCAGTCCAAACGAAAATTGCTTTTCACGCCGCTTGTCAGTAGCGGAACCTGGATTAAACAACGTAATATCACCAATTTGCTTATGAACAGGAATGTGAGAGTGACCGAAAATTATTGCGTCAACTTGTTCATGTTCAAATGCCAAAAGCGCACGTTTTTCAGTCGTTTTTCCTTTGCCATGACCGTGGGTTACACCAATCGTAACGTCGTCAAACGGAAGAAGTAATGAAGATGGAAGTACTTGCTGAAGCTCTTCACTGTCTACATTTCCAATTACCCCGTGTACAGGAGCAAACACACGCAGGTCATTGTATACATCTATCGTTTGAAAGTCTCCAGTATGAATAATAGCATCAGCTGTTTTCAGTTCGGTTAGGAGTCTTTTCGGAAAATGTTTCGCTCTTTTTGGAATATGAGTGTCACCTAAAATAACAATCTTCATTTATGATACGCTCCTTTTTCATTCAATATGGTGTAGTTTAGCGTATTACGTTGGAATGAAGCAACTCTATACGGAGCGTCAGGCAAAAAATTTCTCTTTTTCATTTAAGTTTGCGAAAATACGTTACATACTAAGTTACAGAATGGAGTTTTCAAAATGGAAGTAAAAATTAATCGAAACGCAGCAAAAGTGTTAAAAAATGCGTTGGCTAGCCCAGAAGGTCAAGGAAAAATGATTCGTGTATATGTAACTGTCGACCACGGTGATCACGCGCATTATGATTGGAAATTTGATACGCCGACTGAACATGATGAAATTGTAAAAACAGATAAAGATATCGATATCATTTTAGATAAACGCGAGAAATTTTTAGAAGGCGTATGGATTCAATATTTCCACGTTCCAGAGCCTGAATTTGTGATTAGCAGCCTTCACCACGCGCATCACCATCATTAATACAAAAAACACACCTCTAAAACAGGTGTGTTTTTTCGTTTGTGTGACAAGCAAAAATTTTATTGATAAGAAGAAGAGATAAAATTTTGTTGAAGCAATAAAAATGAGCTATAGTGGAATTACAGATGAAAGAAAAGAGGTTAGCGTATGAAAGTAAGTGTGTTAGTAAGGTCTATTTTAGTTGTTATTTTATATAATTTATTCGTTCTGTACATCGGATGGAACGCTTGGATGTGGCTTCACACAATGTTTGAAGTGGAAAACAAATGGATTCTTACGGTGATCGTTGTCTTTTTTGCTTATTCCTTTATCATCAGTCGTGCGTTTCAACAAGTGAGCATATTTAAAATTGTGGGATCGTACTGGTTAGGATTTATTCAATATTCGGTGCTTTTGCTTCCTATAAGTAATCTAGCCGTATATATTCTTACTCTTCTAGGCGCTTCACTTTCTACAGCTATCGATTCAATTGGATTTTTCATGATTGCCACTTTTTTATTCATTTTTGCTTATGGTACGTATAATGCTTACAGTCCTGTGGTAAGAAAATACACGATTTCACTTGCTAAAAAGACGAATCGGAAAAACCTTCGCATTGCTGTAGCATCTGATATGCACTTTGGCACATTGTCGGGCAAAAAACATTTGCAGCGGTTAATCACTCATGTACAAAAGATACAGCCGGATCTTATTTTACTTCCTGGAGATATTATTGACGATGATCCCCACGTATTCTTTAAAAAAGAAATGGATTCTATGATGAAACAGCTAAAAGCCCCTTTAGGCACATATGGAATTTTAGGAAACCATGAGTATTACGGCGGGAAGATCCCTCAGTTTGTGGAAAGAATGAAGGAAATGAACATTCCTATTTTAATGGATGAAGTGTTAAACATAGGTGATAGCTTGTATTTAATAGGAAGAAAAGACAAGACGGACAAAAACCGAGACAGCTTTTTCGATTTAGCGAGTGAAACGGATCGTTCCCTACCTGTCATTGCAATGGATCATCAGCCGCTTTCTTTAAAAGAAGCGGAACAAGCAGGCGTAGATTTACTTCTATGCGGTCATACTCACAGAGGGCAAATGGCACCTAATCATTTAATCACCAAGCGGTTATTTGAAATTGATTGGGGCTACAAGCAAATTAATCAACTGCATACCATTGTCTCTTCAGGATTTGGCTTTTGGGGTCCTCCGCTTCGAATCGGGAGCCGATCAGAAATTATTCAAATTGATATTTCGTTTACAAAATAGAGAAAGCCTTGAGGCTTTCTCTATTTTAATGTACGCAGCAGCTTCGGAAGCTCTGCATAAATGGCGACTACTTCATCTACTTTCATTCGAACGAGCCCGCTTGAAGACGGGGCAACAAAGTCCATTATTCCTGATACCATCGATTTCTCTTGTTTACCCCACTTTACTTGCTTGCGCCCGCTGTACTGCTGATAGACACCTTTTCCAACAAAACAAACGATTTTAGGCGTATATGTAGCTATTTTTTTCTTTAAGATTTCTCTGCCTTCTGCATATTCTTCTTTTGTAATCTCATCAGCTGCCTTTGTAGGACGCTCTACAATATTGGTTAAACCGTATCCTAGCTGGAGCAGCGAGTGATCTTCCTCCGGATGATATTTACGATCTGTCAAACCTGCTTTATGAAGAATCGTCCAGAAACGATTGGTTGGATTCGCAAAATGATGCCCCGTTTCCCCGGAACGGATGCTTGGATTAAAACCGACAAATAAAATATCTAAGTTGGGTTGTATGTGATCAAAAATAGAATTCATAGTCATACGCTCCTTACAATGTAAAAAGAAAACACCCAAATTGGATGTTTTCTTTTTACTATACCCTATTAAATACGAACTACGCGTCCGTTGAATTTTTGTTTCCAGTAGCCGCTGCTCATGTTTGCAATTGCAACACCTGTTGAGCTTTGAGCACCGATGAACTTGCCGCCTCCTACATAAATGCCAACGTGGCCGTCTTTTTTATATGTATCGAAGAAAACAAGATCGCCAGGTTGCATTTGACTAGAAGACACTTGTGTTCCAGCATGCTTTAACGTCTCTGTACTTACAGATCCAAGAGGTCCAAGGTTAACGCCTACTTGAGAATATGCCCAGTGTACAAATGACGAGCAGTCAAATAAACCGTGGCTAATATCAGACTGGCTGCGTCCTCCGCCAAATACGTAAGCAGAGTTTCCAATCCAGCGGTTTCCTACTGTTACAACATTGCTAGCTTTTGGAGCCGGAGCGCTTGTAGGTGCCACATCATTGCTGCTTGCTTTTGGTGCTTCTGCCTTAGCAGACGATGAATCGGCTTTTTCAGCTGGTGCAGCCGCTGCTTTTTGAGCTTGCTCAGCTGCTTTCTTAGCTGCCTCTTTAGCCGCTTGTTCAGCTGCTTTTCTTGCTGCTTCTTCTGCAGCTTTTTGATCTTTAATATTTTGTTCAAGCGTAGACTGTTCATTTGCAAGAGAGCTGTCTTTTGCTTGTAGAGAAGCTTTTAGTTCTTCATTTTTTGCTTCTTTATCTTTTAGTTCTTTTGCCAGTGCATCTTTTTGTTTCTTTTGAGCTGCTAGCTGGACAGTCATTTCATCCAGTTCCGCCTTCATGTCTTCTAAGCTAGCAAGCTTAGATTTAACATCCGCTTGTTTTGTTTTTAATTCGTCTTGCATATTTTTAGTTTCTTTTAAAATACCACGGTCTGCATCTACAATAGTCGAAACAGCTAGCGCGCGGTCTACAAAATCACCAAAACTTGAAGAACCAAGTAAAACTTGTAAATACTCTACGTTACCGCCGCTTTCTTGCAGGGAACGTGCACGATCTTTTAAAATATCGTTTCGCTTTTCAAGTTTTTCTTGAAGCAGCTTAATTTCTTTTTCAAGCTGCTCTACTTGTTTAGACGTTTCTTTAATATCGGCTTCTGTTTTTTGGGCTTTTTTATTATTTTCTTCTTCTGCTATTGTTAATCGCTCAAGCTGTGCTTTCATTTGATCTTGTTCTGCTTGAAGGCGTGTCAATTCATCAGAAGCTGCTTTGATGTTAGATTGCACATCTTGACGCTGATTTTGAATTTGAGATTTTTGCGATTCCATATCTTGAATGGTAGAGGCATACGTTGGAGTTGATAAAACTCCTCCCAGGCCTAATAAAACCGTTGTGTTAAGTAAAAGCATTTTCTTTTTCAATATGAATTCCTCCGCTTTCTTGCTCTGTTAAACTAGTAATTTCTAATTATGTATCAATATGTATAAAAGTCTGACAATTTATGTAAAGTTCACTGTATTTGTCGATAAATAGCTAAATATGCTAATGAAAATCTACGAAAATTATACCACGATAAACGTTGAAAAAAAGAATAACAATATTACAATTGTATTTCAGTAGTGTAACAATTAACGCTTGTGTATACATTCATCTTTCACCTGCAAAAATACACCTTTATATCCCTGTTAAAATAAATAATCTACCGGGCTTTACACAGCACTGTTTTTAACATGATAAAATAGGCGATCAAGATTTTTTAAGCTGGTTGGATATAAGTTATTGCTAAAGAGAACGTAACAATTTTTTAACATCTACATCTGTTTTTTTACCTTTTTCTACTATTTTTACAATATTTGAAAATGATTTTCTGAAATAGTAACAAATCTATGTTTATCTGTCGTTTGCACGTGTTTAAAAAGAGAGTGATAGGTAATTATCAAACAATATTCGACAACGCTTGGATGAAGTCATACAAAAGACCTTCTCACTGTGAGGCGAGAAGGCCTTTTGTTAATCACGCTGCTGATAATAATGTTCTAAAGCTACAATTGCACTTCCCATTCTTTCTTGATCAGGAATAACAATACGATCTACTCCTTCTTCTTTTAAAGCAGCAGCGGTTACTTTTCCTACGGATACAGCTACTACAGAGCTTTTAAAGAGTTCTCGAATGTGATCAGCTTGTCCGTGTTCTCTTGCAAACGAAAATAAAAATCGGGCCTGCGGAGCGCTTGTGAAATTAACAGCATCAATTTTTCCGCTTATTAATTCGTTTATAAGCTGTTCCATGATTTCTGCTTTTGGCGGAATATGCTGATACGGTAAAATCTCTTTAAATTGGGCTTTTTGATTCGATAGAAAGTCAATCAATTTTGGTGCAGGATCTCCGTGAAGCTGAAGCGCTACATGCTTTCCTTCAAAAGAAAATGAATGAAGTGCCCTGACTAGTCCCGCTGTACTTCCATCATCATCTCGAACGGTTGGAGTAACACCGAGCTTTTTTAACATATTTACGGTTTTATACCCGCGTGCAGCAATATTAGCTGCTTTTAAAGAAGACAGAAATTCATCCGCCAGTCCTAGCTTATCTGCTGTTTTATACAAAATTTCCGTCCCGACGCCTGTCGTAAAAATAAACCAATCATAATTTCCTTTTACCAGTTCTTTAATATCTGCTTCTAAGTGTGTGTCATCTAAAAAGATTGTTCCTTGTGCAGGTCGTACAAGCGGGGTCCCGCCAAGGTTTTCAACAATTTTGCTGATTTCTTCTACTTTACGCTGACCTACGAGTGCGACTGTTTTTCCTTCTAATCGTTTCAATGGTCTACCTCCATTTTTCTATGTATGCTACTTTAATGATCCTTGATAACCGAGTTTTTCAGAAATTAGGCTCGCCGCTTCTGTTACTTTTTGAATAATGAACGGCAGTCTGTCTCCTTGAAATCTCGCTTCAATTCCCGCTACGCTAATGCCTGCAACCACTTCATTTTGATGATTTACAATCGGCGCGCTCACGGATGTTGTAAAGTTTTCTAATTCAGAGGTGCTAATGGTATACCCTTTTTCTTTTGCTTCTTTTAATACATTTCTTAGCTTCTTTTGATCTGTAATGGTTCCAATACCTATTGGAGCTAGCTCCGTTTGAGTAATATATTCCTCTTGTTCTTTTTCGGGTAAATGCGCCAAGATAATGCGTGAACAAGCTCCTGCATAAAGAGGTGAACGCCTTCCAATTGATGTATAAAGGCGCACTGGATGAAGCGTATCTACTTTTTCAATATACATAGCTTCATTCCCATCTCGTACAATTAAATTAACCGCTTCTTCTACTTCATCTCGGAGCGCTTCCATTACAGGCTTTGCGATATTTCTAATATCTAAGCGATTAGCCACTAGCTGACCAAATTGCAAGAATAAAAGTCCTAGCGAATAGTATCCTTGCTCGTCTTTTGTTAAAAATCCCATCTCTTCAAGCGAACCAACCATCCGGTGCAAAGAAGTTTTCGGAACGCCTGAATATTCCATCATTTCTGTGAAGGTCAGCTTAGGGTGCTTGATAAAAAGCGTGAGAATCTGCATGGATTTAACCACTGTTTTATTGTTAGCTTGCATAAAACCTTCTCCCTTATTTGTGCGAATACATGTATTTGATAGACGTATAGCTTACTAGCTAATGATATGTTCTTTTTATTATACATGAAGAAAAAAAGGAAAGCACTCCCTTATAAGAGCACTTTCCTTTCTTACACCGTTTCTAGTTCTTTAATTGAAATAGGGTTACTTTCTAGAAATTTGGTTGTAAAATCCCCTTCCTTAAAAGAAGGATGGTTCAGTAATTCTAAATGAAAAGGAATGGTTGTATGAATACCTATAATGATAAATTCTTCGAGCGCGCGTTTCATTCGTTGAATCGCTTCATTTCGATCTTTCCCCGTTACAATTAATTTCGCCACCATTGAATCATAAAATGGGGAAATTTCATAGCCTGGGTAAACGGCGCTGTCTACACGAACCCCGTAGCCGCCAGGAGGTAAATACATCTCGACTTTTCCAGGGGAAGGCATAAAGTTTTTAGCCGGATTTTCTGCATTGATCCGACATTCAATTGCCCATCCCTTTAACTGAATATCCTGCTGAGAAAATGATAGCGGGTAGCCTGCTGCTACTGAAATTTGTTCTTTAATTAAGTCAATGTTTGTTACAAGTTCTGTAACGGGGTGTTCAACTTGAATTCGTGTATTCATTTCCATAAAGTAAAAATGCCCGTGCTTATCTAACAGAAACTCGACTGTTCCGACACCTGTATAATCAACTGCTTTAGCTGCCGAGACCGCCGCTTTGCCCATTTTAGCACGAAGGTTTTCATCTACCGCAGGAGACGGAGCTTCTTCTACCAATTTTTGATGACGGCGTTGAATCGAACAATCTCGTTCACCTAAATGAACCACATTCCCTTCTTCATCAGCAATGATTTGAATTTCGATGTGTTTTGGCTCTTCTAGGTACTTTTCAAGATATACGCCGCCGTTTCCAAAGGCTGTTTCTGCTTCATGCTGAGCTTGACGAATGGCTTTTTCTAGCTCTTCTTCGCTATGAGCTAGACGCATTCCTTTTCCGCCACCGCCCGCTGTAGCTTTTACGATGATTGGATAGCCTATTTCTCGTGCTACTGGCATAGCAGTGCTGCTATCTTCAATCAGTCCTTCCGTGCCAGGTACAATAGGCACGCCGGCTTGTTTCATTGTATCTCGCGCTACAGCTTTTGCCCCCATTTTACGGATGGCTTCCGCTTTTGGACCAATAAAGGTAATATCATAGGATTCACACATCTCAGCAAAATCAGCATTTTCAGCTAAAAACCCATAGCCGGGATGAATAGCGTCTGCCTTGGTTACTTGCGCTACGGTAAGCAAATTACGAATGTTTAAGTAGCTTTCTTTAGAAGACGTTTTGCCAATACAAAATGACTCATCTGCTAGCTTCACGTGAAGTGCATCTTTGTCTGCTTCTGAATACACGGCCACGGTTGCAATCCCCATCTCTTTACAAGCCCGAATGATACGAACTGCAATCTCGCCGCGGTTTGCGATTAAGATCTTTTTAAACATAATGACTCCTCCTGACAGTATGTATACTTTAGCGTGATTTTACGGTAAATAAAGGCTGTCCAAACTCAACAACATCCCCGTCTTTCACAAGAATTTCAAGCACTTCTCCTTCCATTCCCGCATCGACTTCATTAAACAGCTTCATCGCTTCAATCACACATACAACATCTTTATGTTCAATGGTTTGTCCTACTTGAACAAAGGGATCGGCGTCTGCTTCTGGCTTGGCGTAAAAGGTTCCGACCATTGGTGATAAAATTTGCTTTTCATTATTGTCTGCTGCGTTTACAGACATAGAATCTTGAGGCGCTTGCTCAGTGGCAGCGGCTTTTACTTCATCTGTTTTCACTTCTGTAACAGCTGTGTCCTCTAAAGGAATTCCTGCTTTATCAATGACAACTTTTGTTCCTTCATGTTCAATATGGAGCTTTTGAATACCAGATTCATTCATTAATGAAACAACTTCTTGCAATTCACGTACGTTTATCATTTCTTGTCACTCCCGTTTTGTGTTATTTAGTTGACGCAAGGTTAACAGCAATCTTCAATTCTTGAAGCATCTGTTCTTTTTCTAAATAGATTTTTTCTGCTTCATGAAGCGAAATGTGAGAAAAGTAAATGGATTCTCCAGGCTTTACTTGAGCTAAAAGCGGTAAATCCGCTGTGATGACTTGAGCAATTTTAGGGTATCCCCCCGTGGTTTGACGGTCTGCTAACAGGATGATGGGATTTCCATCCGGCGGGACTTGAACAGAACCTTTTGAAACAGCTTCGGACAATAACTCTTTTTTTTCTTGAAGCTGAAGAGAAGGTCCATCCATTCGATAGCCCATTCGATCTGATTGATTCGATACTTTAAAAGGCTCTTTCGTAAAATGACTTTTGCTTTCAGCTGTAAATAAATCGTATTGACTGCCGTTAATAACACGGACACCGGGTTTCTTTGTAAAATGAACAAGTTCCTTATAATTTACGGACCATGAAGAAGTATATACTCCGTTTATCAGTTCATTTGAAAGAAAAGCAGGCTTTGAAACAGCAGGAACAGATAGAGGTAAAACATCGTCTGTTTGTAGTGCTCTTCCTTTGTAGCCCCCGATTTCACCTCTTAAATACGTACTTTTACTATTTAACACTTCATTAATAGCAAATCCTCCTGCTACAGATAGATAGGAACGGCACCCAGTTTTGCAAGGACCAAATGATAAAGTGCTTCCTTTTGGAATAAACAAAGGTTTCCACATCGGGACTAGCTTTCCGTTGACCGAAGGAGCTAAATCTCCTCCGGTAATTGCTACTAAACAATCACTTTCTATTTCAAGGGTAGGCCCCATTAGCGTAACTTCAAGTCCTGCTTCTTTTTCATCGTTACCAACTAGTAAATTAGCAATTCGAAGGGAATAAGAATCCATTGCACCGCTTACAATCACACCGTGCTGCTGAAACCCTCTTCTGCCTAAATCTTGAATGCTCGTTAATAACCCGGCTTTACTGACTCGCATACTCATTTCTCCCCCTCCTTTGCCTGCATTTCTTGATACTCTTCTTTAGAGATAGGCTCGAATTTTATAATATCTCCAGCCTGCAGCAAACTTGGGGGATTTTGTTCCGGTAAAAACAGTTTAATAGGCGTTTGACCAATTAACTGCCATCCTCCGGGAGTAGAAATAGGATACACTCCTGTTTGCATTCCCGCAATACCAACCGAACCGGCAGGAATAGAGGTGCGAGGAGACGGCCGGCGAGGTGTAGCAATTCTTTCAGATAATCCTCCTAGAAATGGAAATCCAGGAGCAAACCCAATCATGTACGCTAAGTATTCACCTTCAGAATGAATACTAATTACCTCTTCAGTTGTTAAGTTATGGTGACGAGCGACATATTCAAGGTCAGGTCCATACTCGCCTCCGTAGCAAACTGGAATGGAAACCGTACGATGGTCTAATTCTTTTTCTGTCTGTTCGTTTTCTAGTTTACTTTGAACGATAGAAGACACTACTTCAAAAGGAGAAACAAATTCCTTCTTCTGCTTTTTTCCCACGGCTGCTACAACTTCAAGAGGGTTATAGAAAATTGTAAGATTTGTAAATGCCGGCACGCATTCGATAAACCCAGGGAATGGATTTAATTCTATCGAATCTTTACACGTTTTAATTTGTTTATGAATATCGTACTGAATACTATCTCCAAACGTTATAACAAGCGCTGAGTCGCCAAGCGGAGAAATAACAGCCGACGCTTTTGTTACGGTTTGATTCATACCTACACCTCTTTCTTTTATAAAACACCTAGTTTTTCATCTCGAATATCTGTGATAAACATATGCCCGGGAGCATGTGTAATCATAATAGAAGGTTTTGTTGCCATTGCTACTGCTTGAGGAGTTACACCACAAGCCCAAAATACGGGCACTTCCCCTTCCTTAATCGAAACAGCATCACCAAAATCCGGAGAGTGCAGGTCTTGGATCCCTATTGCAGCCGGATCTCCAATGTGAACAGGCCCCCCGTGCACAGCTGGAAAACGTGAAGTTACTTGGGCTGCCCGCACTACGTCTTGCTGAGGAATTGGACGCATACTAACTACCGTCGAGCCGTGGAATATTCCCGCTTCAGCGCATGAAATATTTGTTTTATACATAGGAACATTACAGTTTTCTTCAATGTGACGAACAGGTATGTCGTTGTTTAAAAGCGCGTGTTCAAATGTAAAGCTGCAGCCGATAAGAAAAGCAACCATATCTTCTGTCCAGTAATCTGTGATATCGGTTACTTCTTTTACTAGTTCCCCATTTTCATAGATTCGATACTTTGGAATGTCTGTACGAATATCTCCGGATGGAGCTGCAAATTTTGGCACCGGAGATCCAACGTCTGTGACATCTAAAAGAGGACACGATTTAGGGTTACGCTGACAGAACAATAGAAAGTCAAAAGCTTGTTGCTTTGGTAAAATAGCTAAATTAGCTTGAGCATAGCCGTTTGCCATGCCTGCTGTTGGTTGAATAAGCTGATTGTTACGGATTTGCTGACGAAGTTCAGCTGGAGTTAGCTGTGAAAGGGTTGTCATGTTTCTATCTCCCATCATTGCCCGCACGCAACTTACGTGCGGGCACATTGTTTTATTTAAATAATTGAGGAAGTTGATCTATTAACGTATAGCCGCCCATTAAAGCCATTACAATAACGACAAGTACACCAGAAATGGTAAGCCATAAAGGATGTTTATACTCGCCAACGATGCTTTTTTTGTAAGCAGCAACCAGTAACGTCCCAAGAGCGATCGGCAGAATTAATCCATTGATTGCTCCAACTAAAAGAAGAACTTTTACAGGTTTTCCAATTAAGACAAACGACAGAGTTGAAATAATAATAAATCCAATAATAATCCAGTTTGAGTTTTTATTAAGTTTTTCACTAAACGTTTGAATAAACGAAACGGATGTATAAGCAGCTCCTACCACAGACGTAATAGCGGCAGACCACATAACAATACCAAAGATTTTATAACCGACGTTTCCCGCTGCGAGCTGAAACACGGATGCCGGAGGATTGGCTGGGTCAATTTGTAAACCTTTAGACACAACGCCAAGTACAGCTAAAAACAACGCGATTCGCATAACAGAAGTGATGAGAATTCCTGTTACAGAACTTTTTGTTACTTGAGGTAAAGAATCGATGCCTTTTACGCCGGCATCTAAAAGACGATGTCCGCCAGCAAAGGTGATATAACCACCGACTGTTCCTCCAACAAGCGTAACGATCGCAATAATGTCAATTTTGTCAGGAGCAAAAGTTTTCACTACAGCTTCTCCAACGGGAGGTGAAGTGGTAGCAGCTACGTATAGCATTAGCCCAATCATGACAAAACCTGCAATTTGCGTGAAGCGATCCATTGCTTTTCCAGCTTCTTTTACAACGAAGATTAGCACGGCAATAACTGCACTAATCGCAGCGCCGGCTGTTGGAGAAATACCCGTAATCGCATTTAATCCAAGCCCGGCACCGGCAATATTTCCAATATTGAAAGCAAGTCCTCCAATAACAATTAAAATAGCGAGCACGTATCCTAATCCAGGAAATACCATGTTGGCGATTTCTTGTCCGCGTTTTTCAGAAACAGCAATAATTCTCCATACGTTGGTTTGAGCAAAGATATCAAGAATAATTGAAATTAAAATAACGAATCCGAAGCTTGCAGCTAAATTTTGTGTAAATACAGTAGTTTGAGTTAAAAAGCCTGGTCCAATAGCCGATGTGGCCATTAAAAAAGCGGCTCCAAGCATTAACGTCCAGTTTACTTTAGGCGCAGCCGAAAGTTTTTGCTGAGGTGTTGATTTTTTAATTGGCTCCAATATCATCTTCCTCCTGATTGTATGTAGTTTTTATTTTGAAATAGCCTTAACTACCACTTCTGATGCTCGTAAAGAACGGTTGACATGACGGGCAAATTCAAGTGCGTGAGCTCCGTCTCCATGGATGCAAATCGTATCTGCCTGCAATTCTACATCCTTGCCCTGCTGAGATTTTACCTTCCCTTCTTTCACCATTGTAATAACTTGAGAAACAGCTTCGTCATCATTTTCAATTAAAGCATTTGGTTCTGTGCGAGCAGTGAGAGAACCGTCTAACTGATAGGTACGGTCTGCAAATACTTCGTTAGCCGTTTTTAAACCAATTCTGTTACCTGCTTGAATCAGCTCACTTCCAGATAACCCAAACAAAATCAGCTCAGGATTTACGTTGTAAACAGCTTTTGCTATTGCTTCAGACAACGCTTTGTTTTTAGCAGCCATGTTATATAGTGCACCGTGAGGTTTTACATGCTGCATCGATAACCCTTCCGCTTGCAAAAAACCGTTTAATGCCCCAATTTGATAGACCACAATATCGTAGGCTTCCTGAGGTGAAATATTCATGTTTCTGCGTCCAAAACCGATAAGGTCCTGCAGACCAGGATGAGCCCCAATTTGCACTTTTTTTTCAGCGGCCAATTTCACCGTTTTTCTCATGACGCTCGGATCCCCTGCATGAAATCCACAGGCTACGTTCACAGACGTCACGTGCTCTAAAATGGCTTCATCATTGCCAATACGATAAGCACCAAAGCTTTCACCTAAATCACAGTTTAAATCTACTTTACTCAATGCATTCTTCCCCCTTAACCCCTTTAATGTAAGCGTAATCATTTGCAGATAGTAAATAAAATTCAAGCTTTATTATCTGCATCAATACTTTGAGTTCCGTTTTTCGGAACTATAGTACCATTTTTCAGTTATATTTGGATTTTAGCACGAGATGATGAATTGAACAACAACATTGTCAGAATATTTAACATAGTCATTATTTTTACTTGGATAATAATCCCTTATTTTATTGCTATCTTCTATCTATAGCCTTAATATAACGCAGCCGCTCAATGTCATTAGACGCAGTAAACAAACAGGTTGTCAGAAAAATTACTAGTTCAAAATAATCAAAATGAAATTTTCGTTGTAATCGTTTTCAAATAGGTGCTATATTTCAATTGTAGTCAATTTATGCAAACGATTGCAAAAAAAGGGGATGAAACGATGAAAGGAAAAAAATGGACAGCTTTAGCACTAACACTGCCGCTGGCTGCTAGCTTATCAACAGGCGTTCACGCCGAAACCGTACATAAAGGTAAGTCTGAAGCAGCAGATAAAAACGGTGTCTTTTATGAGGTGTATGTAAACTCTTTTTACGATACAAATAAAGATGGACATGGTGATTTAAAAGGTCTGACACAAAAGTTGGATTATTTAAATGACGGCAATTCTCATACAAAAAATGATCTTCAAGTAAACGGGATTTGGATGATGCCCGTAAACCCTTCTCCTAGCTATCATAAATATGATGTAACGGACTATTATAATATTGATCCGCAGTATGGAAGTCTGCAAGATTTTCGCAAACTGATGAAAGAAGCAGACAAACGAGACGTAAAAGTTATTATGGACCTCGTTGTGAATCATACGAGCAGTGAACACCCTTGGTTTCAAGCTGCGTTAAAAGATAAAAACAGCAAGTACAGAGATTACTATATTTGGGCTGATAAAAATACCGACCTGAATGAAAAAGGATCTTGGGGACAGCAAGTATGGCATAAAGCTCCAAACGGAGAGTATTTTTACGGAACGTTCTGGGAAGGAATGCCTGACTTAAATTACGATAACCCTGAAGTAAGAAAAGAAATGATTAACGTCGGAAAGTTTTGGCTAAAGCAAGGCGTTGATGGCTTCCGCTTAGATGCTGCCCTTCATATCTTTAAAGGTCAAACACCTGAAGGCGCTAAGAAAAATATCCTTTGGTGGAATGAGTTTAGAGATGCGATGAAAAAAGAAAACCCTAACGTATATCTAACGGGTGAAGTATGGGATCAACCGGAAGTGGTAGCCCCTTACTATCAATCGCTTGATTCTTTATTTAACTTTGATTTAGCAGGAAAAATTGTCAGCTCTGTAAAAGCGGGAAATGATCAAGGAATCGCTACTGCAGCAGCGGCAACTGATGAGCTGTTCAAATCATACAATCCAAATAAAATTGACGGCATTTTCTTAACCAACCATGACCAAAACCGCGTCATGAGTGAGCTGAGCGGCGATGTGAACAAAGCAAAATCAGCTGCTTCTATCTTACTTACGCTTCCTGGCAACCCGTATATTTATTACGGTGAAGAAATCGGCATGACCGGTGAAAAGCCTGATGAGTTAATCCGTGAACCGTTCCGCTGGTACGAAGGAAACGGACTTGGACAAACTAGCTGGGAGACAGCTGTATACAACAAAGGCGGCAACGGTGTGTCTGTGGAAGCAGAAACAAAACAAAAAGATTCTTTGTTAAATCATTACCGTGAAATGATTCGTGTGCGCCAGCAGCACGAAGAGTTAGTAAAAGGAACGCTTCAATCTATTTCAGTAGACAGTAAAGAAGTTGTTGCTTATAGCCGTACGTATAAAGGCAACTCGATTAGCGTGTATCATAATATTTCAAATCAACCTGTAAGAGTATCTGTAGCAGCGAAAGGTAAATTGATTTTTGCTAGTGAAAAAGGTGCTAAGAAAGTCAAAAATCAGCTTGTGATTCCGGCGAATGCGACGGTTTTAATAAAATAATATAAAAGAAATCCGTGGATGAACCCACGGATTTCTTTTATATCTCTTTTCCCAAGCAGTTAACTTGATTATGATGAAGCGGCTTAGTGGCATAATGCGTAAAACCAAGGCGCTCCCAAAACAGCTTGGCTCTAGGATTTTGAGACAGAACGCCCAGGCGTAGAACGGAAACTCCCTCTTCTTTTAGCTTGTCTTCAAACGCTAGATACGCCTGCGTTCCAAAACTGAAATTGTGATAGGCGCTATGAATGATAAATGCTCCAATCCACGGATGGTCATCGTTTGGGTTTTGTTTCATGTAATCAATAACCCCTACGTATGTATCGTCGGCTTTTATAAAGTAACTGTCTGTTTTTTCGTTCATGTATTCTTTAAAAAGCTCTTCTTCACCCCGCTCTTTTTTGCCGTTTTCTAACACGTTATAAGCTTCGTTTGAATTGATAATCTCTGACACAATATACATCGTGTCAGCTGTAATAGGTTCAAATGAAATCATATGTCTTCCCTTCTTTCTCTGCAAAGTAGCTGTATATCGTTGCTTTGTCAATTTTACCATTTTTCATTCGCGGAAAGGACGTTAAAACTCTCCATACGCGCGGGATTTTATAAGCAGATACTCGTTTTGTCAGTGCTTGTCTCACATCAGAAAGAGAAACGTTCTCTAAGACAATTGCTGCACCGACTACTTCTGAACGTTCAGCATCTACTACGCTAAAAACGGCTGCTTCGCTAACGCCGGGTATTTGCAAAAGCAACTCTTCGATTTCTTCAGCATACACTAAGCTTCCGCTGCTTTTAATCACGTTTTTGTCTCTTCCTACGATGGTAATGCTTCCGTCTTGAAGCTGAACCGCAATATCATGCGACGTAACATATCCGTTAAAAAATGAGCGGTTCGTTTCTTCGCTGTCCTTAACAAACCCTTCAAATGCTTGAGTTGTTTTCACAAATAGTGTTCCTTTATCTCCTTTTTCTACTTCTTTTCCACGCTCGTTCAGGATTAAAACGTCTACGCTGTCAACAGGATAGCCTACTGTATGAGGCAGCGTTTCAGCTGTATGTGGTGAAAGCACCGTAACAAATCCCATTTCAGAAGATCCGTAATATTCATACAGATAGGCATTAGGAAACGCTTGTGAAAATTTCTTTCGAACGGAAGGAGATAATTTATTGCCTACTGAAATTACGGTTTTTGGCAGAAGTCGTTTTTCTTTTGGTCTGCTTTGTACATAACGAAGCAACGGAGAAATTAATGCGGGTGTAATAGACATACAGCTAGCTTCCTTGTTAAAAACAGCCGAAGGTGTAAACGATTCTAGCATGATAGCGTGCATGCCGCTGCAAAGCGCATGCAAGACTGGGTAAAGCTGGGCAGAATACGAGATATGTAAAGGAACAAGCACTTTGTCGTGTTGCTCTAAAGAAAATATATCGGACCACTCTTGAAATGATGAAGACCAAGAATAATGCGATTTTACAAATCCTTTTGGTCTCCCTGTTGACCCAGAGGTAAATCCAAATAAAAATAAATCGGACAGTGCATTCACTCGTCGTACGGGCAGGATTGGTTTTTCTTTTGTTGTGTTAGTTAAAGAAGATGTGTTCCATAGCCAATTTGGGGATTGAATAGAAAAATAGGTATCCACTTCCGCCTCTGTTAACTCATTATGTAAAAGCATCACAATTCCACCAGCTTTTAAAATCGCTAAAAATGACACAACAGCTTCTACATTGTTTGGCATACTTAACGCAACGAGCTCCCCTTTTTCCATCCCTTTTTCCTGCAGCTGATTTTCGGCTTTGCATACATGATCCCACATTTGACCGTAGCTTAGCTTATTAATAGAATCCGATAGTGCCAGGTTGCCAGGCGTTTGTTGACACTGATAAAAAATTAGTTCTTCAATTCGTTTCATTACTGCTTAAACTCCCTTTTTCTTTTACTTTTAGTGTATCGTAAATGTACGTTTGAGAAAACAAAAATGTAAACTTATATAAAAATTAAGTTGACTAATTTGAGTTTTATAAGATACGATAGTCATGTTTTATCATACATAGCGGAGGTTTACGATGAAAACAAAAGATATGACGTACGTTGCATTATTCACGGCTATAATGGGAGCTCTAGGCCTCGTCCCTCCTATTTTTTTATCCTTTACACCCGTTCCAATTACCCTTCAGCCTATGGGTGTTATGCTATCGGGAGGAATTCTTGGAGCTAGACTAGGAGCTTTAAGTCAATTTCTTTTTTTATGTTTGCTAGCAGCTGGCGTTCCTTTACTTGCTGGAGGACGCGGAGGGATTGGCGTATTTTTGAGTCCGAGTGCTGGATACATCATTGGCTATGTGTTTGCAGCTTTCTTTATTGGCTGGACTCTGTCACGATTTAAAAATGTAACGGTTGCAAAGGCATTTGCCGTAAATGTGTTATTTGGCATTGTGTTAGTATACGCATGCGGCATTCCTGTACAGGCAATGCAGCTTCACATTCCGTTTCTGAAGTCCCTTCAGCTAAGCTTTGTTTATCTTCCGGGTGACTTCATAAAAGCAGCGGTCGCGGCGTATTTAATTACAAAAGTTCGAAAAGCAGTAGCGGTACCTGGCCGTTCTAAAACGGCTTCTATGTAAGGAAGTGATGACCATGTATCAAGCAGCAGTTGTAAAAGCGAAGCGTACAGTGATTGGAAAAGAAAACGGCGCACTTAAAAATTTTCGCGTTCAAGAGCTAGCGGCTCCTTTATTAAAACAGCTTAGCGCTGGAATCGAGCATGAAATTGATGACATTATTTTAGGCAATGTTGTAGGTCCAGGAGGAAATGTAGCTAGACTATCCGCCTTAGAAGCAGAGCTCCCTTTTTCTATCCCGGGAATGACCATTGATCGTCAGTGCGGAGCGGGCTTAGAGGCTATTCGAATGGCCAGCTATTTGATAAAAGCTGGCGCTGGAACGTGTTATTTAGCTGGAGGAGTTGAAAGTACAAGTACTTCTCCTTTTGAAAAAAGAGCACGTTTTTCTCCTGATAAAATTGGTGACCCTGACATGGGGATCGCAGCAGAAAACGTAGCCCAGCAATACAATATATCTAAAGACCAGCAGGATAGGTATGCTCTTTTAAGCCATGAAAGAAGCTGGGAGTCTTTTGAAAAGAGATTGTTTGAAGAAGAAACGCTTCCTCTTTCAAATGTGATGCATGATGAAGCGTTTATGAAAAACCGAAACCTAACAAAGCTGCTTCAAAAAGCCAGCCCCGTCTTTTTAAAAAAAGACGGTACCGTCACTGCAGCCAACAGCTGTGGAATTAATGACGGGGCCTGCGTTACACTTGTGATGGAAGAGCAAAAAGCACGCGCCTTAGGATTTCAGCCCGTTTTACGTTTTATAGACGCTGATATTTCAGGCGTGTCGCCTCTATCCCCTGCTATTGCGCCCGTTTCTGCGATTAAAAATATCTTGAAGCGAAATTCTCTTACGATAGATGACATTGACTTATTTGAAATCAATGAAGCCTTTGCCGTTAAAGTTGTTGCTTGTATGCAAGAACTGGGGATATCAGAAGAGAAAGTAAATATTCGCGGAGGAGCGTTGACGCTGGGACACCCATACGGAGCATCAGGAGCTATTTTAGCCACGCGTCTTTTTTATGAAAGCAAGCGCCGTGACGTGCGATATGTAATAGCTGCTTTAGGGAGCGGAGGCGGAATAGGAACAGCGGTATTATTTGAAGTAATCAAATAATACCGCTGTTTTTATGTCTTGCTTATCACATTGTGCTGCATTAAATACCGCTCAATATCTTTAAATGTCTCAACTGGAACAAATGAAACGTTTTGTTCGCGCAGTAAATCCTGCAAAGAATCTTTTGCAAATGTGACATCTGCATATTTTGCCGGATGTGAATCCGGCTCGCTGTCTCCAGCAAAATAAATCGTTTCGTATGTCTCTTTTAGTTCTTGAATAACAGCAGATTTATCAATGCCGTAGCGTTCTGAATGCCATCTGTGAGCAGGGTCTAGACGCAAGTGAACATTGTTTTGATGGAAATATCCTTCATTCGAATAAACTTCCACTTTTTCAACACCGTATTTATCTAAAATCGGTTTAATATAGTACGTTGTTCCAGCGCTTAAAATATAAAAATCCCCGCGGTTTTTCTGAACAGTTTTAATAAAAGCGGGCACGTATTCATCAATTGGAATATTCGCTACTTCTTCTAAAATTTTCGGTTCTTCCTGGTGAATGGATTGAAAAACAGTAGATAAAAAATCAATATCTTTCATTTCTCCTGCTTTCCATCGGTGGAAAAGTTCTTCACCTTCTGGAAAATACTTTTCAATCACAATCCAGTAAAAATCTTTTTTTGAAATTGTTCCATCAAAATCTGATACAAACGCCCATTTTTTCATTCCTCACACATCCTTTGCTACATACTAAGCAGTTCTCGAAGCTCTTCTTCTGTCAAACTGGAAAGCATTGTTTCTCCCGGCTGAATAACCTGTTCGATGAGTTCTTTTTTCTTTTGCTGCAAGCCGTAAATTTTTTCTTCGATGGTTCCTTGAGAAATAAGCTTGATGACCTGCACAACATTTTTTTGCCCAATGCGGTGTGCACGGCCTGCCGCTTGTTCTTCAATCGCCGGGTTCCACCATAAGTCATATAAAATAACCGTATCGGCTCCCGTTAAATTTAAGCCTGTGCCTCCGGCTTTTAATGAAATTAAGAAAATGTCTTGTTCTCCATTATTAAACCGATCCGCCATTTCCACTCGTTCTTTTGATGGCGTTTGACCGTCTAAATAAAAGTATGAGAGATTATCTTTTTGAAGCTCTTCTCGAATAATGTGAAGCATGCTTGTAAACTGAGAAAAGATTAACAAGCGTTTTCCATTGGCAACCGCACTTCTTGTAATCTCAAGCAGCTGCTCTAATTTGCTTGAATACCCTTCGTAATTTTCAACGAATAAAGACGGATGACAGCAAATCTGGCGAAGTCTTGTTAATCCCGCTAAGATCTTCATTCGGTTTTTATTAAAATCTTCACCGGCTAAAGATGATTTTAATTGCTCTAAATAGCCTACATATAACTCTTTTTGTTCTTTAGTCAGCTCAGATAAATGAGTTGTTTCAATTTTATCAGGCAGTTCTTTTAACACATCCTTTTTTACTCGTCGCAGTAAAAATGGTCTTACAATTCGACTGACCTGCTCCGATGACATGTTTTTAAACTGGCGAAGCCCTGGAAATAAACCAGGAAGAATGGTCTGGAAAATTGACCAAAGCTCATCAAGTGAGTTTTCAATAGGGGTACCGCTCAGCGCAAAACGTTTTTTAGCTGAAATAGTCCTAACAGCTACTGCTGTCTTCGTTGTATGATTTTTAATACTCTGAGCCTCATCTAGAATTAAAGCATGAAAATGAAGGTGCTGATACAAATCAATATCTTGACGCAGCGTTGGATAAGATGTGATCCATACGTCAGCTGTGCGTTTTAGCTTCTCCTCACGCTCGCTCGGCGTTCCTGTAATGGTTTGAACCGTTAAATTCGGTGCAAATTTCTCCAATTCGTTGCGCCAGTTATAAATCAAGGAAGCCGGCACAACAATTAAAAAAGCACTGCTATCTTCATCAAGCTCTTTTTCAGATAGGATATAGGCAATGCTTTGAAGCGTTTTTCCAAGCCCCATATCATCAGCCAGCACGCCTCCTAAAGAGTAGTGAGCCAGAGATTTAAACCACTTAAACCCATTGTACTGATAATCACGCAGTGATGCCTGCAAGGATTCCGGTACTTCCCAATCCATTTCCTCTGGGGATTTGAGCTGTGTAAGTAACCTTTTAAATGCTGAGCCAAACTTAGCAGCTGATTTATCACCCGCACTCATAATCTCTTCCACTTGCATCCCTCTGTATAAAGGTACTTGCAATGAGTTATCCTTTAAGTCTTTCTCGGTTACGTTCAGCTCACGAAACAGATTTTGAATATGCTCAAAGCCTTCGTTTTCAAGAGGAATAAACGCACCGTTATCTAGACGATGATAGCTTTTCTTTTCTAAAACAGATTTTAAAACAGCTTGAACGGTCTGATGATTAATGTCTCCTAAATCAAAATTAATTTCTAATAATCCATTGCTGTTTTTGATGTCAACCGTTGTTACTGGCGCAGAAAAATCCGTATAAGCATAATCTTTCATCTCATCCGTAATATACACATCCGCTATTTCATCAAGCTTTGGAACAATATGAAACAAAAATTCATATAAAGATGATTCATCTTGATTTAAATACAGCTGGTTTTTATAAATGTTTAAAGGAGCTGTTTCAATTAAATCCATCACGCGGTCTTCTTTTTCTAAATCTCGTATTAAGATTTTATCGTACTTTTCAGGTTGAGGTAAAAATGGATTAATTGAAATCTCTCCGTAGTGGTACCGAAGCGTCACAAACAGCTGTTCATCTTCCTGGTCAATAAATACTTTTGCTTTTAGTTCAGGTGCAATAATCTGATGGGATACTTCTTTTGCGATATCCACTTTTCCCACTTTTTTTAGTCCTGGAACGACGTGTGATAAAAAATTGCCCATCTGCTCTTCTGCTATAGGTACGACTGGCTTCAAAGGCGCCGTTTTTCGAAGCCCTTCAAGAAGCATACGCTGATCTTGAGATAGCTCATAAAACGTCCCGTTTAAAAATAGCCACCCGTATCGATCAAAAAATGAAGCTTGATGAAGTTCAGTAAAGTCTAACTCAAATCCAGCTGCCGGGTGCTTATTTAATTGAAACGAAAAAGGAGCTGAGCTTTCAGCAAAGATAATATTTTCATATGAGTGCCCGTCATGAATAAATATAAAGCTCCGATCTTTGAGCAATTGAAATAACTCTTTGGCTATGATAGAGGGAATGATTAGTTCTCTGTTATTTGCAGACGAACGATACATGGAATAAGAATTTTTATAAAATGATTCATTTGTCATAATATCCATCAGCAGCTCAATGATTTTCCTATCTTCTTCTATAAAAAAATGTTCCGCCGGGTCATATTCGAAGCGCTTGGTAAATTCGTGAGTTTTGAATTCTTTAACGTCTGTTAAAAATTCTTGAATGTTTTTTACTACATACGTCCGGTCGACGCCTACTTTCATTTCAAGCGCCACGTACATTCCTTCTGAACGTAAAAATTCTTCTGAGTAAGACTTGCAAATAAATTCCACTTTCAACGGATCTTTATCTGCATATTTTCTGTGGTCGCTTATTGTTTGCTGATAACTTGAAAATAAGTCGATAAAATGATTTACATTCTCGTATTCTTTGCTTTGGCGAAAAGGCTTCGTTTTAATTGGCTGCGGCTTTGCTCGCTCATCGCAAATGGTTAATAAAACAGCTACTTCGTGTTTGCATTCTGAAAACTCGTGATAAGCAGGACAATCGCAGAATGAATAAAAAGAATTTCCTTTTTGTTCAACCATTACCGTATACATTTCCGCCCCTCGAACGGCTGCTGTCCACGTAGTGGTCTGTTCATTGTATTCCAAGTCGAGCACACGTCCCTGCTTGTAATACGTGTGTCCTCTATAGTACGTTCTGCTTGAGTACGAATCTTTTAATTGTTCTTTGTTTAATGTTTTATTTATCATCGCTTCACAATCTTCCAATCGCATAACAGTCAATGCTGTTTCTGTTTAATTTCTATTCAGAACAAATAATGTTCAACGTCATAAACGTTGAACATTATTTGTCAATTTCTCTATTATAACATGCAACAGACATTATAAAACACTCTTAAGCAATGCAGACTGTTTTCGCTTTTTTCTTTTGTAGAGTATCCAGCCCGCTCCAGCCGATGATAATAAAAGTAGACTCAGCCCTAAAAAAGCCAGTCCTATACGATCGTTAGCCGTAACGTACGTAAAGAAGAAAATCAGTAAAATCCGAATTCCTAACGTAATAAAGCGAAAACAGCTGTCGACTCTTCCCACGATGATATTCGGTATTTTTTGCATCATAAACGTATTTCGAGCTACTCTTGTACCTGCATTTGCAAAAGCAAGAAGAAACACAACAGAAAAATAAATCGGCAGAAGTTTCATAAAGAAGAGGATAGATATACCGAGTGCAAAAAGGCTTATATTAAGCATAACGGCTAGCTCAGTGCCTGTTCTTTTCATAATAGATACGATGAATACCCCTGCCGTTAATGCCCCGAAACCATATACCGCACTTTCAATTCCATATGCTGCTGGACTTGCTTTTAATTCTTGAGTCAGATAAATAGGAAATAAATAGTTCGTCATCATCACAGCGATGAAAGGCATAAAAGAAAGCAGTAAAAAAATAGAGACGGAGCGATTTTCTTTTATAAATGTTAAACCTTCTTTCATGGCAGTGTGTTTCTTGTCGCTTCGTTCACTGCTTTGTTTATATGGAATACTCCATAGACAAAGAAATGCAGCTATATACGTAGATGCATCTACTGTTAAAATCCACTGAAGCGACCAACGAGTAATGACTAGACTCGCTATAGCGCCTGCAAGCATACTCGATAGCTGACCTTGTATTTCCATGATACTGTTTAATGATTGAAACGCATCTTTTGAAAAAACTTCTTGATTTAAAGCAAAAATCGTTGGATAAAAAAACGTGTAGTAAAGGTTTCCGGTTCCGTACAAAATTACGTAGTGAATCGTTGAATAATCGGTAACAAAACCGACGATTACAAATAACATGACCGTGATAAAACCTATCAATTCTACGGTTAACAGCAGTTTCTTTCGTGACATTCGATCAATAAGAACACCTATATAAGGAGTAGCCATAAAGCTAATCACCGTCATAATCAGCATAATCGTGCCAAATAGTCTATTTCCATGTGGAGATGCAACTAACAGTAAAGGAATGGCAAGCATCGTAATACCGGAGCCGATAGAGGATAAAACATTAGCAGCTACTACGGCCTGAAAGCGCCGGTCTTTATGGAGCGCCTTCATCAAACATTTTGCTTAGCTTCTAAAATTTGCTTAGACACTTGTGTATACAGAGTCAGCTCATTAACTAATTCATGAATTCCGTTAGCTGCGTTTTTTCGTAAAGTCCCTTTTTCCAAGATGTCTGCAGGGTCTAATACCAACTGCTTAGATAGAACATTCGCATACAAAGCGCGTGTAACGGTTCTAAGGTTATTTAAAGCATTAATGCCTCCTTTTCCTCCTCCTGATACTGCTAAAAGTGCTACGGGCTTATGCGCAAAATACGCACTGTTTAAGAAGTCAAACGCGTTTTTTAACGCTCCGCTCATAGCTCCGTGGTACTCGGGCGTCGCAAGTAAAATACCATCTGCTTTTTCTATTTTTTCAATTAACTCTTGTACTTCTTCTGTTTCGTACTGATGAGGTTCACCTGTGAATATAGGAAGCGATAATTGGCTTAAATCTAGAAAAGAACTTTGATAGCTTTTGTGAAGCTCTCTCGTCACTTGTGTTGTTCGACCTGTTTCTCTAGGACTTCCATTCATAATAAGTATGTTCATGTTTATCTACTCCTCTGTCGTTTGGTTATACGTATAGTATAGGGATGATTGAACTTTTTTTCGTCATGCTATTGATAGAAAGAAAGCTACCAATATAGACGGAGAAGCACAGAGAAAAACCTACAACTAAAGTCGTAGGTTAGGAAATTCCGTGCTGCACAGCATATAGAGCAGCTTGCGTGCGGTCTTGAACCCCAAGCTTCGATAAAATATTAGATACATGTGTTTTTACTGTTTTTTCCGTAATATGTAAGGCAACACCGATTTCTTTGTTGCTTTTTCCTTTTGCAATTTCTTTTAATACGTCTTTTTCTCGTTTTGTTAAGTGGTCAATAAAATTGACTTTCTTTTCGCTGCTTTTAGTTAAGCGTGTTAGCAAGTGTGTGGTGACTTTTGGATGAAGCTGATTTTCTCCGTTCATTAGCTTTCGAATAGCTGCTACAAGTTCATCTGGGTCACTTTCTTTTAGCTGATAGCCTGAAGCTCCAGCTTCTAGTGCCGGTATCACATGGTCTTGATCCGAAAAGCTTGTTAAAATCATGACTTGTATATGCGGTGCTTGTTTTTTTAATTCTTTTGTTGCTTCGATTCCATCGAGAACCGGCATCGATAAATCCATTAAAACAATGTGTGGTTCTAGGGATGTCGCTAACTTTAAAGCTTCCTCTCCGTTAGAAGCTTCTCCTACAATTTCTAAGTCTGGCTGCGTCTGTAAGAAAAAGACAAGCCCTTTTCGGACAACGTGGTGATCATCTGCGATTAGAATCTTTATTTTCATATGCGCTCCTTTCTGTTATGAAAGAGGAATAGATACTTCCACAACCGTTCCGTTTCCTATGCTGCTTGTAACAGATAGTTTTCCATTTAATCTTTTTATTCGCTCTTGCATGGTTTTTAATCCAAGCGTCGGCAATTCTGCTGAAGCACTATACATAAACCCATTGCCGCTATCTTGGACTTTCATAATCACTTGTTCTCTGCTTATATTTACGTTTAAATGTACATCTGCTGTACCCGCATGCTTTCGGCAATTATTAAAAGCTTCTTGGCCGACTCTCCACAGTGTCTCTTCAATCACAGCAGGCAAAACCGACACACCTTTAATTTGTTCTGTTACGTTAAGACCTAGCATTTGACCATAGCTTTTTAACGCACTGACGATGCCGTTTTCTAACCCTTGAGGACGAAGCTGCCAAATTAATGCTTTCATTTCCACTTGAGCATGCTGAGCGGTTTCTTGGATTAAGGAAAAAGTCTCTTTTAACTGCACATCTTTCGCTAAGCTGCTTCCGGCTTTGGCTGTGACATTAATTGAAAATAACAGTTGATTAACAGAATCGTGAAGATCTTTTGCCAGTCTGTTTCTTTCTTCAATAAGCTTTACCTCCTGCTGAGATTGAGTCAGCTTAATCCGCTTGATAGCCGTGCCAATTTGAAGAGCGACGGATCCTAATAAATCAAGCTCTCGCTGTTCAAAATGAATTTTATGAGGGGCAGCTACATTTAATAATCCAAAGCGCTCATCCCCTGCTTGTAAAGGAACCGTTGCGTGATGGGTAATGTCGTGTGTATCCCCCCACTCATGAATGACGGAATCTTCAAGTCTCTTGCACTCCATAATATTAGACGCTTTTTGAAGCCGGCCATCCATATACCGATCAACACACCAGCAGCTTCCGTTACACATAGGCTGAGCGGTTTTATTTAATAAAGCCGGCGGCAAATGCTGAGCGGCAATCATCTCATGTTTTCCATTTTCGTCAATAAAAAAGATCCATCCTGTTTGTAAATCTGTTATTTGCAGCAGTTTTAAAAGAGCATCGTGAAGCATTGTATGTAAATTAGTGCCTTCATTTAAAATCTCGGCAATGTCTTTTAAAATCTTAAGCTCTGAAATATGATCTTTTTCCATAGCCTCTCTCCTATATGATGTATTTTCCATTTTTTATTTTATCACAATTAAAGACGATTCCGGCTCATAGGACGTTATTTTTAAGGTGTTTGCGCTTAGGTATGTAAGAGTTTTTGACATCAATAATAAAAATTTCAAAAAGTATGTCAGGTAGTTTAACAATTAGCTAGAGTCTTTACGTAAAACGAACTATACTACAGATAATTCACGTAAGAAAAGAAAAAACGAAAGGAAATGAGAAGAAAAAAATATTAAAATTAATACATTGAAAACGCTTCCAAATATGAAGGCATAGTGCTATTATATAATTATTAACAGAATAGGGATGTGAGAAAGATGAATAAATTATTTTTAGAAGAGTTACGATACATTATCTTGTGTGAAGTGCCTATGACAAAGTACCGAGTAGAGCAGCTTCAAGACAAATTTGATCAAAGCCCATACTTAATTAATGAACTTTATCAACTCCTATTCGAAAAGCGTCACATTTTAGCTTTTGTTGATGATATTGAATCATCCCTGTATGACTATATTGTGAATAAAGAAATGATGGATGCTAAAACGTATTATGGAGCTATTGCACATGTAGCAAATCTTTTCGGCGAAACGCCTACATATATAAAATGCAAAATAAAAAAATATAGACAGTCTTCGATTTCAAGTATCAGTGCCTAAAAGTTGCGCACAGCTGATTCAAATAAAAAGCAAAAAAGAAATCCTAGCACAAGGGTTTCTTTTTTGTACCACTAACATATAGGGAGGAAAATAAGATGAAGACATTTTTTATCACGAATCGCTATTCGTTTCTCGAAAAGCAAGTAGATGAATACATGCAATCTTTACTGGTAAAAACACCTGAACAAGTTATTTTATATTTCGAAAGACAAATTCGAAAGTATAAAGTATATTTACAGAAAAAACATCATTACCCAGAGTGTATGGTTCAATCTATCCACCGTTTGATTGAAGAATATTCATTAATTATCATCAGGGTGAAGAAATACATTAGTTATCAAAACAAGCTGATGAATAAACAGCTCTTAGAGCCGCAGTAAAACGAATCATTTTTTATGGTTCGTTTTACTGCGGCTCTGCCGTTTTACTCCTCATATTTTAGCAGTAAATGCAGAACAGCGGGACGTTCTTCAAGATTTTTGTATGAGTGTACATGACTTCCTTCAAATTTTATAGAGTCAAATTGTTTTAGCTCGTATAGCTCTTCTTCTATTTTCATTTCGATTCTTCCTTCCATTACCGTTGCTACTTCAATTAATCCTTTATGATGAGGTTCGGGACAGTATGTAGCGAGAGGAGAAAGAAAGGCTCGGTACATTTCAATAGTTGAATCTATTTGATTTTGAAAAATAAATTCTACTTTCCACGCTTCGTCCGGTCCTTTGAGAGAAAAACCTTCTCCGCACTTAGATACAGCCACTGAAGGTTCTACTGACACTAATTTAGTTAAAGGGATATTTAAACCTGTTGTTATTTTCCACATTACTCCTAGGGTTGGATTAGTCTCCCCTCTTTCAATTTTCCCTAACGTAAGTTTGCTCACTCCCGTCCTATCTGCTAATTCATCGAGTGTGAATTCTCGCTGTGTTCTTATTTTTCTAAGCTCGTTGCCTACCTTTTTCATCATTTCTTCTGAATGCATTTTTACCTTCCTTTCTTTTGTATATTATGGTACACTTTTTTTGTATCTAAGTATACTATAATATATATTTAGGTATTTTTATTAATTAGGAGGAAAAAGTATGAAAGCAATTTTATGGGGGCTTCTCTCGTCCATGTTCTTTTCTGCTACATTTATTGTGAATCGCGCCATGAATGTATCTGGAACAAGCTGGGCTTGGACAGCATCTCTTCGTTTTTTATTAGCACTACCTATTTTACTCATTTTAGTACTTGTACAAAAGAAGTTTACACCATTATGGATGGAAATGAAAAAGCATCCTTTCGCTTGGTTAGGCTGGGGAACTCTTGCAGGAATTGGATTTTATTCATTATTAAGTTTTTCTTCACTTTTTGGACCGTCATGGCTCATAGCTGGAACGTGGCAAGTAACGATCTTGGCAGGTGCGCTCATTTCTCCACTTTTCTATGTAACGATTCAAACTGCAGACGGAAACAAAAAAGTAAGAGGAAACATTCCACTCAAAACGCTTGGTATTTCAACGTTTATTTTAGCGGGTGTGATTCTCATGCAAGTTAAAGAAGCTGAAAACATCACGCTTTCACAGTTTGTGTTGGGTTTTCTCCCTGTCGTCATGGCTGCTTTTTTATATCCGCTTGGAAATCGAAAAATGATGGAAGTTTGCAAAGGGAAATTAGATACATTTCAACGTGTTTTAGGTATGGCTATCGGCAGTATACCGCTAAGTATCATCTATGCGATATATGGATTTTATACAACTGGTATGCCAACAGCTCCTCAGTTTTCGCAAGCTTTTATATTAGCGATGAGTTCAGGTGTAATTGCGACAATGACGTTCTTTCACGCAACAGACTTGGCAAAAGAAAATTTAGCTTTGCTGGGAGCTGTCGAAGCAACTCAATCGGGCAGCATGATTTTTACAGTGTTTGGAGAAGTGTTTTTATTAAATGGGCGTGTGCCAACAGGGATAGCTTTAGCTGGTATGATGGTAATCGTAATCGGAATGATTATGAACAGTATGCTAAACAAAAAAACAAAACTGTCTTCGGCCGGTCCTTCACGTACTCTATCAAAATAAGAAAAGAGGAGATGAAAATCTGTTTAAAGGTTTTCATCTCCTCTTTTTAATATTCGAGATGATTGTTCCAATAGCGATTCCAAAGCACAGGGAATCGCATCTGTAAACCATCCTCATCATCTTCATCCCAATCAAGATCCAAATCTTGCTCATCGTACCAGATTGGATCAAACTGGTCATATTTATCATAATAGTAGTCGTTATCTAAACCTGTCTTTTCTTCATAAGCTTCACACGCTACAGCAAGTAATTCTTCTAATTGAGGAGCATAGCCTTCTACTTCTAGTGGTTGAAGAACAGAAATCATCGTCTCAGGAGATTCAATTGCTTTATAATAAATGTCTTTTCCTTGATATAAAAGCCACGCTCTAAAATAATCAAAACAATCATCTGAACAACCGCCCATTACAATATAAGCTGCTGCCCACAATGAAGAAGTATAGGATTGATCAAAATGCTGATTTAATAGCTGATCAAAGCGGAAAATGTCTTTTTCAGAACGCTTTGCTAGCGTTGAGCGGAGCCATTCCATTTGCTCGTCGACATCTATTTTTGTCTTCGCCTTTTTTATCAGTTTCCAAAAGAGATCCTCTGACATCGTGCTGTCTTTCATTACTTGCATTGAACAAGTTAAAGGCTTATACCCTTTCTTCAATTTTGCACGAATCAGCTTTTCAGCTTCCGCTTCACAAGCTTCTGCGGAAGCAAACTCTTTTACTTGCATGCGACCGGCTGTATCAACTTTTCCAAAGTGAATGACTAACTTGCTGTCTCTTCTTTCAACTTTCCAAAATTTATTCGATTGCTCATCTTTATACACTAAGGTTATTTGCATGATACATTCCCCTTTTTCATCCTACTACTATTGTGAATATTTCTCTTTTTACAAGTTATGTAGAGCCATGGCGCTTCATAATACATTTTCTTTCCTTTTGTAACATGTTCCAGTTGATTTTAATTCTTTCTAAAGTTTGTTAAAAGCTGAAGCGCTATTTTTTGATTATATTTCGCTCAGCATTTAAATTTAATGCTACTGATACAGTTCAAACAGCGAGAAATTAAAACATCATGTATGTAATATTTCACTTGTTTGTTTTTTTGTTGCATTTACAACATTTTGTTTTTCCTTTATACTCTTTCATATCAGATATCTTTATTATACAAAAAAGAATCATAAATTCGCAGCAAAGGAAGGATTTTAATGAAAATTAAGCAAGTTACAACAAAAGAGCAGCTTGAAGAAGTATTTCATATACGTAAAACAGTGTTTGTTGAAGAACAAGGCGTGCCATTAAAAGATGAATTTGATGAACATGAGGAAACGGCAAAACATATATTGATTTACTATAACAATGAACCGGCAGCTTCTGGTAGATTCCGCATAGTAGACGATTACGCCAAAATAGAGCGGATATGCGTATTAAAGGAATTTAGAAAATACGGGCTCGGAAAAGAAGTGGTGGCCAGCTTGGAAGAAGCAGCGAAAAAAGAAGGATTAACTCAAGCTAAGCTTCACGGTCAAGTTCAAGCTGAATCATTTTATCATAAATTAGGGTATAAGACTGTTTCTGATGTATTTATGGAAGACGGTATTCCACACGTTATAATGAAAAAAGAATTTACGTTTTAAAAATCTTCTTGTACACAGTTACTTCAGTAAAGAAAAAGGCTCTCTACTGAGAGCCTTTTTTGTACTATTAGATTTTCATAATTCCGCCTGTGCTTGCAGAAGTTACAAGTTTAGAATATCTTGCAAGATAGCCTTTTTTCACTTTTGGCTCAAAGCCTTTCCAGTTTGCTTTTCGTTCTTCCCAAACATCTGGAGAAACTTGAACATTCATCGAACGATCTTCAATGTCAATCACGATGTGGTCGCCATCTTCTACAAATGCTAGCGGGCCGCCTTCAGCAGCTTCTGGAGATGCGTGGCCAATTGATAATCCACGAGAAGCGCCAGAGAAGCGTCCGTCCGTTAATAGAGCTACTTTTGCACCTAGTCCCATTCCCATGATTTGAGAAGTTGGAGCTAGCATTTCAGGCATTCCCGGGCCGCCTTTTGGTCCTTCATAACGAATGACTACGACATGTCCTTCTTTTACTTTGCCGTTAGCAATACCGTGCAGCGCCTCGTCTTGAGACTCAAATACAATTGCTGGTCCTTCGTGGCGAGTAATGCCGTCTTGAACACCGCCTGTTTTAATAATCGCGCCGTCTGGAGCTAAGTTACCAAATAATACAGCAAGTCCGCCTTTTTCGGTGAACGGCTTATCGATTGGATGGATAACGTTATAGTCTTTTACATCGCATCCGGCAATGTTTTCACCTAGCGTTTTTCCAGTAACTGTCATAGTATCTAAATGAAGAGCCCCTTCTTTTTTAGATAGCTCGTTTAAAGCAGCTGATACGCCTCCTGCTTCATGTAAGTCTTCAATAAATACATCAGAAGCCGGAGCCAGTTTTGCCAAGTGAGGCACGCGTTCTGCCACTTCATTAATACGCTCTAATGGATACTCAATTTCAGCTTCATTCGCAAGAGCTAGCGTATGAAGAACTGTATTTGTAGAACCACCTAACGCCATGTCCAAAGCAAACGCGTTGTCGATTGCTTTTTCTGTTACGATATCACGTGGTTTTAAATCTAATTTAATTAATTCCATAAGCTGTTTAGCTGATTTCTTAACGAATTCTCTACGTTCAGGAGCAACGGCTAAGATTGTACCGTTTCCAGGTAAAGCAAGTCCTAACGCTTCAGCTAAGCAGTTCATTGAGTTCGCTGTAAACATTCCTGAACAAGATCCGCATGTCGGACAGCCGAATTGTTCTAATTCAAGTAATCCCTTATCATCAAGTTTACCAGCTTGATGAGCTCCTACGCCTTCAAATACTGAAGAAAGAGAAATCTTACGACCGTCGCTCGTTACGCCAGCCTTCATTGGTCCGCCGCTAACAAAAACTGTCGGAATATTCAGACGTAATGAAGCCATTAACATCCCAGGCGTGATTTTATCACAGTTTGGAATACATACCATTCCATCAAACCAGTGAGCAGATACTACCGTTTCAACTGAGTCAGCAATGATTTCACGACTTGGTAATGAATAGCGCATACCGATATGTCCCATCGCAATACCGTCATCTACACCGATAGTGTTCATTTCAAAAGGTACGCCACCAGCTTCGCGAATCGCATCTTTTACGATTTTACCAAACTCTTGCAAGTGAACATGACCTGGTACAATATCAATATATGAATTGACAACCGCAATAAACGGTTTGCCGAAATCCTCTTCTTTTACACCAGCTGCACGCAGTAGGCTGCGGTGCGGTGCTCTGTCGAATCCTTTTTTGATCATGTTACTTCTTAATTCTGCCACAATAATTCCCTCCGTATTCATCTAACCTATTAAAAACTGAATCTTTTTAAATTGTTTAATAATTTTTAATATAAATACTAATTTAACAAATCACATAAAGGTTTGTAAAGGTTTATGACAAAATAATCATTTTTTATTTCAAAATAGTAAAATCACCTGCATAAATTAGTATAATATATACATATATCCCTTATTTTATAAGGGAGCGGAAGGTGGATGCTGAGCATGAAACAATCCTTTTATTACAGAGGTCATCAGGAAAAAGAAATATTTGCACAAAAATGGGATGTTGAAAACAATTCTGCAAAAGGCGTTGTTCAAATAGCCCATGGGATGGCCGAACATATTGGACGCTACGAATACTTTGCTAATGTATTAACTCAACATGGCTACATCGTATATGGAAATGATCACCGCGGTCACGGTCAAACAGCTTTAAAAGATGAAGAAAAGCGTTTTTTTGCTGAAGAAAATGGTTTTGACACCGTAGTTTACGACATGATTGCTCTGACTAATCACATTTCAACGGAACACTCCGGTCTACCAATCTTTCTTTTCGGTCACAGCATGGGTTCTTTTCTAACGAGAAGATATATTCAATTGAATACAGAGCACATTTATGGTGTGATGCTCTCAGGTACTGGCAGCATTCCTTCCCTTTCACTGAAGGGCGGCATATTAGCTGCGACAATAGAGAAAAAAAGAAAAGGATTACGATCTGCTAGTCCATTGCTTGATAAACTTTCTTTTGGACAGTATAACAAATCCTTTCATCCTGCTCGAACACCTTTTGACTGGTTAAGTCAAGATAATGAGGCTGTAGATTTATATGTAAATGACCCTTACTGCGGAGGAGTTTTCACAGCGGGATTTTTCTATGACTTATTAACAGGAATCAAACAAATCTCTAACTTAGCTAATATAAAGCTAGTACCATCAAACCTGCCTGTTTATTTAATATCTGGAGAACATGATCCAGTAGGCAGCTATACAAAAGGGGTACTCAAAGTATATAACGACTTTAAAAAAGCCGGATTGCAGGACGTAAGCTACCGCTTTTTTACACAGTGCCGTCATGAGTTGCTTAATGAATTAAATAAAGATGAAGTGATAGAAGATATACTAAATTGGCTTGACGTGCAAATGGACAAAAAAACGGTTCGTGTCTAGACACGAACCGTTTTTTTTATTAAGCAAATACAGATGTTAATACAGGCACTACTTGTTTTTTACGTGATACAACGCCTTCTAAGACAGCTGTATTGTTTTCAAGCGTTACGTTGTATGCTTCTTCTACTTTTGAAGCAGCAGAACCTAATGCTAATGCAGTAGAGTTGCTGTTTAAAATATCTGTAACAACTAAAAGGAATAATTGTAATCCTTTTTCTTCGATTGTTTTAGTAATAGCTTCTTCCAATTCAACTTTGCGCACTAAAACGTCGTTTACGTCAATTGCATTCACTTGTGCAATTTCTACTTTGCTTGTACCCATGCTGAATTCTTTAGCATCTAATGAAATTAATTGTGAAGCTGTTTTATCGCCTAAGTCAGCTCCAGCTTTCAGCATTGCTAATCCGTACTCTTCTGCATCTACGCCTGCAATTTCCGCTAATTCTTTAGCAGCTGCAACGTCCTGGTCTGTGCAAGTTGGTGATTTGAATAATAAAGAATCAGAAATGATAGCTGATAGCATAAGACCTGCGATGTTAGGTTCGATTTCTACGCCGTTTTCTTTATACATCTTGTTTAAGATCGTTGCCGTACATCCAACTGGCTCTGCACGATAGTATAAAGGATCTGCTGTTTCAAAGTTAGCAATACGGTGATGATCAATTACTTCAAGCACACGAACTTGATCAATATCGTTTGCACTTTGTTGGCGTTCGTTGTGGTCCACTAAAATAACTTCATTTGTTT
>Ga0102593_1000501_pt1 | contig 68024 bp, 57 predicted proteins | sample AraplaCol_mMS_r2_2_FD_76862 | JGI IMG/M metagenome (GOLD analysis project Ga0102593, IMG submission 76862) | Arabidopsis root microbial communities from North Carolina, USA - plate scrape MF_Col_mMS_r2 (SPADES assembly) (version 2) | ecosystem: Host-associated > Plants > Roots > Endosphere... | reverse complement strand
CCATGCCGGTTGAAATCCGGCTTCCATTGGTCGAAGCTCTATCCAGCTTCAGCCAACGACGGGAACATACGGAGGCAGGGCTCTCGATCCGTTTAAATCGTTCTAGACAATTTTAGCGAACCATCTTTTTTCAAAGCGATCGCATCGCCCCCGATTCTGGGGCAATTGTCGCACCTGCGCGGCATAGGGTTGCAAAAGTCGCGTAATTCTTGCACAGACAAGCGCAAGCGGCGCCGGAGGGGTGGCCGACCTTTCGAAGTTTGGCCGTGGCTGTGACGGAAAGATTGAAGAGCATAGTTGCCGGCCTTTACAGCGTGGTGGTGCTGGCGGCTGTCATTCCGTTCGGCCTCGTTGATGCAACGCCCTTCGCGGCCGTTGCGATCTGCATGTTCGCACTCGCACTTGTGGCGCTATTGCTCTTCGGTGAGCCCCGGCGTGCCCGCTGGGTCTTCGTCTCGACGCTGCTTCTCCTGATCATCACCTCGGCCTGGATTGTCATCCAGACCGTCCGCATCCCCTGGCCATCCCTTATCAATCCGATCTGGAAGGATGCCGACGCGCTCGCTGGCGCGTCAAGAGACACGATATCGGTCGCGCCGGCAGACACCCTCGCCTCGCTTCTCTATATAGCGCTGCCCGGCATGACTTTTTTGACGGGACTTATCGTGGCCGATACCGACAGGCGGGCGCGCCGCATCCTTATGGTCCTTGCTGTCGGCGCGGGTTTGATCTCGGTTTTCGGGCTCGGTCAATTTCTACTGTTTCCGAAAATGCTGTTGACTGAGAACAAGCGCTACTATCTCGACAGTCTCACTGCCGTTTTCGTAAACCGCAACACGGCGGCAACCTTTCTAGGGCTTGGCTTTCTTCTGACGGCGACATTTGCTTCAGAAAATGGCCGCGCCTATTTCGGCTTTTCATCCGCTCCGAAAGGCAATTTCAACGAAGGCCTTGGCTTCTGGCTGTACACCGGGCTTGGTCTTTCCTGCCTGACCGCACTGATGCTGACCCAATCCCGCGCGGGGCTCGTTGTGGCAGGCTTGGGCGCCGTCTTTTATCTCCCCTATCTTGCCAGCCAGTGGAAAGGCAGCCGCTCCGGGCAGTTATTGCAGTCCGGGGGCTTGGCATTCCCAAGGTGGCTGCTGACGGGCTGCGCAATTATCCTTGTGCTCGTTTTTATTGCCATCTTCGGTGGCCGAGCGATCCTGCGTGCCGATCAGAGGGGCACGCAGGACGGTCGCCTCTGCATTTGGTCCGATACGGTCCATGCCCTTTCACAGAACTGGCTTCAGGGAACCGGCTTCGGTACGTTCCGCACCGTCTATTCAGTCTACCGAACACCGGATTGCGGGATCGGTGGCATCGTCGACAGAGCCCATAATTCGTATCTCGAGGGCTTTCTGACGCTGGGGATAATTTTCCCTATCGCTGTAGTACTGATTTTTTTCGTGCTTCTGCGTGCCTTCTGGACGGGTTATCAAGCCCGCCATCGGCTGAGGCACTACGCTATTCTGGGTTGTTCTGCCACGATTTTGACGGCGGCTCATGCGACCGTGGATTTTTCGATTCAAATTCCTGGCTTTGCCATTTTCATGATGGCGTTTCTGGCCGCGGTCGTTTCGATTTGCTGCGGGCGCGAAGAAAGAGTCAGCGAAAACAGGAAGAATGCGTCAGCTAGCTTACGAATCGGCGATCGCCGCGAACTCCTTGAAATGTGACGATTTAAAGGCTTTCGATCCACAAAATCGCCATTAAAGAAAAGCATAATATTCGTTTTGGTTGTAATGGAATTGCCGTAGAATCTTAACGTATCAACTCCTGCTAATTTACCATAAATGGGACAATCCATGTTGCCCTATTGCCACAATAACCTTCTGTTAGGTATGGAGTACCTGACGGGGTCTGATAATTACTTGTCTTTTAAGTTGTCGACGGGCTAGACAGTTTCCAGCTATTACTAAGTAGGGTCAAGATGCGCATTCCTGTAACTCGCCGTAGCGGCATCGTCGTCTCGATGCTGATCGTGCTTTCCAGCTGCACGTCTCTCCCAAGGTCTGGTCCCGATCATGCGGAGATCGACCGCGCTGCAGCAATTAAGGTTACGACACCCGATCGCAAGGTTGGCATCGACTATGTTCTGATCGATCTGAATAAGGGCATTCTCCCCTATTTTGACAAGATCCCCACGAGTTCCCTGCGCAGCGGCTTCGGCGGTGGTCGCGGCGGTGCTCCGGATATCCCGCTCGGTTTCGGCGATGTCGTGCAGGTTTCAATTTTCGAAGCGCAGTCTGGTGGTCTCTTCATCCCGTCTGACGCCGGCAGTCGCCCGGGTAACTATATTACCCTGCCGCAGCAAACGATCGACAAGGCTGGCACGATCAGCATTCCTTATGCAGGTCGCGTTCCCGCAGCCGGTCGCATGAAGGAAGAGGTCGAGCAGGACATCGAAGATAAGCTGGCGAGCCGCGCAATCGAGCCGCAGGTCGTTCTCACGACCACGACAAGTCGCTCTTCGGAAGTCGCTGTTGTCGGCGACGTCAACAATCCGCTGAAGATCGTCCTATCGCCGGCTGGCGACCGCATCCTCGATGCAATTTCGGAGGCAGGCGGTCTTACAACTCCGAATATCGAAACCAATGTGACGCTTCAGCGGCGCGGCAAGACGGCAACCGTCGCTTACGAAACCTTGCTGAAGAACCCGTCGGAAAATATCTATCTCGCGCCGGGCGATACAGTTTCGGTCGAGCACGAGCGCCGTACCTTCATCGCCCTTGGCGCCTCCGGTATTAACAATCGCATCGACTTTGAAGATTCCAACCTGACCCTTGGCGAAGCCATGGCGAAGGCAGGCGGTCTCATCGACACACGTGCTGACCCACGGGAAGTCGTCGTGTATCGCAAGGTCGACCGCGGCATTCTTCAGCGGCTGAACATCGACACCAGCCGCTTCAAGGGTGACCAGGTCCCGGTCATCATTCGGGCGAACCTGCGCGATCCCGCAACTCTGTTCGCAGTTCAGGAGTTCCGGATGAACGACAAGGATGTCATGTATATCTCCAACGCGAAGTCTGTCGAACTCGTGAAGTTCCTCGACATTCTGAACTCGGTTACGTCCACGGTCAGGGGCGTATCCAATGACGCCCTCGATACCCGCGAGGCGGTTCGAGACCTCGGAGATTAATTATATCGAACAATACTTCGGGCACCTTATATTGAACGGACTGGTGCTCAGCGGAGTTTATGTTATAAGCTCCGTTATCTTTGGAGGCTGGTAATGGTAAGCGCAGGGAAGAACATATTAAAAGGTACAGCCGTCTTTGCATTCGGCACCTTTTGCTTTGCCGCATCGTCCTTTGCAGGCAACTGCTTTTCGGGACCTGGTGCGGCAAGCGGTTCGCAGATGGATGCCTTTAACGCGACGCCTGCAAGCATTCTCGCGGGCAATCCGTCTGACAATGCAGTCGCCGGTTCAGTTCGTGATCTGACCGCGACCGAGACGAACGTGACGGCAAAGATGCTGACACTGGCAGCCGACCCCGCGACGACGGATGCTCAAAGAGCAGCGATCGGTGCGGGTCTTGGACGTGCTGTTAACGTCTGCCGTCCGCAGCACTCCGATCTCGCTGACGAGATTGCGGCGGCCGTCGCCGCGGCGATTCTTAACAACCCGGCGCTCGGCAGCTTTCGCACCGCATTCGAAGCTTCGCTGACTGGCCAGACGGCTGTTGCCGCTCTCGGCGGCGCAGGCGCGGGTCCGGCCGGCGGCGGCGACATTGGTAGCCCCGGCGCGACAGGCCTCGGCGGGCCGACTGGAACAGATGACGGCGGCGCCATTCAAGGCCCAGGTTCACTCCAGACAGGCGCGACGGGTGCCGGCAACTTTACGATCAACCGGACCACATCGGTCAGCGGCAGCATCTGATCTTTTCTTAAGACGCGCCGCGTAACTGTGTCCTGGGAGGGGGCCGCCCGGCCTCTCTTTTTTCACCATTGAACATTAAGGGAAAGCTCCTGTTGCGCGCGATGGCTGGCAATGGGGGGCGGATCGCTTCTGCACGGTCGGACCGGTTGGACATGTCTCAGCGCTCCAAGGCAAACGGACAAACGCGGCGAAAGACTTTTGCCCCAATTGCGTTGTCGCTGCCCTCCCCCCTATCCGTCCTTTTCCTTCTGACCGCTGTCTCCCTGCTTGTTTTTGCTATAGTCGACATCAGAGAATCTGCGCGTTTTGCAAATATTTTCCTCGTCGCTGAGCGACTCGAACAAGCTGAACAGGTCAGTGCGGAGACACTTGCCAAGACGGCCGCGAGTACGGATGGCATCGTCTCAGGCGACTATTGTCGTTCGGATATCGTCATGGCGGGCACCACGCTGGTTCTCAAGCGCTTGGATGCCGCCAACGAAATCAGTGGCTACGCGGCCTGGGTCAAGGCCGCCGACGATGCCGAACGGTACATGCGTCACGCCGTCGCGTGCGTGCCGGGCGATAGCAATCTTTGGCTCAGGCTCGCAGTCGTGCGTGCCGTAATTGCCCAGGAACCCAAATCGACTGCCGGTCTGCTGACGATGTCAGCCAGGCTTGCTCCGGCAGATGAGGTCGCGCTTTTGGCACGGCTTTATTTCTGGAACCGGCTCAACGTCACGACGCTTGATAACGCTCGAGCGTCCGTCGAAAGCGACGTGAAACGTCTTCTCGAACTCGGCGACCCTCGAAAGGTTGGCCCGGCGTTGACAAAGGTCAGCGCCGCCCTCCTCCCCTATGTGAAGACCGAGGGCTCACAGCTTTCCTCTGAGAGAAAAAGCTCGCTTGCATGGTTCGGTCTCAACATCGACAAGCTCCCGTAAACGGGCCGGCGCAGCCGACGTGCAAGATGCATGCGGTCGCCGACGCGGATGGTCAGCCGGCGGACGTTGATCTGGCTTCCGGGCTAGCTTCCTGGCTGCGAGAGCGACCGGTCGATATAGAAGAATGCCAGTGGGCTTTGGCCGGCCATCCAGACGAGACCGCGTCTTTCAACTCGATTGTCGTATCGCGACTTTGCTGAACGTTCCGCCAATCGACCTTGCGGCGGCCGTGCTTCTCGTGCCCTACTTGGATCGGATCGTTACAAGTTCAATCTAGACGTTGGCGCGCGGCTTGGTCAGGCCTCGGCCGACGTTCTGGCCCGGCATCTCGATTAGGTTGTAGCCGATCCATGCGAGGCCGTAGACAATCGGCACCGTGATGAGGAGCGAGAGACCCCAGCGCACCGGATCTGAGACGTCCGCCATCTCGATCAGATAGGCAACGACTGGCTGCATGACCATCAGATGGATGAGGTAGGCACCGAAGGACAGTTCTCCAAGATTGTGGAAAAAGCGGCTACCCAGCAATCCAGCGATCGGCCTCAATAGTTTTGCCACAGCGTCGGGAAGGCGATGCGTATGGATGAAGGCGAAGAAGATGAGGACAAGCGCGACCCGCACAGACTGATGCAACATATCCTTTCCGCCACCGAGCGGAGCCAGAACGAGGACTGTGGCTATAGCCGCAAACTGATAGGCTCGTATCCTGTCCGTCCACAAGGCACCGGCGAGCAACATGCCGGCGGCGAAAATATGCATCTTCAGTGGAAGGAAGGTGGGCATAGGAAAGGAAACACCGATCCGGTTCAGGGCATATGAAGTCACAATACCGGCAAAGGAGACAGCAACAATTCCCTTGATCCAGCCGATACGCCCAACAAGAATCATGACGAACGGCAGAGCGGCGTAAAATTGCATTTCAAGCCCGATGCTCCAGTCCGGAAGCGCGGTTCTGAAGGCATAATCAGGGCTGAAACCGGAGAGAAATGTCAGGTGAACCAGATAGTTGGTCAGACTGCTGTCGAGGTAGCGATCGGCCAGTTGCGGTTCGACACCATTGAAGCCGTCGATGATCATGCGGGAATCAAAGATGAAGGGGCCGAACGTAAGAGCGGCAACGAGCATCACATAATAGAGCGGCGCAATCCGGAAGTAGCGCCTGATCCAGAAGGTAATCCAGGTAGCGCTCGCCTCCCAAGGTTCGCGCTCTTTTCTGCGCTGGTAGTGGAAGACCATCAGGAAGCCCGACAGCATGATGAAGAGATCGACACCGAGATCGGGGTCGCCGATGACTGGAAGCGAAAACCCGGTCAGAATGTGAGCGTGGCCAACCAATACCCAGAGGGCTGCAAGGCCGCGCAGTCCATCAAGGCAGTCGACACGACCGCCATTGCCAACATTCGTCACGTGCAATTCCTCTACTGTGGGTTACGAAATTCTACTGTCTGCTCGTAGAGATCTGAGAACTTGACCATATTTGGGTGTCAGGACACAAGTCATTTATTGCACTGCAGCAACAAACTTGACCTGAACTTGCGCCGGATCGTCTGTTGTCCATGCTTGCGATGCCAGCAGGTTCAACATCGGAGTGATCCAGAGATTTAGACCTGTCCGTCCGATCAGCTCAGGCGCTCGCGTTAGAAGGACAACACGCGCCACGCTGTGAGCATCCCGATGAAGCGTATCTCTGGTCGCTAACCGGCCTCCTTCAATGCCTGCACGAGAGCCGGCTCACCCGCGAGCTTGGCTGCAATATAATCATTTCCAAAGGATGTCTCGTGGGTGCCATCCGAGGTAAGAGGGCTTTCGGGTCTTGCGCGGTCGGCCGTAACGGCAGCCCAGGCGCCGGTTTCTGCCGCCGGCGTGGTGGGATTGCCGGCCTCTCCCCATTTGCCGGCATCAGCGCAGATGACCATGTCGAGTGCTCGATTCGGGTTTGTTCGAAGGAACCGGTTGATCCACGAGCGGAAGCTGGCGTGCGCCGCATATCCGGGCCTGGGTGTCTGGTAAACGGGATCGTTCCAGCTGAGGTTGACCGATGCAATCCCTGTCGGCGAGGTCAGGCCAACGGAAAGATTTACCGTGACCTGATTGCCGTTGATGCAGGTGATCGGCGCATAGTTCTTCGAACTTGTGTTAAAGGCCTTCGGGATCAGTCCGGCTACCCCAATATCGGTTCCCACTGAGAGTTTTGAACCGTCGGGGATTGTCAGGGTAAGATCGCCCGAACCGCTGTCATAGATGTAGTCCAAAGCTTTGACATTTGACGTCGTGTCAGGCGTCAGGGTCGGCGGAATGATGCTCACATGTGGCATTGCAGCGCGGTACTTTCGGAAAAGCTTGCGCATCTTGCCCACAAGCGACATGCCGGCGGTCGAGCCCATGTCATCAGGTCCGATATAGGTCCAACGGACCTCTCCGTCGGGGATGCCCTTGCCCGTGCCGCTCGGTGCAATGTGTCCCGAGGCACCACCTGAGTCGGCAATATAGGCCTTGCCGTCCGCTCTGCACGTGTCATCGACCGCCCAGATCTTTTGCGACCATTCCGGTGTCGATGTTTGCGTCGTATCGTTGTGTGCGTCACACGGAAGAAGGTGTGTCGGATTGCACCAGGCGGCGAATTCCATGCGGCGATCAATACCAGAGGCGAGTTGATAGTTATAGCTGTCGGAGCCCCTGGACATCTGAGCGCAGCCGAGGCCAAGCTTGTATGCCAGACGCGTGCCCCAACCGGTGTTGCCGAAGCGGTCGCCACCGCCATCACCGAAAGTGCCCGATCCAGATGTGCCTTCGTTGGCACCCTGAAGCTTCGAGTTGCCCATAGATAGGATCGTCGTGGCATCTGCAGGAACCGCGACCCGTATAGCTCCGACCAGCATGGTCCCAGGGTTGCCGGTCTGACCACCGCTGGCGGCGTGAAACGTGGCTTGAGTCATCGTCGGGTCTGCGGCAATCAAAGGGGTTGCCGAATTAAACGAACCGTCCCGCCGGCCGAGGAAGGTCGAGGCGTTCACGACGCTGTTGATCGCCTTGTTCTTTACCGCGCCGGACCGTCCGACAACGCATTCGTGCAGCAGGATGGCGCCGATTGCCGTGAAGGCCGGAATGTCGTCTGGGGCCTTCACAGCAAATACCATTATGCGTTCCGCCTGACCCGGCACATATGAATAGATCGCCCGGTTATCCCTCATGTTCAGGCACCGATAGCGATTTGTAAGATCAGGTGTGGATGTCGAACTGTCGCTGAACGGATACTCCATCGCCAGCATGAAATCATAAGCATCCGCGAGGTCGACCTCGAGGACCGGACTGCGCGCCGGACGCTCCAGCGTCCAAAGCGGAAACGAAAACTCGATCAACTCGCCCGATTTGACGTCATAGGGCAGGAAATATTCCTTGCGCCGAACGAATGCCATTTGGCGCGAGCCGGATGTATCCTTCTGATAAGCCGCATTCGTGCCGTAGGCGACGGCGCGACGAGCCGTCGGCGCTCCACTGTTTCCGACGGTCGACGCCGGCGTTCCGAGCGCCGCCCGGGTGCCCGATGTCAGTGACGCGGCAATGCTGCCGGATATCGCTGAGAGGCCGATGATCAGATTTCGACGCGTGCTGTCCAATGCGAACCTTCCGTCACGAGTATGGTGGAGCTGATCGTCTGATTCGTGATAGTTCCGACAGGACTATTGGATGCAGAATTGGATGCAATGGTGGCCATGGTTGGGCCACAGCTCAATAGCGTGATAGAAAGTTGGAAACGCTCCCTAAGCCGCTTGCATAGCAGCAAACGGCTTTTTTGCCACGACGATGTAGTTTTTCGGAAAACCAGGCTGGGTGTATTTTTGCAGTGCGTCGAGGCGATAAAATATCCTCGCCAGATGCCTGCAAGCAATTCGTACAGATGCCAGGAGCGGAACGGCCGCAACTCCCAGCGCACCTGGAGCGATATTCTTCGCGCCACGCGGAAGATGTTTCGACGCTGTTTCCATTTGATAGGCGACCGTTCCCAGATATCCCTCCATCCAATCCAGGCTGACGATGTCAAAGCCGGCGTTCCTGAGGAGGTGCCGCCAAGCAAACTGAGTGTATCGGAAGAAGTCGTAGGGCTGTTCATGCTCCTCGTAGAAAAGTGGGGCTGAGCAAATCATTGTCCCGCCGTTCTTGAGAATGCGGTGCATTTCGCAAAGCACGGCAACCGGGTCCGAGAGATGCTCCAACACCTGGTTCAGCACAACGGCATCAAATCTGGCTGCCGCGACGGGAATGTGCGAAAGGTCGCATACATAGGTGGACCTCGCATATTCCTTGTCGACCATTTCGAAATCGGCCGACTCATAGATGCAATGGTCGAACAGGTGCCTGTAGGGCTGGCTCCCGGCTCCTGCATCAAGCACAATTGAACCCGCGGGCAAACTCTTTGCGAATTCCTCATTGTGCCGGCCAAGCCAAATTCTAGAAGAATTCATCACGTTCTCCGACGGTTTTATCACGCTGCAAGAAGCATCCGTAAGTTCCTAATTACCTAGCCGGGGTCGGATGTGTTGGCGGGGAAGGTTTATTCGTTCGGATATTCTTAAGAATACGTGGTTCTGTGTGATCGCACCCTAAGTGCCTCCTCCATCGCCTGAACAAGGACTTTACACATCAGAATGACCGCTAAATTATTACGCGTCATTCGCGACGAGATAGAGCTATACATCAACCAAATCCAGTCGTCGGTTGAACAAAAATTCACGGCGGTAACGCGTGACGACGTCCGATACAATCGAGCGTACTGTCCGATCAGCCAGTGGCGAAAGATGCTTTTCTCGTGGCCAGTTCCTGATAAACAACGACACGAGCCTATCCCTCATGGCACCATGACCATGCGATGCCATTGAATTTTCCCCAAACTATGATCGCATATCCACGCTTTTATCCTCAGCCATCAACACGGCACTCGGCTTAAAAATGCAGCAACACCGCCAGCGTGTGATGATCGTGTCATTGGCTTGATCTAGGTCTTGCTCTCAGTCAGTCTGGCGAAATCACATTGTAGGACTTCAGATGCCACGCGTCTCACTCTCACACGACCGCCGCATGGCTCTGTTAGCCGAATATTTGGCCGGAGCACGTATTGACTTTCTCGCTCTCAAGTACGGAGTCCATCGATCGTACCCGCGGCATCTTTTCAGGCGTTATTCAGCAAAGGGCCTGATCGGCGGATGACGATCGGGTCAAACATCTTGATGATTTGAATTGCTGGGTTGCAAGATTTAACAAGGGCTCTGCCCCGGCCCGGGGAGCCAGTTTCTTCAGCTAACTAGCTGATTATATTGAAGGAGTCGGTTCTTAGATGAGCCGGCTCCTAATTTTTTTCCTAATTCTGTTTCTGTGGATATCGGTTCGACTCCGCTGTTGGCTCCTCACGGCACCCGGCTCCCAGGATTGGCTATTTTGCAAATCAAGATAAGCTTGGTCGTAAAATCATGGGGGCGTTGAGGTGAGCGAAGAAAACTCAGCTATTGAGGCGGGACGCTGTTCTCAGTGCGGCAGACCGCCAGTGTGGCAGGTCAGCAACTCGCCACTATGTGTGGACTGTTTTCATAAATATGAGGTGGCCAGGACGCTTGACTTTCGAATGGCGGCAATCGGAATGAACTATGCTGCCGATGAGATGGACCATATCGCACCATTTGGTGGGCCCTCCCCCAGAATCCAAGTTCCAGACATCCCAAGAGGTCCAATGATCTTGAACAACATCAAAGTCGACAACAGCGTAGTTGGCTCGATAAACACCGGTAACGTAGCTTCGATCGACGTGAATATCTCTTACCTTAAGAGGGCCGGAGGTGACGAGGTAAGCTCTGCACTCGTGGAGCTGACTGAACTTATCGCTGGCGCAAATGATATAGACGACACACAGAAGCAAGCACTTCTCGACCAAGTGGAATTCGTGAGTGAACAGGCGGTAAAAGGCGCCGAAGGTAGACGGCCCGGCATGATCGCAGCCGCACTATCTGCATTGGACGCCACGGCAAAAGCGACTGCATCACTCGCGGCCATCTGGAATAGCGTTCATCCCGTCTTGCGGCATTTTTTTGGGATGAGCTAAGCTGATGAGCAATATCCCTGAGGGACAGAGATTTTCGCAAGTTTATATGAGGCGTGCTGATTTGCTGCCGGACAGCGAGCGAATGCGTAATCGTTTGGCGCTCCACATCGCCGGAACTGGACATAGCATTGATGACCTGCGAAGGTTTGGCCAGCGCATTCAGAGTGAGCAGGGAATTCTTGTCACTCGTAGTGCATATGCGCACGATTGGCCTCCGATTCTGAAGGCTATGGAACTCAGGGACGTCCTCGATTCAATTACTACCGTTCACAACTCAATCTCGGGCTTCAATCACGCAGAGCAGTCTCGAAGGCGGAAAGAGTTTCTCGATGACTGCCGTAGAATATTTGCGGAAGAGCAGGTGAGATACCGCATCGATGATCAAGGCGGCGTTCACTTTACGGTAGATCAAGAGTTCGAAGCAGTACGTATCTCCACCATTTCGGGGTTGGCCGCTGCGCGCTATAATGGCGTTCGCTCACTCTACGAGGAAGCTTTCAGTGCACTCGATAAGACTCCACCTGATGGAAAGACTGCACTGAGGAACGCTTTCTTCGCCACCGAGAGTTTATTCCGGCTGATGTTCCCATCCGCCCCTCAGCTGAACGGGGGCGAGGTACAGAAGCACTTGGAACCGCTCATCAACAGGATTTATGCGGGGCAAAGGCCAGGGATTAACCTGGCGCAAAAGCTAGTTGCATCGCTGAAAGATTGGATCGACGGCGCCCACTTCTACAGGCATGAACCGGGCGCCGAAGAGCCGGCTCAACCACCATTGGAGTTGGCGATTTATATGGTGAGTGAAGCAGGCGGCCACCTCCGCTGGCTATCGAAGCTGCACGCTATGGCTTCCATCTAAAAAGCCCCGCCCGAAGGCGAGGCTGACCCTGATGAAAATCTTGGGAGGCAGTATTCTTTCTGCATAACCAGCTCAGGTTGCACAGGGCTTGCGTAGTTACGGGCTATAGGGTCGACAGCGGCTCGGCGCCGTCTCTATCTTCTCCGCCCCTCAAACTTAGGATCCCACTTGTGGATTAACTGCCTCTCGAGTGCATCTGTGATTTCATCGGGCGTGTCTGCCGGTAAGATGAAGTCGATCCGAATGGTATTCTCCCGTATCCAATCCGCGACGTTTTCGGGATTGAGATCCGGCATTGTCTTAACGACATCGTTGGCCAATGTGCTGCTTTGCGGGTCGCATCGATAGTGCTGATAGTTGTAACGCGCGCTTGCGTTTGGGCCGCCTGCGATGCCGACCTTCAGTGCCCTACCCGCGCTATGAAAGCTGTAAACGGCGCGCATGCCATTAGGCAACTTGGGTTTAACTCTGGGATCCTCCCACACCACCACAGAGATTTTTGGCACCATTACGTCGGGCCGCATTTTCTTGAGCCACCTGAGAAACTCAGCTTTTTCAGCCTCGCCTTTCTTGAGATGGACGTTGCGTTTTAGAAACATGAATTGCGCCTCCGTCGCGTACGGAAGCACACACGCAGTTCATTTGTAAATGGTTGAGAGAACCGGCCGGCGCGCTGCTGGTATGGGCGCAGGTGGTGACCGCGCCGGCCATCGGTATTCATGCTGCCCGCCCGCGAAAGTGTTCGCACGGAGCGGGCAGCGCAGCCGCCCGCCAGCGGCTGGAGAGATCGACGACCGCGCTAGGGCGCAACGGCCGCCGTCCGCGGTACGTGCGAAGCGCACCGCTGGCCTGCCGCTTCGTGATCGGCAGGATGGAAAACTTAAAGGCAGCGCGAGGGTTCGGCGCTGATCTCCTGAGCAAACACACGCAGCGCTTCGCAATGGGCGCCGACAATCTCAATAAAGTACTCGTCTTCGCAGCCGATAACCTGCAGGCGTCCGGCAACTATGGCCTCCTCGCCAGCGCAGATCAGAAAGACAGTCTGACCAACCTCAAAATCAAAAACGTATGCCGGGTTGATGGCCCGTCTTCTTCTTCCAATGAGAGAACGCGGCAGCGAAGTTCTGTCGAGTGCGGTGGCAAGCATATTTAGCTCCTCGTGTTGCTTTCGTAGCAGTGCGTTTGTACACTGTAACGACACAATAGCCGATTCTGGTTCTGTGTCAACATGTGTTTATACAGGGTACCAATATGAAGGCTATTCAACTAAAAATGGCTCGTGCCGCAGTCGGCCTTGGTGTGAGGGAGCTTGCTGAATTGGCTGGCGTCACCGCGAACACCATCACGCGGATCGAGAATGGCGCAGACGCGAAGCAGTCGACGCTTGATGCTCTTCGGGCCGTCCTCGAGAGGGACGTCATCTTTCTTTCAGACGGAGAAACGACATCAGGTGGAGTCGGCGTCCGGCTTCGCGATCCGGCTTGACAAATTTGTAAGCCATTGAATGAGTTGATAAATTTGTCAAGAAAACCTCCGCAACGCTGTTGACCACTGCGTTTTCTGTGTCTAACGCCCCCGCAAAAAACGGAGAGACAATGAAAAAGCAGATAGAGGAAGCGATTCTGGTGTCGCTCAACGACGCCGCCAGGATGACCAGCTTGTCGCGCACCATGATCAACAAGTATCGTGATCAAGGCCGGTTCCCCAAGGCGATCACGATGGGTGCAAGGAGGGCGGCGTTTTTGCGAACGGAGGTCGTTGCTTGGATTGATGATCGTATTGCGAACGGGCGGCTTCATAAATGACCGACATCCTACGAACTCCCCAGCAGATCGCCGAGCGCATCAATGCGGCCAGCGGCGCGCACATCACGGCAAGAGCCGTATGGGAGAAAGCCAGGCGCCTTGGCGTTGCCAGGAAGATCGGCCGCGCGATGCTGGTGTCGGTCGACGACATTCCTTTGCTGTTGAAGGAAGAAACGAAGACGAAGCGGCCAGTTCTGACGGGTGCGCAGGCGCTGTCCGCCCTGCACCGCGCTCGCCGCGCAAGGGGAGTGGCAAACCGATGACCGTTCTCCTCAAAGGCCTCACAAAGGTCCGCAAGACGCTGGCGGACGGAAAGACCCTCTACTACTGCTACCCTTGGCGCGGCAAAGGCGCACCTCTTCTGAAGCACGAAGATGGATCGCCGATACAGCCGGATGACGCAGCTCTGTCCGCAGCTTATATCACGGCCCGCGAGGCTCGGCGAAACCCTGTACCTACGACGCTGGCGGGCCTGGTAACGGCTTTCCGCGCCTCGTCTGATTTCAAATCGAAGTCGGCCAGCACCCAGCGTGAATACGATCGCTATCTTGACGACGTGCGCGCAAAGTTCGGCGTTCTTACCATCCGGCACCTCGAAGCTAAGGCTACCAGAGGAAAATTCAAAGCCTGGCGGGATCTCTACGCTGAACACCCACGTACTGCAGACTACGCGTGGACCACCCTCGCCCGCCTTTTATCGTTCGGGAAAGACCGCGGCCTGCTGTCAACAAACATCGCGGAACGAGGCGGTAAGCTTTACCGGGCCGATCGCCGTGAAAAGATTTGGACCGAAGCCGACGTTGCGAAATTCGTGGCAGTAGCATCTCCAGCGCTTCGCCTCGCGATCACACTTGCACTGGCCACGGGTCAAAGAAAGGGCGACTTACTGGCGGCAAAATGGAGCGCGTATGACGGCGAAGTCATCCGGTTTCGACAGAGCAAGACAGGAGCTAAACTTGTCATACCATTGACGACAGCCCTGCGGACCGCACTCAAAGCGGCGCCAAGGGCGGCCGACACTATCCTAGTAAATTCTAGAGGTGACGCGTGGACGTCCGCCGGCTTCAGCACCAGCTGGCGGAAAGCTTGCACTGAGGCCCGCATCGAGGGGCTGACATTTCATGATTTGCGCGGCACTACCGTCACGCGGTTAGCCATCGCCGGCTGCACAGCAGCCGAAATCGGAGCGATCACGGGGCATTCGATGCGGGATGTCGCGGAGATCCTCGATGCCCACTATCTCGGCGGTAAAGAAGAGTTGGCGAGGCGGGCCATTGAAAAGTTGGAAGCAGCGAATGATCCCACAAATTGCGACCAAACAAAAAGCCAAGACACCCGTCTTTTTACGGATAGCGCAACGCCATGATTATCATGCGTCGGTGGGGTTGGTTAGGCCCTTCCGGCGCGGGATCGATCCCCGGCCAGGCCTTGCTTTGGAACAGGGCATGTCCGGAATACATTGCGAGCTTTGAGAAACGTCGGCCGCAGTTATTGACTCATCAGCGTGAGTGCCAAAGTATTAGATGCTACCACACTCGCTGAGGCTCCTTGGACATGACGAAATACGTTGAAACACAGCGCTTCCACTGTTCCAACGCTGCAGGCAGAAATTATACTGTAATCGAACAGATGCGGAGTTCTCGCTTCTCGAAAAACCCGCGGACCGATTACGTTACCGAAGATGGCGACGTAGCTGAGCGTCTCGATGACGGAACTTTTCTGCTGTTGGTGTCCAACGAGGTTGTTCGCGTCTCGTAGGCGCGGTTATTTTCCGCAACCCGATAAACCGCCGCATTGTCCTGCTTTTCCCGCAGGCCTTTTGTAAGACGGATGCCGCAGCTTGCCGTCATGCGTCTACGCGCAATATTCGATTTCGGCGATTAGAGTAGGCTGTACCCACACGACATTCTTCCGGCTTCCCTTGTACTCGACGGGCGCCCTCGTCGCCTTCAGCTTGTCCATCATCTCGCGCAGTTGCAGTCAATCCCGCTCTTTGATGCCGGTGCCGACTGAGCCAACATAGACGAGCCCATCCCCGCCGTAAGCGCCAAGCAGCAATGAGCCGATGTGGCCTCGCGCCACCATGGACTGCTCCCAGCCGACGATCGCGAAGCTGTCACTCTGGATGCATTTTATCTTCAGCCAGTCGCCGAGTCTGCCGGCGCGATATGTGCTGTTACGATCCTTGGCGATGATCCCTTCGAGGCCATGCTCGCAAGCGATGCGGATCAACTGCTCTCCGTCTGCCTCGACCTCCTCCGAAAGCCGGATCGCACTTTCCCGGCCAGGCCCGATCAAACCCTCGAGCAAATGCCGGCGGGTGGAAAGCTCGGTCTGCGTCAGATCATGGCCGTCGTAATATAAGAGTTCGAAAGACATCAGCACGGATGCACCGGAGTTTAGTTTCCCGCCGCGGCCGCCCAGCGACTGCTGCAGCATACCGAAATCCGAGCGCCCCCGCTCATCGAGAACCACGGCCTCACCGTCGAGTATCGCAGTTGCGCTCCAAGCTGCGCCGCCTCGGCGGCGATGGCGGGAAAGCGGTGCGTGTCAGGATGCGAACTCCCTTCGGCTCGATATGAACCGCAATCCGGTATCCGTCCCACTTCACCTCAAAGGCCCATTGCCGGCCTTTTGGCGGCTTCGACTTCAGCAGCGCGAGACACGGCTCAATACGCGCCGGCACCAAAGGCTACGGCAGATTCCCCCACGGCGATCGGCTGCTCGCTGCCTGGCAAACGGAACTATAATTCCGTGCCGTGCGAATAGTGGGAGCAGCCATCAGCCAAATTATCAGGATTGCCTCCCACAAGGTAACCTACAAACGGACCCGTTCTGATGGTGAGGAGGCGCATCAGTTTGCTCAGCTCAAGCTCTTTCCCGCCTTTCCAAAAGAGGTGGCTCGGTTTGTCTGAACAGTTTCGGGCGTTTCGCTAAGTGGATTTCGCCTCGATTATGCCGCCACCATCATTGGTGCCAGCGCGTTGAAGTAGGCCTGATCCGGCGTCTGCCGGTCAAGGGATGAATGTGGTCGTCGGCTATTGTAAAAGGTCAGATATCGGCCAATGCCGACGCGGGCCTCGGACACGGTCTTGTAGGCATGGAGGTAGACTTCCTCGTATTTGATCGAACGCCAGAGCCTTTCGACGAACACGTTGTCCCGCCACGCACCCTTGCCATCCATCGAGATGGCGATTTCCGCCTTCTTCAGCACCGCCGTGAAGTCCATCGAGGTGAACTGCGAGCCTTGGTCGGTATTGAATATGTCGGGTTTGCCATAACGGGCCAGCGCTTCCTCGACTGCTTCGATGCAGAAGGCTGCTTCCATCGTGATCGACAGCCGCCATGACAGAACCCTCCGGCTGAACCAGTCCACGACGGCGCAGAGATAGACAAAACCGCGAGCCATCGGAACGTAGGTTATGTCCATTGCCCAGACCTGATTGGGCCGGGTGACCGCCAGCTTTCGCAGGAGGTAAGGATAGATTTTGTGACCTGGCGCTGGTTTGGATGTGTTCGGGCGACGATAGGTCGCTTCGATGCCCATCTTTTTCATCAGCGTGGCGACGTGAAGCCGCCCAGCTTCCAGCCCTTCTCCCCTCAAGAGCCCTTGCAACATTCGACTTCCGGCAAACGGGTAGTCGAGATGCAGTTCGTCGATCCGGCGCATCAAGGCAAGATCGCCGTCAGGCACTGGACGAGGCAGATAATAGAGGCTGCCACGACTGAAGCCGAGAAGCTTTGCCTGCCGGACAACGGATAGTTTATGCTCGCGGTTGATCATTTCTTTCCGCTCAGCAGTCCGGCTTTGCCGAGCGCACCGGATAAAAAATCATTCTCTAACGTCAGCTCCCCAATCTTGGCGTGCAGGGTTTTGACATCGACGGTCGGTGCCGCCGGTTCCGCTTTGGCGTCATCGCTGAAAACGCCTGTCGCCCCCTCAAGGAGTTGGTCTTTCCACTGTTTGATCTGATTGGCGTGCACGTCAAACTGCTGGGATAATTCCACCAGCGTCTGTTCACCTCTGATGGCGGCAAGCGCCACCTTCGCCTTGAAAGCCGGGCTATGGTTCCGGCGCGGTCGTCTCGTCATGGTCTCTCCTGTTCCCGGCATCTAAGCCGAAGTCAGGCAGAAATTCCACTTATCCTGGCTGTGCAGATTTCCCGAGCCAGCTCTCAAACAACCTAAACAAAAGGTGCCGGAGGCAGAGAGCTTGCCAAAGTTCGCGGAATATTTGTCTCTGCTAGCCACACGTCAGAAGGGAGAAAACTTAAGATCGAGATGAGTCTCGAATTATTTCGCATACAGCCGTCGCGGGCATTGACATCTCTTCGCAAGCTAAGCATTCATAAATCACTAGGTGAGGTTGTAAGTACTGAATGAAAGATCCCGGCAGGCCATGCCACCTTTGGAGCTTTTATGCTTTTTTAGGCTTTCCATTTTGCAGCAATACGAGAATGGAACATTGCGCACCACCGCATATACTTAACAGACAATGGAAATGGCGATTTATAAATAATGAAACTTATAATCAGAGAGACATTGCCATGAATAAAAATAGCGTCGTGAATATAATATTTCCGTTGCTTTCGACTTCAAATCTTCTCCTATGCTATAATATTTTCAGGACACCCAAATCCTATCACGGAATAGCAGAAGAGCTCTCAGATTCTCTAAGCTTTAGGGGGCCGTTGCTTATGATGGTCTTCGCGTCTCCCCATGCTTATGCTTTGCTTTTAATTTCCCTCATAATTTTTTTCAAGAAGTCAGGAAGTTCTTTGAAAAAACTAATTTGGGCATGGATAATAATATTTACCATTGGCTCAGCGTGGACCGCTTTTTTCATCTTCGCAATTGCTAACAGCTAACTCGTCAAGGAGGATATACTATGGCAGAGCCCGTATCCCTGTTCACAGGCGCAACGACAGACTTTATTGTGCGCAATGCATTTAGGGCCGATGACGTATCCAAGAAACTCGGGATCTCAGCCAACGCCCTAATGGGGGCGATTGCCAACGAGCATGACACGAGGTTCAACCAGGATCTCATTTTTGACATGCGAGGTGGTACCATACAGGCGTCCGCAGATGCGTTTTTGGCAGGGTTCTTTAATAATCAAGATATAATTGACAATTACAACAATTTGAAAATAGGCGTGACTAATGCCTTCGGCAAGTTTGGCAACCCTGCCATGATGGACGTAGGGCCTGGCAATATCAAAATTGCCACCGCTATCGATGTCCTCAATGACTATCTTGCCGCGCACCAAGGCCTCAGCGAGGATCCGCTCAACCTCAGGCAATATGACAGAAACTACTACAAGCTTGCAATGGATATGGAGGACTTTGTCACCACCGATGCAACCTTCGCGATCGCGGGACTTGTCATTGCCAAGGCTGACAATTTCTTCCGCTCTAAAGACCCGGCAGCCTGGAGTCGATTGACATCAGATGAACAAGACGCCGCCCGTGTCATGTTTTACAAGATTGGGCCTGACATCCTTTCGCAAACGATTGATCGACGTATTGCCGATGCGAACCAAGCCGGTGCCCGATTCGATTTTAACCCGCGTGGAGATGGTGGGCAACAACATCTGAACAACCTAGGCCTTATCAACGCGGGCATGCAACTTGGACTTCCGGGAAGTTTATTGCCGTACGGGACTCCAGCGCCCTCACCGATCACTCCCGTAGCGCCGCCCACAATATCCTTGAGCACTTTGTCTGCTCCGCAGCCGATAGCACCAGTCTCGCCACTTGCGCAGGTGAAGCCGACTGATTTTTCCTCATTGCCAGACTTTTCACGGTATTCGAACGACGCCTCTTCTCGAGATGGAGTCCAATGGTCTAATGGCTATAGCTCCGCGAGCAAAGAGGATTCCTACTCCCGGGGGGGCTGGATTGACGTTCGTGTCGGAAATTGGGGGCCTGCAAAAAATTCATACCCTGATACCGGTGTTACGACCATCTCAATCGAGGGAGGAGTGACCCGAGTTTGGACGAATTCGTCTGGAGGTTGGGGCCAACGATCGAATCCGGTCATCCTTGATATTGCGGGCAGCGGATTGTCGATTAGTTCTTTAAACGAATCCTCCAAATACCTCGATCTTGACGGCAATGGTTACCAACAACAGACTGCCTGGGCTGGTCAGGGCAACGGCGTCTTGGTGTTGGACGCGGACGGTGACGGCAAGATTAGCCGTTCGAGCGAGTTTGCATTCACAGAATGGGATTCGTCAGCCACTACTGACCTTGAGGCGCTGAGGCACGTCTTCGACACGAATGGCAACGGCAAGCTGGACGCCGGCGACGCACGGTGGTCGGAATTCCGCGTCGAAGTCAACGGCCAGTTGGTGACGCTTTCAAGCCTCGGTATCACGTCGATCGACCTGACGCCGACCGGCAGCGGCCAAACGTTCTCCGACGGATCAGCCATTACCGGCACCACAACCTTTACCCGTGCCGATGGCACGACCGGCGCCGTCGGCGATGCGGTGCTGGCTACAGACGACGCTCAGTACAAGATTCGCACCGAAACGGTCACGAACGCCGATGGCTCGGTGACCAAGGATATTTACGGCTCCAACGTCGATGGCAGCCTGGCATTCCACAATCAGATCACTGCCAGCGCTGATGGCACAAGCATCTCGACCCAGTTCGACGATGACGGCAATGGCACCTTCGACCGCTCACAGACCAATGTTACGACGGTCGCCGGCGGCGTGATCACAAAGACCGTTTCGAACTTTAACGCCGACGGAACGCTCTCCGATAAAACGGCGACGGTGACGAGCGCCGATCGCGCCACGGTGACGACGTCGGTGGACCAGGACGGCGATACGGCTACCGATCAAAAACAGACGTATGTCCGCAATGCGGACGGATCGAACACAACTACGACGGTACAGCAAAGTATCAATGGCACGGTGCTGACCAGGACGACGGTGCAGACCAGCGCCGACGGCCTGACGAAGACGACATCAATTGACGTGGATGCCAACGGCACGGTCGAAGACATTGTTACGGAAAAGACCGTCATCGGCAGCGATGGCACCCGCACGAAGACCGTCGACGACAAGAGCTCGAGCGGAAAGCTGCTCAGCCGGGACGTCACGGTGACCAGCGCCGACAACAAGACCAGCACGCTGTCATCCGACGAAGACGGCGATGGCGATGTGGACACCAAGACGGTAGCGCAGACGACGGTTGGCAGCGGAGGCGACATCTCGGTCGCGACCTCGGTCTATAACGGTGACGGCACACTGCGCGGTAAGTCTCTGACGACCTCGTCGACTAGCGGACGATCGAAGACGACGTCCACTGACGTGACGGGCGACGGGGTCTATGACCTTGTCGAGAGTGATATCAGCGTGGTCGCTGCTGACGGCTCGATCACACAGACGGTTCAGCGGACCTCCGCCAACGGCAGCCTGCTGTCGAAGGTCGTGACGACACGCAGCGCCGACGGTAAGACTATCAATGAATCGGCCGATACGGACGGCGACGGCGCCGCCGACCACATTACTGCAATCAGCACCCTCAGCAACGGCTACCGGAATAACGCGGTTGCCATTCGGAACGCGGATGGATCGCTCGTTTCCAAGGTCACAGTGCTCACCGCCGCCGACGGTCTGTCGAAGACGACGAGCATCGATGCAGATGGTGACGGTACCTTCGAGCTTGTCACCACCGATGTGACCACCGCCAATGCCGATGGCAGCAAGACCGAACTGGTCCAGTCGAGAAGCGCTGACGGAACGCTGTTGAACTCGACGCGGACGACGACCTCTGCCGATAGCCTCACGCAGACGGCTACGATCGACGGCAATGGCGATGGCGTCATCGACCTCAAGATCACCGATACGCTCGCCAAGCTTGCAGACGGCAAGCGAACGGAGACGGTAAAGACGACGAGCAACGACGGAACGCTGCTCAGCCAAACCTATACGGTCACCTACGCCAACCGACAGAACACGACGGTCAACACCGACGCCAATGGCGACGGCGTCTATGACAAGATCGAGAGCACCACAAAGAACGTAGACGGCCGCGTCGGGATAACCACGAGCAATCTGGCCGCCGACGGCAGCCTGATCAGCAAGGTTACGACTTCGGTCAGCGCAACCGGTCTGACCACGCAAATCGACACCGATCTGAATGGCGATGGCGTCAGAGATAGTGCAATCCAGAATACGACGTCATTCGGTACCGACGGCGGCAGAACGGACACTCATTATATCCAATCCGGCGATGGCAGTCTGCTGAGCCGGCAGGTCGTCCAGACCAGCGGCAACGGTCTTTCCGTCCTTACCCGTCAGGATCTCAACGGCGACAATACTTTCGATATTGTCGTACAGGATACGACCGTTCTCGGAACGGACGGCTCTCGCACCCAGACGGTGACAAGGAAGAGCGCCGACACCACGCTCTCCAGCCAGACGAGAACGGTAACAAGTGCCAACGGCCTCCAGGTGCGGGCCGATGTTGATGCAAATGGTGACGGCACGTTCGAGCGTAGCATGCTGTCTGCCAAGACCCTCAATAGCGATGGTTCGATCACACAGACCAATACCGTCACCGCAGGCGACGCCAGCCTGATCGCGAAGTCGATCACGACGGTCAGCGTCGACGGCAAGACTAGCCAGGCCACCTATGACATTGGCGGCGATGGTGTCATTGATCTCAAGGAGACTATATCGGTCGCAGCGAACGGTCTGTCGACCGATACCGTCGAGACCTACAAGCCGGACGGGACACTCGCGAGCCGCGCGGTCTCGACCGTGTCGGCCAACGGCCTCACAAAAACCAGCAAGTCCGACCTCGACGGCAATGGGACCTTCGAGGAATCGACCTCAAGCACGCGCTCGGTCGGCGCCAATGGCGCGATCACCGAAGTATTCTCCCGCTTCGATGTCAATAGTGCACTCGTCGAGAAGACGACGACAGTCACCTCAGCGGATGGAAAGACAAAGTCGACGAGCTGGGCAGATGCGTCCGGCACGACGAAGCGTTCGATGACCGATACAATCGTCCTCGCCCAGAACGGCACGACAACTGAGACACTGTCCTATCTGAAGGCCGACGGATCGCTGGAAAGCCGGACGATCATGACGACCGATGCGCATGGCGTCTTGAGAACGACTACCAAAGACATCGACGGCAACGGCGTCATCGACCAGCGGATCACCGAGACCGTCGCCAACAACGGTTTCAAGACACAGAAGTTCGAGGATCTTACCTCGACCGGCGCGGTCAAGAGCTCGACTACGGTGACAACGTCGGGCAACGCCCTCAGCACGACCGTCGACTATGACAGCAATGGCGATGGCACGGTTGACAAGCGGATTGCATCGGCGACCTCGATCAGCACCAAGGGCGTACGCACGACCGTCGTCCAGGAATCCGTAGCCGGCTCAAGCGGATTGGCGCTTGCCAATAGTTTGACGACGACGGTGGACGGTAAGGGGCTCGTGATCCAGCGAGACTTCGACAAGGGCGGCGATGGGGTCGATCAATCGAGCACCGATACGACGACGTTGAATGCCGACGGTTCGCGCACCCAGGAGGTGAAGAGCTTCAATGGCACCACACTCACCAGCCGCTATCTAACGACGACCAGTGCCAACGGCCTTTCCGTCCGCCGAGAGTGGGATGCGGCCGGCTCGGGTACCTATTCGCAGATCTCCACCGATGTTACGGCGCTCAATGCCGACGGCACCAAGGTGCGCACGGTGACGAACCTTCGCGCCGATGGCTCGGTCATTTCCAAGTCGGTAACGACCGTCGACAAGTCCGGCAATGTCGTTCGCACCGCCGAGACCAGGCCGGGCTTCGGCGACAAGGGGACGAAGAGCGAAACGACGGTGCTTGCCGATGGCGCAACCAGCGTGACCATCACCGGGACGGATGCCAACAACGTCCTAACCGACAGGACCGTGACGCTGACCAGCGCCGACAAGGCTCGCGTCACGATCGAGCGCGACATCAACGGCGACGGTATCGTCGATCAGCGTCAGCAGGTAACGACGGCCAATACCGGCGTCCAGACCTCCGTCATCACCGATCTCAAGGCAGAGGGCACTCTTGCCGACAAGACCACCACAACGGTCTCGGCCGACGGGCGCCAGACGACAATCCTCTGGGATTTTGATGGCAACGGCACCAATGATCGCCAGCGGATCGTGAACGATGCGATCCGCGCCGACGGCGGCCGCACCCAGGTCAGCACCGATACCGATCTCGCGACCAACAAGGTGGCGTCGACCGCAACAATCGAATGGTCTGCGGATGGGCAGAAAACCACCACGACGAGAGACGTCAACGGCGACAATACGGTCGATCAGACGGAGACGGTCACGAAGGACCTGTTCGGCAACATCACGAGCGTAACGACCAACAACGCTACCGCGCGCGACGTCTCCTATCTGTCGCCTGGCGGCGTGTACTGGAAACCAGCGATTGCAGCCCGTCTGGAAACTGCGACCTCTGCCGACGGCAGGACTAAAACGACCCGCTATGACTATGATGGCGATGGCGTCTTCGAGGTCGTCATGCAGTCGACCCAGCAAATCGACGGTTCCGTCGAGACGGTGGTGACCGAAACCACTGCGGCCGGCGCCCCCGTCGGCAAGGGCACGCTGTCGACAAGTGCCGACGGCTTGATCACCAAGCTCAGCAAGGATGCCGACAACAACGGTACTGCGGATCATATCGAGACTTCGGTCAAACACATCGACGGCTCGATCACGCTGACAAAGCTTGATCTCAATACTGTCGGAGCGACGACGCAAACGGTCGTCGATCAGGTGAATGCACTCGGTGTGCTGACGTCGCGCATCACTATCGACAACGGCAATACGCAGAGCTGGTCAACCTACAAGCAAGTCTTCGATGGTAACGGGAAGCAACTAGCTGTCGATCAGGCTAACGACGATGGCTCCCGCGTCGCCGTAAAGTACGATGCCAACAACAGCCAGACCTGGAGCCGCGTCGAGGAATATTACGACACGAGCAATCGCTTGACCAACACTACAACCTATCAGGACGATGGCACCAAGGTTAGCGACAGCCTGGACCCGGGCAACATTAAGACCTGGTCACGTTATCTGCAGAATATCAACTCGGCAGGACTAGTGACGAAGGTCGAACAGACGAACGACGATAACTCGCGGATCACCGCGCAATATGACCGGGCAAACGCGAGCGATTGGTCATATATCGAGGAGTCGTATGACACTGGCGGCAGGCAGACAACCCGCAACGTTCATTACGATAACGGGTATACATACTACTATACCTACGATGCTGCTAATTCGGCCGCGTGGTCTTACTACCTCGTCGTTCAAGATGCATCGAAGCTCACGACTCGTCAGGTGAATTACTTAGACAACGGGGGATACGATGACTATAACTATGACCCGCACGACTACGTCAATGGCGGGTACACTTTATATTCATACTATTACAACGCAGCAACTGACAAACATATCCTAAAATACAACATTGCATATAACGACGATAATGCGACAAAGTATGATAGCACTGAATACGATTATCTCGGGCAGTTTGATTACAGCAGTATATATACGAAATACAAATGGAACGTACCGCAATCCCAAATGATCTACTACGATAACAACTACAAGCGTGACGTAAGGTACGACGGCAACGGAAACGTGACTGGATGGACACTTTACAACGATAAGGGTGGCGTAAAGGACTATTGGCCGAAGAATCCCGTTCTGCTGGATCTCGACGGCGACGGGCATATCGATTTGCGTCCGTTGGACCTGACTGCTGGTACCGCCATGTTCGATTGGGACCGTGACGGAATAGCCGATCACACCGCTTGGGCAGGTCCTGGCGATGGTTTCCTGACAATCGATCTTGGTGCTGATGGCGCATCAGGACCTGATGGCTCAATCGATCAAACGCGAGAACTGTCATTTGCCCTCTGGGCTGATCCGGATGGTAGCTTAGGTTTGTCCGACCTCGACGGCCTCCGAGTTGCCTTTGATTCGAACCATGACAATGTTCTCGATGCCAATGATGCCCGCTGGAGCGAATTCCGGATCTGGCGCGATGGCAACCAGAACGGCGTCAGCGATGCCGGCGAATTGCTGACCATGTCAGAGGCCGGCATCAAGCTCGTCAACCTGATCCCGAACCCGGCCGGTGCGCAGGCATTCGACGACGGTTCGGCGATCACCGGCACGAGCAGCTACGAGACGACAAACGGTCAGACCCACCTCGTGGCAGACGCGACGCTTGCTTGGCAGAAGAACACCAACGGTGTGGCTGCGTGAGCTTAGCAATGACCGCTCGCACCATGGCGACGCACATTCGATTGATGTGCGTCGTTTCTCCGATCGATGCGCAGGGCAGCGTCCGTGATCGTCACCGCTGATCCGGCCGTCGCAGAAACAGCCAAAACCGTAGAGCATGAACCCGCCGCCGAGATCATCGACAGCGGACTTGCGGCACTGTGCGCGATTGCCGGTTATTTCCGGATTGCAGCTCAGCCAGCCACGCTTGCACGCGATCTGGCGGTCACTGGTTCTACCGGCTCAAACGATCTGCTACGGGCCGCGAAGGGTCTCGGGTTCAAGGCGCGCGTCGTGCCGGTTCGTGATGCCGCCAAACTCGCCACACTTCCCGCCCCGTCCATTGCCATGCTCGCAGACGGATCGTTCGCCGTCTTTGGTGGCCCGATAGGCGACGGAACGTTCCGTCTCGTCGATCCAGTTGCCTTTTCCGCTCGCAGTGTTTCGGCTGAGGAACTGCTTGCTGAAACCGGCGGTCGGTTCATCCTCGTCCAGCGCCGGTTCTCTGGACCGGGCGCCTCACCCAAGAGCTTCGGTCTGCGATGGTTCCTGCCGGCGATCTGGCGCTACCGCCATGCCTTCGGCCATGTCCTGATCGCTTCGCTGATCGTGCAGATATTTGCGCTGATCACGCCGCTGTTCTTCCAGGTCGTTGTCGACAAGGTTCTCGCCCATCGCAGCTATTCGACGCTGATTGTGCTGGTCGTGGGATTGGCGGCCGTCGGCCTCTTCGACGTTGTGCTGCAATACCTCAGGACCTATGCACTGTCGCACACCACAAACAGGATCGACGTGGAACTCGGGCGACGCCTGTTCCGTCACCTGCTCAATCTGCCGCTCAGCTATTTCGAGACGAGAGCCACGGGACAGACGATCGCACGCGTGCGCGAGCTTGAGACGATCCGAGCCTTCTTGACCGGCCAGGGCCTGTTCTCAGGGCTCGACCTTATCTTCACCATCGTCTTTATCGCGGTTCTGTTTTCCTATTCGTCGAAACTCGCCTGGATCGTGGTGGCATCGATCCCGGTCTATATCACCATCGGCGTTCTGATACGTCCGCTTCTGAAAGACCGCATCGACGAGAAGTTCGAGCGAGGCGCCTTTAGCCAGCAGATGCTGGTCGAAACGGTGGTCGGCATCCAGACGATGAAGGCTGCCGCCGTCGAGCCAGTCGTGGCGGCCCAATGGGAGGAGCGGCTTGCCGCCTATGTTCAATCCTCGTTTGCCGCAACCATGCTTGCCGCAAAGGGCCAGAACGCCATTCAATATGTCAACAAGATCACCTCCGCCGCGCTTCTCTTCCTCGGGGCGCAAGCCGTCATCGACGGGGAGCTGACGGTTGGCGCGCTCGTCGCCTTCAATATGATCGCCGGCCAGGTTTCCCAGCCGATCCTCAGATTGTCGCAGCTCTGGCAGGATGTGCAGCAGGTTCAGGTCTCGATCGACCGGCTGTCGGACATTCTCAATGCGCCAGCTGAACCGCGTCCTGCCGTTGCCATCAGTCTGCCAAAGCCGAGAGGCGCGATCGCCTTCAAGGGCGTGAACTTCCGCTATACGCCCGAAGCACAGGATGTGCTGAAGAACATCAATTTCGCCGTCCGACCCGGCGAAGTGATCGGCATCGTTGGGCCATCCGGCTCCGGCAAGTCGACGCTCACCAAGCTCGTGCAGCGTTTCTACATTCCGAACAGCGGCCAGGTTTTCGTCGACGGCCAGGATATCGCCCAGGTCGATCCTGCCTGGCTGCGTTCAAACATCGGCGTGGTGCTGCAGGAGAACATGCTGTTCAACAGGACGATCCACGACAATATCTGTCTGGTCAATCCGGCAATGTCGCGGGCCGCCGCCATGCAGATGGCAAGGCTGTCCGGTGCCGACGAGTTCATTTCGAAGCTGCCGCGCAGCTATGACACCATCATCGAGGAACGCGGCGCCAATCTCTCCGGCGGCCAACGGCAGCGGCTAGCGATCGCCAGAGCGCTGGCCACCAACCCGCCTATCCTCATTCTCGACGAGGCGACCAGCGCGCTCGACTACGAGAGCGAGCGAATTATCCTCGCCAACATGCGCGAGATCGTGCGCGGCCGCACCGTCATCATCATTGCTCACCGGCTTGCGACGGTGCGCCACTGCGACCGCATTATTGGCATGAAGGATGGCCGCATCGTCGAGGAAGGCACGCATGAGACGCTTCTTACCCGCGAGAACGGCCTTTATGCGCATCTGTGGCAATTGCAGACGGCACCGGTCCAACCATGAACCAGACCGTCCGTCCGCCCAAGGTGCCGAAGAAGCCGCCGCGTAAGCCGCGCGACCATACCGCATTCCTGCCGGCGGCACTTGAGATCCTCGAAACACCCGCTTCGCCGATCAGGGCGGCCCTCATCTGGTTCATCTCGGTATTCGTGATCCTGGCAATCGTCTGGAGCTATTTTGGCCGGTTCGACATCGTTGCGACCGCTCAAGGTAAGCTACAGCCGACGGGGCGAGTGAAGGTCATTCAGTCGCTGGAGACCGGCAAGACGGCCGCGATCCCTGTCGCCAACGGCTCGAAGGTCAAGGCAGGCGATATCGTCGTCGAACTCGATCCGACGGAGATCAGGGCAGAAGTCAACGCACTGCTCGCGAGCCTCCGGTCGCTGCGGGCCGAAGTCACTCGACGAACGACTGCGAGAGCGCAGGTCGAGGCTTGGCAGCGTGCCGGTCTCTGGACAAATACGCCGTCGATCTCGATGCCTCTTGTTTTCGGTGAGGATATCCCTCCGTCCATCAGAACCCGTGAGGAAGCGCAGTTCCAGTCATCGCTGGAACAACTGGCTTCGTCGCTTGCCAATCTCTCCTCGCAAAGAGAGCAGCAGCTTGCAACGCTTGGCCGGTTCAACCGGATGGTCGCGGCTCAGAAAAACCTGATTGCGACGATGGATGATCGCGTGACGATGCGATCGCAGCTCATGGAGTCCAGTGCTGGTCCACGTGCAGGGGTAATTGATGCGATGGAAGCCAAGCAGCGGGTCGAGGCGGACCTCGCCGAGCAGATCGGTCAGGCCGATGAAGCAGCAGCCGCGCTAGCAGTTGCCACGACAGAGGGCGAGAAGGCGATCAAGGCGTTCATTGCGGAGAATGTCGAAAAGCAGACTGAGGCGGAGCGGCAGATCGACGAGCAGGAGCAGCAGCTTATCCGCGCCCAGAAAAAGCTGGACGCCATGACGATCAAAAGTCCGATCAGCGGGACCGTGCAGACATCTGCCATTACGACCGTCGGCCAGGTGGTCATGGCCGGATCGGAACTGATGCGGATCGTGCCGGAAAATGCAGCGCTGGAAATCGAAGCATACTTGCCTAACCAGGACATCGGCTTCGTCGCGCCGGGGCAGCAAGCGGTGATCAAGGTTCAGGCCTTCCCGTTCACGCGCTACGGGGTGATCGAAGGGAAAGTGACGCGAGTTGCGACGGATGCCATTCCAGAGCCCGATGCGCAGCAGCTAGAGGGGCAGCCGGACAAGCAGCTGCAGAGCTCAATGCCCATCGGTAACGCACAGAGAGTTCAGAACCTAGTGTTTCCTATCACAGTCGTTCCTGATGTCGGCGTGATCAATGTCGATGGCACCTCCGTGGCGCTCTCTCCCGGCATGGCGGTGTCGGTCGAGGTTAAGACGGGTAGCCGGCGCATTCTTGAATACCTGTTCTCACCCATTGCCGAGGTTTCTTCAGAGGCGATGAAGGAGCGGTAGAGACGGTGTGAGCCTTGTCCATTTGACGAACAGGTGATCTGCGACAAAACCAGTGTCAGTCTGGATTGACGCGCATGCGAGGCGTGTATTGTATCGAGCAATGCAAACAGGAGCCACCAGTAAGCATTCGCCGAAGGCCGCAGTTTCAGGCCTTCTTTCTCGTTCGGCGTTTCCATTTCGCAGCCAGAGCTTCGACGTTTTTGCCGAGATTTTTGGAATCGACCTCTCCGGGGTCGTAGTCTGAGCTTCCCCACCATTCGAGCAGTTCTTGATGTCGCTCATGGTTGACGTCGGCAAGAGCCTCACGGAACTCTTCATAGCCCCAAGGGCCGCCGACATCCTCCGGAGGACACCGTCCGACAACCTCAAGAAGGAATGGATCGTCAAAGCCGGCCGTCGCTGGAAAGATCTTTTCGATTTTCACGGTGTGCGTCCAGCCGTCGCCGAAGTCATAGAGGTACTTGAATGATTTCGCGCCGATATCTTCGATGGCAGCAAGAAGCGTTTCCTTGCGTGCATCGATGGGACCATCAAAGTCACCATTAGGCACGCCGAACCCGATGTCACGAATCCTGAACTCATACAAATGGCTGTTGGTCCAGCCGAAAGCCTCCTGAAGAATCTCATGAAGCCGATCAAGCCGAATGCGGAATGGCACGACAACGCGCCGCATCACCAAGGGATCAACGTCATCGAGCGTGATCTTCAAGCGAACGAGAGGACCTGCCATCAGGCTGCCTGCCTCAGTGGCGAGGTCGTGGCTTTCCGCCAATCCCAGGGGAGAAGCTCATCAAGACGGCTGGCGGGATGATCGGCGATGCGGGCGAGAACATCGGCAAGCCATGCCTGTGGGTCAATGCGGTTCATTTTCGCGGTGACGATCAGGCTGTACATGGCTGCTGCCCTTTGTCCTCCGCGATCGGAACCGGCAAATAGCCAGGCCTTTCGTCCGAGCGCCACACCGCGCAGCGAGCGCTCTGCGCAATTGTTCGACAGGCAGATACGGCCGTCGTCGAGGAAGCGGGTGAAGGATTCCCAACGGTTCAATATGTAGTCAAACGCCTTTGCCAAGTCATTATCGCGCGGCAACCGGGCACGGTGCTCGCGAATCCATATTTCCATATCGCCGATCAGCGGTTTTGATAACTGCTGGCGGATCGCTTTCCTCTCATCGGACGGGCGGCCATTGATCTGGCGTTCGATGTCGAACAACGCGTCGATCCGCTGCACCATGTTCAAGGCGACCGGCGAGATGACGGCGGCACTTTTACCCTGCGCTTTTCGGCGCGCGTTGGTCTCCAGATCGGCTAGCGCAAAGAATGGTCGCCTGGCATGCGCCCAACATGCCGCCTCATGAATCGGGCCCGGACTTCGATCGGGAAGATAAAGCTGGCCATAGCCCGTATAGGCATCCGCCTGAAGGATACCGCTATAGTTGGCCAGATGCGCCTGTGGATGTTCGCCGGCCCGGTCCCGGGAATAATAGAACATCGCCGACGGAGGCGCCGTGCCGCCAAACGGAGCATCGTCCTTGACGTAGCTCCATATCCGACCGGTGACGGTCTTGCCGAGAGCGAGAACCGGCACGGTCGTGTCATCACCGTGGATCCGTTCAGATGCGAACGTATGGCTTTCAATCCGCCGCACCAGCGGGTCAAGGACCTGGCAGCACGCGCCAATCGCGTCTGCTGCAGTCGACAGACTGATTGGCACACCTTCCAGGGCAAAACGTTCGACCTGGCGATTGAGGGGAATGTGCTGGCCGAACTTGTCGCAGAGCATCATCGCCAAAAGGCTCGGACCAGCCCACCCTCTCGGTATGACATGGAAAGGTGCAGGTGCCTGGCTGATCTTCTCGCAGTCACGGCAGGTGAACTTTTCCCGCACCGTCTGAATGACCTTCCAGCTCCGCGGTACACTCTCCATCGTTTCGGTGATGTCTTCGCCGAGCTTGCGAAGCCGTTCACCGCCACAGCAACTGCAGGCAACCGGGCCTGGCACCACGACACGCTCACGCGGCAGATGTTCCGGAAATGGCTTCTTGACCGGCCGCTTGCGCGTAAAGCCGGTGACCGCAACCGCTGCAGCAACGGCCATTTCGGCGGCAAGCTCATTTTCGGTCGCCGTCGCTTCGGCGTCCTCAAGCATCAGCTCCATCTGCGCAATCAGCCGTGCCGTACGTTCCGACTTCTGACCGCGCATTTCCCGTTGCAGCTTTTCGATATAGACTTTCTGGCGAAGAATGATGGCCTGATCGTCGGCCTCCTTGGCCTTGGCAACAGCCAATTCGGCCAAGGCTGTAGCCCGCTCCGCCCGCGCTGTCGCCAGCTCTGCCTCCAGGGCAGCGGCATGATCACGGTGATTTTCCGAGCCGGTTTCCATGCTCGAAGTCAATCACAAAACTACTGATTTGCATAGGTTTTCTTGATGCCAATGGCGACAAAGCCCGCCCAAAAAGACACTATCCCGCGCTCGTCGGCCGCCATGTCTGCTGCGGGTTTCGCCAGTCAATTCCCTCAAGCAAATAGGACATCTGGCCAGCCGTCAGCGCAATCGCTCCCCCCTCCGTCGCTGGCCAAATAAAACGCCCGCGCTCGAGCCGCTTTGCGTATAGCGAAAGCCCAATTCCGTCATGCCAAAGAGCCTTGATCAGCCGGCCGCTTTTCCCGCGGAAGACAAAAACGTCACCCTTGAACGGGTCTCGACCCAGACCTTCCTGCACGATCAGAGCCAGGCCCTGCATTCCCTTGCGCATATCGCAATGGCCGCTCGCAATCCAAACCCGCACGCTCGAACTGATCGGGATCATTTGAGCGCACGCATCACTGCTGCGGCAAGATCACAAGGTGCCCCAGACGCAATCCTCACCTTGATACCGTTCGCAAAGTCCACAACGATGGTCGCCGCACCACCATCGCCGTCGCCAGGAACCTCCAGGACAGTCGCTGGCACGAAAGTGGGCCGAACTTTCGAAGACAGCGCTTGGCGCCGCCACGTGTAGAGCAGCCCCGTCGAAACATCAAAACGACGCGCTACTGCCGAGACATTTGCCCCCGGAGCAAATGCTGCTTCCAGAATTTCCAGCCGTTCATCCGGTGACCAACGACGACGACGTTCTTGACCCGTCAGTAAAATGGCCTGTGCCATAGTTCCTCATTGCGCTCTTAAGTCCACTCTCAAGAGCGCAAAATCACGATATCGCCAAAACCTCGCAAGGCGGTCTACCCCGGAGGGATACAGCCACCATGACCCCCGCTCGTTTCACCGAATGCCTTCTGCACATACGCTGGACGCCAATTAATCTGGCCAGTGCGCTGCAATGCGATCTGTCGTGGGTGGAAGCGCTGGAAGCAGGGAATGCTGAAGTGCCGTCCGGCTTGGCTGCCTGGCTGGAAACGCTTGCTCAGTGCCATGAGGCCGCGGGAGTCCCTCAGACATACCGTGGGCGTGGACATGATTCTGAGGAGAGAGTGAGATGTCTAGGAACTGGTACGTCGAAAGCTATGCCGTCGATGGAACAGCGGCGGATACCGCGAAGACCTACGATAGTTATGGGGAAGCGTTCGATGCGGTAAAGGCAATCTGCGACGCCGGAAAGATTGCGAGAGTTCGCGCTCCACTCAACGCGACGGGTGAGCAGATAAGTTCTTTCGAAAGCTTGGGAGCGGTCGAAGCTAGCTAGATCCGCCAGCTACATAAACCGAAGTTCCGCCGTGACCTTCGCATCTCTTGGCAACGGAGTCCCGAACGCGTCTCGCGTCCGCCTACCGATACGGACGGCGTCTTCGACAGATGACGCGGTTACCGAAGTGTGCCAGACAGGCGGCTCGCCCTGTCCTCGCCAATTCTTATGAAATGGGTCGATCGTCACAGTGTACGCTTGCAGCACTGGAGTCTCCGTCGCCCTCCCTGTAAATGAGTTGGCAGTGGTGAGCCAAGAAATCAAGGCCTGCAGCGACGGTGTAGAACTTTGCGCGAGGCTCCACGGATGGCCGAGGAGCATTACGAGCAGACGAAGGCAGCGCACGACCGATAAGCAAAAACGACGGTGCGCAAAAACGGAGGGAAGCAGTCAATTCCAATTCTGAAGACTACTCCGGATTATGCCCATTGGTTGCTGCTGATACATACCAACAGACAGCTTTTACGCTACCCCACTCGTCGCTATTGTTGATACAGTTGAATTTTACCGCGACGCAACCTTGGCAAAAGGTTGATACTACAATATACGTCCACAACCGCACCACTGACGAAAATTTGGCTTGGCACCCTAACTTTCGCCATTTCCTTAACCATATTTCCACGCTCGGGGGGGGGAACATCATGAGCAGAGAAGCATTCTTAGGGGGACCTTCTCGGAAACGACAGGTTAACCAGGTGACCAGAGCCATTACGATAATCAGGATATTTTTCCTCTTCGCCCTGTTCTCCTCGGGCGTAATCGAGCTGTGGGCTAGTAACTTCTTTTCGACGCCAATTGAACAGTTGACGGTTAGCGCAATCATTGGTGCGTTGGGCGTGTTCGGTGCGAAGGTTTCGCATCTCGTATAGACATGCTTTCAGCTCAGCAGATCACGTTCGCAACTATTACCGCCGGGCCATTTATTGGCGTGGTTTTTTGGGCGTGGTTCAAGTTTACCTGCAAGAAATGGAGCATGCCGATTAACATGTTTCTCGGCATGTTTGCCAATGGTATGTCGGTGGTGCCGTTGGCATGCATTATCTTCAATATCCTCTACGCATCGTACGAGGCATCGTTTCCCGTCGCAAATGCCGCACAGGCGGCCCCGGTTCAGCAAGCATCATTGACTTCGTCTATGGCAGGGACAGAGACAACAATCTTTTTGGCTCTGCTTTACGCGCTGTTCATGAGTTTCTACATGTTTCACAAGAGCATGCAGGACATCCTACGCACCACTCCGTAAGTTCGATTGTCAACGGGACGAAGAAGCCCCGGAGATAGCTCTTAGCGAGGACATTCTCGCTCCAACCGCTGCTGGTTCTCCCGCAATTCAATCAGCACATCCCGGGCGCCGTAAATCGCTCCCTGTGCAGTCTTCACCTCGTCGATCTGTCTTTGCTGATCGGTGATGCGCTGGTCGTAGCTGCCGAACACCCGACCGAGCTCTTCCCGCGGACTTGGGCATTGCGCAGATCCTTCACCGCAGCGTCAGTCCTAGCGCGATCCTCTGCCGATCGAGCGGTACGCCACTCCAATTCCTGCTGCGTAACCATCTTGTCAGCCAGGATGTTAACCGAGGCCTTAAGGTCGCTGGTCGCCTCTCGGATCGGAAGGTATGCCAGGCCGCCCAGCATGGCAGCGAAGGTCAGAGCTACGCCCAAGGCCTGCCATTGCGGCTTGTTGCGCTCCGCAAGGTTCGTCGACAGCGCGGCGATCGAGGCACGCGTTTCGTTCGCAAGCGATGTTACGGCGGTGTCGATGTTCTTGAAGCCTGACCGAACCTCAGTTTCGAGATCTGTCTGCCGGCGCCCGAGATTGGTGACCCGCTCGCCGAGCTGGGCGGTGATGGCGTCGGTATATACGCGGTGGGCATCGTTGTTGTTGCTCATGTCATCTGCCATCCTTGTCCCTGCTCTGCCCTTTCAATGCCATTTCGACCGGGCAAGTGCCGGCATGCGGATAACGAAAAGCCGGCCTAATCGAACGGCCGGGAACATTTGCGATAGATCTCAGTTGAAGCGCTGGATCGCGTGGTGAAACTGTCTCCAACAGTGCCCATCCGCGGCCCTCGCCGTGCGGTCCACTTTCCTGTTGTGACCCCTAACTCGCCCGCTTCGGCGGGCTTCTTTTTGCCCCTAAGATCATCGCCAGCGCAGCGAACGCTTCAGACATTGTGGTCGAGGGACTATTCGTTCATTATTTCGGCCTGATCGTGGAGGCGAAGACATGGTCCTGCTGACAATGGCATCCATAGGAGCGGCGATAGATGGTCTAACCAAGACTTTAGATATCCTTAGTAAGTGGCGAGCCGCATTTCCCAATCAAGAAACGAAACGAAAGAGGATCTTCACTGCATATATCGAGCCGATGTTCGTAGCCCTGCAACCGGTTTTCAGGACATACGCCGATGGGATCGCCGAACTCCGTGCAGGCTTTGCTCTGGCGAAGAATGGCACTGAAGCGAAAGCAAGGTTTCACGAATTTTTAGAGTATCGACGGAAACTCGCTCAAGCTCGCAGCGAGTTATATCCGCAGGTACAGTCCGCGGTTGAGTATTTACGGAACACCCAAGATTATCGAATGCCGGTCTTCAAGGATCATTGCTTGCGTTCATCGAAGCGCTGGACGCGTATTTCCCTGGCTCGATGTTCGAGTTTGCGCAAGAGGGGCACGAGTATTTCATATCGTCCTTGGCGGATCATAAATCGCGCGGCCCCACCTCGTCCCTCGCTACTTCTATCGTCGATTTCGTGCGTAGAGCCGATCGGTTGATGGGCGACGAGGGATTCCGCGAAAAAGTCGTGAAGCTCTGCGACGCAGCGATACTTACGCTCGAAAAGCGTCACGCTCGTGTGCATCAAGCATACGTTCGGATAATGCGCTCCGACATATCCGCAAGGCCCTCGTACGCCGGCCTGTAAACCGCAAATGCGACAGAAGCGATCAGGGGGGCCACGATTAACGCAATCACTATTCTCCACCAAGGCGGAGATGGGACAGTATTTACTGGCATCTCGAACTGCCCCATATCGGAAAGAATTGTTCGACAAGGTTGCACGTCAAGGTGTGGTTGACAACTCCGCGTGTGGCCTGATCGTGGGATCGACGAGCGGCACGCTTTTGATGATGGGCGGTGGGTTCCGATTACGAAAACCGCGTCAAATCGCGAATACCAGGCGAGGCACCTTGTAGATACGCATGGCCGGTGCCTACGACTTAGGCGCTGGCGTTTTCTTGCCGCCTACAAATCATCCTGCGAACTATTGATAGCGAGGGATCACGCCGAGGACGCCTAAGGTTAGGCCTACGAACAATATTGTGCCTAACACAGCAATCATCGGTAGGAACACTAGGAATTTGAGCTTCGGGCCAGCCTCGTTATCTTCATCACCGGGGTCGGCTTTGTATATCGTCGGACCGAAATCCTCGGTCAGATCCCAGTCACGCTGGTAGTAGAACTTGAGCGACCGGAGGTACCAATACCATCCGTAGATCATGAAGTAGCCTGAAAGACCAAGGCCGAATATTACCAAGGCTTTTTCTTCTAGTGTCATCTCGCCCCTGTGTCGATGCGCTCGCGTCCCGACTGCATTACGCCGACCGTAATACGCCCGCATTTTTCTGCCAAGGCGTGAGGCATAAGATGATGGGGCGGTGGGTTAAGCCGTATTGGCGACTTGCTCCAAAAAGCTCGTCTGGACCATATTCTGGCGCCGGCTCCTTGGACTGGGCGACACCACACCCAATGGTCACTCGGAATAACTAGGGGTCGGCGCCTGCAAATAGCTGCCTTGCAACAGCCTCGATACGCCTCGACAATTCACCGGTTGCCGAGGGAGCATCCGTGATTCTATTCAAATGCGTTCTGGCGTTATTGATATCCCTTGGTCATGCGATAGGCCCGCGGGTTGAAGACCCGCAGGAGAGTTGCAAAAGGCTTCAGCTATCGAGCTGCAGCGAAGAGGCTCAGAAGCCGCAGCCGCCATCGACCGCGAATTGAAGCCGTCGTTTGATGACGGGGCGGTGGGCGATTGTTGCAGCAGATCGTATTTGATCACCCGTTCCGTTCAGGTCCACCAGTCTGGATGCCAAACGCGATCATCACCGCCTCCAAGTGAACGCGTCGAGTCTTCACGATACGATTTTTTTCGGATGATCGGCAGCCGCCAATCGAGCCATCAAATTCATGGGAGCTAGATCGTATCCCGTTGCTCTCTCACCTGACCAGTTAAGACCGCAGTAGAGGCCATCCGTTTGCAAGCCCGCCAGCCACCGGTCGATGAATACAGACAAGGGAATAGGCTCCGGCTTGAAGTCGCTGTACGCTGGAACGTTTTTGATGATCGATAATGCCCTCTTTTCAGAAGACCAAAACGGCATTGCGGTTTCGCCGGACGCGTTGGTGGAGGTCGGGAACCCGTCACTGTCTCTGATGCCCCAAACCTGTGCGCCTCTCAGCACTTCTTTGACGAAGGCATCGGCATTGATGGCAGAAATACTCATTCTGCAAGGATGCTCAGAAAATTCGGATCTCTGCAAGTGAGCAAGTTCGAAACCCATGCTTCCGCAAGAGGTATGACGCAGGTTGAGGCTGACGAAGCCACGTCAAATCGTGGCCATCTTTTAAAACCAGTCACCGCACTTTGTCGATGCGTCGAGAATGGGTCGTTACCACGCGTAGGCTTCGGCCTCGGGCCGGCGTAACTCGGAAATAGCGACGGCCCGGAAGCTGGAGGTGGGGAGCGCCGTCAAAAGTGTGCGCAGATGACCGCACTCCCCTTTTTGCCCTCGGGGTAGAGAGCGATCAATCCCCTAATGTTATGTTTCGGCCAGCGCAATGGCGAATGTTGCCGTTGTGCGGGCAGTTGATGATCCGGCGTTAGGTGAAGTTTCGTAAAACCTGCACTCCGTTGGTGCATTTTCCAGGTTCTGACGCACCTTGGCTTGGGAGGAGCACGGAGGCGACCTCGATTAGACCGGCCCACATCAACAGGCTTGTTAGGGTAGCTAGTATCATCCACCGTATTCGCATTGGCGCTCAGCAAAGTAGCCAGTCCTAAAGTAGCAACGTATCATAAAATTCTTAGGCCGATGAAGCACCAGCCGCCCTAGCGGTTGCCGCTACAGAGGGCGAGAAAGCGATTAAGGCGTTCATTGCGGAGAATGTCGAAAAGCAGACTGAGGCGCAGCGGCAGATCGACGAGCAGGAGCAGCAGCTTATCCGGGCTGAGAAGAAGCTGGACGCCATGACGATCAAAAGCCCGATTAACGGGACGGTGCAGACATCCGCCATTACGACCGTCGGCCAGGGGGTCATGGCCGGATCGGAACTGATGCGGGTCGTTCCGGAAAATGCAGCGCTGGAGATCGAGGCCTACTTACCCAACCAGGACATCGGCTTCGTCGCGCCCGGTCAGCTGGCCGTGATCAAGGTTCAGGCCTTCCCGTTCACGCGTTACGGAGTGATCGAAGGAAAGGTCACACGGGTCGCGACGGATGCTATTCCGGAACCCGATGCGCAGCAGCTAGAGGGGCAGCCGGACAAGCAGCTGCAGAGCTCAATGCCGATCGGCAACGCACAGAGGGTTCAGAACGTGGTGTTTCCGATCACAGTCGTTCCTGATGTTGGCGCGATCAATGTCGATGGCATCTCCGAACCGCTGTCTCCCGGCATGGCCGTGTCGGTCGAGGTCAAGACGGGAAGCCTGCGGATACTGGAATATCTGTTCTCGCCTATCGCCGAGGTGCAGTCCGAGGCAATGAGGGAGCGGTAGAGATTGACTTGAGCCCTGGCCAGTTGGCGAACAGGTGATATGCGACAAAGCTAGCGTCTGTCTGATTGACGCGTACGCGAGGCGTGTGTTGTATCGAGCAATGTGAACTGGAGCCCGCTATGACCCCTGCCCGTTTCACCGAATGCCTTCTGCACATCCGCTGGACGCGATGGCACGTATTGCCGATGCATCGGTTTGGCTGCCGAAGTCCAGCCAAGTCGTGAGGCCACGATAGCGGCCAGACTCGCCGCAATCTCGCCCCCGCCCAGGTCGTTTGGATGGACAAGATCACCGACGTTCGAGTTGGTCATGATTGACAGGCCGCTCACGTAGGTGACGTTCGTCCCACTGGCAGCTTTGGGATGCATCGGTCGGGCTCGTTAGGCTTCTGTCATGAATCAACGAGGCAGGAGCAGGGTCAACAAATACCGAATTATTTTCGTTTGGCTCGAAGCGTTGCCAGGCTGCGTCGATTTCTGTCTTGCGACAGCGGATTTGCCGCGAGCGCTTTCGAGTTCCGCAAGCCACCCGACCGAGACGGGATCGCAGGGTAGTGGGGTTACGACCATTGAGCTAATTGCTATCGCCAGTCAACAGCTTAGGATTTTGACGACCGCGTGGCGAAGTGTCCCGCAACGCTTCTGCTCTCTGTATTGGTCGGGAGGATTTGGGCTGTGTACATCGAATATGATGAAGTCTTTGCAGGATTCGTGGAAGAACGTCGCGAGTTCGGGTTTCGGGGCGATAGGCCTTTGGAACGAAAGTCGATGACGTCCCCCTACCTAGCGCTGATTGTAATTTTTCTAGGGACTGGTTTGATCTGCCTTTTTTGGGCACATTGAGGATCAAGCTACGCCTGTGGGGGCATGCGGCGCCTTCGACTTCATACGGTGGTCCGGCGCGGTCAACAAACCGCACTGACCGATATGAGCCTCGCGGCGGCCCAGGAATATGGGCTATTTGCCGATCTACGATGCTGGGTCTAGTTAATGATGACGGCCTGGCGGTTCATAATCCTCAGCACAGTAAGCCTACCCGTCGCGAAAGCGCCAGTATCTATGCCGATGCGACCGTTTCCAAAGAACGGCCGGTGAACCGGTGTGTGCCCATGGACAACCAGCATCGGTAGTTCCGGTCCTCGACTAAGAAACGGCTCGCGCATCCAGAGCAAGTCCGAATCTCGCTGCTGAGACAAAGGTACTCCTGGCCTCAGGCCGGCATGGACGAAGACAATATCGCCAACTGTCAACATGGAGGGTAGTTCCTCGATGAAGTTGCGATGATGGGCCGGAACAGCATCCCGCAACGCGCGATCCAGTGCGGGCGTTCCGCCGTGCCGCATCAGATAAGTGCCATCGACACCATAGGAGGACAAGGTTTCCGGACCTGCAAAGCGCGACCACTCTGGGAAAGCGTCCGGCTTTTGAAGGAACCGCCGAAATGCTTCTTCGTGATTGCCGCAGAGCGTAATCCGCTTATCTCCAGCGGCTGGTGGGCGGCACAAATGCTCAATCACATCTCGCGAGCGGCGTCCGCGGTCCAAATAGTCGCCCAGCAACACAACGAGCGTCTTCTCAGCATGGATCGCACTATCTTCCCGGATGCGTCGTTCTGCGTCGAGCAGTTGGTCATAGCACCCATGCACGTCACCGATTGCATAAATCACAGGGAATTCGCCCGGTTCAACGTTTGGTCTCGAACGCATAGGCTGGACCACGCTGTCTGCCGGCGAGGCCTCCTTTCCCATCAGCTTTTGCAGCAAGCCATAGGCGCCGGTTCTTGGAATGCTATGCGTCCGCTTTCTTTCGGCTTTCGATGCTTTGTTCATGGTCACTAGCTTATTAAGGTTTATTGGCCTGGGTAGATCTGCAGGCGATGGTCGCGATCAAATCGCGCTGACCATGCTCCAAGGGTTGTGGTCTGACGCGATGCAACAATCATAACGGTTGCTGCTCGAGGGAAAATTCAACGAATAATTTCATCTTTATTTCGCCATCCTTGTATTGAATCTTCCTGGCCATGTATTTTCAATGTTATTTACTAAATCCGTAAGGATTAATCCTGACGGATACACAGTTATTTGGATACGACACCCAAAACCACCAAGTTGAATCTTCGATCGTTCGAATATCAAAAGGACGGACACTACCGCCAACAGAATTGGGATTGCCACGTGGCCGATTTCATCGTTTCCGTATGCATTCCAACTTGCAATCGCCCGAAAATGCTCGAGGCGGCGCTGGCTAGCTGTCTTAGACAACCGTTGCTTCCCGCAGAGATTTTGGTTGGCGATGATTCGCAGGATCAAAAAAGCGCGGCGATTGTGAACCGGTTTTCACGGCAACCTCATGTCGAGATAAAATATTGGAAACATTCCGAAACGATTGGCCAGGCGGCCAATCTGAACTGGCTGATCGACAACGCAAACTCGCAATACCTGATATTCCTGCATGATGACGACCGGCTTTGCGCAGACGCTACCAAAACCCTTTACGAAGCGTGGTTAAAGTACCCTGGTGCGCAATGCTTCTACGGAAAGCAATATCTGACCGATTATATCGGCAATATATTACCAGATCGTACAGACAGCTGGAACCATCGCTACTTTCGTACGCGTGAGTTTACTGGCCGGCAGACATCGAACCTCTCGGCCGCTCTCTCGCAGCAGATTCCCAACAACGGTTTCCTCGTGACAAGCGAGCTTGCCCGGACGACACGCTATCGATCCGAAAAGGAGATTGGCCATGCAGTCGATGCGGACTTCGGTATTCGTATCGCGCTCGCCGCCAACAAACACTCTTTCGTTTACGTTGATCGTTTTGTTTCGGAATACAGGCTCAATCCCGACTCGATTTCCCAATCGTTGACGCTTAATCGCCGGGAGGATGCGCTGTATGAGTATATCGAGGGTCTGAAAATTCCCCGCGACGACGAGAGAGCCAGGACCGGGTTTCTGGAACGCATTGCCGTGGCCGCCGTGCTTGACGCCGCGCGCGCGGGTCGCCGACGCAGTGCGATCCGGATAATCTTTTCAAGGCACTACAAAGAAGCCTTCCTGAGCCGCTGGACCCTTTATCGCCTCGTTTGCATCATTTCACCCGTAATTGGTGAGAGGGTGAGACGGCTTCTTACGCAGATTAATCCGAACCTAGCAGGTGATCGCGAACGCCAATGGCGACAATTTGGTGGCGGCCGGATTAAGGAGTAGCATAGTCGAGAACTCCTCCTTCCCACGGTGGAATTGATGAATGCTGGCGGATTGACCTCGTGAGAACGGCCATATATTGCTTTGCGGAAAATATGCTGCTCTGCAAAAGAGTTTGTGCCTGATCCCTAAGTTTGACAGGTTGTTCGATAGTTGGCGCGGAAAGATGTTCCTCCGCTCGAACTTTTTTCACATCGGGCTATGATGGAAAGAGGCCGAAGATTGATGCGGGAAAACCAGTTGGTCGTCCGATCGTACCTCAAAAGCATCTCTCCGCCAAAACTTTACCAGGAGTGTTCCGACAAGAGTGACCGCCATGAATGATATGAGCAACTTTCGTCGTCGTGCGGTTAGCGCTCTCTTCTGGTCACTCTTCCAGAACTGGGGCGGTCGCGCGCTCAGTATGGTCGTATTTGTCCTTCTCGCTCGTCTGCTTGCACCTGCGCAGTTCGGTATTGCCTCTTCTGCATTCCTCGTGATGACAATGCTCTCTCTTGTTGCCGAATTTGGATACGGCGACGCGCTCATCCAAAAGCAGGGCCTGAAGGACAGCGACGTAAACATACCGTTCTATGCATCCATGATCCTTTCTACGGCACTTGCAGGCATTGCCGCCTTCATGTCCGAGGACATTGCGCGTCTGATGAAGGTTGAAGGATTGGCGCCTTATCTGATCGGGACGGCTGCAATCTGCCCATTCCTCACGCTCGCAAGCTTTCAGGATGCGATGTACCGGCGTCATGTCCAATTCCGCGCGCTGGCTATGCGCACTCTTGCCGGGATCATCATCGGTGGTGTTGTCGGTGTCGCCATGGCCCTCATGGGCTTAGGAACATGGGCATTGATCGGTCAGTTCGGCGCCCAGACACTGACGAGTGTCGTTTGGCTTTGGGCGAAGCCCGTGTGGAAGCCGAGCGGCGATCTGGGCTGGGGCACGTTGACAGGGCTCAGCAAGTTCGGTGCCAACGTCGTCGGACAGCGCCTTATCGATTTCTTCACGTTGAGGAGCATCGATTTCGTTATTTTGCTTGTTTACGGTCCAACGTCGCTCGCGCTCTTCACGGTGTCTTCGCGCCTATACCAATTGCTGTTGCAGCTTCTTCAATCCAGTATTTCAAATGTTGGATTGACCATGCTGTCCAAGGTCTCCGACGATAAAGCACGCTTGCAGCGTCTGTACCTTCGTAGCTCTTCAATCGGAGCATTTTTCGGTACGCCCGTGTTCTGCGCTCTCGCTGCCCTTGCTCCAGAGGTCAATCATATCATGTTTGGCCAAAAGTGGGCTGGTGCGGAGCACGTCATGGTTCCTTTGCTGCTGATGGGCGGGATTCATTGCGTACAGTTTATCAATGCGTCCTACCTGACCGCGCTCGGCCGTCCTCAAGCTCTGTTGTGGCTAGTCATTCTGAAAGCTGCATTGGTGCTGCCTCCTCTTTATTTTATACGTATGGATAGCGTGGCTGGTACGGCAATGCTCTACTGCATTAGCCTTGTTTGTCTGACACCGTTCTCCTTTGGTGCGACGCTCAGAGCGCTTTCGCTCAATTGGAAGGCCATGGTCCGGCCTGTAGGCGTGCCTATGCTGGCCTGCGGGATGGCCTTTTTTGCCGTCGAAGCCACCCGCACATGGGCGGGCCTGGGCGAATTGAATATTGTACTCAGCCTATTGCTGTTTGGTGCAATTTTCACAGCCGCATACGCGGCATCCGTTGCACTTCTCGCCTTTGATATTGGCCGCGAAAACGTACTGTTTCTTCGCAGCGCCGTTCGCAGATAGGTAAACAGCAATCTGCATTCGGTAGTTCAACCGGCTCAAGCAACAAGAGGAGATCGAGGATGGATGGCACATCGCTCCATAGGGCTCAGATAGACGTTCTCATTCCGGCGTATAACGCAGAGACAACAATCGAGTCCGCTGTTGCCAGCATCCAGTCCCAGACGATCCGCGATGTCAGGATCATTATCGTCAACGACGGTTCGACCGACCGAACGCGGGAAATTCTAAACAAGATCGCGGAGAGCGATGAGCGCATTCAGGTTTTGACGACCGTCAACGGAGGTATCGTATCGGCACTGAATGCGGGACTGGCGGTTTGCAACGCTGAGTTCATTGCTCGGCATGATGCCGACGATCTGGCCTACCCCGATCGTTTTGAAGCGCAACTGAGGTTTCTGCAGGGCGAGAAAGACTACGTAGCGGTAGGTTCAAACATTCGACATATCGATCAATCCGGGAATTTAATCGGCACACAGTCGAGGCTTTACGGTGATGTTCGGCCGGACCCCGATTGGTTGCCGTCAAAAGAGCCTTACCTTATGCACCCTTTTCTGATGGTCCGCCTGGATGCGATAAGGAAGGCCGGAGGTTACCGCTACGTTGTCCATGCGGAGGATACGGATCTCTATTGGCGCCTGTTGGACTTCGGCCGCCTGCATAATTTGCGTGATATTCACGGGGAGTACCGCATCCATAGTGGCAGCATTTCCAGCGCGTCTATCGTCAACGGCCGCGTGGCCGCAGTTGCTTCGCAAATGGCGGCAATTTCCTATAAGCGTCGTCTCCAAGGGCTGCCGGATATCGATTTCTCGCCCGGGCTGCGTGCGGACTATGAGCGCGCGAAGACACTCAGCAACATACTGGAAATTGCTGGACAATCTCTGTCAGCGGATGAACGCAGCTACCTAAAGGCTGCCAGTTCTGCAAAACTCCTCTCATTGATGGAGTATAGACCTTATGTTCCCGATCATCAGGATTGCACCTTCATCGGTGAAGCTCTCCGCCAAGTAACCTTGTCCGCACAGAACAAGCGGGAAATAAGCCGACTGAAAGGCAAAACAGCTTTGCGCTTATTGAAGCTTGGCAAGCTCTCCGAAGCCTTTGCGCTGCAACCGTCACTGGAAAACATCGCACGAGCCGCCGCAAGCAATACAAAGAATATCCTCTTGAAACGCAAGCAATCCACCGCCCTGACAAACTAAAATCGGAATTATAATTCCTGTCCACGGAGAATATAACATGAGCATCGTGCCTCATTTGCAAAAAACGATACTCTCGAATATGAGTGATCTTATCCCGAAGGACGGGAAATTTGCTTTGGTGGACTTTCCGGACCACAATAACGTAGGTGATAGTGCTATTTACGTGGGTGAGTCCGATCTATTTAAGCGGTTTTCGTTGCGGCCTGCCTATATTTCGTCAGTCCATCACACCAATTGGACGGACATGGAAAACGCCATTGGTGACGGTCCCATTTTCATTCACGGCGGAGGAAATTTTGGCGACCTATGGCCGGAATTCAATGATTTTCACGAAGAAATTCTGAGGCGCTACCCGAACAGAAGAGTGATCCAGCTTCCTCAAACCATCTTTTACCAGGACCCCGCGAAGGCTGCCAGCATGGCCGCGTTGTGCGAAGCGCATAAGAATTTCGTATTGCTGGTACGCGATCAGCGTAGCTTTGATTTTGCGAAAGAAAATTTCAAAGCGGATATCAGGCTGTGCCCCGACAGCGCTTTCATGATCGAGAAACGAGACCGGCTCGCGCCTACGCATGAGCTATTGATGCTTTTGCGGCAGGACAAAGAGACGCGCGGTGTCGACACATCGAAGCATCAATATCCGAAGGATCGTGTTCTTGTCGTTGACTGGCCGGAAGAGGTTTCCGACAATTCGAAACTTAATAAGATCAGATCATATCTCTCGGCCAATGCGCATGAACCGTGGCTGCTGCTCCCCGGTAACAAGCATCATCGCAGAGGCAATCTGCTGGAGATGGTCGCCCGTACCCGCTTGAAAACTGGCACTGAACTGCTGTCTAAGGGGCGTACTGTTATCACAGACCGCCTTCACGGGCATATTCTTTGCACCCTTCTGGATATTCCGCACGTTGTCATCGACAACAGCTATGGCAAAATCAGCGGCTTTGCCAAAGCGTGGGGAACGTTTAGTGAAAATCGTTACTTCGCTCAGTCGCTCGATGAGGCAATTTCCGTCCTCAAAGAACGGCAAAACCTGGCGATCTGAAGCGGTCTGGCGATCGATTTGCCCCATCCGGCTCCCTTGAGGTCTTTGCAGCACTCCTGCCGTGAGAACATTTTCTCACGGCTTTGCCGGTCGCAGGTTCTTGCCATTTTGCCTTCGCAGGAGTGACTTGAGTTTGTAAGGACAACTCAATGCAAGAGGTCTGGCGAGTATCGCTACAGAAACAAGATCCGCGCCTTCTTTACAGCGATGGCGGCGGCCGCTCTTAGGCTTTTGCGGCGTTGACCTTGTCCCAGATGACAAATGTCGCATGGTTTGATGGTGGGGGCGGGCTGTGCGCGCAGGTGACTGTCGCACTCGTAGCCGTCCATGGCGCCCTCGACGACGAAGGAGGCGGCCATGGCATCGCAGCGCAGGCCGGCCATGGAGGTTTGGGCGTTTCACCTGCCGAGGGGAGCCTTGGCGTGAAGGTGCTTGCCCCGTCTTGCTCCTGCACGCAATGGGGTCATGTCGGTTTTGACCGACGGGTGAGAGGCCTCCCGTGAAAGCCGCACGTTATACCGCTTGAGCGCTCAGCGAGGCCTGGATTCTAGCAGCCGGAAGTCATTGCTCCAGCCGACAGCGTCAGCCGAAAATCCGAATCGATTTTCGGAAAGCCGGACGCATCAAGCGGCAGCAATGGATCGTTCGTCCGATCCACCGGCCGCCAGACGGATTACGCTTTGTGCGAGCGCATCGTCCATCGTCGCAGGCAACGGCTCATGGGCGAGCATATCGCCTCGAACACTCGCCCGTACCACGCTCTCGGGCGGGCCTGCCTGTTGCATCCGGACCTTGCCGGTAGAGCCGATCCTGCGGTGTACGGTCCGGGACTCGATCCCTCTCACAGGGCATCGAAACGCTCACTTGTCCAGCCGGTTCCACATGCACAATTGCATGGCCCGCACGGCAGTCTAAAGATAGTAACCTTCAGTCGTCTCGGCCACGGCCACGGCCACGGCCTGGATCCAGCTATTACGCTCCACATCTAATTAAATCGATTCCGAGTAGATCTATACGCAAGTCAGTGCGTAAATTAACTGTACATATCCATGATAGATGTTGCAGAATTGCATCAATGCCGCAAAACTTACGATATTAACGCTACTAACAGAGATTGCCTTTTCATGTCGGAAATATCTCTCTATAGAACAAAACTGCCACGGTTGGAGAAATAGGCACAGAGGAATGGGGTTATTTTTAGCGTTTGTGAGAATCATCGCGTCTATTATTTTGACGGCGGTAATCTCGTTTATATTTAAATTCGACTATGCAAATGATGTCGAAGCAATTGAGGGAGCATGGGTTGTCTCAACAATTTTTATTTTCGCAATTGGCTCTCTGACAGAGAGAGCTTAATCAAAAAACTCTGAATCAATGACGGGTTCGTTGGATTGCTAAATCGGATCCTGCTTTTGAGAAAGCTTACCTTAAATTGGCTAATTTTCTTTGGAGATATATGTGATTGACCTGTCTTTGTATGGGGATTCACCTTGTCTGGTCGGTTCGGACGGTGAGTCGTTTTCCTATAGTGAGGTAGATGCCCTCGTCTCCGCCTATGCCTCAGGCTTGCGCGACGCGCGCGGCCTTCTGATCCTCGGCTGCCGCAACGACATCCCAACCGTAGTCGCCTACCTGGGTGCGTTACGTGCGAATTGCCCTGTAATGCTCGTTGATGGGGCTCGTGACGATGTCATCGAGAACCTCGCAAAAACGTTCAAGGCGAGGTATGTCCAGAATGCCGGAGGAGCAGCACCTGTAGTACGCGAGGACGCGGCGACAAATATCCATCCGGAACTTGCGCTGCTGCTTTTGACCTCCGGGTCAACAGGCGCTGCGAAAGCTGTTCGGCTCTCGCAGACCAACGTTGTATCAAACGCGCGTTCCATCGCCGAATATTTGCAGCTTGCGCCCGACGAGCGCGCCGCTCTTACGCTGCCACTGCACTATTCATATGGGCTTTCCGTACTGAATTCTCATCTAAGCATTGGCGCTTCAATTTGGCTGGCTGACGCCCCCGTGACGGATGGCGCCTTCTGGCAAGATTTCAAAAGGCTGGAATGCACGAGTTTTCCCGGTGTTCCCCATATTTACCAGATGCTTGAGCGCAATGGTTTTAGCTCAGACGACTTTCCCAATTTGCGATATGCCACTCAGGCTGGCGGCCACCTCTCTGCGGATCTGGTAAGCTATTTTGGGCAGATGGCACGGCGAGACGGCTGGCGCTTTTATGTGATGTATGGCCAGACGGAGGCATCTCCGCGCATGTCCTACGTACCGCCAGATCTGGTGCTCAAATATCCTGACGCTATCGGCGTCGCCATTCCCGGCGGGGAATTCAGGTTGGACCGCGACGATGCCTTGCCGGATGGCGCTGGCGAACTCGTTTATTCCGGGCCAAACGTGATGATGGGCTATGCCGAAACCTATGAAGAGTTGCCGCTTGGGGGTGGTCCGAACGAACTCCGAACAGGAGACCTCGCGATCCAGAATTCTGACGGCCTTTTCAAGATTGTCGGCAGGCGAAGCAGATTCATCAAGCCATTCGGGTTGCGGATCAGCCTCGATGAGGTGGAGCGCTGGTTCGCTGGACGTAGTATTGTCGCTGCGGCTGTCGGCAATGATACCAAGCTCGCAGTCTTTAGTGAGTCAGCGCTTGTCGGCGATTTCGCTGGCGAGTTGGCGGCCTGGCTGAAATTGCCGCCTTCCAGTGTCCTGGGGCGGCAGATTACCAAGATTCCGCGCAGCGCCTCCGGTAAAGTCGACTACCAGTCCCTAAAGCGCCGGTTTGAGGAAGAGGATGCCTCAAAGGTTTCGGAAAAGGCTGGTCCAGCCAATTTGACCGCGTTGTTTGAGGAATTCTTCCCCGGCGCATCGGTTTCCGAAAGCGATAGCTTCGCAAGTCTGGGAGGCGACTCCCTGAAATTTGTGCAGTTTTCTATTGAACTTGAAACCATGTTTGGGCAGTTGCCGGCCGAATGGGAACGGTTGACGGTCGGGGAATTTCGGACCTTGCTTGCCCAGCAAGCACAAAGCGAAAAACCAGCCCCGTCGCCGATAATAAAATATCTGGACACCGGCACCGTCCTGCGTGCCTACGCGATCATTTGCGTCGTGACGCATCACTTGGATTTGTGGTGGTGGACGCCAAATGGGTCGAACCTGTTACTTGTGCTCGCGGGTATTAGTCTTGGCCGTTTTCAGATGCCGGAAGTCCTGCGAACCAACCAGATAAAAGGCATTCTCCTCTCGATCGTCCGTGTCGTCATACCGATGACCGGCTGGGTGGTTTTGAATCAGACGCTTCACCGTGAACCTTTCCTGCCTGGTGTCTTCCTAATAGGAAACTACTGGCCTTTGAAATCAGGTTTCGATGAATGGTTCCTGGAAGTATATATCCAATTATTCCTGATCATTGCAGCACTTCTCGCGATTCCTTCTCTCAGGAACATTATGCGAAAGGCGCCGTTTGCGAGCAGTCTCGGCTTTTTTGTAGTAGCGATGCTGCTTCAGTGGCTATTGCCCCTGGTTTGGGATGCATCCGACATAGATAACCGCGTGCCGCATATGATGCTGTGGCTCGTCGCGTCCGGCGTGATGATTTCGCAAGCAAACAGTCAAATCACGCGGGCAATCGTGGTGCTCCTCTTCTGTGTGGCGACCTATACGCTCATGCCATTGCTGAGTTGGACGGTCAGCATGTGTATCGGTGTCGCGCTTGTTGTGTATGTCCCGTCGCTGCCGATTCCTGCTTTCTTGAGACGCCCGGTCGCCGAAATCGCTGCGGCATCGCTGTTCATCTATCTCACTCATTTCCAGGTAGCGGCTGTCGTTACGAAATTGATCGGTTTCGAAGAACCGGCGATTTCGGTCATCGCTGCACTGTTCGGTGGTGTGTGTGTTGCTCGGGCTTACTCTATTGCTGAGCGTTATATCGTGCTTTGGTGCCGTGAAAGCGAATTCATGCAGGGAATCATCCGCAGAGCAAAGGCCCCGATCTCAGCTGCACGATAAGCTATACCGCCGTGAGCTGTTCATGACCAATGAACTCGATCGTACGGTCCGATGGACAAGATCTTCCAGGTCTGATCGAGAAGCTTGTTCCAAGCGGTACGGTACTGAGCGACGATGTCGTCGGAGCCCTTAAAGATACGGCTGGACACCCCATTGTCTCTCGCGTCTGCCATGCAACTTCAACTGAGCCCAGTTCCGGGGTCGGCGGCGGCCGAAACATCGAGGTGTCATTGTCCGGCACCATGAGTTCGGCGTGACATGCCATCCGGGTCCGGTCAAAATGAGCACATCATGTGTTGCGGATCGACAGCGTTGCGATCTCGGCTGATGTTCCTGCATTGCTTTGTGTCGCAATAGGAAAGGACGAAGCCGGCCCTTGTCCTCCCTAGGCCACATTGTGATGCCGAGGCTCACGTTCGAGAGGATAGTAGTGAGCCTCACCATGCACTTTTGCATCACCCGGAGCTTATACTCTAGAATCGATCACGGCAGTACGCGCTTCTGGAAACGGACAATCCTTACAAGCTCGGCAGCAAACTTCGCGAAATGCTCAGACAGGCCGAGCAAACCTGCCCACAGGATCTTTTTTGAGTGATTCGTGGTTTGCGCGAGAAACGCCCTCGCGCTCGCAATCTCGCGCCCAAGGCGTCGCCACGTGATCGGCCTGTGCGCTGGGCCTGACGTCTCCCACCAGCCTCGGATATAGGCCGCGCGCGTCTCGGTCTTTAAGAGATACTTCATGTAATAGGCGCCACGACCTTTGTCGTAGCTCAGCATGATATCGGGTACATCAGCCGCTTTTCGACGATGATGATGTAGAATTACCGGGCGTGGATCGTAAGCACCTCGATATCCGGCCCATACTGCCGCAGCGACGGCATCGATATCCTCGCAGGGGAATGGTGTGCCAGCACCGAGCCGGCGATCAAACCCACCAATCTTGACCAAAACATCACGTCTGATTGCCATATTGGCACCTTGAAGCATGCCTGCGGAGACGTAGGCCTTGGCAGGGATCTCGACCCTATGGTCCCGCAGGTCGATGGTAACTGGCGCGTCGTCCGGATCGAAGAGCTCGATACGTCCCCCCATAAACCCCAGTTCCGGATCTTCGCGGAAAACCTCCACCACGCGGTCGATATAGTCAGCTGGCAGTATGCAATCGTCGTCGGTAAACGCAACGATCTTGCCTCGAGTTGACCGCCATGCCGTATCGCGCGCTGCACCCAGTCCGCGTTGAGCTTCGTAGGCATAGTGTGCATTCGGGCAAATCTCCTCGAAAGCCTTGATAACTTCCTTCGTTCGGTCCGTGGAGGCATTGTCGAGGATGATGGCCTCCCATGGAAAACTGGATTGCAGTTTCGTCAGGGAATCCAACGTCTCCTCGAGTTGGTCGTGCCGATTCCTGGTGCATATTACCACCGAGACCTCAATCGGATATTCAGGTTTTGACATCCTCGCGCTCCTGTATTTCACGGCCATTCTGCGGATTGAAGTTACACAAAAGGGGCGCCCATGAAAGCAAAATTCCTTTGGCCTCGGCCCTGTCCTGACACATTGAACCTGAACTATACAGGCAATTCTACGCGGAGACATTTATGCGAAAAAATTATGGCGATTGGCCTGCAAAGAGCATTTATCGGCGAACTTTCCTGCTAGCTGCCAGCGCCGCACTGGCTTCCGCTCAAGTCAGCAGAGCCGACGAGCCGAACGAGACATCTCTGTCGCAGAGAGCCGAAAAGAAGGGACTCTCTTTTGGTACTCAGGTCAATTCTGGGCCACTGTTTAGCCTCAAACCGTACCATGACGCCGTGCTGCGCGATGCCTCAATGATCGTCCCCGAAAACGAGATGAAATGGAGGCCGACCCAGCCAACGGAACGCCAGTCCAATTATTTCAACGCCGATCGGATTGCGAGATTTGCCGAAGACAATGCACTCCTGTTGCGCGGCCATACCGCAGTATGGCATCAAAACCCACCCGTGTGGACGAAAGACATTATCACCAGCGATGAAGGGCAGACGGTCGTACTCGATCATGCACGCGAACTTATCGGACACTTTCGCGGGCGCGTCATGGAATGGGATGTGGTGAACGAGGCGATCGCACCGGAAGATGGAATGCCAGACAATCTCCGCAACTGGCCACCCTACAATAAGGGAGGCATTGACTTCATCGCGGATTGTTTTCACGCCGCCAGAGAGGCCGACCCCAAGGCTAACCTCTATTACAACGATTATAGCGTCTACTATCAGAGCCAAGGACGTCGGCGAGATGCGATCCTGAGTTTTCTGGAAAAACTCAAATCCAGGGGAGCGCCGATTGATGGGTTCGGCATTCAGAGCCATCTGATCGCAAACGCGGAGTTTGATGAGAATGTCTATCGACGCTTTCTCTCACAGGTCGCCGATCTCGGCTTGAAGATACGCGCTACGGAGCTCGACGTAAGCGACGTCAGACTCGGGCCTGACATAGACTTAAGAGATGCAATCGTCGCGGCTCACACCAAACTGTACCTCGATGTACTCTTTGACGAACCCGCCGTCATAGGGCTTGTCACCTGGGGCATGACGGATCGCTTTAGCTGGCTTCACGAGGGATGGCCTAGAAAGGATCGCTTGACGCAAAGGTGCTTGCCGTTGGATGAGAATTTCGCCAAGAAGCCAATGTGGTACGCAATTGCTGAGGCGTTCGACCGCGCACCCTCCCGCTAAGTTCGCAAGCGCAATTAGTCTATGGTGTCGATCGCGGTGCTTTTTGGGAACCGGTACTTCGTTGTGAAGCCCGTGACGTCAACTGAGCGGCGGCACGGTCCGTTCACGCGTGAACGCCTGCTTGGGCATTGTCCGCGCTGCTTCTTTCCAAAGCCTGCGAGCGGGCGCCTGCTGGCGCCGCCGAAGTCGCTCGCGTACCGGCAGAGATGCAAACGCAGCGTAGGAAAAGGCGAGCCAGAACATATCGTTCAATGAAGGATCGACAATGATCGTCTCAGAGTAGGAACGAATGCTCAGCAATAAAAATATGGCCGTCGGAAGTGCCATTTCTGGGATGCGCCGAATAGAAATAGCGTAGAATAGCCTCATGCCGGTGATCGCCCAAATCGCAACAGCAAAGCAAAAGCCCGGCAATCCCAACTGCAGTCGGAAATCCAGCCAGGCATTATGTGCGTGAGGTGCAGGCCAGTGCAGCTCCTGCAAAACGATTGGTTTGAAGTAATCTGTTGTCCAGATCCCGTTGCCATATCCCCAAAAGGGGTTCTGGTCGATCATAAAGGAAGCAAACTCCCACACTTCGGCACGCCCGGTCAGGCCGGCGTCGCGCCCTAGAAGGGTGTAAACGATGCCACTTGAGATAATTATGACGCCGGCGACTGAAGCCACAAGCCCCGTGAAGAACAACAGGACCAATGGATATGGGACCCTATTAACGACATAGATTAGATAAGCGAGAAGGCTCGCGATAATGAATGCGGCCAGAAGCGCTGTTGCCGAATTCGCGATGAGCAGCAAAAAGATAGCCAGGAACGCAATAACCACAATATGGTACGGGTTCAGCAGCTTCATGCGCCACGACACAACCGCGACGAGGAATGTCATCGACGCCGTACCACCCATAACGTTCTTGTGAATCATCGCGCCACGCCAAGCGCCGCGCAGATCCTCGGCGCTATATGATAGCGATGGCGCCGCGACGATCATAACCAGTGAAATGGTGCATGAAATCGCCAGGCTGATCGCCAGAAGCTGGAGCACACGTCGATAAGGCACAAATTCTATCAGATAAACGGCATAGAGTGTGAAAACCAGCATACGCCCCGTTCTATTGAACGACTGCCCCGGCTCGGGCATCCAACGGGATGTGCAAAACGCCCATAGAAGAAAAGCAAATAATATCCAATTGCGCTTCAGCGCAGAAATGGACTTTTGCGGGCTCCGACTAAAGAGCCATATCACATAGCTCAAGATGACGGTAAGTATTATCGTCGTGTTGAGCGGACTTTTCACTACGATGGCTGCAAGCGCTGGCGATTTCCAGCCAAGATACGAGTCCAGCGGAAAGAGCGTGCCAATCAGAGGAAACGTAATGACGAAAACGAGTGCAAGTTCTCGCGGCGAAAGACGATAGGGAGAAGCCTGCGTTTGCCGGGCAGCATTCATGCTTCGATCCTCGATGCCTTCTGCTCTGGTCTAATACCGGCTGTTTGGTCATTTTCCGCGGGGTGGCGATCCGGAACCTGGATTTTTCTCCGCGGCTCCACGATACGACGCGCAACTCGTATCAGCCGGCGTTCGACAAGGTAGTGGTAAGAAATTCCAAACGCCGCGGCGATGAACGCCATCACCAGCGCGATAATATTCAACGAGAAATATGTCGACATTCCGAGCCGTGACGACAGGTTTATCGAAAAAGAAAGCACCACAGGATGCACGAGATAAACGGCGTAGGAAGAGGCACCGAAGGCGAGGAGAAATCCCGGCACGTTCAACGGACGTTGGCGTTCAATTTCTACTGCTCCAAGCACGAACAATATGGACGCCGTACCGAAAGCCAGACGTCCAATCAGCGGGTCGTCCTGAATAGTGACAAAGAACCATGTCAAGATGAAGAAGGAGAGGACACCCAGCGAGGCGAATGCGTAGGGAGCTGGTATTTTCGCATGCCGTAATATCATCGCCACGCCCACGCCCATGATAAATTCAATATTGAACGGACTGAAAACGAACGAGAGGGGAAAGGGCAGCGGCTCTATCGCCTGAAACGTCACCAACAGATTTGCTGCGACGATCGCTAGGGCCCACGCTGGCAAAATCCATAATGCCCTCCGGCCACACCATATGATCACGGCGAAAAGGGCGTAGAAGAAGATCTCATGTGTCAATGTCCAGGCAACACCAAGGACTGGTTGAACGGGGTTAGGCAGGAGCAGAATAGATAGGATAATGTTGATCGGGTCGCGTTGACTGGGCTGCCCTGCCCCTGTGAAGATCAGATAGAGGATGACAAGCGGAGCTAGGATGAACCAATAGGGAGGATAAATGCGGACAAATCGCTTGGCAGCAAAAGTGCGAATCTGCTCTTTACGGCCTATGTCGTCCCAGTGAATCCAAGTGATGATGAAGCCGCTGAGTACGAAAAAGAAATCCACGCCGACGTTGAAGTTATTGAAATGGCTATTAAATGGCTCCGCACCAAAAAACCGCGGTTCAGACATGATGCTGCCGGTGTGGTGAAGAACGACGAGCAGAGCGGCGACACCACGCCCGACTTCGATGCTGCCGAATTTGTCGCGATTGGCATTCTTGCTAACGCCGCTCATGCAAGCACCTCACAATAGGATTCAGCACATCTGGCGACGGTGAACGTTTGCCCCCGCACCTGCAGTCCCGCAACATCAACTGGGCGCCCCAAACTGTCGAGGATCGCCTTCTCCAAGGCAGCAACGTCGCCGACGGGAACGAGAGAGCCAAAACGGCCGCCATCCAGGATCTCGGACGGACCATGCGGACAATCCGTACTGACGACCGGTGTGCCGCATGCGAGCGCCTCGGCAACCACGTTACCGAATCCTTCAAATCGAGAGGAGAGCACAAACAGCTTCGCGCGTTTCAAATAGGCAAGCGCATTCTCGCTGAAGCCCGGCATGGAAATGCGCTCTTGGAGGTCAAGATCTTTGACGAGCGCCTCCAACTCTCGGCGCATCGGGCCGTCTCCTAGGATGAGAAGCCTTGCACCACTCTGCCTGGCTACACCAGAAAAGGCCTTGATGAGGGTCGCGAAGTCCTTTTGCGGCACCAACCGTCCCATTGCCAAAACAACCGGCTGGGGATCAGCAAACCATGGGTGTTCCGGCACCCTCGATGTGCGCTCGTCGAAATCCTCTGAGACGACGCCATTGTAGATGACGCGGATCTTCGAACGTTTGATGCCCGCCCTAACTGCAAGGTCGTCGGCAACACCTGCCGACACGGCGACGATAACGTCTGCGAACGGCATCGCCATACGATATAGCGCAGGCAGCACTCGAAATTGCCAGGAGCGGCGCTTTACCTGCTCAGAAAAGGTATTGTGCTGAGTAACAACAATGCGTGTGTGAACACCGGCCAGTCGTCGGGCCAACACCGCCATGACGTTCATGTGCTCCATATTCGCGATAAGAACGTCAGGCTTTTCTTCTTTGAGGTATCGGACGAGTTTCGGCAAGGCGCTGAGCTGCCGTTTGGCATCGAGGGCAATTATGCGCGCGCCCTGCTCCTTGACCGGGCCGGTCAATTCGCCTCCCTCGCGGTCGAGGAGAAAAGTGACGTTGAAGCCTGCGTGAGAGAATTGCGGCAGAAGACGCGCATGCAAACGCTCCGCCCCACCGCCGGAGAGATCGGGAAGATAGATGGCCAGGGAAGCCCGCTTTGCGCCGTTCTCGGTCATGCTTCTCGCTTTCACAGCATTGAGGGTGTTATCCTGCCAGACTCCAACGACTGGCCTATCCCTGCGAATCGTCACGAATTCACGCCTGCCGGCTTTGACGCTCGTTGGCTTCAGCCTCATCGGAGCTTGGCTCCAAGACCCTTGGAATACGGCCGTAGGGATCAAGACCACTGTTGGAACGTATGACACGAGCGGGATTGCCGGCGATGATCGAATAGGGTGGCATGTCCTTTGTTACGACGCTGCCGGAACCGACGATGCAATGATCGCCGATCGTCACGCCAGGCAAAATGATGCTTCTGGCACCAATGAAGCAGCGCTTGCCGATGCGTGTGTCGCGGTACATTCTCCGCGTTGTGTCATGGGCGAGAATGGCTGCGTCGAACGCGACATAGCTTTCCTCGCCGATATAAATGCCCTTCGGATGTGTCTTATCAAAGCGTGCAGAGAGCGAGAAATCAGCCGTCGGGTGGATGTGCATTCCCCAGAAACGGTTCAGATAAAAGCGCCGTGCGTCGACCACGACCCGGCGAAGCTTCAAAAATCGGTTCAAACCAGGCAATTCGATGCTCTCCTAATTCTTTCTACCTTCCAATATATTGTCGGAAACGGTGTCGTCAGATGTTAATTTGTCTTTAGCAGAGGAGCGAGTTCGGGCGAAATCAGGAAACAGCCAAGTCATAGCATCGCAGGACGGTGGCTTCGCCCCGATGGTGCAACGCAGCATTCTCTTTCAGATAACACGTAGCTCAGCTTGAAGCAACAAAATGGCCAGGGAATGTCCGATCAACGTGCCTCGAGTTTTACGCCGATCAAAACGACAGACCTGTCCGCTGGCAGCGAACGGTCTGGTGGTTGAAATCACGCTGCTAACCCCTCGGCATCCGAGCTCTCTGCACCCACAATATCCAGCAGCTTAATCGCCCGATTTCTCCAGTTATACACCGAGGCAGTCGATCCGCTATTACGGCGCGCGATCGTACCCCCGGAGAGCCCACGAACCAGCGGACCCACCTCAGCGGGGTTTCTGACGCAATGAAGCACGTTGCCGAAATCATGAGCCTTGGGGATCCCGGTCGATATGACTTCCATGCCGGAATTCAAGCAATGATAGTAGCGGAGCGGGTCGATGTAGTCAGTCAGAGGGGAGCCTACGACGTAAGGCGCAAGAGTAACGGCATAGGCGCCGAGGATCGTGGGCAATTCGCTGTTAACATAAGGCCCAAGATAATGAATGTTGGCATGGGCCGCGGTCAGTTGATCGACCTTCCGCTTAACCTTCGGGTCGTCGCTCGCTATGTGTCCCCTTATCTCGAAAACCAGATCCGGATTTGCTGATGCAGCAGCTCCCAGAAAATCGAAATCAAGCCGTTCGTCCACGCTAGCCAGGATTAGAATTTTCTTCCAATCCGGCATGGACCGATCGATCGCCGTAACTGACGATGCATTGCCGAGATGCCGCGAGTTCGGGAAAAGTTGCTTTAGTGTCGGAGCAGCATGAACGACGAGATCCGAGCCGCCAAGAAGGATAGACTGCGCGATCTGCGCCTTTACACGCGAATAGCCGGTGCGCCCGTAAAGCAGGTCGTCATGCATGTCCAGGCACCAGAGGCCGCCACAGAGCATCCGCAGCATTCGGCTTATTGCCGGAAAGACAAGGTTGGTCGAATTGACGAAAAGCAATGGTTCGCGGCGGCGGAAGTTATGCCTCATGAAGCGCAGGAACTTGGGCAGCGAGAAAACCTGCTTATCCTCGCTCTTGTCCATGTCGATGACGACCGGGCGCCGCTTTAAGAAGATGTAGAAGACCTTATGTCCAAGCCGATGCAATTCTTCTGCAAGCGGCAGGCGGAAATCCTTGGCCGGATCACGGCAGGTTAAGAGGACGATGGTCCATCGACCCTTGTTCTCTTTCAATGTGAATATCCTCCTGATCGAAAACGGAAAGTCGGTCTGCACAATAGGTGCCCGCATTTTGGAGCGACGGCCGACTGGCCAGGCGTATTGTCTGCGTGCTTATGCAAAGCCTTATCTCAAAAGCGCTATTTGAGTCATCATGTTCAGCATAGGGGAAAATCGACAGATAAATGTCGTTTTCATCGAGCAGCATTCGACAGGATATTTCCTTGCGCGTCAACGATTGCACTGCGAATAAACTGCCTCTTCCAAAAAACCAAGGGCTGGAATTTTCAGATGAGCCGACGACCTGCGACACGCCGCGAAATCCTGCAAGCAGGTGCCTCCATTATCGGGATCGGCGCGACGCTGGGTCCAGGGGCAGCGATCGCTGCATCTTCCAACCTGCCACTGTCAGGCACCAATGTGGACCGCCACTCAGACACCGCTACTACCGGCGACAAGCGTCCATTGCCAGCTCTTCCCCTGCCAGCGGGAACTCGGGTGGCGGCCATTGGCGATAGCCATATAGGCTACGGTGTTTATGCGGGAACGCCTCTCGTTCCAACTCGAGGCAACACGTTCGCTGTAGGCTACAGCATGGCAAATGGGTTCATCGAATGGGCCCGCGCCCTTGATCCTCGCTTTGACCATGACAGCTGGTACGACACCGCCGATCCGACCGGCCGCAATATATCAGGAGCAAATCAGGGCATATTCGGAGCCCATCTCGAATGGAGCAACGATGCGCCCACAGGCATTCTGACCCGCCTTCCCGCCCTGCTTGCTAAACGGCCTGCCGTCATCATTCTGGAAGGAGGGACAAATTCTATAAACTCGGGCGATATTGCCGGAAGGAACCGCCCCGCAGCGTCATCGGAGATTGTAGAAAAACTCGACAAGGCGCTGCAGCTAGCACGGGCCGGCGGTACATGGGTTATCCTCATGACAATTTATCCGCGCGGCGATTGGCCCAAAGGCGACCCCCGTCACAAGGCCATCATCGATTCAAACAACTGGATCAGGGGCCAGCAAGCACGCGATGGTGTACTCGGTATTGTCGATGGCTACGACGATATTCTTGCACCCGGTGGCGTCCAGGATCTCACTTTGTATCAGTCCGACAAGATTCATCTTTCGCCGAAAGGGGCGCGGAAGATCGGCAAGGAGAAACTGCTGCCAATCCTTCAGAGCGCTATCAGTGCCGGAGTCACCTTCAATTTTGATCCAGCCGCTGAAAACCTTGCGGGAGCGAGCATGGGACGATTGGACGGAGCTGCAGGCGCCAAAGCCGGTTGGGGGATTACCGGGCAAATTCCGAGCGGTTTCAGGTGCGGCATCGGGCGCAACGCTGCGACCGTAGACTGCACCATTGACGAACTTGGGAGCGCTATCAGAGGCGCACGCCTTGCGGTGACGCCGACCGACGATAATGCTGCAGCCTATACGCATGTGCAGTTCAACGCAGATCCGATCGAAACTGTAGGGAAACTCGCGCCAGGCGACTGGATATATGCCGCGATGTTCATCGAACAGGTGGACGGCGATCAGTTGGGGACGGCGCGGATTGTCTTTAAATTGCAGCAGGGCTCAACCATCCTTCAAAGCGTTGGAGGGCTTTGGACTTCATCCGGCGAATTCGCGCGTCCGGTCGGAGCGGCCAGGGAGGGCTGGTGGATTAAGACCAACCCCTTTCTGATGCCCGACCTGCCTTTCGACAACCTGAAATGCGATTTCGATATCACTTCAGACAAGGCCGGCGAACCTTTCACAGTCAGGCTGTCCCGTTTCATCGTCAGGAAGATCACCGATCCGCGGCTAAAATAGACGACAGTCAATCAGCCGCTGCCCGGCTGATGCAATGCTCGCTCGAAAGGCGACCTACGAACGGTTTTCCAGCGTTCTACGGCTGGCCCCCTTCCGTTTTCTAACGCCTGAGGCGTCCTCATAGATGCGGTGAAGCAGAGGCAGTATGACGCGATCGCTGTAGTGGTTCTCAACCCGCATTCTACCAGCTTGGGCAAGACGCATGCGAAGGCCTTCGTCACTGAGGAGAGCAAAGATCGCACTGGCAAGCCCCTCCTTGTCGCCGGCGTCCACCAGCAGGCCATCAACACCGTCGGTGATCAGCTCGGGTATCCCCCCGACACGCGTGGTGATGACGGCAACACCTGCGGCCATTGCCTCGAGCACGCTCATCGGCAGCCCTTCGTTGTAGGAGGGAAGAATATAGATGCCGCTGGTCTCCAGCAGCGCTTCTTTCTTTTGCCCGTCGACCCAACCAGCCAATATAACCCTGTCTTCCATTGAGAGGTCTCTCAGGAGCTTGTCCGCCGCTTCGATCTGACCATTGCCGCCGATCACCAGTCTGGCATCCGGATGGTCTTGAGCTATGCTGGCGAAAGCCGGTATGAGGTCGAACGTTCCCTTGCGCGGTCCAATCAGGCCGAGGAAGAGAAGATCATGCGGCCTCCTCAACTGCGGATCTGCAGAAGGAGGCACGATCACATAGTTCGGAACGACGACGATACGCGCCGCCGGTGCGATCCCGCCAACGAATTCGCGCCAACTTTCCGAAAGCACGATGACCCGTGTTGCCTTCTCCAGGTGATGCCGGATAAGTCTGCGCAGAAACGGGCGCTGGCTCTCGTAAAACGGCTTCATCTCCGAACCATGGAGATGCAACACCACCGGTATGCCGAACACCCTGGCGATCGACGTGAAGAGCCCCTTGCGCCAAAAGCTGCCGCGCATTGCCGAATGAGCGTGCACAAGTTCGACACGTCTGGTCGCCAGCAGCCATAGATAGACGATGAGTGCTCGCAACAGCACAGCCTGCTTTGTAAGAAAATTGCCGTCCACATAAGAGGCGACGAGACGAACATCTTCCTTTTCGAGGAAGCCGTCACGCTCATAGGCTTCGACGACGCTGCGCATGCCGCCGCGCGCGGCGCACCAAACCATAATCTTCATTAGCTTATCCCTTCGATACGGCAGATTGGTTTAATTTTGACATTTGCCCGATGCGATCTCCTGGGTCAAACCAGGAACGATGACGGCGGATGCGGCCTGCGGCAGGGGATGCGAGCCATCAGGAATAGCTGCTGCAAGTTCATCCGCGGTAAGCTTAGCCCAGGCCGGTTGGTTGTCGTAGAAGTCAAGACCCATCTCCTTGGCAAGCTGGCGATGGGCATCGATATAGCTATTGATGAACGGACGAATGAAACCTCGCATTCCAAAAATCGGGTTCATTCCCATGACGATGATGCGCGTGGACGGCAGCTCCCGCTTCAGCCGCGCGAGGACTATGGCCATGTTCTTGCGACTGCGCCCGACAGTCATGAAGCGATTGAATGCTGCGTCGTTGGCATAGAATTCAACGAGCACGATATCAGGCTTGGCGGCTATGACGTCCTCAGTCTTTTCCACGGCCCATTCGGATGTTGCGCCACTGCGGGCAACGGAATCCACCAGGACGGGACGGCCAAGACATTTACTCAGCGCCTGCTGCAAGGGCAACTGCCACCCGCCTCGCTCTGTCAGGGACGTTCCAAAAGTCACGATTTTATAGGTCATCTCATCTGCTTTGGCGAATGTGGCGGACTGACCAGAAATCACACCCAGCGCGAGCGCGAAACAAAGGCCGATTCCGAGCCGTTTCTGCGTCATCTCCGCACCTTTTTGCGAGTAATCTCGTTTGATCCTTCCAGTTTTCACAGCTGTCAGCGGGCCCCACGGGATGAGATTGTTGTAGGCGGCCCGGTGGCACCATAATCCCCCACCCCAAAAAAAGCCTCACTTCGATGGCATTTTTTTTGCACTGCAGCGAAGAATACGATAACGTCGGGCTCAGTTGGGTGTGAAGGGCTTTTTTTGCAACGGAGTTCGTCCGGTCGGTGGTGGGACTTGTTTAATTGTTGACGTTGGGCGTTGTGAACAGATGGATACGCAAGTCAATTGGTGAAACGAACACGCTGCATCGTGTCTCCTGATAATAAAATCCGAGGCTTTTCCCTGATGTGATGGGTGGCCATGGAGGCCAAGTACTGCAGCTTCAAATCAGCCCCTCTTCAACTCGAATGATAGGACCAGATATGCCTTCCTGCGTAATTGTCGTTGAAAATCTTCCTGTCCCATTTGATCGACGGGTGTGGCAAGAAGCATGCGCGTTGCGGGATGCGGGCTGGCAGGTATCTGTGATATGCCCGAAAACAGAACAATATCCTGAGAAATTCGAGATCATTGATGATATTGAGATTTTCCGTCATCCGCTTCCACTCGAAGCACGCGGAAAGCTTGCCTTCATTGCCGAGTACAGCGTGGCACTGTTCTACGAATTCACTCTTCTTTTCAAAGTGCTTCGGAGAAGAGGATTTGATGTCATTCAGGCTTGCAATCCCCCGGATCTGATATTTCTTGTGGCATTCCCTTTCAAGCTGTTGGGCAAGAGCTTTGTCTTTGATCACCACGACGTAAGCCCGGAACTCTATGTTGCAAAATACGAGAGACGCGGCTTCTTTTATCATCTGCTCAAACTTGCCGAACGGTTGACCTTCCTCACGGCGGACCTCGTTATCTCCTCTAACGAGACACATCGGGAGCTGGCTATGTCGCGCGGTGGAAAGAAGGCGGACGATGTCGTCTCTGTCTACAGCATTCCGGACAAATCGAGAATTCGCCGTGTAGCACCGAATTTGGAGCTACGTGGCGGTGCGCGCGTCGTTTTGGGCTATGTAGGGATCATCGCAGATCAAGATGGTGTCGATCATCTGGTCCGTTGCCTGCATCAACTCGTGAAGGTTCACGCAGTTCATGATATCAAGGCAGTTGTTGTAGGGGATGGCCCGGCACTGGAGTCGGTTAGAAGTCTTGCTGCAGAACTACAGATAGAAGACTTTGTCAAGTTTACTGGATATTTGCGCGGGGAGCAGCTGCTTGCTGCTTTAAGTACCTTTGATATTGGTATCATCCCGGATCCGGTAAATGAATACAACGACAAGATCAGCATGAACAAGGTTTTCGAATATTCCGCCCTTGGAATACCGTCCGTTTCATATGACTTGCGCGAAACAAAACGCCTGCTCAAATCGGCAGGGCGTTACGCTGACGCCCCAACCCCGGAAGCTCTCGCGAAAGCCTGTTTGACGCTCATTAGGGATGACATGGCCCGAGCAGAAGCAGGTCACCGCGCAAAAGCCCTGGCGGACGCCGACTTCAATTGGGATCACGAAGCCCAGAAATACGTTACAGCTTATTCTCGATTCCTTAAGCAAGAAGAAGTTAGTCTCCAGACTGGTGCTTAGTAAAAAGTTGGCATATTCCATCGCGCGTATTGATGCTTCACACAATTGCATTGCATGCTGGGCGCTTTTAATGTGTTCACACGCATATTCAGTTGAGCTTGTTAACTAACGGAGGCCCGGATTGCTGTCGCCAGATAAGGTCTCGGCGCATGCCGACGAAGATTGGGAAAACGCCGGAGCTGGCGATACGATCGATGTTGAAAGGCTCGTCGCAGTCGTGCGCCGTCAGTGGCGTGTCGTTGCGCTCTGCGTGGGTGTCTTCGCAGTCCTTGGCCTCGTCTATATCCTGACGGCGGTACCTAAATACACTGCATCGACAAGCGTTCTCATTGATCGCGGCAACAGTCAACTTGCGAACCAGATGCAGGCCAGTGTCGCCGCTGCTCTCCCAATTGAGGACGACGCGTCGGTGCTGAGCGAGGTCGAGCTTTTCAAATCAGACTCGATCGGTCTAGCGGTCGTCGACAAGCTGAAGCTCCTGGACATTCCGGAATTTACTTCGCCGGCGCGTTCGCCAATCAGCATGCTTCGCTCACTTTTGAACTTTCGGACCTGGTTTGCCAGCGATGACGTCGCGGCCGACGATATTGACACCTTGCGCCATAATGCAGCCGACAAGGTTGTTGCCGACATGGACGTCGATCGTATCGGACGCTCCTACGCACTTTCAATCAGCTACACCTCGACATCTCCGGAGCTGGCATCGAAGATTGCGACCTCTATCGCCGAGGCCTATCTTGTCGATAAACTGAACTCGAAATACGATGCTACCCGTCGTGCATCCGATTGGCTTCAGGAGCGTATCGACGAACTCAAGCAGAAGGCACTCGATTCTGACCTTTCGGTCCAAAAGTTCCGAACTGCACACGGGCTTCTTTCCACCGGCGGTCAATATCAGCTCATTAGCGACCAGCAGCTCTCCGAACTGACGACCCAGTTGATCGGCGCGCAGGCTGATACCGCAAGAGCTCGGGCAAAATACGAGCGCGTCAAATCGATTATCGACAATAAGCGCACGGACGCCATCGTAACCGACGTTCTCGATAATTCGATCTCTAACGATCTGCGCAAGAAATACCTTGAAGCTTCCAAGCTTGAAGCAGAAATATCTGCCCGTCTCGGGCCGGATCACGTCCAGGCCGTTCGCCTTCGCAGCGAGATGGCCGAATATCAGCGGCTGATGTTCGAAGAATTGAACCGAATCGCCGAAAGCTATCAAAGCGAACTTCAGGTCGCGCAGACTCGCGAAAAGTCCCTTCAGGACAGTGTCACGCAAGCGAGCAGCGTTACGGCTGCCGCCGGCGAGACGCAGGTGCAGCTGCGCGAACTCGAACGCACGGCAGATACCTATCGCAACCTCTATCAGACCTTCCTTGCCCGCTTCCAGGAAGCAACACAGCAACAATCCTTCCCGATCACGGACGCGCGCATCATCACCAGGGCCCAGGTGCCAACGGCTCCGAGTGCCCCGAAGAAGCCGCTCATCCTTGCGCTGGCCATGGCTCTCGGTGCAGCCTTCGGCGGTGGCATCGGCGCCTTCCGTGAATACCGCGATCGCTTCTTCCGCACGGGCGAACAGGTTCGAGACGTTTTGTCGCTCGAATATATCGGTCATGTACCGGCCATTGATGCGAAGGAAGCAGGCAGCGGCAACAAGGACCCAGAATCGGTCCGCGGACTGCAAAACGGCAACGGGATCACCAACTACGTGGTCAACCATCCGCTGTCAGCCTTCGCCGAGACGATGCGCAGCGCCAAGATCGCCGTCGACATGGAAAATGCCAGCTCACGCTGCAAGGTCATCGGCGTCATCTCCTGCCTTCCTGGCGAGGGCAAGTCGACTATTGCCGTCAACCTGGCGCAGCTCCTGGCAATGCAAGGTTCACGCACACTGTTGATCGACGCCGACCTTCGCAACCCGGGTGCGACGCGCGCGATCGGCCGCCATGCGGAACAGGGCATTCTGGAAGTGCTGCTGGAAGGTAGGCCTCTGAAGGATGTGCTGCTACTCGACAACAAGACCAAGCTTGCTTTCCTGCCCGCCGTCGTCAAGCGCCGCGTACCGCACTCTTCCGACCTTCTCTCGTCGTCCATCATGGTCAACATGCTGGATGAGCTGAAGACTCATTTCGACTATATCGTCCTCGACTTGCCGCCGCTCGGACCGGTTGTCGATGCCCGTGCGATCAGCCCGATGCTCGACGCTTCGCTGGCCGTCATCGAGTGGGGTCGCACCTCTCGACGCGTCGTTCGCACGACGTTCGCGGTTCAACCCGAGGTCATGCAGAAGTGCATCGGCGTCGTGTTGAACAAGGTCGATACCGAAAAGCTGAAGCTTTATCGTTCCTATGGTTCTGGCGAGTATTATTACAACCGCTACTCCGCCTATTATCACGAAGCGTAGGCGTCCTTTTCCCACAGGATCGGAAATGAACTATGCGGCGATTTTCGCCGCATAGTCTTTTGTATCACGCCGATTCCGCAAAGAACTTCCCGATGGTCTCGATCTCATTCGGTCGGATGTCATGGCCTCCCGAATGCCATTCCGTCTGCACCTGGGCATTCTGGCTCTCGAAATAGGCGGAAAGCGCTTCGGTCAGCGCGACAGGCGAAATCGGATCACGCTGACCTGCCGTAATCAATATTCTGCGGCCGCCGAGATCGGGATTGGCGCGCGGTCGAAAAGGGATAAGCGGATGAAGCAGAGCTGCCGCATCGAACAGGCCCTTCTCGATAAGCACGTTCGCCAGAATGTTGGCGCCATTCGAAAATCCTAGCCCGAGAATCCTGGATGCACCATGCGTCGAGGCCAGATCCTGGACGTAATCGCTAATCTTGTCCGTCGCCCGAGCGAGGTCAGCCATGTCGTAGACACCCTCGCCGGTTCGCTTAAAGAAGCGTGCCGCCCCATACTCGGATACGTCGCCGCGCGGCGAAACGATCGTCGCCTCCGGCAGCAATCGCCTGCCGAAATCGAAGAACTGGTTCTCGTCACCGCCCGTCCCGTGAAGCACGAAAAGAATGGGCTTTCCAGGTGCACCGGCATGCAACCGGTGCACATAACCATTGTCAGTCATCGTTCTGTCTCCGCCTAGGCTTCGAGCGGCTGGAGATGCTGCTCGATAAGGGCACGCAGATGCGCATGCTGCTGCGGCAGCTTCAATGCTTCGCCGAGGTGAGCCGTATCCTCGTCGCGGTCGAAGCCGGGTTCGTTGGTGGCGATCTCGAACAGTACGCCGCCAGGCGTACGGAAATAGATTGCCCAGAAGTAATCGCGGTCGATGACCGGGGTGACCTGATAGCCGGTGTCCATCAACGCCTTGCGCACTTCGAGTTGCTTCTCGCGGTTTTCGACGGCGAAAGCGACATGGTGGACGGAGCCGGCGCCCGGAAGCGCACGGGCAATATTGGGCATGGTTTCAAGATCGACGAGATGCGCACCGTTCCCGCCGGGAATGCTGAGACGCTTGACGCCGTCGCGTTCTTCCTGAACTTCATAACCCATGAACTTCAGAAGTTCAGCTGTGGCACCGTCATCTCTCAGCCGCATGGCAACGGAGTGGAAGCCTCTGATGGCATGATCTTCGCTGACGCCACCGTGCGTCCATGGAGCACGGGCGTCATCCTTGACCTCGACAAGTGCGAAGCCGTCGCCGTCGGGACCAGCAAAATTCAGGCGTTTTTCACCAAAGGATTCATCCGTCTTCAAGCCAGTGACATTGAGCTTAGTCAGGCGATCGCTCCAGAAGCCCAGCGAGCCCTGCGGAACCGAGTAGACCGTGGTGCCGACTTCACCTGTGCCCGGACGCCCCTGCGCCATCTTCGGGAACGGAAAATAGGTCATGATCGTGCCCGGCGAACCGGTCTCGTCACCGTAGTAGAGGTGATAGACATCGGGAGCGTCGAAATTGACGGTCTTCTTGACGCGGCGCAGGCCCAGCGCATTCGTGAAGAACTGGTTGTTGGTCCGGGCGTCCTCGGCCATCGATGTAACGTGGTGCAGACCCTTGATTTGATCGAGCATTTGAGACCTCTTTCTGCCCGCAACAGGCG
>Ga0102593_1000499_pt1 | contig 68221 bp, 71 predicted proteins | sample AraplaCol_mMS_r2_2_FD_76862 | JGI IMG/M metagenome (GOLD analysis project Ga0102593, IMG submission 76862) | Arabidopsis root microbial communities from North Carolina, USA - plate scrape MF_Col_mMS_r2 (SPADES assembly) (version 2) | ecosystem: Host-associated > Plants > Roots > Endosphere... | reverse complement strand
ATGCGGGCAGAACGCCCTGAGAGGCATCATGACGATCCCGTTGGTTTCAGGAATCTATCGCAGTACGTCATGACAAGTATTTTGACTAAAGCTGTTATGGCATTACGCGAGGTGACGAGATAACGGTCGTCCTTCAGGAAGGTCTCGATCAGGTTCATAGCGTCGTCAGGTAGTTTAGCCAGCGGCTGCTGTAAATGCCGATCGACGGACGACGACCATTGGGCGAGACCCTTCCGACGGTAGATCTTACCGGACCGCAGGTGCTTTTTTAGTTCCTGTAACTTCGTCCTGTGATATGTAAACGGACGCATGGTGTCGCCCTGGACTATCGCTAAGTTATTGATTTCCGGCATTGAGAGCTAGAAATCGGCTATACGGTCTGCCTTAACTGCTGCTTACTTTCGCCCTAGAAGGTAGGCACAAAAAAAGCCGGTCTCAATAGACCGGCCGGAAAATGCTCGTGAGAACGTCAGTTACCCGCGCGACTGGCTTTACGAGCTTGTTTTGCCCGTGCCGCTCCAGTTAGTCCGAGCGCCTTTATCGGAGCGATGAGATCACTTATCGCGCTCGGATGAAAAACGGTCCGGTGCAAGCTACATTTTGTCGGGGCGATCAATGCCCGTTCGATCATGAATGTCCGCAATATGTGGGGACCTATCTCATTTTCCTTTGCAGCCGAGCTGAGGGAGTGAAGTCGCCGACGCTGCCGAACGGAACCGAGGAAATTGTCGCCTGGCCCGATTGGGAGGTTTTCGATAGCAACTCTCTGCATCAGCTTTAAGATGCGATCGTATCCGGGTAGGTTAGCGCGAAGCGACATTTCATCCGCCAATTCGCCGAAGATTGCATGAGCTCCCATGGCCGATCTTGAGCGGTAAAAGCCTTTGACCAGACCGGCCAGGAAAGCCTTCACCGGTCTTTGGCCTCCTGCTGCGATTTCGAAACCCCGTTGCGCGCAGGCAGACTGCTCCAGGACATCCAGCTTGTCAAAGCTAACCTCTATTCCGTGCCTCTCAACCGCACCGACTATGTCGATGAAATGCGCCGCCGCCTGAACCGGATATTTGTTTAGCCACAACGCCTCTGTGGGGCGGCCCATAAACCGGTCGATGAGGTACGACTGAGCAGGGGTCGCCTGCGCTGGGTTGGTGCGATCAATGTAATCAAACCACTCCGTATTATCCGCGCGAATTCCGCCGATCGCGTCGCCATACATTCCCAACCCGCCTGGAACCGCCGTCACTAGAGTCGATTGATGGATTGGACAAACCCGCGAAAATCGGGGCAGCCATGAAATCCGCATGTATGCACGACTTCCCTGTCGCCCGACGCCTGATCTTTCGTCCTCGATGAGGCAATGGGGGCAGAACTTCGACTTAGTCGTAACGACATGGTCTCTCGTGAACAAGTGATCGCGGAGATAACGAAGTTTCGGCCCTAAAATTCTGATAGAGACTTCTCGGGCGTCCGCTTCCTGGAGACTCACAAGACGCGTGAAAATCCCAACGTGAACGTCCGAACCTCTGAGGAGTTCAATGAAGCTGAACCCCAGACAACTAGAGAACTCCCGAGCCGAATATGCCCCATGAAGCGCAGCAAGACGGCTGCAATAACTACCGAGCGTTTCCTCGTCCTGGCGCGGGACCGTGAGATGCAGTTTGCTCATGCTCGCCTCGTTGCACTGCGGGACTTCGATGCTGTCGATCTGGCAACGATGTAATTGAGGTCTCCGTCGCGGCGGAGCGCGGTAAATGGGTCCAGGTCCCGCCAGTGATCCGCCTCGAAGATGTTCTCGTCGTCCTTGCACCCAGAAAATGACCGGTAAGCGTTCGCGAAATGCGTCAGTGTGAGCTGCTCTTCCTCCCCTTCGATCGCGAACTCCAAGGCCTTTCGTACGATTTGAATGATCGAACCGATTTGACCGTCGCATGCGTGGGCCAATCTCTTTTCGAAATCATCGCCCAGGTCCTTAGCCAAGGTCATTCCCGCGTGATCGACCACCACTTTTTCTAGGATCGTGACAACGGTCCCCACTTCCGCGTCTGCCGAAATTCTTTCAAACGGCACCACGAGACGACGGTTGAAAAGCTGCTTTCGTTCAAGAAACTCTGCCAGTGGCGGAACGCCAACGAGAACGAGCCGTAACGACCAGTCCTGCATTTGAACCAGATTTTTGAAGGCATTGGCGATTTTCACAATTTCGATCCGATTAGCGGTCTCGATGGCGTCCTGTGCCTCATCGATGACGACGAATCTGATGCGGTGACTTTTCAGTTCTGTTTGGAACAATTGCCAAATTTTATTCTCAGCGATGTTTGCCCGTACCGGCACGCCAAGCGCAGTCAGCCCGGCGAACGCTAGTCGCTGTGAGGTCGAGGGAGAGGGAGCCTTGAACCAGAGTACGGGGTTTACCAGCACTTGATCGTGATCCACGTAGGGGCGCATCTCAGGAATACGGTGGCAGTGTTCGATCAGAGCCCGCGTCTTCCCAGCTCCGCTCTCGCCGCAGATGGCAACGATCCGCCGCTTATCCGGAATGTCCAGCTGGTCGTAGTCGTTGGGGGGAATGCTATCGACCATCGACCTAAGGGTATCTCGAAGCAGGCGGTCGCGTGAGAACCCGACATAGTGTTTATCGAGTCGTGCGATCCTGGCGCGCTTCGCATCGCTAACCTGGCTTGTTGTAAATCCCGCGCCGACGTGCGGCTTCTCAATTGCAGGCATCATCGTGTGTCCTCGAATTGGAATAGAGCAGGGGGACGCCCGGGCAAGTCCAGGCGTCTGTTTCCGATACGGCTCGGGCGCTAGGCGTCGAAGTCGGGGTCGATAAGGGATTGAACTACCGGCGTACGCTCAGGTGCAGCCGGGATCGGTACGGCTTCGGCCTCATCCGCGGTATCCCCGAAAGCACCAAATACATCGTCCGGAACGGCGACACCGCCCAGCCCGATCAATTCGAGATAGTTCGCGCTGGGCCTCCATTCAGCAGCCATGTCGATTTCAGCCAAGGGACCGCGATTTGTGACCTTAAACTGTCTTCCCAGGCGCTCCTGGAAGCGTTCGTAGTCCTCCTCAGTGAAGCCCGGCTGCGGAAGTGCCGCGAGGAGTCGCGCGAGCTTGCCAGCGTTTCGCAGATCGGCGATCGCTTTTTGGAGCGTCTCGCGCGACAGTTCCGCTTGCTGATCGGCCAGCTGACTATACTGGTCTTTGATCGCGGCCCACTCGAACGCAGTCATCCCCTCGAATTCCTCGAACTTGGCCGAGGCGGTGTACCAGCGCGTTCCGTCGAAGAAGGACGCTGCCCCCAGATTGTATCGGTCGACCCGCGCAAGCACCTTGTTGGTCACGTTGCGGCGGACGTGTTGTAGTGCGTTCGACTGGTAGGGGACTCCATTCCAGGTAAAGCCGGAGGCCGTAATGGAGGCTTCGAAGGACGAACCGAAAATCGCGCGCCTACGATGGCCTGTGGGAGAGGGGAGCACGCCGTAGCGGTTTTTCAGGCGTTTCCACGCTTCACGTGGCGTTTCCCCGCCATTGTGCTTTGTGTTGTGGTAGACGTCGACAATGAATCGGAGAAGTAGCGCTCGAGCCTGCTCGAACACGATACTTGCCTCCTTCTCCGCATCGACGAGCCCCTTTTCCGAAACTGAACCCCAGGTCCTCCCAGAAAAATACTCGAAAGCCTGGACAGAGCATGTCCGGAAAAACCTCTCGATTGTCCCGCGGGCAGATGCGGCTCCGGTCGGAGGCAAGAAGAGGATTGCACCAAGGTCATTGACCGTCCAACGGAATTCGTCGCTGACATACCAAGATGCGGAGTCCGTAGCGACTAGTTCAAACGTGCCGTGCATGTCCCATGGGCTGAAACAGCCCAACTCCTTGGCAATGGCCGTCTTGTCCATCGTGGCCATCTCAAGAGCGGCGATCGACGTTTTTACGGAGGGAGGTTTCCGATGGACTTCGGCTGCAACCATGGACTTCGAGGCAACGTCGATAATTCCGGTCACGTAAAGCCGCATTCGCGGAACAGCCGCCCGCTCCTTCTTAGACATGGTTTGCCAAACGCCAGCCAACGCAAGCACGGTTTGCAGGTCAGTAACCCATTCATCCATCTCGGTACGCTCGAGCGGGCGAATCTGTTCAAGACCTTGCTGATGGATCGAATATTCCAACTTACCCGCGTCGACACCAAACCGCGCTGCTGCCACGAAAGCCGGCGGCAGCTTCTTGATCCTCCTTCTGAACGTCTTGATGTCTGGGGGCGGCCGACGGTCATGTTTCGGGCGATCGTTATTTAGCATCTCGATCTCATCGCACATTTCCTGATGGATCGTTTTGCTCTTAGCGCGATCTGTTGTGGCCCACTTGTGCACATATTTCTGAACGAGGCCTTCCAGTTCCGGGCCGAGGCGCGTCGTACCCGCATTGTTTCCGTAATCATCGACCAGGGAGACAAGCTGTCCCGATCGCCGGTATTTGGCGAGCCAGTCACGAACCGTTCTTGGGCTCGGATCAAACGTGTCCCTCGTCATCTTCTTCCGGCTCTTCCAGGTCTTCTTCTTCTTCCCTTCAGGCAACGGCGTTCTGAGTCCCTTGATCAAACCCGGAAGCAATAACCCCATGGATTCATCCGTTAGCTTTAGGTCACCCTTGCGGTAGAGTTTCAGTACGGCGTCGCAGAGCTCCTTCTTGAGCAGCAGAATTGATTTCTGCTCTGCCGAAAGCTTTGTAGTCATCGCTTCATCGCGCAGTCCGGCGCTTGCTCCGCTCCCGGAGTACTTGCCCGGGTAGTGAATGATCGGGTCGCGTTTGTCCTCGAACGCCTCCGCCATCTGTTGCCTTGTAAGTCCGATTTGAAGTCCGTCGGAGACGCGTGCGATGACATAGCCGTCCGGCAAAGTTTCAACGAAGCTGAAGTCGCGACCTCGAAAGAGGAAGCCATCTCCCGCTGCAAAGCGGTAATCTGATACCTCCACCGAGGCGGGAAACATGAATGCATGGGTGTTCATGATACTGTCCTTATTGTTGCTGGTTGGTGGTGAGTTATTGATGGCGATCAGGAGGGAATGCTTCTCCTCGAACATCGCCATGGGGCAGCGGCGAACCGCCGTCTAATGAATGCTGCCCCAGCGTAAAGCGCTGTGCATCGAGCCCATTTGTTTTTGGGCGGTTACCTGGAGTTATATTGCCATAGCCGCGCTCCTTTCTGCCGTCCGAACGGCTTCACGCATCCGGAGGGGCTCGAGACGAAGTGAGGGATACGACTGGTTGGCCTTCTGCCCGCCACATCCACTCTGCAGGCCAGGCCGCGTAGGAGCGGGCTGGCCAGAGTGCAGTGCGGCCCTATCAACGAACACGAACGGAGCCTCGCAAAGCCTCCGGTCAGGGCGTACCATTTTGAGAACGCCATCATAGAGCAGGCACCAAATCGCGGTTTCACCGGCAGCAACAGAAGGCAGGCGAAGTGTCATTTCGTACGCGTTGAAAGACCCGTAAATGTCGCGGATGATGGCTCGCAACGTCTCGCAATCCTGCTCCTTCCGCGCCTTGCGAGCCCTGATGATACTCTGGTTGTTCCAGGCCCGGTCGTTTGTGAGGTGGGCGTCGGTCAAAATGATGAGGTCGTCAGCGACGCCGGACAGCTGTGGCCGAATGTGTTTTACGATTTTATCAAGTCCGGCCGGGTCGACCCTGTCTTCGGATTTTACCGCGATCGCAAGACTAAGGCCTGAGTCAAACTCGATCAGGAAATCGATTCGGTGGCTGCGCAATTCCCCGTTCTCGTCCGCGTATTCATACGTCGAGTGCTGATCAACGATGCTGGTAACCCGACGGTTTGCCATAAAATGCATCGCGCATTTGAGTTCCAAGAAGCTGGCATTGCCAACCTGGGTATTGGTCCCGATGTCTGGAATGAAGGCACGCGCGGCGAACTTGTTGCGTTTGGGAGGCATATGAGTACCCGGTGCTTTCATAACCGGGGGCACCCATGTCTCGACCTCCTCCGTGCGGCCGGCATTCGAGACCTTGACAATTTCGAACCTCCCTGACGGCACTTGATCTCCCGTCAGTTCGACATTGAGCTGGGGATCGTAGAAGGCCTGCCAGGCCAAGCCTTGATCCATATCCTTCTTGAAACGGAGCACCTTTCGGACGTCCATTGAGCTATCCTCGACATTTTTGACAAATGAGAGCGTTCCCCGGGCGAGCCGGAGAGCACGGATCAGATGTTTCAGTGTGAATGCCCCTATTAGGCTAGAGCGACGCCGCTATCGGGGATATCGACCAAGGGCTGGGAATCGCTTTCGATCGCATGCGGATTTCGCCCGCAAATCGCCCGAACTCAGACGCCAAGTCGCCATCTGTCATCATTCCACCGCGGGGCGATCCATCGTCGCTGCGAGGGTGCGGGCGCAACTGATCAAGCTGGCGGAAGATGCGTTCGATTTCGGGTTTGATCGCCGGAACACCGACGGGTGGCGAAAGCCATTTACAGGTGGTGGATAATTTACGAGATTCGGATGAGATAATGAACAAGTCTAGGCCTCCGGAAACGGTGGTGGATTTTCCGAGGTGCCGCGATGACCAAGGCGCGGCAAAGACGCCAGGCCTATTGGTTGCTCGCGGCAGCCGTGTGCGTTATCGCTATGTTCACTATCGTGTGCATGAGAACTTCTCGTTCCATATTGGCACGCGAGTGCTTACAGTAGCGATCGGTGTTTGCCGACGGCAAAGTGCCGGCATGGTTAACGGAAGCGGAAGGACCTCCTACGAATCACGAATCGCACCGCGCGCCTGCCCAGGTTGGTCAAGCGAGTGGTGAGGATTGGATCGGGCAGGAACTCAAGCGTCGAAAACGACACCTTTTTCCCCGCCACGCGCGCAGTTCTGCACTGTCGCGCGCTACGTGATCGGTTTTCCGTTTGATTTCGAGATTGAGGAGAGCTAATGCTGTGTCATGACTGGTTTCCATTTGCTGGTCATCGGTTGGACTCGTTGTGGAGTGCCAACCACCGTTGAAGCGGGCTGCTCTGCAAAGCGGCCCGTCTTCGTTTTGAGAATCGAGACGCTGCTTCAAAGCTGCGACCGTTCACTACGTCATCGTTAGAATCCTCTTTCTCTCAGCGATCAACAAGTTTCTTTTTTGCCGCCCTCTGGTGCGAGGGCAGCGGGCGTGTCCGATAGCTCACTGATCCTGTAATAATGTAACGGCCCGTCGACGTGACTATCCAAGCATGCGGCTCATTCGTCACTGTTCCTAAACTTGGTGCGAACGGACGATTTCATCGCACTTCTTACATACGCTATTCATTTCTCACCATCAGGCGCACCGTCGGAGCGCGAGTTCTTTCTTTCGTTGGTATCGGCCGTGTTTCCCGAGGAGGAAATCATGACCTGAAAAAGCTTCGAGGTCGTCCCGCCCATTGCGAGTTGAGGTCTTGGATTGTTTCGTTTGCGACAAGGCGTTGATGTTAGCCCATGGCTAGCGAATTCGGCGAACGAAGTCATCGCAACGTCGGAATGCATGACTTTGGCAACGCCACCCACGCCCCGGAGTCCTCCAAAATACGACGGTGTCTCTGCTCTAGTGATGTTCAGAGTGGTCCAGGCTGTGGTCGGGTCTTCTAGGCTGGCGTCTTGCGATACTAGCGGGTGGGCCGGATGCAGCAGCTTACTTGCCGACACCAGCCGAACCTGAATTATCGCCATCAGGGCCCTTGGCGGCTGATCGGTTTTCAAAGACATCGATCTTTCGGTAGGCTTAAAAAGAACGACTTGGTCGGTCCCATGGCGCTTGTTGTTCGAGAACCTCGGACCGCAAATTTGATGTTGTTTTTGATGGCGACCGCTCGCGCTAATCGGCAAATCCGCGGCCGTTTCCAAGGCCGAGCGGGATAACGCTACGTTAACTCAAGATACAAAACGTTATCACTTTTCGCATGATAGTTGGAGTCATTCCCGGTTGAAAACGCGCGCGAAGGAGTCCGCGAGGACGAATCGTTTTGGTGAGACGCTCTGCGTGAGCGACAGCCGATTCGGGCTAAAGTCCTGTGCCAACGCTCAGATTTGAGAGGGGCAGCCGAGACGATCGCTGTCGTTCATCTGATAGGCAAGAGGTCACGTCAGTTCGGCGACGACCTTCCGAAGGTGCGGGAATAGCAACCGATCAGGTGAACATGGCTACGGCGACGGCGGCCGCCTTCGTGAGTTTCTGGACCACTGGCCGCACCACTCGATCACGATTATCCTGTTTTTGAGTGTTTGGGGCACAAAAATCTCACGCACTGGAGTTGCGCCAGACGACGCATGGTCGACGTCGGCCCTTGTGCGGACGGGCGAAGGCGTGCGCTCGGAGAGCGGAATTCCGCCCTGCTGGTTGCGAAGTATTGGCACCTTCTAAGTCGAATGCCGCAGGTTCGAGCCTTACAGCGGTCGCCATCGGTTATCTAGCGCCACATACATCTGGACTATCTATGATGATTTCGCCGGAAAGGTTTGTCCCTGCGCGGTTTGACGTGGGCATTTCGCGGCCTATGATTTGTCCATATTTGCTTACTGCCGCTTTGTAGGAGGTTCTAGGGTGCAACCGTGTGCCTAGACCTTGTGCTTGCTTCGGAAGCCTCAATAACAGTAGCTGCGGCATCAAAGGCGACCAGATGGTCTGCCGTGTCGTTCAAGGCGAGGATGTTCGTGACGCGCGCAAGGATGGTCTAAAGGAATGGCAGCCAGCGTGACTGCACAAGGCAATCGGGGGATAACGGAGGCCGTTTTTACCTCGAAACCGAAACAACCTGTATTCGTCTCAAGCCGCGCCGCGATTGCGACTCTGATAGGAACCTTCAGTCTGCTATCGCGAAATGGTTGTCGACTGGAGAATGGTCAGCTTCATTTCGGACATCATTCGGATATGATCCGCCGACCGAAGTGCTTCTCCTCATCCGAGCCGAACGAGCGTCGATGACTAATGAGCAGGTTATCGAACGAGGGAAGGGTGAGGCCGAGACATCGCCCACGTCGAACAATTAGAGCCGGACGCATCTATGAGCAAAATCTTCATTAGTCACGCTACAGCAGATGCAGCACTTGCAAAGCTTGTGGTGAATTTTCTGAAGGAGGCCATTGGGATCAAAGACGCTGACATCTTCTGCACCAGCCTCCCGGGCCACAGCATTCCACTGGCGGAAGACTTCAATCAATACATCCGCGATCAGATCGAGCAGCCCTATATCGTTGTTGTTCTCCTGACACCCTCGTATTTCGACAGCGACTTTTGCCTGATGGAGTTAGGCGCTGCGTGGTCGAGGTCCTTGAAGACGCTTGCCGTGGTCGTTCCAGATGTCTCGTTTGATGTCGTGACAAAAACACTCGGTTTGAAGCAGGCTTGGCGCATCAGCGATCACACCCGCCTTTCAGAGTTCAAAGATACTTTCAAGGGAATGGAACTCGAAACCCGCAGTTCCGCGACCTGGGAAGGAAAAGCAGCGGAGTGGAAGAGGAGGCTCCCGGGCGTCCTCCGGGGACTTCCGGCATCCACGTTGACCTCGAAGAATAACCTCGATTCCGCTCTTGCGGAGGTCGAGAGGCTGAAGCGAGGGGCAGCTAGAGAAGCCGAACGAGCTACCAATCGACGCCTTGAACTTGAGGAAGAGAATTCGGCGCTGCGAAGGCGACTGGCTGACAAAGAAGCTGGGCTGCCTCGTGTTCTGATCGTCGAGAGCGAACCTCTGGTTGCCATGGACCTGCAGCAAATGCTCATGAAGGCTCGATACGACGTCGTTGGCATAGCGAGGACAAAAGATGAGGCGTTCATTGCGGCGATCGAACAAAAGGCTGAAATCATTCTCACTGAAACGATTCTTGCCGATGGCTCATCAGGCATAGAAGCAATGAACCACCTCTATCCTCTGCTGGATTGCGTGGCGATTTTCGTGACGGCGTATCCAGAGAGGCTGCTTTCGGGATCGCGTCCTGAGCCGACATATCTAGTGACGAAGCCCTTCACCCCCGCCCTGATCTTGGAGAATGTTAGCAAAGCTCGAAAACTACTCCTTGAAAAGCGGGCTCTGGCGGAGAGGCAGGCAGAAAGAGAAAAGGCGGCCACGTAGCCCAGCCACTAACTTAAATGTGGCATCGTTCGATACAAATCATTGATTATGCGGACGAAGATGTGGATACCTCCTCGACTCCGCGAGACGGGGCTTAGGGAGGTGACGATGTATTATAAATTCGTGGGTGGGGGCCCAGAAACACTGCACGGTGTCTTCGATAAGGCTGTGGTCGGCGGATCGCTGAAATTCAACTCCGCTGCTTCCTTCAACGATCCCTATGAGTTTAAGTTCGTCTCCCGAGCGCCTACGCGCGCCGAGTTTGACGCTTGGCACGCTATGTATGATAGCAGCCGTAGCGCCACCGAGCTATCACACGCGTGGGAAGCTTTCTCCGGTCCGGCAGCTCATTGGAACACTACGGTGGCCCCGCGAATGAACCTGTTGGAAAGCTTCTATGTGCTGTGCCTCGCCAAGCGCTGGGATAGCCATCTCATGTGGGCGCATTACACGAGCGCCCACCAAGGCTTCGCGATCCGTTACCGCCCCGAGATCGTTGACGCGCTAAGCTCGCTTGATGGCTTCGAAAGCGGCTCGGATGTTGCATACAGTGACGCGGTGCCAGAGCTGCGCTGGTTCAACTCTCATCCAGCGGAAGCGCGATCGATCCTTTTTACCAAATCGCGCGAGTGGCGTTATGAAGAAGAATATCGTGTGGTCCTGCACGGAGACGCTAGGCAGGCAGCCCTTTTTCGTTCAGTTTCAGCATCCTTCATTGACGGCGTCATATTTGGTACGCGTGCACCGACTGCGCTGATCAAGGCGGCCCTAGCCCTCCAGGGTGTACGCCCCGAATTCAAGGTCGAACAGGTGACCTCAACAGCAGGTGGCTATCAGATAGCGATCAATCCGCTGTCTCCGAACGTTTTGCCCATGAGCGGAATTCTGTAGCCAACACGAACCCATTGTTCTCGTCTTCGGGCAGAAGTTTCGTGGCGTACTTAACCATGGTGAGTTCTGTGCAATTTTAACGTTAGAACTGGCAGGTTATTCACGGCAATGCGCTAGATACGGGTCGTTTGAACAGGGGCCATGACTTTGAAATACAGATTGATAGCGCTGACCACACTCGTTTTTGCGTGTGGATTGAATCCTGCAAACTCCGAGTTTGTTACTCTACCGACCCATTCGATAGAGGTCCTCGAGGCAGTGGGATACTTCCGTTCTGTGGCCGAAATTGCCGCCAATCAACACGCCAAACCGACGGACGCGGAAAACCAGGTTGCTGACCAAGTAAAGGGACATGCATTCCTTAGCGAACATAACGCTCGCATGACAGTGTTGCCCGATAATTCCGTGGCGCACTTCAAGCTCTCACTTGATGGCCTGTCTGAAGCGGACTGCAAAGTGTTCATTGCATTCGCTACCCGCGATCCGGTCGCCTTCTCAGGCGTCGAGGTGAATGGCGAACTGATGAAGGGCTATTCAGCCGCTGCCTGCGGCCGAAACGTCACGGTTTCGCTGCTGCGCATGTGAACAGCTGCGCGGGTAAATGGGTTCTGCCCGCTCTGGCAGTCTTAGACTTTCCGCTTGCTCCGGTGCCAAGCGGAAAGTCGCGGCACCGGATACAAGCGACGCGCGTCCCAAACGGGGAATTCGACGCCGATATATGCTTCGCGGGGATTGGCAGTCGCTAATTCGCGTCTAGGCTGAGGAAGTCCGGCTGTTTATTCCGGAGATATTCGATCATGAAGGTGGCGTCAGAGCGCCAGAGACCACGATTGCCTTCGTGTTCACCGAGAAAGCCACGGCACCACGCAATCCAAATCCGCTCACATCTACCTGCGGTTTGCCAAGTTCGATCCTTAGCGACCGCTCCTGGCCGGGCAGCGTGAGGTCTCCTCTGAGCTCCGGGATCGACTTCGATATCTCCAGGGTCGCGTCGTTGACCAGCCATCCGACGGCCGGACATGACAGCCGCATGTTATAGCTCTTCTGGATGATCTCGGTGGGACCAGGACGCATCTGGACGGTCAGGTCGGAAGTCTTGATATGGGCGCTGAGGATCGCGTTGTCGCCACTGGTGTCGATGCTCACGGTCGAAGAGACCGTCAAATCCTGCCTTGGAAGGGCAACTGTAACGTGTTTGTCTTCGGTCCAGTCGGCGACACAAGCGATATGGCCGACGATGTCGAGGGGAACATACTTTACACTGGCATCAGCTGTTCCGTATCCGTTGATGTCGAAGTGTGCGTCGACACTATCTATGCCGGGTGAGAGACGGAATTGCTTCACGCAAAAACCGAGCCGGCCAGAGCCGCTGACCTTTCCATCGATGTTTGCCAGATTCCCGGTCCTCGACAGTCTCTTCAATCCCTCCTTGCCAGTCTCACATGCAAGCTTCTTTCCTGACTTTGCGGTTTCGCACAGTGCCTTCTCCCCGGCTTTCTCTGTTTCGCAGGCCCCCTTTTCCGACGTTTTCAATCGTTCGCAATCCATCCTACGGGCTTCCTTCGATACCTCACATGTAGCTTTGTTCGACGTTTTGGTGGCCTCGCAACTCAGTTTTCGACCTGACTTCGCGGCCTCACACCTCCCTTTGGCGAGCCCTTTTTCAATCTCACAGGCCGGATCGTTGCCGCAAATTGGACCCAAACATCTTCGACAGGACCGGGTTTGCTGACAGTTCTGCGTCTGGTTGCAGTCCGTCGTCTGCTCGCAGTTTTCCGTCGGAGTGCAATCCCTTGTGGGTGTACAATCCCTTGTCGGCGTGCAATCCATCGACGGAGTACAGTTGATGGTGGTTTCGTCGGGGATTTCAACTTTTTTGCTGAAACTCTGCTCCGCCAAGCTTGCCTGAAGATCAAAACATGGTTGTGCCTGCTCCGCTACGGAGTTGACGATCAAGGCCACGAGCGCTTTCGACACCCCGACCCAGTTCGTGGAAAGAGGGTTCGGTATGTTGAAATTTTCCACAATCCGGTCGGTAAACTGCTTCTTTAAATCGGCAAACTCCAGGGTGGCGACAGGGGAAGGCGTCGCAGTTTTCATGTCGACCGGAGCAAGGTCGACGAGAACCGAGAAGCTGTCGGTGTCTACCAGAAACGCCGTTGACCTCAGGTAGACGGGGAGAGTGATGGCGTTTGCGACGACGCCGAGCTTTGCGGAGATGCCGCCGTCATCTGCCAACGCGAATGTTGCCTTGGTTTCGCCGATGGTACTCAGGGCCGCCGGTACGGTAATCCTCGTAAAGTCCAGTTCACTTAATACCCCTGACACGTTGTCGGCGTACCGGTTGAGAAGCGATGCAATCACCTCGGATACCTTGGTCAGATCGGCCTTGTCCGCCAAGGTGATCTTGTCGATATGGACCGAGCGAAACAAAGGCAGCAGTCTGAACTCGATTTCTACCTTGTCGCCGTCTTTTGAGGCCGTCGAACTTGTCAGCCCGAGGCCGAAACTCAACGTGCCTTTGATCTGGGGTTTCAACGCGTCCAGGACCTGGGCGGCGGAACTGTCGAGTCCCGGGAAATCAGAGGCCTTGAACTCGCGATCCAATGAAACGTCGGCAAAAAGTAGTTGCTTCTCGCCGCGCAGCGCGAACCCAGACAGGCCCGTCTTAGATTTCAGCTCTGGAGTGTTCAATGCTACGGCTAAATCGGACAGGCGAAGGCTGGCGGCCACGTTCGGTTTGACCAACTCGGTCAGCGTTGCCGCAGCGCTCGAGATAGCGGTTTGGCGGTGGTCTTCCACGGTTGCAGGAGGGAACTTGGCGTTCACCAGCTTTTCTATTGGATCACCGCATCCCGATAGAAGGAGGCATAGAAACATCGCGCACAGAAAGGCTACCCTATGCATGTGCATCCCCTTTGCATTGGAGAAATAGCCGCAGGGGAGTTTTATACTATTGTTAGCAGTCTTCGGATATGAACAACTGTAGAGTGTGGGTCGTCAAATAGGATTAGCTAAATCGCTGACAGGTGGCCAACGGATAGGAAAGCGATGAGGCTGAGTTCGACGAGAACCACGTTCAGCGCCGCGGATGCCAAATCGGTGGACCTTTGCAATCCTGGTTCCTACGATCCTGTCTTAACAGCGGCGGTCCATTGCCCCGAGGCGAAATGCCAACGATCGGCGACGAGGTCGGCGAGAGCGTTCGCGACGGGGTAACGCGATGGATCGAACACGTTCCACCGCATTATCGCGGATGTCCGAGCCTATGAACGTCAGGGTTCGACGATCGACGTGTTCACGAGGTCGATGTTCGATCCAGTGGGCTTTTACAAAGCCAGTCGAACAGGGACTGACAGCCCTGCTACTGGACAGGATCGGCGGCAGGAGACAGCTCGGGATTTCCTCGCTATGGCCTATCCCGTTCGCACAGGTGTTAATTACATCTAGCGTTCGCGCACTTGTATCCTTGCTGATCCTTCTGGATATTGGGATTGATTGAACTGGCGCATTGTTCGTGGACGGGATGCGATCGTTGACGCCGTGTTAGAGGGTCGATAGGAGACGCTATGGCCACTCAGTAACGATCGAATTGTCCTCGCGTCGAGACGGGATCAGGCCTTGTGCCTCGGCGAATTGCAAGACGTTGATATAATGAGTGCCCTGTGGGCCGAACAGCTCGCCGAAGATATGCAAACGTAGACATTTGGCGACGAGAAGCTGGATATCCGTCGAGGGATCAATGAAATACTTCTCCGCGTACTTGAGATAGTTTGACGAGGCAAACAAATCGGGTGCACCTCCGTGAAGCATGGTGTTACGGATTCCCAGCAGGGCGTCTAAGCGCCTGTCATCCACGTCTTTATTCAATGTCCGCTTTCCGCCGTCCTTCATACCAGCGGCGAATCCATTACCATCTTGTCCGAAGATCGCATCCAGCGACATGAACAGCAGGAAGCAGCGGTCGGGTTCGTCCATGAACCACGCCCTGTAGTAATATTCGAGTGCCTTGCCGTGACGCTTCGTAGCCGAGGTCGATCTCCGAAGTATCCGGGGTAGCATGTTCAGCCACTCATGGTCGGTCGCGTCGATGATAATGGAGCCGCCGATCGGCGGCGTGTGGGGTCCGCTCGATGACGTGCTTATCGTATGGGGACCTGGAAATCGAAGGAAGCCTTTCGCGACCTCCCGTAAGGTGAAACCGTGACGGTCTTGGTGACGTAAGGCTAGGGCTAGAGCCCCAAGAATTATCCGCCGGTCTCTCTTCGCAGCCTCGACGGACGCCGCCTTTACGACAAGCCATCCCCCAACATCCATGTTGTCGAGGTATTGCTCCCGAAGCCAGTCTGCTTTTCCATCTGTCAGCGAGTGGAGGTCTATTAGGGAGAAGTCCTCGCATTCAAAATCCGATTTCACTATGATTGGGGTGATTGGAAACGCCGTAGAGGACGAGCGAGGGCTGAGGATCGATGATTTCTCCAAGGTATCCGCAAGAGCTGTCCTACAGCTCTCGGAGGTGACGTCGAATACCGATCCTTCGAATTCCTCCTTTTGCAGCTCGCGCCAGATAATCGGATAGCTACGATAGAGAAAACCCCGCAGCATCATTTCGATGTCATTCAATGAATGGGAGGCCAAATATCCCGGTCCTCTTGCCTTCAGCGTGAGAGCCGCAGGTGTTAGGCCGGAAGGCTTGAGGAAAAGTCTGACGGTGTAGTTCCGTTCGATCGCACCGGGGAGAACGACGTCATACAGAACGTCGTCTATCATTCGATCGGGTGCTTGCTTTCCGAAATAAGCCCGCAGCAGAAATGTTATCACCGTATCCGCGAGACGTGATTTGCCCATCAGCTCTCCGCGAGTCTCTACCTGTTAATCGAACACATGCTTAGCAAACCTGGCGGCCGTCAATGTCACGCCATCCGGTTTTGAATGCTGCGTCTAAACGAACGGTGCTGCGATATACTTGACGGGAATCAGTTAAAGCTGGCTAATCTGCGGTAGAGGGCGACGTTGAATTCAAGATAAAGCGCTCTTTATGGAGAACCAATGTCCCGGACTGTCACATACTGCGCCTTTTATGTTGAAGAGCCTTTTGACCCCGGGGCGTTAGGAGCACATGCAGCGAAAGATTTTTGTTATTACAACTTGCTTCGGTCGTGGAAAGGAAGCGATTCCAGCTTTCCATTCAGCGATGCACACGCGACCACCTATAGTGTTCGAGACGGCAGCGACTGGGAGAAAACACTGAAGCCACGTCTGCGGGAGCGAATGCGGTCGTCCAAGAACATGGTTCTGTTTCTCAGCACTGGCACTCTGAACTCTCGTGCTCTCAGGGAGGAAATAGACTACGGCATGAATGATCAGGGCTTGCCGGTTATTGTGGTATACCCAGAGTACGATACCAAAGAGAGTTTGCTCAGTAACGGAGCTCTGAAGCCAAGGCTAAAGGAACTCTGGAACAACCTTCCAGTATTCAGAGACTCGCTAGGTAAGGTTCCATCACTCCATGTTCCGATGAAGAAAGAACTAATCAGATCAGCCCTCGCTGATGCCAGTTTTATGCTTGCCACAAAAACAGCTGCGCAGGTTTACCGCTACGGCTAGGCATTTCGATCGGGCGACTAATGATGAGATTTTTTTTAAAGTCCGTTACGACGCTGTCTTTCTGGCGACACGCTCTTTTTTCTTGGGAGGCTCTCGCTAAGGTTTTCGCAATCGTCGGTGCCATGTATCTCGTGATGGACATGGCGGACTTTTTTAGCATTTACACGAAAGACCGATACAGCCGTTATGCGGTGCTGATTATGGCCGCATTTGCAATTCTGTGGGTAGTGGTCACTCGTCGCCCGATCACGCGGTTCTCCTACAAGGTACCTGGCAGAGACTTTTCGGTGGAGGTAAGAATTGGAGATTTGTTCGACGGCAGCCACGACGTCGTAGTCAGCACGAACACCACATTCGACACGGATATGGCTAGCGGATTGATCGACACAGGTAGCATACAAGGACAGGTAGCGACGAAATTTTTCAATGCGAGCACTGCAGATATCGACCGTCAGCTTGCCCTCGATCTAGCAGCAGCTCAGGGGGTGCCGAGAGAAAACGCTCCGGGTAAGAAAATCGAGTATCCAATTGGTACGGTGGCCAGGGTCAGAAGCCATAGTCGTACCTTCTACTTCGTTGCGATGTCCCGGCTCAATGCGCAGGGAAATGCGAGCTCAACTCCGCGCGAGATTGAGGACGCTCTTGTCGCGACTTGGAAGTTCGTAAGGACAACCGGAAACTTGAGAAACCTCTCTGTGCCGCTCATGGGAACTGGCCGGGGGCGAACCGGGATACCGCGCAAAAAGATGGTCGAGCGAATCGCCCAATCGTTCTGCGATGAAGCGAAAAGTGGAGTTTTTTCCAATCTGCTTTCGATTTCGATCCGCCCCGAAGATGCCGAGAACTTCGCCGTTAATCTGTATCAAATCCGCGACTACCTCGTACACAGCTTGCACTAGCGGCCGGCGGCGATAATCGTCTGGGATGTCGCGGGAGAACAGCAGTTGAGTTGCGCGGTAGGTAGGGAAGGGGAATGGTCGATGTGGTGGAAGCGAAAGCAGAATGCCGAATGGGTACCGTGGTATCACGTACCTGGTTTCAAAGGTAAGGTAAGCGAGGCCGAAAAACGTCAGCTCGATGCATTCAGGATGAAGGAGCCACACCCGGCCGCGACCGTGGGCGGTCTCCCGGAGGAAGTTCGCTCATACATCGCTCGGCTCGAACTGGAGAACTACGATTTCAAGCAGGAGCAGGCTGTCGCCGGGAATACGATCGCAAGCTTGCTCGGCGCAGTGACGCTTGGCGTCTGTTACTTCGGCGTCCATATCCAGCCGGTAGATTCGATCTGGCTCTATTTCATCGGGTTATTCTTAATGATCTCCCCATGGTTCCACTACCACTGGGCTTGGAATCGGAACGCTGACGCGTTGTTTCCGCAGCGACACGGCAGTCCAAATCTGACTGACGAGAACATTAGGAAGGAATGGGAGTTGGAATTTCTTACCAGTCGCGACCCGCAAGACCGGTCCAAGTTATGATGTGAAACTCTCTATAAAACGCTACTGCGACGCCCGTCCACAGAATACATGGAGACCCCGTTGATCACTGCCGCCGAACACAAGGTTTACGACGTGCTGGGAGATCGTTATCTGCATGAGATACCACCTTATCAGCGTCCTTACTCCTGGACGGATGAGGAGGCGAAACAGCTGCTCGCTGACTTGGTGGAGGCAAAGGACGGTCTGAGTGACGAGCCGTACTTCCTTGGAAGTCTGGTGCTTATCCGGCCTCTGGGTCAGGTTGTGGGGCAAGTCGTCGACGGGCAGCAACGCCTGACAACTCTCACCATCTTGGGGGCGGTCCTTCGCGATCTCGCCGCGGACGACAGAGAACGCGAAGCACTGGATTCGATCGTCTATATTCGTCCCAACGCGTTCCTCGATCAGCAGGAAGCGGTCAGGGTATTGGCCCACGAGGATGACCGTCTATTTTTCAGGGAATCCATTCAGACGCCTGGCGCAACCGCGAAAGGGGAGCCGGCGGGTCCGCCGAAAACAGAAGCGCAGGAGCATATGTGGGCGAATGCCATGGCGCTAAGGAAGATGGCGACGGAATTGCCAACTAGCGAGCGACAGCAGCTCGTTACATATTTGCTTCATCGTTGCGTCCTCGTGGTTGTCTCGACAGAATCCCGCGCCGCAGCTCTCCGCATCTTCAAGGTGCTGAACGACCGCGGTCTCGACCTAACCAACGCAGACGTCATCAAGGCGGACATGCTCGCGAAGTTCAGGCAGGACGTTGAAGTCCATTTCCAGGCCAAGCGGTGGCAGGAGTTCGAGGGACTGCTTGAGACGCTGCGGTTCATCCGAGAAGAGAACAAGAACCGCCGAACGCTTAGCGAAGCCTATGCTGATCGATTCAAGGCAGCCAGCGTCGACGACGTGCGAGCGTTTCTCGTAGACGAAATGGGCCCTGCTAAGGTCCACTACGGACGGCTCCTTGAATCGGACGCAAGCTCGTTCCCGACGCAGTTGCAGGCAAAGGCCGCCGAGGCCCTTATCGGTCTCTCACTCGTGCCGAATAAGGACTGGGTGCCCGTAGCACTCTCCGCTTACCTCAAGCAGACCCCAGAGCGCTTGGCGAAGACCCTGGAACGGCTCGAGGGCTTGGCGTGGACGATGCAATTGACGAGGCGGTACGACACCCAGCGCATGAACAGATACGTCGAGGTGCTGAAGGCGCTAAAGTGCGATGAAGCAACCCTCGACGGCACATTGGCGCTTACCCAGGAGGAGCGTAGCGAGGCTGCGACCTCACTCGACGGTCCGTTGTACAACACGTTCCCAACACGTGTCGTTCGAGCGATCCTCGAGCGTCTCGACCGGCTGATGTCTGAGCAGCCTGTCGTCTGGAGCGGTGTCAAGACTGTCGAGCACATTTTGCCCCAGAACCCGGCGACAGGATGGGATCATTTCGACGAGGAAAAGCGTCTTGAGATGACGAACAGCCTCGGCAATCTGGTTCTTTTGACTTCCAGAAAAAATTCCGGGGCATCGAACCTGCCTTACGCCGAGAAGATTAAGGTGTATTTCGGCTTGGGTCAGTCGCCTTCGTCTTCTAAGCGGGCAACGTACGCTTCGGTTCAGGAGCTAGCACATGTGCTGGACTGGACGCCCAGCACATTCGATGTCCGGCATGCACGGCACCTCGCACTTCTAAAGTCGCGCTGGGGTATTTGATACTTACTATCTACTCGTACAATCCATTAGCTACGGCGAGGCACCTGAGGGTCTCCAGCGAAATCGCCCGCGTTTAGGCATGCGCGGGCCCCTCTGGGCTCTCATTCAGGGAGCTACGAAGCAGTGGCAGATGATCTCGGAATCCGAAGGAGGAATTCTTTAGAACTTATGCGTTAGGCAAGCTTGGTTCGCAAAATCAATCGCCTGATCACCAATGAATGTCGTCAAATCCATCTTCGCTATTGTCCTCATGTGGGTCGCCACCGTTGCTTTCGCTTGGGTGCCTCTTCTCAAGATGCCAGTTCCCGTCAGTTGCCGCGATTTTGCCACCGGTTGGACAATATACGGCGCAGCGATAGCGCCGCTCGTCGTGACGGTTGTCACACCGATTCTTGCCATCGCCTATGTAAGGTCGAACGACCGTGTCGGCGAGTTTGTGCTGATGATCTTCAGTCTCTACGCTTTCGCGATAACCGGGTACGCATTGGCCTTTTACACAACCGGTATCGAAGATACGGCCCGCTCCGGGGAAGCGATTACAAGCTTTTGGGATTATCTATATTTTTCAGCTGTGACATTCACGACGTTGGGATATGGCGACTTTCGACCATGTGAACCAGGTAGGGTTTACGCGGCGATAGAAGCGATTTTTGGGGGTTTCTTCCTGCCCTTTTCCAGCGCAGTGCTATTCCTTTCGAAGTATCTTCGGGCCGAAAAGGATCGCGGCGAAGGCTCTACCATCCAATCCCGAAAAACATCGTAAGTCGCTCACGGAGATCAAGAAGCCCACGTTCAAATGAAGTAAGATCGCATGATCTAAGGAACCAAGCACGTCTCAGCGGCAAGCCGTCTCCGCTCGTCGTCTGGAGGACAGGAAGCCTGTCGGATTCCAAGATCATTGATGTCAAACCGAGTTCCCCAGCCGTCCGCAGTTCTTCCCGCCGCAAGACCCCATCGCCATCGTCTAACCAAAACCCCAGAGTCTTGAGTTCATCATCAATGAGCTTCCCGTCATGATTTCTATCGATGGCGGTCAGACTAACGGAAGGGCGTCTATCAGAACCCGTAAAAGGCGTGACGCCTTCCAGCGATCCTCCCCCATCAATGTTCACGAGGATCGCGTCGCCCGGGTTGGCCGGCCAACTGACCATCTCGCCTTCTCCATGCTTCGTCATGATCCTGCGGAAACCCGGACCGCCAAGAAGGCTGTATTGAACGATCCTTCGTTCCGACACCTCTTGGCCCGGCTCTTCCAAGGTGAGAAAATAGTGACTCGCGGTTGCTCGCCGTTGCTCCGACAGTTGCATAGCATTCGTCATCGGCCATATAAGAACCAGAATTAGGAGCTGCAACTTAAAGACGTGGTTTGTCGGGTCCGACCACTGCGACCTCAATGCTGCCAATACCGACATTTCTACCCTTCCAGCGTCCCGGCTTGGAGATGACCGTCAGACGCCCTTTACTGACACCCATGCGTTTATGGTCATCCGGGAATGCCCGGGCCGCAAGTGGCCCTGCCTCCATCGTTCATGGAGGGCGGCGCTAATAAGTGTGTTGAAGCCCTACGGCTACGGTGTGTTTTTCGACCTTGATCGCGACCCGTATGCGTCGATAGTCGGCAGGGCGTCAGCACGGGGAATGGCTTAATCCAACTCTGGAATCGAGAGCGAGTCGAGTTCGGCGCGCACCTACTTCCGGAATTCCTGCCGAATAAAACAGGTCGTCGGGCGGTGGGATAGTCGCCGCCAGACGAAGTCTGTATCACCGCATCTTTGAGGGCAGCTTTGAGGTCAGATCGCGGATGTCTTTCTCGATCGTGGCGACCTTTGCTTCCAGTGTCTTGCGACCCGCGCCTGTGTCCTTAGCCAGCTGGCTGCGGAGTGTCACCAGGCTCTCTCGTAGGGTTGCCCGCTCGGCGACCATATCGTCGTAAACAGGCTCAGAGATATCATCAATGATGGACCGCATATGTCGCTCCTTTGATAACTAGACAACCGTACACCTAACGGGGACATCAATCCATAATTGGTTGTGCGACCGGCGGCGGTTCGGTCGATTTCTCCTCACGCGGATCGGGCAAATCGGCGTGGGGGCCGTCGGTGATCGTAGGGCAGCTCATGCCGCAAGACGAAGGTACCATCGGGTCTTTCGCCGGGCCAATGGTCGGCCCCTCGGGCTCCTTCGGCATGTTCTTCATATCCTTGAGGGACTGAAGCCAGGGATCGCGCCAGAAGGGAGAGGGTGCCTCAGGTATTACGACCGACGCGTCGTCATCGTCGTCCTTGGGTGGCGTCTTGTCGTTCGTGGTTGCCTGCTGGTCACTCTGCGGGGCGTCCGGGTTCCGGTCCATTTCGCCGCCACCTGGGTTTTGAGCGGCGCGGGCCGCGCCCGCGCCACCTGCATTGAGGACGCCAGTGACGACCGGGACGACGACCTGTGTGACCGTGTCGTGAACAAAACGATGGGTCTGGGAAAGGCTTGGCCCGTGGCCCCAGCCGCCTGCCATGACAGGGTTGATTGTGGCGGCCATGGCTGTGGCGGCGGCCGCCGCGCATGGAATTCGCGAACTGAATTTCATCGAAGTCTCCTTTGTTGCGGGTCGGTGCTATCCGGCGACCAAAGGGCCGCCGACGACCACTGGCCACGGTCCAAGACCATGGCGGAGCGGGCTACTTGAACCAGGCGAGGCTGCCCGGTTTCGTCCAGCCGGCGGCCTAAGCGGCGGTGCCCTTAGCGGCGATCGCGCCGAGGGTGATGAGCGTGGCAACGAAGATGATGCGCATTTCAAATGCTCCTCTGTTGTTGTATCCGGCGAATGACTTCGCTTTAACAAATTCAATCTAAGCATTTGTTTTAAAGCGGCAAAGCATCATCTTTTCTACGAGTTTCAGAGGTGTATTTTCAATCGTAGACAATTTACCTAGTATCGTCTGAAAGCGGAGGGTCGAGAATGGCGGTAGCAGATTGCTTGCGTCCGGTAATCCCCAACCATTTCACGAGGGCGAAGGCTGACGAAGCCGCCGAACTCGTGACGGCTTTCAAGGCTTGGTATGCATGTCCACAAACAGTTTCGATGATCGAGGAAGCGGCCCGCAAGACCGAAAGGTTTCTGGTCAAGTACGACCACACTCCCACAGCCCATGGCGGAATCGGGGAGTCGAGACCATGGGTGCATCTGGAAGACGTCCCTCTACCCGATCTCAGCGAAACCAAGGATGAAGTGCGTTTCGATCTTAGGTTCTCGGGCCTGCGGTTGAAGACTTTCGCCGAAGGCGCGTGCCGTCTGCTCGGAATCCTCAATGAGATGGAGGCTCTTCCGATCAATGCGAATGGCTACAACGACAGGGCGACCAACCTCGCGGAGTTTTTTATCCATGAACGCTTGATGAGGTCTCATCTGCAGCATCTGGAAGCCGGTCAGAATCCTTGGGAAATGGAAAGCCTCAAACTCAGCGATCTCCTTGACGTCTACCTCTACGCTCCGGGCGCTCAGCAGGGGCCGATCCGCGCCAAGGTCGTACAAATGGTGTCGCTGGGCCTATGGGACGCAGACCCACCGACCGAAACAAGGAATTGGAAAATCCGGGCTGGAATTGTCGCCGTCCGATTCCATATTGATGTCTTCACGCCTGTGGTGGCGCACTTCAAGCCGCAACTATGGGGTGGCTACGCGAAACGGGAGTTCGAGGGCAATGCCAATTAATCGCATTCACGATGATCCGGATATTCAGATGGATCGGTACGAAAGCAAGCGACGGAAAAGCCTCACCGAGGAGCGCACGCGCTTGCTCGATACGATCGACGCGTCGCCTGATCAGGAGAAACGCGCCCTCAAGGCCAGGCTCTCGGAGGTCGACAAGGAGTTGGAAAGACTGTCAACAGTCTAACCCTCTGCGGTGGGAAGTTATGCCAAGCTGAGTTTGGGAGTGCTTCGAATATGTTAGAGATCAGCTGTTATAGTTTCGGGGATTCCCGACGCGCCCTTGGATAGTTCCTGGGCGGCCTTCGATCCCCCGTTCGCGCGTTTCCAGCTGTATCGAGGAGGCGTTCCGCTTGTTCGCGGAGATGGCCGGGCGCGGACAGGTCATATACCTGACCCACCATCGGCACCTGACGAAGATCGCCAAGAAGGTCTGCCCGGGGGTACGGGTCCATGGTTTGGAGGCGATTCAGTCGGCACCTGGCGTCAGAGTTATTGCCGCGGAATAGGATACCTGACGCCACCTGGTGCGTTAATTAGACAATCATAACGTGCTTTTTATGTTATTATTTAGGGTTGAATCTCGCCTATGAGTGCATTCTTGTCGGTCTCGGCACCTTGGAGGAGAGTTCATGGACCGAGAGGAAATTCTGTCGTTTGGAACTTCGGCTATCGATTCAGCGGTTGGCCTTGATGATTTGCAGGCGGCCGTCTACGAGCTTCGAGATCGGTTTGAAGTCACACATCTCGCCTACCACACCGTGCGACCACCAGGTTCGGAAGGCGAGCAAAATATACTCTTGGGCACTGCGGATGCAGCCTGGTGTACGCGATATATTGAACGGGGATACGTCTCGATCGATCCGGCTGTTATGCAAGCAAGAAAAACGGCCCTGCCAGTGAATTGGGATGAATTAGACCGCTCCTCCGAGGTCCTGAAGCGGTACTTCAAAGACCTCGATAGGTTTGGAATTGGACGACGAGGATATTCGATCCCTTGCTTCAGCGCCCAAGGCGAGTTGGGAATCGTGTCATTTTCCGCCGATCATGCCGATGACGACCTATGGCGACGCTTTTCTCACAGCAGAGCACCTGATTTGGCCTTTCTCGGTCAACGTCTCCACGTCAAAGCGCTCTCCGTTAGCCAAAAAGCGCATCCTGTCCCGCGGTTAACACCGCAAGGTAGGCGGCTCTTGTCGCTCCTCGCGCAAGGGCATGCGCCTAAGGCGATCGCCAGCATGACGAAACTTTCCATCCACACAGTAAGGATGCATCTCGACAACGCTCAGGCGAGGCTTGGTTGTCGCACGAAAGCTGAAGCCGTAAAGCGGGCGCTCGATCTCGGATTGATATCAACGAACCTACGTTTGATCCTTGTGGCGGGTTTGGCTTCGTTTTCGTGTGACGGACCTTTGAATTGTATTCTTGATATCGCCTGCTCCTAGCGCGCAGTCATCCTCGACGTGCTTTGGGATCAGCCCGATCTCGCAGGGGTATCCAAGGTAAACATTTACTTAAAAACCTAGCAATCTTGGGAGATTGCAAAACAATCGACGGTTGGGCAATCTATTCAACACGTCAACTTTATCCTGTGTGGAAGCTAGCCGGTTCAGGATTTAGCACGTGGAATAAGCACTTTGTTAATGTGCAAAATTCAAAGTTGTGACAACGAATGTCTCGTATTTAGGTTGCTCAGGCATGATGCCCCAAGCTCTTCCGTGCCGTGGATTTCGATGGAGGAAATTCCGGTACCAGAGGAACGATAATGACCGCGATCTCACCAGCGAACAATGCGGCACTGCTCATCCTGCAGCAGACGAACGCATCGTTGCTTCCTAATAAGCAGCAAGCCGGGAAATCGGCTGCCGACGCCATCGCAGCCATCGCCAATGGCATTTCCAGTCAAACAAGCGCCGTAAAGACCCAGGCCTCATCGACGATCAACAGCGCCCTACTCGATGTCAAAGAGAGCAACGACGGAATCGTCTCGAGCGCTCTCAATTTCCTGGATTCTGGCAACTTCAAAACTAGCGATGCCGGCGTTACCGACGTCATCAAAAAGCTCATCAACGACGATGGTGACAAATTTGCTTCGCTCGTCAAAGCCGAGAAGGCGAAGAATCCCAGCATCAGCGATGACAACGCGATTGCCAACGCCGTTCAGCGCCTAATCCGGGACAATAGGTCCAAATTCGGGGATGGCGAGTTCGTAATCGGTTTCCAGCTTGGAAACGGCGGCAAGATCATCTCGAATATCGAGGACAAAAATGGAAACAGCACCAGCAAGACGCTTATGACCGGATTGAAGACGGCCCAATCCGCGCTGATCGATGCTGGGATGATCATCAGCAGGTCGGATGGTAGCAATACGGATGAGCTGAAAATGGCATCCGCGATGCTGAACAACAGCAATTTTGGCAAGGCCTCGAACGACTTCGCGGCTTGGAACGACAAGTGGCGGGATGCGTTTGGCTTTTGAGCCTAGCCGCAATCCGATAGCTACGGATAGGCCCAGATCGAGCATCGATCTGGGCCTATCGCATTCAATGCACCTTACGCAAAAAGCAGGTCGGAGCCATCGATCGATGCCGGATTGACGCCGTTTAAGAGCGCGTATGTATAGTGTGCACTTCCGTCGTCGAACTCCAGAAGTGCCGAGCCGCCCGAATTGTAAAGGTTCACGAGCGTGATGGACGAGCCAACGACGATTTTGTCGATACCGTCGGCCCAGTCGTAGATGGTGTCTACACCTTCTCCAACTTCGAACCAGAACAAGTCCGCGCCTGCGCCGCCATAGAGGGAATCGTTACCCGCGCCGCCGAGGAGGATGTCGTTTCCTGTTCCACCACGAATGGTGTCGCCCAGGATCGAACCGAAGATCGTGTCATCGCCACCCTGGCCGTCCACGATCGCGCCAGAAAATGTGCTCGTCGCACTGTTGTAGAAGCGGGACGCATAGATGGTATCTCCGAGCGTGTCATCGCCGCGGATTCCGTCGAAATCGATGATCGTGCTGTGCCTGAAATCAACGGTGCCGCCAGTGAGGATGATATACGACGGGAGGGTGCTCTGGCTCTGGATCAGCTCGACATCGGTGATAGTGCCGATCTGAAGCAAAGATTCCGACGGGTGTCCGCCGTCCCAGCCGTTGTAGTTTAGAAGGACGATAGCATCGTTGCCGGTGCCGCCATCGTAGTTTCCGTTTCCTACGCCGTAGGACACGAAAATATCATTGTCGGCTCCCCCGAAGACGGAATTGAAGCCGGGGCCGAGATAAATGGTATCGTTGCCTGCCTCACCGTAGATGACATCGACGCCGCCGGCGGAGACGTTCATATCAGGGTAGCTGGCGTAAATGGTGTCATCGCCTTCACCGCCGTAGATTTGATCGCTGCCGCCGCCGCCGACGATGGTGTCATTGCCACCGTAGCCGTAAATGTTGTCGCTTAGGTCCACTCCCATGTAGGTCTCTCCAATCAGGAGATCGCTCAGAGGGGTGCCGTATATATCTGCCATTTTAGTGCTCCTATGACGCCGACGAACCATTCGCCGGCTTTTTTGCGGACGCAGCTTTCCCGAGCCGCAAACGCTATCGTTTGCTGCGTCCGCATCTCGGCGCGGCCCTTTTGAAAAGACCGCTAATTTCAGTAGCTGTTAGTCCTGACGGAACACGCGGTTCGCGTGATCCAATATCGGTTTGACGAAATAGGACAGTACGGTGCGGTCGCCCGTGCGTATGAAGGTTTCGACAGGCATGCCTGGCAGCAGTACCAAGTCTCGCAAGCGACCAAGCTCGGTTTGAGAAATGGTAACCGAGGCGCTGTAGAAACTGGCACCCGTTTGTTTGTCAGTCTCCAAATCCGCTGAAATACGCACCAGCGAACCCTGCAGTTCCGGAGTGGTATTTCGATTGAAGGCGGTCAACATGAGCCTGGCCCCTTGACCGACCGACAATTGATCGATGTCCTGCGGCGCAATGCGCGCTTCCACAGTGAGATTGTCGTGTTGCGGCACAATCAGCATGAGTGTTTCGGCAGGCGTTATCACGCCCCCGATTGTATGGATCGATAACTCGTGGACAACACCATCGACTGGGGCCTTGATATCAATGTGTCGGAGCTGATCGCTGGCCGTCACCTCTTGATCGATGAGTTTTGCCTCTTCATTTTCGACATCGCGCAATTCAGCTGCCACTTCGGCACGCATCGACTGATCGACCTGAAGGAGTTGAAGCTCGATCTCCGCGATGCGGCCTTGGGCTGCAGCCATTGAGGCGATCAATTGGCCGCGCTCTCCGCGCAAGCGCGCGGCGTTGCGCTCCAAGGCATTGACTTGGCTCATGGTGATCCCGCCGACCTCGAAAAGTCGGCGCAGACCTTCGAGCTCTTTGCCGACGAGACCGATTTCCTCAGCCTTGGCTTCTTGTTGAACGTCGAGGCCGCCAATCTGTTCTCGGAGCTGTGCTATCTGCTCCCGTAGCCGTGCTCTTTGACCGTCACGTGACTCTTGTCTCTCCTCGAAAAGCCGTTTCTCGCTCGCCATCGTGGCCCGTGCTTCTTCACCCGAAAGGCGCTGAACAAGTATCGCTGGGACTTCTACACGGGAGAGATTGTCTCGCTCCGCTTCGAGGCGCGACTGGCGGGCGTAGAGGAAGTTGAGGTTCTTCGATATGGCGGAAAGATTGGCGCGCGCGACCGTTGCGTCCAGGCGCACGATCACATCCCCTGCGACGACAGACTGGCCCTCCTTTACGAGAAGTTCCGAGACTATACCTCCCGACGGATGCTGCACCTTTTTGACATTCTCATCGACCACCAGGATACCGCTTGCAATCACGGCACCCGATAGCTCGGTCGTGGCCGCCCATCCGCCCATGCCGACTAAAAGAACTGTGATGCTGACGGTTCCAGCCATAAGGTTGCGCAGTAGGGAGCCATGGAGGGGCGAGCTTGGATGACGTGTCATGAGTTCATCTCTCCTTCGATTACCGTCAGGTTTGGAGAGGTGCCGGGGCGCAATGCACGAGGCTTTTGCTGTTGCAACATCTTGAGAACCTCGTCGCGTTTGCCGAAGGCTTTCGCGGCACCGTTCTCCATCACAAGCAGAAGATCGAGTTGTGCCAGCACGCTGTTGCGGTGGGCGACGACGATGACGATTCCACCGCGGAGCTTGACCTTGGATATGGCCTCGGCCAATGCCTTGTCCCCGTCCGCATCCAGGTTTGAATTCGGTTCGTCGAGTACAACAAGGAACGGGTTCCCATAGAGAGCACGGGCGAGGGCGATCCGCTGGCGTTGACCTGCAGAGAGATTGAGCCCACCATCTCCCACCTGGGTTTCGTATCCATCAGCCAACCCGACAACCATCTCGTGTACGCCGGCCGCTTCCGCCGCTGCGATCACCATGCGATCATCGGGATAGTCGGACAGCCGGCCGATATTCTCAGCGATCGTACCGGGAAACAGGTCCGATCCTTGGGGCATGTAGCCAACATGGATGCCGCGCTGGTCTTCCACCCATTGGTCCAGACTGGCACCGTCGAGGCTGACCTTTCCACGTGCCAGAGGCCAGACGCCGACGATAGCACGGACAAGCGAGGATTTTCCGGACGCACTCGGACCGATTATTCCGACGACCGACCCGGCTTGGACGCCGAAGCTGACATTCTGAACCGTCATCTGTTGCCGTTCGCCGGGAGGTGCCGCAAACACACCCTCGATCGAAAGTGATGTCTTCGGCGCTGGGAGCTCGGTCCGTTGTGCCTGTTTGGGAAACAGCGCGAAAATCTCATGCAACCGCTGCCAAGCCTGTCGCGCCGCGATCATGCTACGCCAACCGGAGATCACCTGCTCGATCGGTTGCAACGCGCGCGCGACCAGGATCGAGGCGGCTATGATCATACCGCCGCTCATGTCGCCGTGAACCACCAGATAAGCACCGAGTGCCAATGATGCTGATTGAACGGCCTGCCGAAGCGTCTTCGAGATGCTGGCGAATAGACTGGTGATGTCACCGTTTAGCCGTTGTTGATCCGTCAGTGCTCCGTGCGCATCCGCCCAACGTCGTTCGAGCTGCTTCTGCATACCCATTGCAAAAATTGCTTCTGCGTTGCGATGAGCTGCCTCTCCAAGCCGATTGCGTGTCGCAATAGAGCTGGCCACCTGCCTGATCCGCGTCCGGGTGAAGGCATCAGTTGCGACCGTCAGCCCGACCAGGATGAAAATTGCACACGCCGCGAGGCCGCCGATCAAAGGATGGAGAAAGAAGCAAACGGCCAGATAGATTGGTACCCATGGAAGGTCGAAGAGTGCAGCAGGTGCCGCGCTCCCAAGGAACATGCGGATTTGGTCCATCTCCTGGACCGGTTTCAGGATATCGCCGCTCATCTGCGTTCGGAGTGACACGCCTGCAATAACCGTGACCACTCGGTCCGAGAGTGATAGGTCGATGACCCCTGCCATTCTCGACAGCACCCGGCCGCGTATGACATCGAGTAATCCAGAGAACCCATAAAGACCTATCGCCAAACTCGATAGTGCTACTAACGTTGGTAGGCTCCCGCTGGGGATCACACGGTCATAGACTTCCAGCATGAACAATGGGCCGGTGAACCCGAGTACGTTTATGAACCCGGAGAAAACCACGAGCCCAACCATAGTGGCCTGGAAGCCGATGCGCGGAAACACTCCATTCTCTCCGAGCATTTTTCCCCTTCCGAATGAATTGCGCGAGAACTGTGGCCAAGACAATCTCGGCAAAACTTCTGAAGCGCAACCTACGAGGAGTCATATATGGTGTGGATTAAAGCATTGAGTTTAAATAAGGATACGGAAAGTATCGAAAATTGAAGCACCTAAAATTTGGGAAATAATTCCCGCATGCCGCGAGATATTTTAGTCTGATTGTACGACTTCTGTTATATTAGAGAAAATTGCACCGGCGCGATTTGGTTGTCGATCCGGTCCAAGAACTTTCGTGCCGCGGATGTTTAGGCTTGCAGCACTTTTCGGTCCTTTGTGCTTTGTATCCGTGTCGCGACCCTGGGACCAAACACGTCGGTCGGCAGTCTCACCTTCCGTGTCCCTTCGAGAATTCCTTCTTCGGTTCTGTGGAAAGTAACCGGTGTGTTGCCCTAACGTTGTCCTTTTGGCCCTGATCTGTGATCGCTTTTCCATGGACGAGCAACGGGGGCGGCGTATTACGCCGGGTCGTGCATAGATCGTGGCGAGGTTCTAGACGTAGTGCTCGCCTATCCTATCGAGGTCGGTTGGCAACTTGCGATCAACCCGCTCGAACACGCTTTCACTGAGGCATATTCCTTCCGGTTGGGCGATGGACTCGAGCCTAGCGGGGATGTTCACGCCGTCACCGAGGACGTCCCGTTCTGTTGCACCGTGACGTCACCGAGATTGATGCAAATGCGAACTTGACGCGTTACGCCACCGGCACGGTTTCGTTGTGGTGCTTATGGGCCGCTTGGATTTCAATAGCGGCGAGAACGGCCTCAACCGCGCTGTCGAACTCGTAGCACCTGCGTGTAGTGCGAAAAATATGCACGAATATGTAGTTGTGGTGTACAGTTCAAATTGACCTGCAATGAAAGTTCATAGTCAAAATTCAAACGCTTCTTTTTTGTTGGGGGAACAACAATGCGTCTGATTTTCATATTGGCATCCGTACTGTTCATAACCTCGGAAGCAATCGCCCAGCCTGTCACGATCGTTGCATATAACGCGGAGAATCTTTTCGATACCGAAGATGATCCGACCAACCCCCGGGACGACACCTACCTTCCTTTAGCGGTGAAAGACGCCAACCGTCCGGCCCATGATGCCCTGTGCGAGCAGTACAACGGCACGACGGGATTTTACGCTGAAGAATGCAAGATTCTCAATTGGGACAATCAGACGTATACGACGAAGTTGAAGCGTTACGCTGATGTCCTAGCTGCGATGCCAGTTATGCCGGACGTCGTCGTCATTCCCGAAACGGAAAACAAGAAGGTCTTGGATGATCTCGTCGCTCAGAATCTGGCGGCCGCCAATTACACCGTGGTCCAGCTCGATACGAGCGACAAACCCGACAGCCGGGGCATCGATGTAGGAATGCTGACAAAGTTTCCGCTTGCCGGCACGCCGAAGGCTCACGTAATCGATTTTGGAAGCGCCACTAAGGAATGCGGTAAAACCCGCGACATTCTGGAAGTGCCGCTCCAATTGCCTGACGGGGCGACTCTCAACGTTTTCGGCGTCCATTTTCCGTCGGGCGCAAGCCCCTTCGAATGCAGAGCGAGGGCAGTTAAGACGCTCAGCACACTCGCGGCCGGGTTGCCTGCGGGAAGCTTGGCGGTCGCAGCCGGCGACTTCAATGTAAATTGCAATGAATCGCCGACGGAGGGCTTCTCTCGCCTGCTACTGCGAGGAAACTGGTATGTGTCGCCGCTCGCCACACACGGCTGCAATGTCCCGGGGTCGACCAAGTATGTCGATCGCGTGATGGACAACTGGAATACATGGTCGTTCCTTGACATGATCCTGGTGTCCCCGGAGCTAAGCGCGACACGTCCGTCAGAGCAGAATTGGTTCGCAGACCTGGGCAGTTTCGGGACCGTGGTTGTGCACCCTGAACAGATAGCAGTGGACGAAGATAACAAAGGATTCATCGAGCCTCGCCGCTTCGATCCTAAAACCGGGCACGGTGTAAGCGATCACTGGCCGGTAATGATGCGACTGTTGCAACGTCGGAGTTGAGCGTTAGCGCCATAGGCAGATCGTCGGCCGTTGGCTTCAGCGGACGATCCACTGACATCAGTGGTGTCGCCAAGAACTATGCTCCTCTAGTGAAACGAAATATTTACCTTGGCCTGCCGCCGTTTTCCTGTCCGGACATGACATGCCGAGACCGCACTGGGCTCGCCTTAGTCGGTTCAGCCATGCGGCTTGCCGACGACCTAGCTCGCATTCTTGGCTTCTGTTCGTCGTCCGGGAGAACCTTTAGACCTGCATCCCTGGCGGCGGCGACAAAAGCCTTTCTGGCCTTCGTGGTATCTGCCTCGAGTTGGACGGCTCTTGTGCAGGTGGTCAGCGCATGCTGCCATCCCGTGTCGTTTGCCCGCTTGGGCCAGCGCTCAGACATTAATATTCCCATGATGCCTGATACGGTCGTGGCAGTGATGAAATGATCTGCATCGGGAAGACCGACTGCAACTTCTTTGATCTGTGCATACGCGATGTCGTTCATGAGAGTCCTCCTCATCCGGCCTTACGCGATTTCAGGTCCTGCTCGACCGACTTGCGAAGGGCGTCCATGATATTGACCACATTGGAGACCGGAGCGGTTTGAGGTTTCTTGCCTTTCGTGGTCTTCCTCGGTTTCAGTGCTTTCTTCTTCTCCTCGATGAGGGCCAGCAACGCTTCCTGGATAGGGTCCGAGACCATGGTGGGTGACCAATGTTTCGTCCGCTGTTTGATCAGCTTCTCTACCAAGGGCAGCGCGTCCTTCTCGGAGTCGGTATCGATGCCTTCGAAGTAGGATTCCTCCGGACGCACCTCGTCGCCGAAGCGAAGGGTCCAAAGCACGATGCCTTCGTCGCGGGGCTCAAGGATGACCGCCCGCTCGCGGCGACCAATGACAAGCTTCGACACGCCAACAACCTTCGAGGCCTTCATCGCATCACGGATGACGGAAAAGGCCTCATGGCCGACAGGGTCGTCAGGCGTGAGGTAGTGGGCTTTCTCCAGATAGGTCCAGCCGATGGATTCGGCTGGTACGAACTTTTCGATATCGATTGTTCGGACGGTGTCGAGAGCAACTGACTCCAGATCGTCGTCCGTCAGGATGACGTAGTCGTTCTCACCGCGCGCATAGCCCTTTGCCTCGTTTTCGTCTTTGACTGGTTTTCCCGTGATGGAGTCTACGTATTGGGAAACGACGCGGTTGCCAGTAGCGCGATTGAGGGTATTGAAGCGGACTTTCTCGGATTCCGACGTCGCCGGCGACATTGCCACCGGGCAGGTGACGAGGGAGAGCTTGAGGTAGCCTTTCCAATAGGGACGGGGTGCCATCGTGCGCTGTCCTATCCGGCTTTACGCTGCGGGGCGGCTGGTGCGGCGGACTTGGCCGCCCCGCGCGTCGCACGCTGCCGTTGGGTGCCTTGGTTGGCATTGGCGGCCGTGCGTTTTGGTTGTCTGGTTGATTTTCCTGCAAGGCCGGCGCTTTCGCGAAGGGCTGCCAGCAGGTCGTTGGGCTTCGAAACCTGCACCTTCTTCGGCTTCGGCAGAGACTTGCCCTCGATCTTCGCCTTCACAAGCTCTGCCACCGCCTGTTCGTAACGGTCGTCGAAGGTGGCGGGATCGAACTCGCCGATTTTCGTCGAGATGATGTGCTTGGCGAGATCGAGCATTTCGCCTTCGATCTTCAGCTTCGGTATTCCCTCGAATGCCGTCTTCGACGAACGAACTTCGTAATCGTATTGCAGGGTCGTGGCGATCATTCCGTTGCCGTGCGGGCGAATGAGCACCGTGCGCATCCGCCGAAACAGCACTGTTCTGGCGATTGCCGCGACGTTGGTTTTCTTCATGCCATCGCGCAGAAGAGTAAACGCCTCCGAGCCAACCCGGTCGCTGGGGGTCAGGTAATAGGGCTTGTCGAAATAGACGTCGTCTATCTCGGAGCAGGGGACGAACGCTTCAATCTCGAGCGTCTTGTTGCTCTGGGGAATCGCAGCGGCGATCTCTTCCGGATCGATCATGATGTAACGACCGTCGTCGATCTCGAAACCTTTGGTCTGTTCCTCTTTCGGGACCGGGTCGTCGGTCTCGCTGTCGACGAAAATACGATTCACACGGTTGCCCGTCGCCTTGTTGACGGTATTGAAGGTGATGCGTTCAGAGGTAGAGGCAGCCGTGTAGAGAGCCACCCCGCAGCTGACTTCTCCGACTTTCAGAAAGCCCTTCCACTGGGCACGGTGCCCTGACGCCATGACGCGATACTCCGAATCAATGATTCGCGACTCAAGTCCGGAGTAGGTGATTCGTTCCGACTCGAAACGAATCATTTTTCAATGGCTTACGACCTGATGTTGAGATTTTGAATCCGGACGCCTTGGCCGAGCAAACGAGCCGATTCTACCGTGGCGATTCAGGCGGTATCGTCCCTTGCCAAAGATGGTCCAGCCTCGATCAAATCCGGAAACCGAGTCTCGCAACGGTCAATGCCGTCCGCGGAAACCATCCTCGGACATCCCATCGACACACGCCTCCGGAGCTGCTGGAAGCTCAAGCTCGCTCCGTATTGTTTGACGAGTGCTTGTCGGTCGAGTTCGCCGCTACGGGCGCAGACGCGACATTCCACCTTTATCGTCGGTTTGCGAAACTCCCGCAGCGTCAGCAGCGGGCAGTAGGTATTTGTTCCCATCTATTACTTTCTATGAGGCTGTGCGTATCTTGTTTTCAGGGCATTGAAAATATTTGCTTATTAGCACAATTCCTCCTGTGGACTGCATGTGGATTAGGAAAATACACCTGAACATTCGCGTTGACTCACATGCTAATTGGGAACAAATAAAGAACAAGCCCGTTTTTGGCGATAAAACGATGAAGACCGGACATGGCTCAGATGAGCGCCAACATCATTTCCGAGCTGAGGGAGCGCATCGCGCATCTCGAGCGCGGCATTGCGCGCAAGGCGATCGTCTTGCCATTCGGTGTCCCGGAAATCGACCGCGTGCTGCCTGGTGGGGGCCTGACTTTTGGTGCACTGCACGAGTTCGCGGGCGGCGGCACGGATACGGTCAACGGCGCGGCGGCCGCCCTCATGGTCGCGGGGGTCGCCGCGCGAACGAAGGGCAAGATTCTCTGGTGCCTTACCAGACCTGATCTGTTTTTTCCGGCGATCTCCCAGGCAGGACTGCATCCGGACAGGGTTATCTTCTGTGAGGGCGACAAGGAGGAGGATGTCCTCGCATCCATGGAAGAGGGTCTGTCGTTCGGCGGCTTCGGAGCCGTGGTCGGAGAACTGGTCCGGCTGCCGATGACAGCGTCGCGCCGCCTCCATCTGGCGGCCGAGAAGACCGGGACGATGGCTTTGGCCGTGAGACGATGGCGTCGGCAGGCGGAAGCTTCCGACTATGGCCAGCCAACGGCATCGACTTCGCGGTGGCGCATCAGCGTGTTGCCGTCCGAGCCACTGCCCGTGGCAGGTGTGGGAAGGGCGCGATGGCTGGCCGAATTAATGCGGGTGAAGGCAGGCGAGTGTGCTGAGTTCGAAATAGGAGCCTGTGATGCCAAGGGTCGTATCTGTTTACTTCCCCTATCTGCCGACGGATCGGATCAGGCGGCATGGCGGACACGAGGTGCCGGCTGACCAGCCACTCGTGGTGATCTCGAAAAGCGGCTCGAAACGCTGGATTTCCGCAAGCGATGCCAATGCCCTCAAACTCGGACTGCGGATCGGCATGCCCGCGAGCAGGGCTCAGGCGATGGTCGCCAACCTCGTAATGGTCGATGCCAGTCCAGCTGAAGACGCCGTTGCGCTCAAGCGGCTGGCATTGTGGGCGCTACGTCAATACAGCCCGGTCGTCGCCGTAGACGGAACCGACGGGATTGTCATCGACACCGAAGGGGCCGATCATCTCCAGGGTGGCGAGCAGCTTCTGATCTCAGGCCTCGTCAATATGCTTCACGCAAAGGGTCTTACCGCGAAGGCGGCTGTTGCCGACACTTGGGGCGCTGCGCATGCCATTGCCCGTCTGACGACCGAGACGACAACCGTCGTTCCGATTGGAGGTATAACGCAAGCCGTTATGGGGCTGCCCATCCATTGTCTGCGTCTCGTGCCAGATACAGTCCACGATTTGAGGGCTATGGGCGTCGACACTGTGGGCGACCTTGCGGCCATGCCGCGTGCGCCCTTGGCGCTGAGGTTCGGTCCCGAACCCGGCAGGCGGCTGGATCAGCTGTTTGGCCGCGTCGCCGAGCCGATCGAGCCGCTGCGCACGCCAGAGCTGGTCGAGGTTTCCCGCAATTTCCAGGAACCGATCGGCGCTCCGGAGACAATCGAGAAATACGTCCGTCGTCTCGTGGGGCAACTGACAGCAAAGCTCGAAAAGCGTGGCCTCGGTGTGCGCCGCTCCGATCTCGTCATCCACCGCGTGGACAATACGACCCAGTCGCTGCGGGCCGGGCTTGCGAAGCCAGTGCGAGACCCGACACGACTGTCAAAGCTGTTGTGCGATCGCATCGAAAAAATCGACCCCGGCTACGGTATCGAAAAGATGGTTCTTGTCGCAATCATGGCCGAGCCGCTGGAGGAGAAACAGGTCGCTTCGTCGCTGATCGAAGAGGCAGCCGTCGATTACACGCCTATCGTGGACATCCTTCAGAACCGGGGTCAGCGTCTCTATCGCGTGACCCCCGTCGCCTCGGATGTCCCGGAACGCTCCGTTGCCCGCATTGCCCCGACGGCCGAGGAAACCGGGGCAGACTGGGCAGCGAAGTGGGGGAGGCCTTTGCGCCTCTTTGGGCGCTTGGAAGAGATCGAGGTGATTGCCGTCCTGCCGGACCAGCCGCCGGCGGTTTTCGCTTGGAGGGGGAAGCGGCGTCGAGTGAAGCGGGCCGACGGCCCCGAGCGCATATTCGGAGAATGGTGGACCACTCCTCGAGAGATGCGGGCCGTTCGCGACTATTTCGTCGTCGAAGACGACGCCGGCGAGCGCTACTGGGTCTTCCGTGCGGGTGACGGCGTCGATGTGGCCACCGGCACTCACAAGTGGTTTCTCCACGGAGTATTCGGATGATGAGATACGCCGAACTCCAGGTGACGTCGCATTTCAGCTTCCTCCGGGGAGCAAGTTCAGCCGAGGAGTTGTTCGCGACGGCTGCAATGTATGGCATCGACGCGCTGGGCGTCGTTGACCGCAACAGTCTCGCGGGCATTGTCCGCGCCTGGGAAGCGTCGAAAACGACGGGGGTTCGCCTCGTCGTCGGATGCCGTCTCGACCTGACGGACGGAATGTCCCTTCTCGTCTACCCAACGGACCGCCCCGCCTATTCCAGGCTGACCCGATTGCTATCGCTCGGCAAAAGCCGTGGCGGCAAGGGCAAGTGCATCCTCGATATCACCGATGTCGAAGCTTATAGCGAGGGACTGCTTGCGATCCTCGTGCCAGATGAGGCGGACGACATTTACGCGGCCCATCTCCGGAGGGTTGCGGCGATCTTCGTCGATCGTGCCTACGTCTCGCTTTGCCTCCGGCGTCGGCCGAACGATCGCCTCAGGCTTCACAACCTATCGAACATGGCGGCCCGATACCGAGTGAAGACCGTCGTGACCAACGATGTCCTTTTCCACGAGCCGGGTCGGCGGCAGCTGCAGGATATCGTCACCTGCATTCGAAACGGCACGACCATCGACGACGTCGGGTTCGACCGCGAGCGGCATGCTGACAGGTTCCTCAAGCCACCAGAGGAGATGCATCGGCTGTTCACCGACTATCCCGAGGCGCTGGCCCGGACGCGCGAGATCGTCGACCGCTGTCGTTTCGACCTCGGTCAATTGCAGTACCAGTATCCCGAGGAGGCCATTGTCCCGGGCCTCGATGCGCAACAGTCGCTGGTGAAACTTGCGTGGGAAGGGGCGGCCGAGCGCTATCCGGAAGGCATTCCGGAAAAGGTCAGGAAGGCGATCCTTCACGAGCTGGACCTGATCCGCGAGATGAAGTACGCGCCGTATTTTCTGACGGTCTTCAACATCGTCAGATATGCGCGCTCCCAGGGCATTCTCTGCCAGGGACGAGGATCGGCCGCGAATTCGGCGGTCTGCTATTGCCTTGGCATCACATCGATCAATCCCGAGACATCCGACTTGCTGTTCGAGCGCTTCGTTTCACGCGAACGCGACGAGCCGCCCGACATTGACGTCGATTTCGAGCACAATCGCCGCGAGGAAGTGATCCAGTGGATTTACGAGACCTATGGCCGGTCCCGGGCGGCGCTCGTTTGCACGGTCACCCGCTATCGCACCAAAGGGGCGCTGAAGGATGTGGGCAAGGCGCTAGGCTTGCCTACAGACCTGATCGAACAGCTGTCCTCAGGGGTCTGGGGCTGGTCTGAGGGTGTCGGAGCGCAACAGCTCAAGGAGAACCATCTAAACACGGCTGACTATCGCCTGCGTCTCGCGCTCGAGCTGTCTTCACAGTTGATGGGCGCTCCGCGCCACCTTGGACAACACCCTGGCGGCTTCGTGCTGACCCAGGATCGTTTGGACGATTTGGTGCCGATCGAGCCTGCCTCGATGGAAGATCGCCAGGTAGTCGAATGGGACAAAGACGATCTCGAGGCCCTGAAATTCATGAAGATGGACGTCCTCGGATTGGGAATGCTCAGCTGCATGTCCAAGGCGTTCGAGTTGCTTGCCGAACACAAGGCGCTACCGATGGGGCTAGCCGACGTCCCACAGGAAGAGGCGCGGACATACGCGATGATACGGAAGGCCGACACGCTCGGGACATTCCAGGTGGAATCCCGTGCGCAGATGGCAATGCTTCCCCGCCTGAAACCGAGGACCTTCTACGACCTGGTGATCCAGGTGGCGATCGTGCGCCCCGGTCCGATTCAGGGCGATATGGTTCACCCGTATCTTCGCCGACGCGAGGGCAAGGAAGAGGTGGTCTACCCAACGCCCCAACTCGAGGCGGTCCTGAAGAAAACCCTCGGCGTTCCTCTTTTTCAGGAAAGCGCCATGAAGGTGGCCATGGTCTGTGCCGGCTTCACGGCGGGGGAGGCAGACCAACTGCGCAAATCCATGGCGACATTCAAATTCACCGGCGGTGTCTCGAAGTTCAAAGACAAGCTGATCACCGGGATGATCAACAACGGCTACACCGCGGAATTCGCAGAGCAGACGTTCGGGCAGCTGGAGGGCTTCGGTTCTTACGGCTTCCCGGAAAGCCATGCAGCCAGCTTCGCGCTCATCGCCTATGCCTCATGCTGGGTAAAATGCCATCATCCGGATGCCTTCTGCACGGCGCTGCTCAACAGCCAGCCGATGGGTTTCTACGCGCCTGCTCAGATTGTCCAAGATGCCCAAAAACACGGTGTCGAAATCCGACCTGTCTGCGTCAACCGGTCTCGATGGGACTGTACAATGGAACCGATCGAAGGGTCCGATCGCTTCGCCGTTCGATTGGGGATGCGGATGGTCAAAGGGTTGGCGATGAATGACGCCGCCAAGGTCGTCATCGCTCGTGCAGACCAACCCTTCGTGTCAGTCGACGATATGTGGCGACGCTCGGGTGCCCCGGTCGCCGCCCTCGAAAAACTGGCCGAAGCCGATGCTTTCCTGCCGTCGCTGAAGCTCGAGCGCCGGCAGGCGCAATGGGACATCAAAGCCTTGCGCGACGAACCCCTCGAACTATGGGCAGCGGCCGCCGCCCGCGAAGCCAGGACGATCCCCGAGATGCAGGAACCCGAGGTAGCATTGAAATCCATGACGCAGGGCAGGGAGGTCGTCGAAGACTATTCGCATACGGGGCTGACGCTGAGGCGGCACCCCGTCAGCTTCCTGCGCCGTGAACTTACGAAGAAGAGCATCGTCACCTGTGCCGAGGCCATGAGCCAAAGGGATGGCCGATGGCTGATGACGGCCGGGCTTGTTCTCGTCAGGCAGCGGCCGGGATCGGCTAAGGGCGTCATGTTCCTGACGCTCGAAGACGAGACCGGGATCGTCAATGCAGTCGTGTGGCCGTCGTTGTTCGAGCGTCAGCGGCGCATACTGATGGGCGCAAGCATGATGGCCATTAACGGCAAAATCCAACGGGAAGGGGAGGTCGTTCACCTTGTCGCCCAGAGGCTGTTCGACCTGTCATCGGACCTTACGAATATCGGGGCGAGAGATGGAGAATTCCCGTTGCCGCATGGGCGCGGCGACCAGGTCAAGCATGGTGGTGGGCCGGACCCGCGGGACAATCCCAAGCCTGCGGTGCAGACCAGGGATATCTACATTCCCTTATGCCGAATTCGGCATAAAGAGATTTATCCCGAGCCGGTCACTATGCCGAGCGCATTCCCTAAAGCACGGGATTTCAGGTGATGCCACCTGGCAAGCTCGGCATAATATCCAGCACTGAAAGGCAGGATTCGGCCCATTGCCGACATCATAATAGAGCCATACGTTGTGCCGATCATGGAGGCTTCTCGAATGACATATAAGAAAGTCACTTTCATCGATCCGAAATCTGTGGCGCATGATCCCTCAAAAAATTGGCAGTCAACCGATCTGGTTGCCATCAACGATGGTATGCTTAGGCTTCGGAGTATGCGAAACACCGAGGCTCAGTGGCATAAGCACGCAGGCTCGGACGAGTTCTTCATGCTAGTTTCCGGTTCGCTTGAAATGGACTTCCGAGATCATTCAGGCGCAGAGACCACCTACCAATTAGCGCCCGGTCAAATGCTTGTTGTGCACGCTGGCACGGAACACCGAGCGCGGGTGCAAGAAAGTGCGGAGCTGCTAGTATTCGACGCTATCAGCAACCCATAGAGATCGAAAGCGAGCCTGCTTCCGGACGGCTCCTATTGGCGCAAAGGAGACGTCACGCCAATGTCATGAAGTTTTCATACCCGCGTAAACGATCCCCGCGAGAAAGACCTGCCGCGATGACTGAAGCCCGTGACGTATTAAAGAAGATTTCCGGTACGTTCTACCGCTCCGTTCTGACGGACAGGGTTCACCAAGTATTGGACCCACCAGGACCAAACAGCGCGGGGCGCTATCATCGTCTGGGGGAACCCACGCTTTACACCAGCTCTGAGCTAGAGTGGTCCATACGAGCTATAGCTGGCTACATGCGTGAGGACGGACTCCCGCGAGTTGTCGTTCCGCTCAAGGTCGGTGAAGCGATGGTTCTCGATCAGCATGACGAGGAGGCTTGCAAGCGGCTTGGGATAGATCGCGATTTGTCCAACGAATCGTGGCGGACAGCTTTATCGGAAGGTCGAGAACCTGCTTCGTGGCGTATTGTTGATATTGCGAGAGCATCAGGTGCCGACGGCATCATCGACAGGTCCCGAATGATACCAGGTGGGTGGCATCTCAACCTCTTCCGCTGGAATGAGAGCGGCGGCCCTTTGGTCGAGGTATACGGTGAGCCGGTTGAGATTGTCTTGACAAACGATGGACCGAAGTGGGGCCTATAGACAGCCGCGTCGTTCGTCATAGTAGATCATCCATGCTTCTTCTTGACGCTTTCATACCTAGTGAAAGTTCCTCGACAATTGGTGGGCTCGGCATTGACATCGCGGCCCTCGCCGCGATGTCAATAGCTCCGGCTGCAGTTGCGAAGACAGAATATTATGCCGAGCTTTCAATGCTGGATTACCGGAAATCTCGGGCTTTCGGAAATGCGCTCGGCATAGTGTCGGGTTCGGCATAAGTGCCAGACCTGCATATCGACACGCTCAAGGTGAAAAGTCGGAACTTTCACTAGGCCGGAAAGCGCCAACAGCGATCATGCGGCCCGCGTGAACAGTTGCGCCCACATCCAAAAACTGCTCTTCTCGGCGGCGCAACCCTGGGGGATCATTTGCAGAACAGAATTCAATTTTTTGCTGCACTCATCACAGCGATCGCGATGCCGTCTTTGGCCCGGGCTGATGGCGGTGCATGGAACAGAGAAACCTTCGAATACTACGCTTCTATCATTCGTAAACAGCCGGCGACCCATTCACGAATTATCCAAGCATGTACTGAGAATGGGTTGGCAGCGATGACTGATCGAGCAAGGACAGAGGTCGAACGGGATAGCGGAATGCCTCCAGAGAAGGCGGCTGCCGAGGTGTGCCGTCGCATGGTCAACGGAATTGCGTCCGGTGCGGTGAAATACGAGGCCTATCGTGCGTGGGCAGATGCGCCTGAGGTAGTCTTCCCCGATTACAAGTAAGGTCCACTAAGGGCCGCAGTGGTCGTTGATTGAAATGGCGGGATGCGGCGGCAGTTGTGGCCGTAGGCATGACCGGTTCGCGCCAGAAGTGGACTTGTTCGCTTGCCATTCTCAGGGCTGCCCATTTCCCTCCGATACCAAACGCTTCAGTATGTATGGCCTGAATCACCTCGGCGATGGCATGCGTGAGCGAGAAGATTGCTCTCCACACGAGAACCCTCAGTAGCTTATTCATTGCACACGATTTTCGGGCCAAGGATTTGTCATGAAACGCTGGTTGACGTTTGCTGGGTTTGGGCTTGCGTTCACTTTGATTGGCGCTACCCTCTGGCCGGGAGTTGCGTTAAGGAACGTCGGCCACCTATGGTTCACATCTCCGTCAGCCGACGATGCGCCCAAGCCTTCTCTTCGAGCCCGCCCTCCCGAGCGTCTTGCTGGTAAGAAGGCCGACGTTCAGACGCATCCGATAACATTGGCAGCCGACTCTTTACCGATAAGGTCCGGTAGCTCCCCCGCAATCGCGGCGGGGGGCGGAATCTCCGGCATCTCCTCACCACTCTGCCTGGTTCCAGTCCACAACGGCCTTCCGATAGAGAAGGAGATGTTCCAATCGTTCCGCATGACATCGAAGGTGGTGGCAGTCCCCGGGCTGGATCGAGCGATCATATTTCCCTGGAACCGCGGGGGTGTGTGGACCATCGACGAGTCAGGTACCTTCGTGCCATTTGGCGGCGCATTCCCCAATCACTACGGTGACGAATACGCGTCGGACACCTCAAACGGCGATGTTGTCGGGGTGAGTTCGAAGCTCGGCGTTTTCCGGCTGAAGAGAGGGGAGAAGCACTTCCAACGTCTGTTTGCCGCCGATGGAAAGCCATTTGTGCGCCCTTTTTCGGCTGTTTACGTTGCCAGGTTCGGCGGGACGGTGATCTCAGATAATTCGGGACTGTATCTCCTGAAATCGTCAGGCACCGTCGAATCCATGTTCTGGGATGCGAGCGTGGCACCCGGTGGACCTGGCGGAGTTTTTGACCTTCCCGAATTGAACCTTCTGTTGTTTACCGCCTACGGCCACGCTTACCTGCGCGATGATGCGGGGAAAATCATCCACTTCGACGATAGCTTCAACGGCATTCGAGCGGCGCGTGTAACGGCAGACAAGCAAATCTTTATTCAGCCGACCAACAACGACAACTACACGGTGCCGTGGCCTCCACGCGACCCCGCACAACTTCCAGCCCATCAAGCAACCCACACATACGAGAGCTTCGACGGCATTGAGGTGTATGTCGGAGAGATCGTCGCGATTCACGGCCGGAAGGTCTCGATCATGTTTCCTTCGCACGACGAGTTTCCGCGACCAATCGAATTCCCTGTTGGAAATATACTGGTGAAGCCCGCCGACGACGGTATCTACACACTGAACGCCGAGAACAAGTGGGATTTTGTAGACGGGAGCGGCGAGATGCCGACGAGAACAGCCCCCGATGCCTTCCGCCTCCCTGTTGAAAACAGGGCGCTGCTTATCAACGGTAGTCGGGGTTTGCACCTATTGGTCTCGAAAAAGGACGAACGGGCTGCAGACTGCTTGAAATGACGGTGATCAACGTCCTGAACCGTGGAAGGCTCCGGCAGCATCGGCCTTGCCTTGCGCCACTTGGAGACGTTGCGGCTGCCGCGGAACCACCTATTCTCTCGTCGCAGCAATAGATAAAACAAGCCCCCAAATTTGTCGGGGCTATATTTCGGGTGGTTCTGCCTATGACACCGGACGAATTACAGATCGTGCGTCAAGCGTATGCAAAGCAGATCACGGCGGCTGTCAGGGTCGTCGATGAGCGCGTCGAGACCGCTTTCGCCGCGGTGCCGCGAGAGGATTTCCTTGGTCCTGGTCCGTGGCCGATCTTCCGGATGCGGAGGGACTATGTTCCGACCCCGACCGCCGATCCGGTCTACCTGTATACAGATGAGATCGTCGGCATCCTCCCCGAGCGCCACATCAATAATGGGCAGCCGTCACTTCATGCCTTCCTGATTTCGCACGCTGCGCCGCAAGCAGGCGAGCATATAGTGCATGTTGGCGCTGGTGTCGGCTACTACTCGGCGATCATGGCGAACCTCGTTACCGCATCCGGCAAGGTGACGGCGATAGAGTTCGAACCCGAGCTTGCCGCACGCGCGAAAGCAAATCTCGCTCCCTATCGGAACGTTTCCGTGGTTCAGGGAGATGGCAGTTCCGTGGCTTTCGATTTAGCTGATGTGATCTATGTGAACGCCGGCGCAACCCGACCGGCTGATATCTGGTTGGACCGGCTCAATGATGGCGGAAGGCTGGTCCTGCCGCTTACGACCGACCTTGGATTTACCGCCAGCAATTGGAGCAACATGCACCTTCGCGGGGCGGTGTTTCTCGTGACGCGTAGGGGTGAGGAATTACACGCGCAATGGATTTCGCCGGTGGCCATCTTCCCCTGTGAAGGAATGCGCGACGCGGAATCGGAAAAAGCGCTCGCGGCGGCATTCGAGAGTGGGGAGCACAAGAGGGTGACGCGGCTGTACCGTAGTGATGAGCTGCCGACCGAGCAATGTTGGGTTCGCGGTCCCGGCTGGTGCCTAGCCTATGCTTAGGCAGCAGGCTGGCAATCTGCCCGTCGCAGAAATCCTACAGAGAGTCCAGAAACTAACAGGATACGACGGCTTTAGGCTTGGCATACGTCTAACTTACAAGCTGTCGAAGATTGCTGAGGCTACCGCGACTTCAGTGCCGGCCAAGCCGACGGAGCAGAACAGGGTGGTCTGATCCGCCGACGTCCGGCCGAGCTCCCGTCCTGCAATTATATCAGAAAGCTCCACCATGCGATCCTCATTGCCTGAACCGTTCAGGAAGAAGGGGGAAGCGTACGCTCGCGTCTGTTCGGAGGAATCGGTCGCTATAATGTTTGCCATATCCGCAATATCTAGCCCGAGTTCATACCCATCAAGCGTTTTTGGGCCGACCGTGTTGACATGCACACTCCGTTTCAGATCAGACGCGTTGACAACGGGTTGATTGCTAGACGTGGCACAAATGACGATATCGGCATCGCTCACAGCCTCGCGGACACTGTCTGCTGACCTTATCTCGATTCCAAGCTCCGCTTGCATTTCCCGGGCGAAGAGGTTTCGCCGAGTTTCGTCGCGACTGTAAATTCGGGCAATGGTGATTTTGCGCACGGCGGCCGCAGCTGTGAGTTGGGTTCGCGCCTGAAGCCCGCTCCCCAGCACACCAACGACGCTGGCTTCTGGTGAACTGAGGTGCCTAATAGCGACACCGCCTATCGCACCAGTTCTTATCGCGCCGAGCCGTTCCCCGAGAATGAGCCCTTTCAGCCTGCCGTCGTCTGCAGACCAGACTGCAACGATCTGCGAGTGTTCTGTCCCCTCAAATGTCTCGTATGCCCGAAAGCCCGCAACTGGCCTTTCTCCCAAAGAACCACCGATCGTAAAAACCAGATCGCCTCGTCCTGGGAACGATACATGGTGTCGCGGTGGGGATACCGTCTGACCATGAGCGCGAGCGAGAAAGGCATTTTCTACGGCGTCGATCGCAACATTCATGAATGAGCCATCTCTCAGATCATCATCTTGCAATATCTTCGTCATGATCGAAACTCCAAGGCTAGGTATGCTTGCAACCTGAACCGACCTTGAGGTCAATAGCCGCGGCGGGATTCCACTGCCAGGTCGTAGCCTTCGATTCAGCCGATGTGATCTATGTGAACGCCGGCGCAGCCCGACCAGCGGGAATCTGGCTGGACCGAACCACAGGGTCACCGGGTGACAAAAAGATTGCACGTTCTACCGAACGTGCCCCGAACCTCATTCGCCGAAAATACATTTCCGTGCACCCAGATGGTGTTACCGCCTCAAGGCGATTGTTGTTCTCTTTTTGTTCGTGTGATAAAAAGGCCAACCGTTTTGGCGAAACCCGAGGCCGCTAATGTCGCGCCTATTTGCAATTGCGCGGAAAATCGAACAAATCGCCGACCACTTCCGCGTCGACGTGCCGCCTTCCTGCGACGTTCCGACCGAAACGATCGAAGGCTCGGCCGGCCTCGTGATTTTCGAAAGGGATGGCGTACGCCTCCTGAAATCGCTCACCTGGGGATTCCCGCGTCACACAACCGAGATGCGCCACAATGGGGAGCCGCCGAGTCGCATTGGCCTCGTAGCCGATCTGACCAATCCGCTCTGGAACAAGACCGTGGTCGACCCTCGTTATCGCTGTCTCATCCCGCTGACCCACTTCGCTAACCCCGATGGGCCGAAGGGCGAGAAGACCCGGGCCTGGTTTTCGATGAGCAGGCAGCCGTTCATGGCCTGGGCAGGATTTTGCAGAAACACTCCCGAATTCGGCCCGGTCTTCGCAGGAATGACAATGACCGCAAACGAGAAAGTGCGGCCGTATAACGATCGGATGCCAGCTCTTCTGAAGCCGGACGAATATGGACGATGGCTCCATGGCACCATCCAGGATGTCATCGAGTTTCAGTTTCGGGAACCGCCTCCATCGGACGATTTCGAAATCCTGCATACCCGCGACCGCTGGCGAAGCGGCATCCCGCCCTCGAAGGCTTGGGCAACTCGAAGCAATATGCTTATCTAGCCCCAACGCGCGTCATCTGCCGAAAGGTCTGTCGAATGTGCAACCTCTACACAGTCCGCAAAACCGCCGCCGAGGTGGCCGAGTATTTTCGAGTGCCGAACCCGATCCAGTCGAACGCTGGGCCAGAGGTTTATCCCGGGACGCCGGGCACCGTGATCATCGAAAACGACGGCGCGCGAGAGATGCGCTCGATGACGTGGGGCTTTCCGCTACGGCTCAAGGATATGAAACCCGACGCAAAGCCGAAGCCAGTCAACAACATCGCTGATTTGAAGAAGTATATGTGGGTTGGGCTGGCCAGCAAGCCACAATGGCGATGCCTGATCCCGTTGACTGCCTTCGCGGAAGCGGAGGGTGTGAAAGGACGCATGACCAGAACTTGGTTCAACGTTAAAGACGAACCAATATTTGCATGGGGTGGCTTGTGGCGAATTAGTGACGAGTGGGGGCCGGTTTATTCCGGCGCTATGACGGATGCCAATGAGACAGTCGCACCCGTTCATAACCGCATGCCCGTGCTCCTGCATCCTGACGAATATGACCTGTGGATGCATGGGAGTCTCGGTGATCTCGTCGCATTGCAGCAGCGCAAATATCCAGCTCAATCGATCCTGATGGAGAGGACGAACGATCTCTGGGTAGCCAGGAAGCAAGCCGTGTCGGAAACTCCTACTCTCCTATAGGTCCGCCTCCGGCCGCATTTACGATTTTTTGCTACCTCCGGCTTAGGCCGCCGTCTTTTAGATATGGCAGTGAGCGCCATGGACCCGGCCGGAAATCTCCGAAGTGACATTCAGCAAGCCTTGCAATGCCAGAGGTTGACGACCTGGCAGCGCAGCTTCCTGACGGACGTCCATTCGCGGCTTGAGCGGTCGCAAGGGCAGGCGCGTTTGTCGGACAAGCAGTGGAAAAGCTCTCCGAAATGTAAGCGGTGTTTTCCTAGCACATTGACCAATCGCGGTAGGCCGTTCCGAAAGCTACCGCTGCGACATTGATGACAAGAATGCGCCAATTGCGGTCATCGTCACGATGAATTTTAACACGCTTTTATGATTTCTCTTTCGCGCCCAAGTGCTAAAAGAGGGCAGCGTGAATGGTGGAAATATGCTTAATCTGCAGTTTGAAGACGTCTTTTTCTATCTGCTGGCGGGAATCCTTGCGATAATGATCGCGCTTATGGCTCCCTATATGTTCCGCTATAAATCCATTCACGAGTTCCCAAAGCACGTTCGAATTCGGTTGGCACTGATAATAATTCCTCTCGGGTTCGTATTTCTTCTCGTCGCGATGAAAGCTAGCCAACTGCACTTGCCGGGACCTAAATTCCTCTAGGCGGTATGGCCGCTTTGGGCCGATACTGTGGAAAAACTCGTTTGCGACTGCTTGGGACGCGCCTTCTTCCAGACGTATCGTGACGGTCCCGACAATGATCTCGGGACGACTGGCTTTCTTGATCGGCGGCTCCGAAACGGGTGGATCAACGATGACCGCTGCGAACTCAACCGCATCCTCAGGTGCAGGCAGCACAAGCTTTCCTTGCCGCGCCATCGTTCGCCAAGTCGACAGGAGGTTCGGCTTTAGCCCGTGTCGCTCCGCAACTTCATTCACTAACGCTCCGGGCCGAAGGCTCTCCGAAACGATCTGCGCCTTCACCTCGTCCGGCCAGTGCCGATGCACCTCACGTCCAGAACTCCTGGTCGTGAGAACCTCCAAAGTACCTCCATGGAGAAACTCCCGTTGCTCGTCCATGGAAAGGCGATCACAGATCAGGGCGGCCAGGACAATGTGGGAGCGGAACACCGGTTACTCCGAAATCCTCGGGCGACAAAGCTACGCAAACAGTACGCCGTAACCGAAAATATCTGGGGTGCGTTCCTCAGCGCTAACGAAGCACGAAGCATCACTTCCAAGTGAGGCTAAACACCCTAAGCCAGTTCTCACAGGCGAATTTCGATATGGTTTGCCGACCAAATCCGGCTCTACCCATAGCCTCGAACAGGTGCGGCACTCCACTGACATCCTTAATCTGGCTCGGCACCGTGGTGCCGTCAAAATCTGATCCAAGCGCTACCCGGTCCTCACCAACGCGGTTGATGAGATACTCGATGTGGCGAACAACGGTATCGAGAGACGTATTATCATCGAGATGCGCGTCCGCGCGGATGTCATAGACCGCGAGGTTGAAACCTATGACGCCGTCCGTATCCCGTATGGCATCAAGTTGTCGGTCGGTCAGGTTTCTTGTGGATTGGCTGATAGCGTGGGCACAGGCATGTGTAGCAACGAGCGGGGCGCTACTCAATGATGCGACATCCCAAAAGCCTTTCTCGTTCATATGGGCTAGATCGACCATGATGCCAAGGTTATTGCAAACCTTGACGAGTTCTTTCCCAAGAGGCGTCAGTCCAGGGCCTATATTCGGTGATCGCGGAAATGCGAATTGGACGCCATGGCCGAAAATATTCGGACGGCTCCATACAGGTCCCAAGGATCGCAGACCGGCCTGATACAACGTGTGCAGGTATTCGAATTCCGCATCGACCGCTTCCGCTCCCTCCATGTGCAGGACTACAGAGAACTGTCCTTGAGACCTGGCAGTTATAATTTCGTCAACAGTCGTTGCGAAGCGCATTTTCGCGGTGGATCGCTCGACTACGGCCCTCAATGCCGATAGCTGCCTACCAATCTGAGGTCTGGCAGCCGACAGCGGAAAGCTCTCTGGATAGATCACTTCATACCCATCGTCGGTCTTAATAACATTGCCCTCGGGTGCATGTTCAGGCTTCGCCATAAGCGCGAACAGTCCGCCGATCATCCCACCCTCAATGGCGCGAGGCAGATCGAGATGTCCAGTGTCAGACCTTACAAGGAAGTCTCGACCGGGAGACCGGTATTCCGCCAAGAACTGAACCGCATCGTTGTGGCCATCGAAGAACTGAATGTCGGTCATTATCCCCTCATGATCGTTGGGAATATGAATAGGAGGATTTGGCAACGGAATTATTTCTATGAAAGGCGATGTCCGGACCTCGTCAATGTGTGAGGAAAACACCGCTCACGATCAGATGACCATTCTCTGAACGAACCAGAAATCTCGATCAGTAGCGCTATAGTCGACCATGGATATGATCGCGTCGTTATGTCCATCGAATATGTAGACCTGCCCATCGACTTGGTCCTCTTGGGCGAATTCAGATTTCTTTGCGCGAGTGTTTCAACGAAGCTATCCTGTTGTAGGAACCATAAATCATCAACCCTCGGTGTAGAGATTTCCGCGTTGCAATATGATCAGTGACGAACTGCGTTCAGGGGTCCAACGGGAGACCCAGTGGGAAACATCGGATCGCTTCGCCTTCGGCGATCATCCAGCTCTTGCCGATGAGTTGCTCGACCTCGTTTTACGTGGCCTGAAGACCGCGGCATACATCGTTGATGTCCCGCAACCGGGGCCGTCATTCACGCTCATATTCTTGACAATAGAATGAATTTGTTCCGTGCTTAAGAAGTTGGGAGTAAAGGACGATGCTCGACGTTTGTGAGATTGCCGAGGTTGCAAGGACGGCCGCTCAAGAGGCCGGGCGAGCAGTTGTCGACCATTGGAGCGCATACAAACTCGATGTTCGCAACAAAGGCGCGACCGACATCGTAAGTGCTGCCGATCAAGCCTCCGACCGGATCATATCGGCAGCGATACGGACTGCGTTTCCCAACCATCGGATTATGTCTGAAGAGGACACTACAGCACATGAAGTCGACTATTCTGGCCCGCTTTGGATCATCGACCCCATCGATGGCACCGCAAACTATGTTCGTGGACACCGATATTTCGGCATTTCGATAGCCTTTGCATTTGACGGGGTCGTGCAGGCCGGGTGCGTTCACGCACCGATGCTCGCGGAGACGTTCCTGGCCACCAAAGGAGGTGGAGCAAAGCTGAACGGAAGTCCGATCAAGGTCTCCGCTTCCCACACCCTGATGCGGTCCATTGTCAGTACAGGTTTTCCGCACGAGAAATCGGATTTCGATCACCTTCTTAAACGCGTTAGTCTCTTGCTTCGGAACTGTCAGGATGTCCGACGGAGTGCTTCCCCGGTATTGGACATCTCCTACGTTGCGATGGGACGCCTGGATGCTCACACGGAAACGCTTTTTCCCTGGGACGTCGCAGCAGCCGGTCTGATAGCCGCCGAAGCAGGAGCTGAGCGAAGTAATCTGGTGCCGATACCCGCTGGCGTTCCGGCTGATCTGTTCGGTGAAGAAGTCGTCTTTTCGGCACCCGAGGTCCACGCGGAACTTGTAGAACTTCTCGGCAGCGGGAGTAGATGACCACAAAGCTCATAGAGATCACACGTAACGGAACAGCGGCGATTGCCCAGGACGGCGTTACGCGGATTGGTGAGCTGTGCCGCATCGAGGACAAACTACGCGGTCTTGATCCGCAGGCTCGCCTTGCCGCTTGGCAGGAAAGGTAGCTTCACGACGTAGTAATGGGTGCCGGAAGTTCGCCCTTACCGGACGCAACCCTCCAATGCCTCAATCATTTCCACCCGCGTCGCATGTCGGCCGCCCTCAAAGGAGGCTGTCAGGAACGCGTCCACGATATCGAGCGCAAGCCCTTCGCCCACCACGCGCACACCAAGCGAAAGCATGTTCGCGTCGTTGTGATGGCGAATCATTCGAGCTGAGAATGTGTCGCTGCAGACGCCACAACGGATGCCCTTAACCTTGTTCGCTGCCATCATGATGCCCTGGCCGGTACCACATAAGATGATGCCAAAGCGACAATCGCCAGAGGCGACAAGCTGCGCCGCCGCTTTGCCGTGCGTAGGATAATGTGTGCTCTCGGCTGTTGTTGGTCCGATGTCGACCGCTACCCAGCCCAGCGCCGCGATATGACCTGCAATGGTCTGCCGGAGATGAATGGCGGCGTGGTCGCTGGAGAGGACGATACGGTTGCTGGTTGTCATGGAGACGTCTTCCCGTTTCCTAAGTCGATTTGGAGACATGGTCGATTTTGCAATGATAGTATAGGCCTCATCGATGTTCACGGATGTCAAAGCGCTGTCTGCTTTGCCCGCAATCTCTTCAGGTGAAGACGATGTCGGAATAGGCAGACCCTTGCCAAGCATGACATCTGCGAAGACAGGGGCGAGGCCCCGACGGTTCGATCAAGCGAAATTCGACTATCGCTGGACGATCACCTGGGTCCCCGGTTGCACCATCTCGTAAAGCTCCTCGACGTCTTCGCGATACATCCGAAAGCAACCGCTCGACGCGTTGGTGCCAATAGAGGAGGGGTCGTTGGTGCCGTGTATGCGTAGCAGTCCGTCGGCAAGGTATATCGCGCGGGTTCCAAGCGGATTTGACGGGCCAGGCCCTACGACGGTTGGTAACCTTGGATTTTTCTGTCGCATGCTTGCAGTTGGCCGCCATTCGGGATGCTCGCGCTTGGATACAACGCGCGTGGACCCGTACCATTGTTTGCCTTCGCGGCCGACTGCGATGGGGTAGGCAAACTGTTCACCCCATGCCGTCGTGTAGACAAGCGTATGGTCGCGTGTCGCGATCACGATCATCCCCCGTGGGCTCGGTGTCGCCCGTTGCCTGCGCTCACGCGAGGGTTCCTGGTATCGAGGCGTTGGCTCATAGTAAGGGGGAGGTGGCGGATAGAGGCTATATGGATCGTCATAATAGTAGCCGTCGTAATCGTCGTAGCCGTCGTACGGCTCGTAGACCTGGGCTTGAGCGTTGAAGACCGTCAGCAAAAGGGCCGCAGCGAGGAATGCCAGCAATCTCATTTTATGCCATCCGCTTGTTATACAAGCATGATTGGGCGGAATTTCTGTGGCGGCACTATGGCCGCCAGCGCCCGAGAACGCAGTTGGGCGGCCCACATCGATCTATCCAAAGGCAGCGCATGGAGTAGTAGAGGTTCCAGATTCTCTCTACACATTGCAGAGAAATCCTATGCAGCCGTCGAAGTGGACAAGAGGCTGAGAGCTTCGTTTGTCGGCCGCACATCGCCAAAGCTCCGATAGATATTGTGGAGTGCTGCGTTGTGGTCCTGATCACGCCTAGCAGCCGTCCCGTCAGCTATGAAGATCACCCGGAACCCGCTGGCGTAGGCGTCTCGGGCCGAGGACTCACAGCAGATGTTGGTCAACGTTCCGGTGATGAGAACCGTGTCGATGCCCCGAGCGCGAAGAACTGATGACAATTCTGAAGAGCCAGGGAAAAACGCGCTGTAGGCGGACTTCTCGAAATACAGGTCTTCCACTTTGGGTGATAGGCCAGCCCACACTCTCTCTGATATCGGGCCAGTCCCGCCCGACGTCCTGAAAATCTCCGCTACCTCTACGCCAAAGAATTCCCGTGTGAGGCCAGGATGTGGTTGATCGGAGCCCGGAACGACCCACGCCACTGCGCCACCAGCGAGCCGAAGGGCGTCTGCGAGGCGAATGATGTTGGGCAGTATCCCTCTGCAGTAGCCGCTCTCCTCGACGAAAAACGGAACCATGTCGATCACGATAAGGGCCGTTCGGCGAGCGTCGACAGATTCGTATGCATGCCGTCGTCCACGTCTCTGCTCCTGTCGGTCATACTCACGCTGCTCAATCAGCCAATTGTGGAGCTTTGGGTGTGGGCCGGTAACATTCGGTGCAATTGCGCTGCCCTGATCAGAAACCATCTCGGCGAATCCTTGTGCGACGCAACGATGATCAGCGGCCGCTACATTGGCGTCAATGACGTCAACCTAAGATGTCTGGAGCGCAGTCCTCGCATTATCAGAGGAAGCCTCGACGACTTCGCTACAACCGCTTCAGACCGGAAGCAGACGAGTGATTTCGGCCGGATCGCGCAACATGCGGTCATTGAAAATCTTCCCCAGTTACCATTAAAGGGAACTCGATAGTCATCTGGGCCCGACTAACGAGGCGTTGAATGAACCGGCTTGGCATCGCATTTTTGGCGTCGAATAACGGCACTTCCTTTCGCGCCATCAACGAGGCCATTCGAGAACATCGCATCGACGGGTAAATCCCAAACCCGGTAGCAAATTGGCCGTAAACTTCACGGCTTATCCCGTTAGCTCCGGAACCACTAAATATTGAGGATCGATAAAATTTGCGTAAATTGCTGATTTCTTAGGCTTATGCGATTCCATCTAAGCCGCAAAGGCCAGTGTCAGTTGACTTTAATCTCGTTTGGGTTACGGTGTATTTCAGTGAAATACGGAGCGGTTTGCCATGTTACATAACGAAAAAACCCAGGTTTCCCTGCGTCTCCCAGCCCATTTGGTTGCCCAGTTCGATCAGATCGCAGTGCTTCTGGATCGGGATCGTACTTGGGTGATGCAGAAAGCCCTCGGACAATATCTGGCCGGTGAAGGAGCTGAAGTTCTCCGAGATGCCCAAGGCATCGATGAGCTGGATCGCGGCGAAAGTGTCGATCTTGAGGAAGTGCTTGAGAAGGCCCGAACTATCGTTGACGCCGCCGAATATCGACGCGGTCAACGGGTCGGTTGATGCCTCCTATCCGTTTATCCAAAAGCGCGGAACGCTGGTTCCTGGGCAAGGTTGCAGAAATTGCTGAGGTGAACCCCGCTGCCGCCAGAAAGCTCATTGAGCGTCTGGAGAGGCAGAAGGACCTTCTTTCATCATTCCCGCAGATGACCGAAAAAGGTGTTCTGGAGGGGACGCGGAAGGTGAGCATGCCTCCTTTGGTCCTCACCATCCGTGCACGCAATGGCATCGTTGAGATTGCTGCAAGCAGGGACGCACGGCAGAAAGACGCGTATGCGCCAGCCGAACTTGGTGTCGCCTACGACAACGATGATGACAAAGAGGATGCGTATAGCGGCGGCGCAAAGCCGGGCCCTTGACCTTACACGTCGTCAATGAGTAGCGAACACGAATGCTGACCGTGATTTGGCCAAGACCGGGCGTGGCGGTGCATTTCGCTGGATGGCATCCCGGCGCGGAGAGAGATGGAAATCAAGCGACCGTTCTGTTCGCGCCCACACCCTGAATATCCCTGGGCGGAAATGGCCTGTCACCTGATCCCGATGGACGTTATCCCTGATAAGCCTGTCAAAATGACCGTTTCCATCAAGGCCCCGAGCGTTGATCCCTCGGTCCGCGAACGGGAGGCCATGTTGAAGAACCAGCCCACCATGGCTTCCGACGGCCTCAGAACCTATCGCTCACAAAATGACCTGTATCTGCAGCGGCCGGACGGTTATTTTGCCCGATGCCACGACCATCGTTCCAAGAGCCAACCTTGGCTCTACTGCACGGCAACGGAGGAGTTATCAGACAAGCTCGCCATCTCGTACGATTTCAGGAGCACTGCGGAGCTTTTCATAACGCAGTCAGCTACCGTCGCAGCCAATGCCCGAGCGATCTTCAATTCCCTAAAGCCGTGAAAGCTCGCTCCAATGGACCCGGCTGGCAACCTCCGAAACGATATCGAAACAGCGCTACTTCGCCAGAACCTAACGGCTTGGCAGCGAACCTTTCTGACCGACATCCACGCTCGTCTCGAACGATCCGGTGGACAGGCTCGCCTTTCCGATAAACAGTGGCGGAAGATTTTCGAAATTCTCGGGCGACAGAACAGCGTGATTACGCAGCCGCCGACTATTATCAGCGGCTATCCAACTCGCCATCGGGCAAGGAGATCATTCAGGCTCCCTTTGGGCCGCACCGGCAGACGGTTGAAGTGGCGTCTCGAACGCCTGGTCCTGGGATTTCTGATCGTCGTAGCTGTGGCCATCGCCCAGATATTCGAATTCGGGTCAGGACAATAACGCCCCTCTTGACTCCTCCGAAAAATAGAACAAAATAAGAACATCCGTACGGCAGTAGCTTCTAATCCTAACCAAACAAGGAGGATTCCGCATGCCTACGATCTTATTCAGACACGAGCCGGACGTCTCGTCGCAGGACGTTATGAACGTGGCGGTCTTCGCCGAATATGTCGGCAATCAGTGCTTCGACGTCTTTGGCGGTGACGGATCAAAGTCTCGGTCGGAGACCCTGTCGCTTCGAGCGCAGGAAGTGTCCGACGCGCTCGATTTCGGAGCCGAGCCACACTTTTCGCATGAGACGATACAGAAGATCATCGATCTCCGAAGTATCGTTGCAGATATGTGCTTCGATAAGTTCGGTGAACGGGGACACATGGGAAAGGCCATGGACTTGATCCGAATGGATCAGGAGGTGGATCGGGTCCTCGACAAACTTGTCGTCGTCCAGCTGTCGCCTGAGGAGGTAGAAGAGACGGAAGCCGATTGGGACCATGAATCCCAGTTCTATCGACCGGTCGAAGGTGGCAACTCCAGTGCGATCCGCCGCGACAATATCGGCTTTCGGGCGGAAGTTTGAACATTTAGTTCGGGCATACGCCAGAGCTTCAGTAAACACGGCGGCCGGTGGCCGCCGTTTTCTCTTGTCTTGTCCTTTAGGATGGCCAGTGGGGCACTCGCAGGCTAGGTTTGCCATAGCCGCGAAAGGGAGGTCGTGAGTTTATGTGCAACTTATATCGCATGGAAGACAGGGATTGGGTCGCTAAATGGGCTCAGGACGCTGAGAGTTTGATCAACCTGATGCCTGCCTACCAGATGAACCCGGATCAGATGGGACCAATCGTCCGCAACACAGCCGATGGCCGCAAGCAGGTCATCCTCTGTGTGTGACCTTAGCGGACCCGAAAATCGCGCAGGCCTCAGAGTGATCGTTCGAAAAGAAGCTCATTATCCTTTGCGCCGACGTGTTCCCAACCAGCCGCGCGATAAAATCTCTCGGCTCGGGTGTTTGGATCGGTGGTGAGCCAAGCGCGTCCGATGCCCGCTGCCTTAAGGCAGGCGCAGGCCTCGGCCAGCAAAGTTGAGCCGATCCCATTCCCTTCAAAATCGGGAACCACAAAAAGCGCCCAGATGTTTCCGTCGCGTGGGTCAGCTGCGGAAAAGCCAACTATCTCGCCGTCCTCTTCCCAAACGGCGACTCCCCGATTGGCTATATACCAATCGTAATCATCGTCGGTGATCTTTGTGGGGTCGCTCAACATGTTTTCGACGACTGACGAACGGACAGCTTTCAGCGCCGGGACGTCAGTCAGGATCGCTTTTCGGACCATGCAACGATCTCTCGATATCTTGGACGTTTTGCAGAATGCATCTTTGTGGCGGCCAGTGCGAGTGGACGCGGACCCATGACTGCCTTTTGCCCAAACCGGTCATCGCGTATTGGCGCGTTCCCGCCGAGTACATGCTCGACGGGAATATTTGCGCCAAGCGCGGGCAATGAGAGGCGATAAGCAGATATTTCACGCTTATGAACGCCCTGTTATCAAAGATCAGGGGCGTAGCCGTTTTGGGGTACGGCTGAGCAGAGTCACTTCTCTGATGCTGTCGGTCTTTAATAGTCGCATCAGTACGCGGGCCAGCCCGACACCCATTCCGCCATGTGGCGGGCATCCATAACGAAAGAACTCCAGGTAGTCCGAGAGTGCATCAAGGTTGTAGCCGCGCTCAGATGCTTGAGCTACCAGGCGGTCGTACCGATGTTCTCGTTGAGCACCTGTTGTGATCTCCATTCCTCGCCATAATAAATCGAAACCTTTCGTGAGATGAGGCTCGTCGTCTCGACGCATATGGTAAAAAGCACGCCCTTTGGCAGGATAGTCGGTGATGAAAAGAAACTCGTGGCCCGTCTTTGCCGCCATCCATCCTGAGAGTAGGCGTTCTCCCTCAGCGTCGAGGTCGTGGGATTTTTGTAGGTCATGGCCCAATGTGCCGAGGGTCTCACGCGCCTGTTCGAAGGTGATTTTCGGGAAGGGAAGTTTCGGCGGTGATATTTCGACGTCGAACAACTCCTTGATGGCCGTGCCGTGAGCCCTAGCTACAGCACTCACGGAATGCGCTAGCCACCGCTCCTCCAAGTCCATTAAGTCGTAGTGGTCATCGATCCACGCAACCTCCATGTCGATTGAGGTGAATTCGGTTTCATGACGGGAGGTGAAGGACGGTTCCGCACGGAATGCGGGCCCAATCTCGAATACCCGTTCCATGCCTCCGGCAATCGCCATCTGCTTGTAGAATTGAGGTGATTGGGCGAGAAAAGCTGTGGTGCCGAAATACTTTACGGCGAAAACCTCCGATCCGGATTCACTGAACGTCCCCATGAGCTTCGGTGAATGAAGCTCTCGGAAACCGTTCTCGCTCCAGAACGAACGCATCGCTTCTTCAAGGGTCGTCTGGGCAGAGAAAACGAGTTGCTGTCTTGGATATCTCAGACTGACCTGCCGATGGTCAATCCACTTGTCGAGACTCGACTCTTCGTCAATTGGCGAGCGAGCGTCAGCGAGCCCGCAGATGTCGGCGGTTTCAAGGCTAACTTCCAGGCCACCAAGTTTAACGCCGGGAGCCGAGGTTACCAGACCAGTGATGGCAACCGCGCTTTCCGGAGTGAGAGCATCGAGAATAGCGGTGAGCGGAAGACTGTCTTTGCTGTGGGTAAGCTGAACTTTTCCTGTGTGATCCCGGAGGACGATGAAGCGCATTCGCTTTTGATCGCGGATAGCCTCTGCAAAGCCGCAGAGCCTGACGCGTTGGCCTACGAGCATAGGCAGCTGAGCAATTACAGATCGTTTTAAGGGTGATTTTTCAAGCATGACTTTCTCCTGAAACGGAAACCGGATCAGAGAAGCCAAACCACAAGCCCTTCCGAAACCGGCAGGGCTGTGGTGATCAATGAGCTACGCTAAAAGGCGCACACAATGTCCACGACCCCGAAGGGGCCGTTATTATTGATCGTGTTCCTCGACAACGTGCTCATATGGTCATCTGGACACAGGACACTACGAAAGTAAACCCGCAAAAATCATGAGGGTGTTTGGTGCGAGAATGACCGGTTTTGGTAAGGTGAACTGCGTCAGAGGAATGCTGGCGGTGCAACGCGGTCATCATTGCTCACTGCCCACCAGAACGGTTTTGAATCCGATTAGAATGCGGTGCTCGTCGGTGTTGGCAAAGGCGGACTCGGTTTCGCTATTGATGGCGCTCTAGAGCGGCAACGTTGTTCGCGCCGCTCTAGAGCGGTTTTGAAGCCAATGAGAAAGCGATTGTCGTCGCGGCTTCGACGCCGTCGGGCGTTATCTCGTCGTCGACCCGCCGATCAGGATGGAAGTCGCATTTCGGTGCATGTTTCGGAATCAAACATGCTGCCGTCGCAACACGCGAAGGACAAGTTCAACCCCCTGTTCCAGTGTTAGATTTGATGTGTCGAGATTTTCGCATCTATATGCGGATGCTTCGTTCCGAAGGAAGTTGGCCCAGTTCATCATATCCGGGTTTGCCAACTCAGGTTGGCCTCGATCAATCGAAAGCCGTCTGGTTCTAGTCTCGTCGTCGCAATCAATGAGAATGCAGGCGTAGGGGATGATTCCCGCGCGTTCGGCCGCTTCCACCAGAAAGGAAAAACGAGACTGACCCTCGAATAGAACGCTGCGGCCCTGTTCGACTAGTGGCGATAGCCGAGCCATCCATTCGAAAGTGGCCGCTCTCTGCCATCCTTCGACAGAGCCGAATTTATCGATCATCTCGTGGACGGGCGGTACGCCGATGCGGTCCTTGTAAAAGACGTCGATCTCTTGGCCATGCAGGCGTTCAATCGCTTCGGCAATGGTTGTTTTCCCGGCTCCTGATGCGCCGGTCAGAATTACGAGTGGCATGATTATTTCCTCAATCGCAGCCAGCAAAAAGCATCCGCAAGGCGGGCTGGCTAAACGTACCCAGGTGCGATGCACCTGCTTCGAGCCCCTTCAGCAAGGGTAAGTGCCGTTAGGCGTCGAAGAAGGCCGTGGCGATGTTGAGGATGATAGTCTTCATGGTGCGGAGGCTATCTTACAACCAAAGTTAGTGCAATCCGGTCGTCGCTGTTTCGTCGAGACCTTTGTCATTGGTCGGGGCAGTGTTGCAGGGGTGGTGTGAAGGGGAGACGAATGTCGCGGCTGGTAGGACTGATCGGCATGTCGGTATTTGTTGGCCTGGCCAGCGCGACGATGGCTTGTTATGCAGCGTCATCCCCTTATTAGGTCGCAGTCAACAACATTTCAGTTATCAGAGCGAGTACAGAGACGGTGATTTTCAGGTGTCTGTCAGACTAGGCAGGAACACGTCGAACAACAGCGCGGCAGGTGCCATCCACTGATCCGGGGAATTGTAATTGCCGGTGGTGATGGCGAGGACAAAGTCAAAACCGGGGAAGACGAACAGCCGTTGCCCACCATTGCCGAACGCAGCGATGAAACGCTCGCCATAGGTTCCCGTCTTGTCTGTTATAGCCTCCTCGCCGAGATACCAGAGATAACCGTAATGCATTCCCCGCCAGCCGATATCAACGATGGCGGCAGGTTGGAAACTTTCATCGAGCCACGATTTTGGAATGACACTGCGGCCTTGCCATTCGCCGCCCTGCAAAATCACCTGCCCGATGCGGGCCAGTGAGCGAGGCGACAGCCGTAGCCCCGATGCAGCCGACGGCTCGCCGTCTTGGCCCCGAATCCATTCCATGGCGTCAATGCCGAGGGGATCAAACAGCACCTCTTTCGCGAAGTCCGGTAAACTCTGCCCGGTGCCTCGCTCAATGATCTTGCCAATCAGCGCAACCGCTCCGCCGCTGTAAATCCAGCTTCTTCCCGGTTTGGCAAGGATCGGCCGATCCAGGATGAAGCGATAGCGGTCCGGCGCTTGCTCCATGGCAATTTCGCTATTTGCAGGATCGGTATAGGGGGCGTCTTCGTTCCATTCCATGGCCAGCATCATGGTCAGTGCATGGCGAATGGTGATGCGCTCGCGTTCAGGATCACGGCCAAGATCAGCATATTCGGGAAACTGCGCGACGATCGGCGTGTCAAGCGCCGGCACTCGCCCCTTAGCAAGCGCAATACCGTAGAGCAGACCGACGATGCTTTTAGTAACGGATCGGATGTCGTGAAGGGTTTCTGGCCCGAACTTAACATTTTCTAGCGACTGCCCCCACTTCATGTCGTCGCCGTCAATGTAGCGTTCAAAGACGATACGACCACCGTGCAAGGCAACAACCCCGTGCACGCCCGATAGCTTTCCGCTTTCCGCTAGATCGTCGAAACGCGTTACGGGGTCGGACTTGAATCCGGTCTCACCTGTGGCAGCAATCTGCCAATCGGTATGCTTTCCGTCCGCGATGGCGGGTGTAGTGCTGACCATTATTGTTGCTCCCATGTACTTGAGGATGTCTCTGCGATTTGCTCGGGTGGTCATTGGCAACCTATCAATTTAGAGGCCCGATAGGACAGCTTTAGCTTCGACGAAAGCGCTGCGGCGGCTTCCCGCACGTCTAGGCAGAACATTGTCACCAGCACAGACACTGTCCCGCTCAAAAGTTATACGCATCCTCCGCACCGTTGTGAGCGTTTGAACAAGGTGCAATGGCCAGGATGGGCCATTGCACTCATCGACGTGCGGGTAAATCCCAAACCCGGTAGAGATTGTTGAGGGAGGCCGCCGTATGGCATTCGACAGTCGGCAGGCCGGATTCATGAAGGGCCTTCGCATATTTGACACTGCTGTTGCGGGTTTTCAGAAGAATCCAGCGAACCATCTCCCATTTTATGCTGTCCTTGGCACCTTCGAGATGTCCCGCACGGTCGGAGTTGATGAGGGTGCGCTTCAAGTAGCGGGAAAAGCGTAGCCAGCGATTTGAGGTGATAAGGATAGCGCCAGTGGCACGGGCCAATCGCTGCGGCATCAGGCGCGAGTAGTTCCCTTCCATAATCCACCGGTTGCCAAGGATTGCCGCATCATGAAGAGCGGCGAACTCCGCCTCCGGACGTGCCTGCCAGTTTGACTGGGGAAGATGTTGAAGTTGATCCAGATGCACGGCCGGGAGATCAAGCTTTTTGGAAACGGCAACTGCCAACGTTGATTTGCCTGCATTGGAAGGGCCCAGAACGACGATGCGCTCGCCAAGGGAGTGCAAAGGCAACATAGGGACACCTGTCGGGAAACCAAAGTATCTCCCTTTGGTGGAAATATGCCAAGCTGTCAACGTTGACGTGCTCGCTCCACGACGGGGGCGACACTGTGGAGGTCGAGTGGGACTGATGGAAAGCGAAATTCCCTTGAACGGTGGCCGTGTGACCAAAGATGTCGTGCGTGTCGGCGATACCGTTCGACGTCCGCCGACGTTCAACTCGCCATTCGTCCACAAACTTCTGGAGCACCTTGCGGCTTCGGGTTTTGATGCTGCCCCGCGCTCAAGCGGTTGTGACGAATTCGGGCGCGACATTTTCACGTACATCGACGGTGACGTGCCAAGGGACCTGTCCTGGCACGGTGACGATGTCCTCATCGGAGCCGCGCGGTTGATACGCCGATATCACGATGCGACGGAGGGCCTTGTTGCATCGCTCCCTGCGCGGGCGGTTGGACTTGAGGTGGTTTGCCATAACGACTTGTCCCCCTGCAATTTCGTGTTTGGTTCGGGACAGCCGCTGGCAATCATTGACTTCGACAGCGCATCACCTGGACCTCGCCTACACGATCTGGGCTACGCGGCATGGATGTGGCTCGATCTCGGTGATGACGATATCGAGCCTGATCTGCAACGACGCCGGCTGACCATGTTCTGCAGGGCCTATGATGAAAATGTGGATTTGCCGCGTGTTATCGATTTTATCGTACTTCGCCAACGGATTCTCATTGCTCAAGGGCGACGCGTTGGTGATGCGGCTATGGAACGCTGGGCGGACGATTGCCTCGAATGGACCATCAGGAACCTCTACAATGCATTCGACACATCGGACACCAATCGCGGTACTGGCCAGTAACGGCTACCTGAAACGTCTGGTCGAGCGCACACGCCCGTGCGAAGCAGGCGATTTCGTCAATTTGGATTTGCACCGACAGATGAATTCCCGTTAAAATTATCGAAATCGATATGACCGCGAATGTTCGGGAGGCGCAATGGATTCTATCAACCCATCAACCGCCTTCGAGCGGGTTCTCATCATGGGAAACGGCGGCTCCGGCAAGACGTGGCTCGCCCGCCGCATCGGCGAACAGCTTCACCATCCTATCATCCACCTCGACGATATCCATTGGGAGCCGGGTCGGTACGGGATTGCTCGCGACAGGACGCTCAGAGACGAGATGGTCACGGCTGCAGCTAACGACGACCGCTGGATCATGGAAGGGGTCTACGGCCAGCTGGTGAACCTGGTTCTGAACCGCGCGACAGCGTTGATCTGGATTGATCTGCCCGAAGAAGCTTGCATCGCAAATGTCAAAGAAAGGGGCATTCAGGGCGGCGAGACCCAGACGCAGTTCGATGGGCTCGTAACGTGGGTGGCGGGATATCGGACGAGAAGGAATAACTGGAACTCATTCGAGGCGCACGCTCGTCTCTTCTCCGCATTTCCCCTCCCAAAATTCCTACTATCAAGCCGTGATGCGGTTACTGAATTTGCTGATCGGCCGTTCATGGATATCGGAGCCGCCGATAAATGAACCGAGCTTTCCAACCGGCGAACGGCGAGACGGGTTGATGCTCGTCAAGGTGTCGAGGACCCGGACGGGAATCGTATCGATGTAGGCCAAGTGATCTAAGGCCGCTTTCCGAGGCCGGGCGGAATGGCTTCTGTCCGGCGTTCGCGAAACTCCCACAGACCGTCCCGAAAACTCCGATGAGTAATCGCCAGGAGGTTTTGGGACGGTCTGCCTAACATTTGCGAGGTTGTCGGTCCTTCTGGAAACACGAGTAGTATTCGTCGCGAACTAATTCGGAGCACCTAATTGCAGCAAAACTTTCTCGAATTTCATTCTCTGCCGCCAGATGCCGCCCTCAGGATCATCGAACGCGCTTGCGACCTGGCGAAGCACTGGGCAGATCGCGAAATGCCTCAAACGCTTTCGGGCAAGCGGATTGCTCTCATCGTAGACGATACTGGATGGCGAATACCACAGCCATTGAACTCGGCGTGAAGGCGATGGGTGGGATTTGCGTCGAGGCTCCAGTCAAATTCGGCGGCGGCGAAGCCGTTGCGGACCTGGGGGGCTATCTCTCCAACTGGTTCGACCTACTCGTCATACGCACAGGGGAGTTGGCCAATCTGAAGGCACTTGCATCCGCGATTGATATACCTGTCATCAATGCACGGACCCGATCAAATCATCCATGCGAAACGCTGGGCGACTTGGCGTTCGTGAGAAGCGTGCGCGGAACCTTGGAAGGACTGAAAGTTGTCGGCATCGCGCCTGATGCCAATATTCTCCGGTCGTGGGTCGAAGCCTCGAAGTCTTTGCCGATAAGGGTTACGCAGGTTTATCCGGAGCGATGGCATATTGCCGATCCCGCACTGCTCAACGCGAACTTCACGACAAGCACCAATATCAAGGCTGTCTTTGATGCTGACGTGATTATAACAGATTCCTGGCCGAATGAGGAACAGGAGAACCAACTTCTTCCATACCAGGTGTCAGCCAGTCTTTTGGACAAGGCACAAAATAACGCGATCTTCCTGCCGTGCCCACCGGTCGCCAGAGGCCGGGAGGTAACGGCGGATGCGATGCTGCACCAGGCTTGCCAAAGCCGATCAGCGAAAGCGTTCTTGCTGCATGCTCAGAACGCGCTCATGGAGTTTCTTACCTCGCGCCACCAGCTCTACTGACATGTCTTCGGGCGAGTACGGCCTTCAGACACGGTTCATTCGGAGGAGTAATCCACAGTTCATGTGCTTCGAGTTTACTGATATTGCCTCATCGAGATTTCGTGCGTCCGCGTGGAGCCTTTCCAATGAAGACAACACATATCATTCCAGGTGATTCAGCCGCAGGATCGTTGCGAGAGGCGCTTCGCGTTGCAGGCCGTGATGACGACTTGCTGGTGTTTCAGGATGATCTGAGTTGTGGCCCCATCGCAAACATGGACCCATCTGCACGAGCAGCTTGGTGGCAGATGGATGGCTGGGATATTGAGAACAGCCTTCACGCCTTCTGGTCGAACGCGAGCAAGGCAGATCGGTTGGTCGTCTGGTTTGGCCAACATTCAGCCAGAGAAATGGCTTTTCGCCTAGCGTGGGCATGGCGAATGGCGGGGCGTCACTACCATGTCATTGATGTGACAGGCCTTCGGGTGCCTGTCAGATGGGGCAACGGCAATGACGGAGTGATTCAGTCAGCTCAAGCCGTTTCGATCATACCTGGCAACGGGCTGGCAACGCTTTTCGGTCGCGAAAGAAACGTTTCTGCTGACGAAGACATTCTGAACCAGCGGAGATGGGAAAAGCTTATGGCCGACAATGCACCGTTCCGTGTCGTAACAGCAGACGGTCTCGCGTCCGCACCAATCGATCACTTTGATGCTTTGCTACTGGCGCAGGCAAATTCGGAATGGAAAAAGGTTGCTTTTATAATCGGCAACGCTCTCGGTCTGAGTAGTGACCCATATTTACAGGTCGGCGACATGGCATTGCATGAGCGCGTGATCAATTTGGTTGAGGAAGGTGCCCTTATCGCAGATGGCGATCCCTCGGAAATGAGGACTTGCCGAGTCCGCCTACCAGGTTAAGCCATCACCAAGATCGGCCCATGCTTTCAAGTGCTGTCTAGTCGCAAGCATTCCAAGCTGAACCTAAGATTTGTGTCAACGTGCAAACTGACACAGCGCTTAGCTAAAGGTAGTCTCGATCCTATGAAAATTCCTGACCGTCCCCCTGATTTGACATTTCAGATGCTCACGCCAACGAATGAGGAATTTGAGTTCTCATTTCAGGTGAAGAAACAGGCCCTCGGTCCTCACATCATTCAACAGTGGGGATGGGATGAAAAGTTCCAGCGCGAAGTCCATGATCAGCGATTGCGCGAGAAGCCATTCTGTCGGATCGAACTGGATGGACAGCCGATTGGAACCCTCTCGCTTCAACTGTTACCGGAGTTCGTCCGCTTCGGCGAATTCTATCTGATGGACTCATTTCGCGGGCTCGGCCTTGGCTCGAAAATCCTTGCGCACTGCCTCGCACTTGCGGACGCCGAAGACCTCCCCGTGCGCCTCGAATATCTCCTGTGGAACCCAGTTGGTAGCCTCTACCGACGGAATGGTTTCGTTGAAGTTGGACGCACTTCAACTCACTTCCTCATGGAGCGACCAAAGCGCCTCGGCTCCCGACAATCCTGAGGCGATGATTCAGATGGCTGCCGCCGTGGAGGTGGTCCTTCTGACTTTTGTTTTATCTATGGCCCATGCTATCTCGTTTTGACCATTTCCGTCGCCGGAGACAGGAGCCATGTTCGAAAGCCGCATTGGCAGCCTTGCAACCGCGCCTCATACGCCAAGCGCCAGCTATGAAGGTCAGATAAAGCCCGAGCGCTTCACCGGTATGGCCGAGTTGAGGTTGGCTAAACCGCTTTCTCTCACACAGTTCGGCGTCAACCATGTGCGGCTCGAACCGGGAGCGTGGTCTTCACTCAGACATTGGCATATAGCTGAGGACGAATTTATATACGTGCTCGAAGGCACCCTGACATTGATCGATGATAATGGTCCGCATGAACTGACGCCGGGCATGTTCGCTGCCTTTCCGGCGGGTGAGCGTAATGGTCATCACATCCAGAACCGCTCCGACCAGCCGGGCATCTTCCTGGCTGTCGGCTCACGCCGACCGGGTGGAGAAACGATTCACTACCCCGACGACGACTTCGGTCCGATCCAGAAATAGAGTTCGTTTGTCGTGCGGAGACTGATCTCAGGGCGGCCGCTTGGCGTGTCGATGATGTTGCGGGCTAGCGACATCGTCGTAAGCGGTGCCGCGCTCCCACCGTGGAGCTAGATGCTTACTCTACGACGACAATCCTCCGCCAGGCGGAGACATGGATTAGGTGAATCGGTTAACTTCAGCTATCTCCTCTGTTGACGGTACGCCCATGCCGACCTTAGTCGAACTCTCCGCTTTCGATCCAAATTGGACGAATGATTTCTCAGCCGCTGAAGTCCTGTTGAGAGCGACGCTCGGGAAATTTGTCGTGTCTGTTGACCACATCGGCAGCACTGCCGTACCGGGCTTGGCCGCGAAGCCGATCATCGACATCGACATCACTCTATCGAGTTTGGACGACGTTCCCGACGCAAGTGCGGAGCTGGTCAAGCTTGGATTCGAACCGCGTGGAAATCGGTACGATGACGATGTTTGGGCCTTCCTATGGAAATGCCGTATGCCCCAGATCAGGGTCTACCTCTGCCCGCCATCAAACCGGACTCATGAGCGTCGGATGCTATTTCGGGACTATCTTCATCAGCATGAGGAGGTGGCGACCGAATATGCTGTGTTGAAACGGCGGCTCGCGGATCGATTCCCATACGATGGAGATCGGTACACGTCAGAAAAGAGCGCGTTCATCGCGGAGATCGTAGGAAGGGCCCTGAAGGATGGGCAATGTAACAATGGTGGCGAGTACGTACAACTTTAGGGATTGATAAAACCCAAAGTAAAACCATCCTTGCTACAGGAAGATATGAGCAAGTTTTCACTTCTTGTCATCGCTTCTTCCACCGCAGCCTTTCTGGGCTCTGGCGGCTACACTCTCCTGCCTCGCGAGTTGTATGACCCTGCCTGCAATATCAAGGGTAACATTTCGATAGGTTCGGGGGCCAAAATATACCACGTCAAAGGCCAAGAAGATTATGACGAGACCATCATTCGATCCGAATATGGCGAGCGTTGGTTTTGCTCGGAAGCGGATGCCCGCACGGCTGGCTGGCGACGAGCCGGTCGGTAACTGAGGCTACAAGTACAGCTCGATACCCATAGGAATGAAAATGAAAATAGCTGGCGTGCTGGCTGTGTTGCCCCTGTTCATCATATCAATTCAAGCTGAAGCGCGGGAGCAAAAACCTCCACGTCCGATGACGAAGGAGGAGAGCCACAAAGTTACCTAAAATGATTGTTTGTCGGCGGAACTGACACAAGGGAAATCGCTGGAAATATTGCCGTTTCTGACGTGCCCCCGTTAAATTAGGCCATTCGGACCTGGAATTTTCCACTTATGATCCCTGTTGGGAAGAAGAGGAGAATTCGATGAAGGCCTCGAAGTTTTCGGAAGCGCAGATCGCATTCGTTTTG
>Ga0102593_1000497_pt1 | contig 68348 bp, 89 predicted proteins | sample AraplaCol_mMS_r2_2_FD_76862 | JGI IMG/M metagenome (GOLD analysis project Ga0102593, IMG submission 76862) | Arabidopsis root microbial communities from North Carolina, USA - plate scrape MF_Col_mMS_r2 (SPADES assembly) (version 2) | ecosystem: Host-associated > Plants > Roots > Endosphere... | reverse complement strand
AACGCCTTAACAAATGGTATTATTGATAAATTTATTGTAACTCACGGCCTTCTTCGATATCCAACTCGCTTATTGAAAAAACAGTTTAGAATTAACGTGTTGTTCGATTTTTTGCTGTATCCTATGATATCCGTCATGATTAATCAAGCTACGTATTACGATAAAGGGTTAAAAGTTTTATATAAAATTATGCTTTTTACGATCCCGATGTTTTTTATTGAATTATGGGCTGAAAAACGAACGAAGCTTATCGAATGGAAAACTGGCTGGATGTGGTACCACACCATTGCTAGCGTGACGTTAAAATCGTATCTTAATCGAATGGTGATTGGATGGATTCGAAAAGTTGAAAAGAAGCAGGAAGAAATAAAAATACAATAACAGAGGTTCTAAAAACGATGTTAGAGAGGTGAACAAAGGTGCATATTTCTATCCTTCTATGGCTGATTTTTCAAAATATCCAAAAGAAAACGTGGAAAAAAATTCACGAGCTTTATGCTGGGGGATTGTACGTGAGTTTTTTTAATATTCTTTATTACTTTCTCTGTAACGATAAATTGCTTTGGGATTTTAAATCTTCCCATCTTTCACTAAAAGGACTGCGCGTGCTGCACCTTATCTTCATTACACCTCTTATGATTTGGTCGTTTTTAGCTACGTATCCGCCCACACTCGTCAAACAGGTGAAGTATATCGCAAAATGGGTATGTACAGCTTCATTTGTAGAATGGATTGGACTCAGGTGTAAAGCCATTACCTTTAGGCACGGCTGGCATTTAGGGTGGTCAGCACTTATTTACATAATGATGCTTATCTTCTCGAGATGGTTTCAAAAAAAGCCTTTTGCGGTCTTGCTGCTCTCGGTTTTAGCAACAGTGGTCCTCAGCGTTATCTTTAAAGTTCCAGTGAGCAAACGGATGCTAAAACATCCGCTGAAACGAATATTGACTCGGCCTTTAAAAGATCATGTGACTCAAGCTGTTGCGAATAAAGTAAAGCGAAAATGCCTGCTTCTCAAGCTGTTCTCGTAAGTTCCTGCTCTCTGTAAAGAGCAGGTTTTTAGCTTACTGGAGGAATAACGTCCGTCAGCAGCAGAATAAAAAAAATCAGGCCCACTCCGGTAAAGCTTAAAGAAGCAAGAAAATAAGCCGTCCAGCGCAAACGAAACGGATTATGTTCAATATTGGCTCCAGACATTAGCCTCATGGAATGAGTTTTATAGTGAGAATGAGCGCTGTTGCTTCCGCTGCTTGAAAACCAAAAAGTCAAAACTGAAAACAAAAGTCCGCTAAAAAACATAAGCTCAATAAAGCGAATAGACAAAAAAGATGAGCACGCATAGGTTAATCCATCTTCAATAAGCAGGGTAATAACAAAAACAAGCTGAGTTTTCTTCAAAAAATCTTTCCCTTTTTTCTCTTTGTCTACTTTTCATTATACAATAATTTACATGTATAAAAAGTCTCAAAAATGCTTTTATTATGATATAATGGTAATAAATGTATGATTGAAAAAGTATTCAAAGTTCGTATGCATCACGATTATAAGCTCTTTTATAATGATGAGACTTACTATATACGCTGCGCTTAGCTTCAAGTGCGTAGAATAAAAGTGAGGAGTGTGTATGGAGTTAGGAGAGACTGTGATTGCGATACTAGCAGCGGGGCACTTTTGTTATACGGCACGTTAGAGCTTTGGTTTGCGCCTCGTAATTCTTCTTTTTTTAAAGGGTGGAAGCAAAAACTAGCCGTCATTTTACCGTTATATGCGGTTACATTCGGCATATGGTTCGTGTTTTTTTCGTAACAAAAAGTCTTACAAAAAGGAGGAATGAAAGATGGAAATCAATTCATACCTCACTCGGTTTTCATGTATGCTGATGCTCATGTTTGGAGGATTATTTATTATACGGTATGTAAAAACAGGTGACCTTTATTTAGATCAGCTTCTTGTCTTTGGAGCGGGTTTTGTTCTGTTTATCGGCTCACTTATTTGGAAAAGAAAACATCAGCAGCAAGGAAATAGAAAAGCTTGTTAATTCTATAAAACTGTGACAGTATAAAACAGATAAAAAATGTAATCTCGTGACCGTACTATTGTTTACGAGCTGGTGGAGGAAAAGAAAATGAATGTACCTAATTGTCCAAGCTGTCAATCACAGTATACATATGAAGATGGAAGCCTGTTTGTCTGCCCGGAATGTGCGCATGAATGGGGACAAGATGAAAAAACAGAAAGCACGGAAGAGCAGCTTACTGTAAAAGATGCAAACGGTAATCTTTTAAAAGACGGAGATTCAGTTACCGTCATCAAAGACTTAAAAGTAAAAGGAAGCTCATCGGTTGTAAAAATCGGAACGAAAGTAAAAAGCATTCGTTTAGTAGAAGGCGATCATAACATCGACTGCAAAATTGACGGATTTGGAGCGATGAGCTTAAAATCTCAGTTTGTGAAAAAAGCATAACGATAAAAAAGTCAGGATGAAGAAGACTTTCATCCTGACTTTTTTTATGCATTTTAACGGGTAAGGTGAAATATATAGACCATTTTGTCTATTTTAGAAGGAATTTAGCCCAATGTCCCGAACTTACATAAAGTGTATGAAATTTGGATATTAATGGAATGGTTGTCCGTTTCATGAAGTCAAAGGGGAGGGAGAAATGTGAAAAAGTTTTTAGCGTTTCAAATTTTAATTGCATTAGTAATCGGAGCTGTCATCGGGCACTTTTTTCCGGATTTCGGAATGGCTTTAAGGCCGGTAGGAGACGGGTTTATCCGCCTCATTAAAATGATTGTGGTGCCGATTGTCTTTTCAACCATCGTCATAGGTGCTGCGGGAAGCGGCAGTATGAAGCAAATGGGGAGTCTAGGATTAAAGACGATTATTTGGTTTGAAATCATTACTACCATCGTATTAGGAATTGGGCTGCTGTTAGTGAATTTGCTAAAGCCCGGAGTAGGCCTCGATCTTTCTCATCTTGTTAAAAAAGATATTGGTGAATTGTCTCAGTACACCGACAAAGTCGTAGACTTTAAACAAATGATTTTGAACATCATTCCAACAAATATCGTAGATGTGATGGCAAAAAATGATTTGCTAGCCGTGATTTTCTTTGCTATTTTATTCGGTGTTGCCGCTTCAGGAGTTGGTAAAGCATCCGAACCTGCAATGAAATTTTTTGAATCTACGGCTAAAATTATGTTTAAATTAACGCAAATTGTTATGGTCACAGCGCCTCTTGGTGTACTAGCGCTAATGGCTGCATCTGTAGGGCAATACGGCATTGCACTTCTGCTTCCAATGCTAAAGCTAATTGGAACCGTCTTTTTAGGTCTTTTTATTATTTTATTTGTTTTATTTCCACTTGTTGGGTTTTTATTCAAATTCAACTACTTTGAAGTATTCAAAATGATTTGGGATTTGTTTCTTATCGCGTTTTCCACAACAAGTACAGAAACGGTGCTGCCACAGCTGATGGAGCGGATGGAAAGGTACGGATGTCCTAAGCGAGTCGTGTCGTTCGTTATTCCGTCGGGCCTGTCGTTAAACTGTGATGGATCTACTTTGTATTTATCCGTTTCATGCGTCTTTTTAGCACAGGCTTTTAACATCGATATGCCATTATCTCAGCAATTATTTATGATGCTTATACTGGTGATGACAAGTAAAGGAATTGCGGCTGTCCCGTCAGGTTCACTTGTCGTGCTTTTAGCAACAGCCAACGCAGTAGGTCTGCCGGCTGAAGGAGTGGCAATTATTGCAGGAGTGGACCGCATTATGGATATGGCCAGAACAGGAGTCAACGTCCCAGGCCACGCCATTGCCTGTATCGTCGTCTCGAAATGGGAAAAAGTATTCCGCACCCAAACGCCAATCCCGCCCGGATCTCACACGGAATCTCTATAAAACCAACCTCCGCTTTAGTCTATAGAGCGGGGGTTTTTTGTTAAAGTTTCAAAAGGGCAGATTAGATTTTCCATACTCATTCCTCCACAAAAAAGGGGCAGCAGCCGCTTTCGTTTAGAAAATCCCCTGTGCCGTTTTTTAATCACAGGGGATTTTCTCCATAAATGTTCACAAATTGTTCACTTACGAAGAAGGAAGATAAAAAGCTATACTAAGCCAAGTAAAAAACATGAAAAGGATGAGGAAAGTGCCAACAACTAAAAAAGAAAGTATGTATTTTGGAATGATGATGTGCGGAGGGATGGTGCTTGTGATGACGGTGTATAACATGTTAATGAATGACGTCATCGGGCATATCACGCTTGCAGAAGGTATTTTGAACTTGGTTATCACGTTTGTAGTCGCAATGGCTGTCGAAACTTTTTTCGTCGGTCCCGTAGCAAAAAAAGTAGCATTTTCACTGCCGTTTGATAAATCGAAACAGTTAAAAGTCGTGTTGATTTTGTCATCATGTATGGTGATCGGAATGGTGCTTTGCATGTCTGTATACGGGTTAATTACGATGTCACTTACAAAAGGTTTAGACGGAGAGCCGCTTCTTTCAAGCTATGCATTGATCGTTATGAAAAACTTTATCGTGGCATACCCGCTTCAGCTTCTCATCATGGGTCCTTTAGTTCGCGGACTGTTTATGAAATTTGTGAAAAAGAATCCGGCAGCTGCTTAAGCCAAAACCCTAAGAACGCCTATTTTCTTAGGGTTTTGTTATGCAAAGCTGTTTGGTAAGAAGAGAAGAAAGTCACTAAATGAAAAGTGATTTGGCGTTATTTATTTAGAAATACTTACTCTTTAAAACGTTTCAAAGTAATGCTCTCGGGTACACACAACATTAATGAGGAGGAGATAGTATGGAAGCAAAAGCAAAGAATGTTGTGGGAATATACGAAACGGAACAAGACGCAGTTCATGCCGTAGAGAGTTTAAAAAAAGAAGGGTATGCATCGGAGGAAATTTCTATCATCGGCAAACATAAAAAGACCAAAAACGTTCAGAAAGAAACGAATACAAAAGCAGAAGGAGCAGCAACTGGAGCACTTACCGGAGGTACGCTAGGGAGCTTGACCGGAATATTAGCAGGTGCCGGCGCTCTTGCCATACCGGGAATAGGTCCAATTGTGGCGGCTGGTCCGATTGTAGCTACATTAACAGGTGCGGCAGCTGGTGCGAGCGTAGGAGGTCTGTCTGGTATTTTAGTAAGTATGGGAATTCCAAAACAGCAGGCCGAACAATATAATGATTCAGTCAAAGAAGGCAGCTTGCTTGTTTTAGTAGACAAAGAAGACTCAGATCATGATGGAAACCCGAAAGCTCCTTTAACCGGAATGATTTTATAGAACTTATGATATGTAGGAGAAATCTGTCGCAGTGCGGCAGATTTTTTTATGCACTGATTTAAACACATTAATCGAACAATAATATTCCATAATAGTTAAAAATATCAAAATGTGTCATGGTGTATCGAATAATAATATGCCTTAAATTATAATGTAATATTATTGTAACAATAATGTATTTATTGTTTTATTTTGGGATTAAAATCTTGATGAAAGCTTTAATAGAAGGATTCACGCGCAAATTTCATCCAATAATTAACTGTTAATTATTATACGTAGTAGAATAATTTTCTAATTTATTTTCAGAAATTACTTTTTAGCAAATTATTCATGTTTGAAAGAGGGCTAAAAAGTATATTTCAAAAGTATGTTTACTTAAAAAGTTAAGCAGGTTCATTAGTAGCATCATTCATTTAGCTAAATTTCGAAAGGAGCTGCTAAAAATGAGTATTCAAAAAAGTACAGATAGTTCTAGTTTAGCAGAAGTGATTGATCGAATTCTCGACAAAGGGATTGTCATCGATGCTTTTGCCCGAGTATCACTCGTAGGAATTGAAATTTTAACGATTGAAGCACGAGTCGTTATTGCAAGTGTCGATACGTGGCTTCGCTACGCAGAAGCCGTTGGGTTATTAACCGACAAAGTAGAGGAAGAAGGGCTGCCTGGCCGAACAGAGGAGCGAGGAGCAGGGCTTAGCTTTTAAGTCTTTTAATCGTAAGGAAATTCATTAAATAAATAATAATAAGAGAAAAGAGGATGAAACATGTCAACAACTGATAACAATGTACAAAGTGAAAAACAAGAAAATCAGCAGCAGGAAGAAAAAACGCAAAACTCTTTAAATCTTGCTATTTTAGGAGGCGTAGTAGGAGCGGGAATTGGACTTCTTTCAAGTCCTCAAACGAGTAAAAAAGTACTCAGCCGCTTAGGACAATCAGAAATTGTACGTGCGACAGGACAAGAGTTAAGAAGAAACGCACAGGATATTCTAACGCAGCAAGCGATGGGAGCATTAAGGCAGACGGCTACAGGATATCTTGAAAAAGACAATTTAAGCAAGCTGCTGGCACCTAAAAAGAAAAAAGATGATGCATCAAATGAACAGGGCGATTCGCAGGAAGAAGTCAGCCAAAGCGCAGAAATGGAAACGTCTCAGTACGAAGAGCTAAAAGAAGAAAATAAAAATATGAACGACCAGCTGCAGCGCATTGAAGAGATGCTAAACAAACTCATGGACGCGAAGAAGTAAGATATCCGTCCTGAAGGGGAATTTCATGGATAAAAAAGATGTGGAGAAAGCAGCCTTAAAAGCAGGAAAAAAGATCATCGATCATACGCCTGAACCTGTTAAGGAAAAGGTAGAAGAAAAGGTTAAAGAAAAAGCGAAAGAAAAATTTGTCGAAAAAACTGAAGGGAAACTGCAGGAAAAAGCAAATGAAGCGTCAGAAAAACTGCAGGAAACAAAAGAAAAAAATGCCCAAAAGGTACACGGCAAAGGGGAAGACGCAAAAGAAAAGCTCCAAGACGTCTTACTATCAGTAAAAGATAAGCTTAGCGATGTGAAAGAAGCTGGAGAAAACTTTCAAGAAAAAGTTTCTTCTTCAGACGATAAAGAGAAGTCAAAAAATAAGCGGAAAATAAAAGGCGTAAATCAGATTAAAAAAGCAACGGATATTAAAAGCTCTACTAAGATTAAAAGTTCTAATGATATTAAATCATCTACAGATTTAAAAACAATGGGATCATAAGCGAAAGGAGAAATGAGATATGTCTATTCAAAAAAGTACTAATAGTTCAAGTTTAGCAGAAGTCATTGACCGTATTTTAGATAAAGGAATTGTTATTGATGCTTTTGCAAGAGTTTCTGTTGTAGGAATTGAAATTTTAACGATTGAAGCGCGAGTGGTTATTGCCAGTGTTGATACATGGTTACGCTATGCAGAAGCAGTAGGGCTTCTTCGTGACGACGTAGAAGAAAACGGTCTTCCTGAACGTTCAAATTCAAGTGAAGGGCAGCCGCGTTTTAGTATTTAATATGAAGTGGTATGGAACCTTCCTTTTTTGAGGGTGGTTCCAGCTTTTAGATCTAACTATTGGAGGCTACTAAAAATGGAAATTAAAAAAATTATGCAAGCCGTGAACGACTTTTTCGGTGAACACGTAGCTCCTCCTCATAAAATTACCTCGGTGGAAGCTACTGAAGATGAAGGTTGGAGAGTTATTGTTGAAGTCATTGAAGAACGAGAATATATGAAAAAATACGCCAAAGATGAAATGCTCGGAACGTACGAGTGCTTTTTAAATAAAGAAAAAGAAGTCATTTCATTCAAACGACTCGACGTCAGATATAGAAGCGCCATTGGCATTGAAGCATAAACGATAAGATGGCAGGAGGAACGTAAAAATGACCGTCTTAACAGACAAAAGGAAAAAAGGCAGTGGAGCTTTTATACAAGATGACGAGACAAAAGAGGTTCTTTCAAGAGCGCTGAGCTATTTAAAATCCGGCTATTCCATTCATTTTACAGGTCCTGCCGGCGGAGGCAAAACCTCTTTAGCGCGAGCGCTTGCTAAAAAGAGAAAGCGTCCTGTAATGCTGATGCACGGGAATCACGAGCTCAACAACAAAGATTTAATTGGCGATTTTACGGGATACACGAGCAAAAAAGTAATCGACCAGTACGTTCGTTCTGTCTATAAAAAAGATGAACAAGTGAGTGAAAACTGGCAGGATGGCCGATTGCTTGAAGCTGTAAAAAATGGCTATACGCTGATTTACGACGAATTTACTCGTTCTAAGCCTGCGACGAATAATATCTTTCTATCGATATTAGAAGAAGGCGTGCTGCCGCTGTATGGAGTAAAAATGACCGATCCTTTTGTGCGCGTGCATCCCGATTTCCGCGTCATCTTCACAAGCAATCCAGCTGAGTATGCCGGCGTATATGATACGCAAGATGCGCTTCTCGACAGGTTAATTACCATGTTTATTGATTATAAAGACATCGACAGAGAGACAGCGATTTTAACGGAGAAAACGGACGTAGAAGAAGATGAAGCGCGCACAATTGTAACGCTCGTAGCAAACGTGCGAAACCGCTCTGGAGACGAAAACAGCAGCGGACTTAGCCTGCGGGCTTCGCTTATGATCGCTACCCTTGCCACGCAGCAAGACATTCCTATCGATGGAAGTGACGAAGATTTTCAAACGTTATGTATCGATATTTTGCATCATCCGCTTACCAAATGTTTGGATGAAGAAAATGCAAAAAGCAAAGCCGAAAAAATCATTTTAGAAGAATGTAAGAATATAGACACTGAAGAAAAGTAAAGGAGCTTGAAAACATGAGTGAAACAAACGAAACAGGTATTTATATTTTTAGCGCCATTCAAACGGATAAAGACGAAGAATTTGGCGCCGTGGAAGTAGAAGGAACAAAAGCTGAAACATTTCTGATTCGCTACAAAGACGCAGCTATGGTAGCAGCTGAAGTACCGATGAAAATTTATCATCCTAATCGCCAAAATTTATTAATGCATCAAAACGCAGTAGCAGCGATTATGGACAAGAACGATACGGTTATTCCAATCAGCTTTGGGAATGTATTCAAATCAAAAGAAGACGTAAAAGTTCTTTTGGAAAACCTTTATCCGCAGTTTGAAAAGCTGTTTCCAGCGATCAAAGGAAAAATTGAAGTCGGTTTAAAAGTAATTGGTAAAAAAGAATGGCTTGAGAAAAAAGTAAACGAAAATCCTGAACTTGAGAAAGTATCAGCATCCGTAAAAGGAAAATCAGAAGCAGCCGGTTATTATGAGCGTATTCAACTTGGAGGAATGGCTCAAAAGATGTTTACTTCCCTGCAAAAAGAAGTCAAGACAGATGTGTTTTCTCCGCTTGAAGAAGCAGCGGAAGCAGCAAAAGCAAATGAGCCAACGGGCGAAACGATGCTTTTAAACGCGTCTTTCTTAATTAACCGAGAAGATGAAGCGAAGTTTGATGAAAAAGTGAATGAAGCGCATGAAAACTGGAAAGACAAAGCCGATTTTCATTACAGCGGTCCTTGGCCTGCTTATAATTTTGTGAACATTCGCCTAAAAGTAGAAGAGAAATAACGTGCTTCACAAATTAGTAACCGCACCCATTAACCTTGTAGTGAAAATCGGCGAAAAAGTACAGGAAGAAGCTGATAAACAGCTATATGACCTTCCGACGATTCAGCAAAAACTCATTCAGCTTCAAATGATGTTTGAGCTTGGTGAAATTCCGGAAGAAGCGTTTCAAGAAAAAGAAGATGAATTGTTAATGAGGTACGAAATTGCGAAACGCAGAGAAATTGAACAATGGGAAGAGCTAACACAAAAAAGAAATGAGGAATCCTAGATGGGAGAATTACTGTATTTATACGGTTTAATTCCAACAAAAGAAGCAGCAGCCATAGAGCCGTTTCCATCTTATAAGGGGTTTGACGGAGAACATTCACTGTACCCAATTGCGTTTGATCAGGTGACGGCTGTAGTTTCTAAGCTGGATGCTGACACCTATTCAGAAAAAGTGATTCAAGAAAAAATGGAGCAGGATATGAGCTGGCTGCAGGAAAAAGCATTTCATCATCACGAGACGGTAGCCGCTTTGTACGAAGAATTTACGATCATTCCATTAAAATTTTGTACCATTTATAAAGGTGAAGAAAGTCTGCAAGCAGCTATTGAGATTAACAAAGAAAAGATAGAGAATTCACTGACGCTGCTTCAAGGAAATGAAGAGTGGAATGTGAAAATTTACTGTGATGATACGGAGCTTAAAAAAGGAATCAGCGAAACGAATGAAAGCGTGAAAGCGAAAAAACAAGAAATTAGTCACTTATCACCAGGAAGACAGTTTTTTGAAAAGAAAAAAATAGATCAGCTGATTGAAAAAGAATTAGAGCTTCACAAAAACAAAGTGTGTGAAGAGATACATGACAAGCTAAAAGAATTATCGCTTTATGACTCTGTTAAAAAGAATTGGAGCAAAGACGTAACTGGCGCAGCTGAACAGATGGCGTGGAACAGCGTGTTTCTTCTCCCGTCTCTGCAGATTACTAAGTTCGTAAACGAAATAGAAGAGCTTCAGCAAAGGCTTGAAAATAAAGGCTGGAAGTTTGAAGTGACGGGACCATGGCCGCCCTATCATTTCTCGAGCTTTGCGTAAAGTGAGGAATTAACATTATGTCTCTTAAACAATCCATGGAGAATAAAGATATTGCTCTTATTGATATTTTAGATGTCATTTTAGATAAAGGAGTCGCCATTAAAGGAGACTTAATCATTTCCATAGCTGGCGTCGATTTAGTGTATTTGGATTTGCGGGTGCTTATTTCTTCGGTTGAAACGCTTGTGCAAGCAAAAGAAGGAAATCGCAAACCAATCACTTCTGAACAATTTGATAAACAAAAGGAGGAATTAATGGATGCAACCGGTCAGCCAAGCAAATGGACGAATCCACTTGGATCCTGATCAAGCTGAACAAGGCTTAGCGCAGCTTGTGATGACAGTTATTGAGCTATTGAGGCAAATCGTTGAACGTCATGCCATGAGGCGGGTGGAGGGTGGAACGTTGACGGACGAACAAATTGAAAACTTAGGAATTGCACTAATGAACTTAGAAGAAAAAATGGACGAGTTGAAAGAGGTGTTCGGTCTGGATGCAGAAGATTTAAATATTGATCTTGGACCGCTAGGCAGCCTGCTTTAAGCGGTCAGTAGGAGGAACAGTATGGCAGTCGAACATAATATGCAGTCAAGTACGATTGTAGATGTGCTCGAAAAGATTTTGGATAAAGGAGTCGTCATAGCGGGGGACATCACCGTAGGAATTGCAGATGTCGAGCTATTAACGATAAAGATCCGCTTGATTGTGGCTTCGGTTGATAAAGCAAAAGAAATCGGCATGGACTGGTGGGAAAATGATCCCTATCTCAGTTCAAAAGGAGCCAATAACAAAGCGCTCGAAGAAGAAAATAAAATGCTGCATGAGCGGTTAAAAACGCTTGAAGAAAAAATAGAAACGAAACGTTAAAAACTGTACGCTACTTAAAAAATGGAGGGATTTACAATGGCAACTGAAACAAAATTAGATAACACACAGGCAGAAAACAAGGAAAATAAAAATGCGGAAAACGGTTCAAAAGAAAAGAACGGTTCAAAAGCAAGCAAAACAACAAGCAGCGGGCCAATCAAACGAGCGGTAGCAGGAGGCATCATCGGTGCAACGATTGGATATGTATCGACTCCTGAAAATCGAAAAAGTCTCCTTGACCGCATTGATACAGACGAATTAAAAAGCAAAGCATCTGATTTAGGAACAAAGGTAAAAGAAAAATCAAAAAGCAGCGTGGCCAGCCTGAAAACATCTGCGGGAAGCTTGTTTAAAAAAGATAAAGATAAATCAAAAGATGATGAAGAAAACGTAAATTCTTCTAGTAGCGAAACAGAAGACGATAACGTTCAAGAGTACGACGAGTTAAAAGAAGAAAATCAAACTCTTCAAGATCGCTTATCACAGCTTGAAGAAAAAATGAACATGCTTGTTGAGCTTAGCCTCAATAAAAATCAAGACGAAGAAGCGGAAGATACAGATTCCGACGAAGAAGAGAACGATGAAAACGATGAAAACGAGCAGGACGATGAAAACGAAGAAGAAACATCTAAGCCACGTAAAAAGGATAAAAAAGAAGCTGAGCAAGAAGAGGAAGAAGAAAGTGAAAGTGACGAAGACAGCGAGGAAGAAGAGGAAGATTCTCGCTCAAACAAAAAAAATAAAAAAGTAAAAACAGAAGAAGAAGACGAAGATGAAAGCGAAGAAGAAAAAAAGGAAGCGAAACCAAAAAAGTCAACAGCTAAAAAATCAAAAAATACAAAAGCAAAGAAAAACACGGACGAAGAAGATGATGAAGCAACATCTCTTTCTAGTGAAGACGATACAACAGCCTAAGACGTAAAGGAGGAAAGAAAGACATGAGTACAGGCCCTTCTTTTTCAACTAAAGACAATACGCTTGAATACTTTGTGAAAGCTTCTAATAAACACGGCTTTTCACTTGATATTTCATTAAATGTAAACGGCGCTGTGATTTCCGGTACCATGATTTCAGCAAAAGAATACTTTGATTACTTAAGCGAAACGTTTGAAGAAGGCAGTGAAGTGGCTCAGGCGCTAAGCGAACAATTCTCTTTAGCAAGCGAAGCGAGCGAATCAAACGGAGAAGCAGAAGCCCATTTTATTCATTTGAAAAATACAAAGATTTACTGTGGAGACAGTAAATCTACTCCTTCTAAAGGCAAGATCTTTTGGAGAGGGAAAATAGCAGAAGTAGACGGGTTTTTCTTAGGAAAGATTTCTGATGCAAAATCAACGAGTAAAAAGAGTTCATAAAAAACGGCGGGGTGATTGCCCCGCCGTTTTTTAGTGATGTGATGAGATGTGCAGCTTCTTTTTTCGATACATGAGCGGAGTCATCTTCATTTCTTTTCGAAACTGATTAATAAAATAGCTTGTACTATTAAACCCTACTTGATAGGCGACTTCCGTCACATTTGCTTCTGCTTGCTGCAGCATAACTAAGCTTTGCTGAATTCGATAGTTTAATACATAGGTCAAAGGCGATTTTTTTAACATTTTCTTAAAATATCGACAGCATTCAGAACGGCTCAATTGTCCGGCTTTGGCAATATCATCGAGCGTAATCTTTTCAGCAAAGTGCAAATGAATCCAATTGAGCATTTGCTTCATCCGCTGATTTTTGATCATTTCTTTTTCATTGTATTTCAGCTGCAACCCGTTAAGAATTAAATTTTTCCACAGTATGCTGAGTTCAGAGGCAATCTCTATTTCATAGTGGTGTGGCTGCTTATGAATCCATGTGTGTATCTTATGTATAGACTCTAACACGTTATTTCCCCAGGCTTGCTTTGGACTGATGAATAAATGTGATAGATTCGTTGCATGAATGTAGGGATAAACGTAATTTGTAAAAAGCTCTTGCGGCACAAGAAAATGAGGAGAAACATTTAAACAAATGTACACGCAGCCGGATTTGTTTATATCTTCAGTCATATGAAGACATCCGCTGTTAATAAACAGTCCGTAGCCTTGTTTTACAGTCACTGTTTTTTCATTTATTTGAAAAGACGCATCACCTTTTATAACCAATACAAATTGAAGCTCATCATGCCAGTGAAGAGGGATGTAGCCGTTTATGTGATCGCCGATCGTCGTTTGATAACATGCTACTGGTAGCTCAACGGTGCGATGGGTCGTTAGCTCTTTTAAGTTTTCATCAATTTTAAAATGGGCTGCTGGCATACATGGTCACCTCAATATATTTATATTTTTTAATGCAATATGCGTATTTTCCGCCCCGTTTTTCACTTATTATAACACTATTCTTATAATAAAAGTGAGGGATGAAAGATGAACGATCTCAGCAGAAAAAAAGGGTTCTTCTTTGTAACAACTGGAGCTATATGTTGGGGGATGGGAGGAACGGTTGCTCAAAAGCTTTTTCAAGAATTTGAAATCAGTGTAGACTGGCTTGTTTCAGTACGGCTTCTCATTGCGGGTTTTTTGCTGCTAATGATTTCATGTATAAAAAGTAATCGTTCTCACATACTTGGAGTATGGAAGAACCGAAAGTCAGCTTTTCAGCTCGTCGTTTTTGCCATAGTTGGTATGCTTGCCGTTCAGTATACGTATATGGCTTCTATTAAGCATGGAAATGCAGCAGTAGCTACGCTGCTGCAGTATTTATCACCGGTGATGATTATCATCTATTTGCTTTTGCGCAAGCAGTCTATATTTACGCGACAAGACGTCATCACTGTTTTGCTGGCACTGGGGGGCTGCTTTTTTTTATTAACAAACGGCTCTATTTCTCAGCTGTCTGTTCCTGTATCTGCCGTTGTTTGGGGAGTGCTGTCAGGCGTAGCGGCTGCTTTTTATACGCTGTATGCGGTGCCGCTGATTAAAAAGTACAGTTCGCTTGTCATCGTTGGCTGGTCAATGGTAATTGGGGGAAGCGTAATGAGCTTTATTCATCCTCCTTGGGAAGCGTCAAGCTTATCACCAATAACCTGCGGATATATTTTATTTGTCATTATTTTTGGCACGATGCTTGCTTTTTGGTTTTATGTAGAAAGCCTGCAAAGTCTTTTACCTAAAGAAACGAGTTTGCTTGGAAGTTTAGAGCCTTTAGCCGCTGTTATTACAACCGTTGTTTGGCTGAAAGAGCCTTTTGGTTTTTATCAATGGATTGGCACAGCTTGTATTATTGGATTAGTTCTATTACTCACACGAACGAAACAAACATCTTCTGAGACGACACTTTCAGCATAAATGGGGGCTTGCTAAAAGAAGAAGCAAAAAAATGTCACTTTGCCGCCGAATCTGTAGAAACTCGTTTGACTTTTAAAATCTTTACATATTGAATAAACACTCTTTCTTTTGTAGAGACATTTAATTTAGCAAGTCTTGATGCGTCATCTCGGTTTTTAGCAGATTCTATCACAAAAGTTCCTTTGATTTTGGCTTCATCTTTTAGAACGGAATACTGTATTTCAAATCGTTTTGCTTTCGTTTTCTGCATAGTGATTGATAAGCTCCTTTGCCTGATAGATTAATGTATTGCTATGAAATAAGCTTCGATAAAAAGGAAGAAAAGAACGTAACATATACTACTAAATGAAATGCAGAGCGGCAGTGACTTTTATCACACCACAACCTAGTATTTCATCTTTTTACCAAAAAAGATAGGGTGTTTTACCGTCGTTGCTTATAAAATCTTTTATTCTTTCTGCTTGACCTAGAGTTAACTCTATGGTTTATCTTGTAGTAGTATCATTTCAAGGAGGGGCTTTATATGAAGTATCATACAATTGCTAATACTGACTTACACGTATCAAATTTAATTATGGGAAATATGCGTTTAACAGAGCTTTCTTTACAAGAAGCAGAGAAGCTAATCCGCACAGCGATGGAAGAAGAAATTAACTTTTTTGACCATGCTGATATTTACGGTCCTGATTATGTAGGACAATGCGAAGAGTATTTTGCAAACGCTATACAAATGAATTCAAGTCTTCGTGAGAAAATGGTGATTCAAAGTAAATGCGGCATTAACTCAGTGAAAAATTACTATGACTTTTCAAAGAAGCATATTATAGACTCTGTTAACGGCAGCTTAGAGCGTTTGAAAACAGATTACTTAGATCTTTTATTACTTCATCGCCCAGATCCGCTAATGGATCCTGAAGAAGTAGCAGAAGCGTTTAATGAGCTTCAAAGCAGCGGAAAGGTACGTCACTTTGGTGTGTCGAACCACAACCCAGCGCAAATTCAGCTGCTTGAAAAATACATCGGCCAAAAGCTTGTCGTAAACCAAGTGCAGTTCAGCATCGCACATACGCCAATCATTGACTCTGGTATTTCTTTAAATATGGGCATCGACCAAGCTGTGAACCGCGACAGCAGCGTGCTTGAATATTGCCGTTTAAATGATATAACGCTTCAAGCGTGGTCGCCATTCCAAAACGGATTTTTCGAAGGACCTTTCCTAGGCGATAAAGAGAAATTTGGAAAGCTAAACGAAGTGATTGATCGCATCGCAAGTAAGTATAGCGTGACGAATACAGCGATTGCCGTTGCGTGGATCACAACTCATCCTGCAAATATTCAAGTAGTGCTTGGTACTACAAATATTCAGCGTATGAAAGATGCAAGTAAAGGTTCAGAAATCAAGTTAACGCGCGAAGAGTGGTACGATATTTATAAAGCCGCTGGCAACATGGTGCCTTAAGCGCTGCAGTTCTTAAAATAAAGCAGGTAACTCCGTTCGGATATGGAACGGAGTTACCTGCGTTTTACGATAAGTAACTACTGGTTAAGCTAGAAAAAGATTTAGCAGTAGCTCAATTATTTTTGTGACGCCAAGACCTAACAAAAAGGCAATAAAACCGCCAATTACAATGGTAAGCATCATGCGAGCAGTATTCATCGTATTCATCCTTTCAGGTTTAAATATATGTTGCTTGCTGCTTGTACAAAAAATCTGCAGCATAAAGAGCTCAATGAAGAAGACTATAAAAGAATAAACCCTCGAGATAACTAGAGGTCAAGACAAACTCATCATGTTTTTCTGAGAAGTTTAAGGTGTAGGAGGAAGCAGTATGACGTATACCATTTCACAAGTTGCAAAGAAATTGAACGTGACAATTTATACCATTCGCTATTATGATAAAGAAGGGCTTTTTCCATTTTTAGATCGTACAGCGTCAGGGAATCGTATTTTTAAAGAACAAGATATTGAATGGATTGATTTAATTTGCTGCTTAAAAAGCACAGGTATGCAAATCAAGGACATTCGGACGCTTATTGAAAACTGTACGCTTGAAAATGCCGTGCTTGATAAAAGTCTGCAAATGCTGATGGATCATAAAAAAGCGGTACAAAAAGAAATCGAAGAAATCCATCACAAGCTTGAGACGATTGATTATAAAATTAAGCACCTGCCGGAAATGTACGAGCGAATTGTTAACAAGCCTTCAAACTAAACAAAAAAGGAAGCATAAAAATGATCGAAAAAGTAGTACCTCTCACTGGAGAGAATATGCAGCAGTGCATTAACTTGTATATGAATGTATTTACAAAAAAACCTTGGAATGAGCCTTGGACAGAGAAATCAGCTAGAGAAAGGCTGACTGATTTACTGAACACACCTAAATTTATGGGTTATTTATTTTATGACCAAGGAGATTTGATTGGAATGATTGCAGGTCACGCGAAAAAATCATACAGCGGTATGACCTTTTACGTGGCCGAGCTTTGCGTCAGCGCAAGCGTGCAAGGAAAAGGATATGGTTCAGCTATCTTAAGCCGGTTTGAGAATGAACTTCAAAGACACAATATCAACAGCTTGTATCTCTTGACGGCGACTGGAGGAGCTGCACAGGCGTTTTATGAAAGAAACGGCTATACTGTAAATGATCAGCGCGTTGTCTTGAAAAAAACGTTTGTTTAATGTTTAGCATTTACATAGAGCAGGAAGAGAGTTGCGGAGTGACTCTCTTTTTAATTAATCTTTTTATCTATTAATATGTAGAAGAAAAGGAACTATGAACAAGAAAAATAAGATGATGGGAAGAAGTAGACAAGAAACGGCAGATTAAAAAATCCATTTTTTTACGTTAGTCTTATTATTATCCGGTTCATAAGCACATTTAAAAACAGTGCCCATTATGTGGACACTGCTTTTTCATAATAAAGTGGAAAGCTAGCTTTTGGTAAAAAAATTAGTGGAAATGAAGCTGTTCATCATTATTTCTAATGATTAGCAACCGCCAAATCCTCCCCAGCAAGCACAGCCGATGATGATTAATAAAATGAATAATACGATGATTAAAGCAAAGCCACTGCCAAACCCGCAGCCGCCGCCGTAACCGTAACCGCCATAACCACAGCCACCATAGAAGCCCATATATTTCACCTCCAAGTTCTGAGTACATTTTTAACATATGCCTGAAATGCAAAAGTGCTCCAAAAATATCCAATGATTTCAATGAAAATAAAAAAAGATAAGAAAATAAGATGGACACGGTACTTTTTTTCACTTTCTACATAGGATGAATCATCCCAAGATCTCATATATGAGCCCCCATGTTATAACGAAGCAGGCTAATACCACTTCCTCCTTAGCCTGCGTACATAATGAAAAAGAAGCCGAAGAATTTTTTCTTCGGCTTCTTATTTTTTACTATGAAATAAACACGTTAGTACTTTCCGTATACCATTCTAAGTCAGGATCCGCTTCTTTTTGTATGTATTAGGTACTAAAGAGAAATCAAGCTCATTTTCATATAAATCTAGTAATTTGCTTTTTTTCGTAATTCTTTTCCCTTATTTTCAGCATAACCAAGATATTTGCCTAAGACAGCGAATAGGTAAATGCATATTCATGGGTGAAAGCAAAAACAAAAAAACGGAGGTTTCTCTTATGAATTCAGAAATGCATTTTTTACCTACTATGTATTCTCAAGATCATCATCAACTTCAACACGCAGATGAAAGGTTTATTGGCAGACCGTTTGGTTTCGGACGCCCGTTTGGCTTTGGCAGACCATTCGGCTTTGGCTTTGGGGGTCCATTTTTAGGAGGATTAGCAGGAGGGCTAGTAGCAGGCTCACTGTTATCACCATACGGCTATGGTGGCTACGGCTACGGTTACGGTGGTTATCCGTATGGCGGTTACGGCGGCTACGGCGGTTATGGCTTTGGCTGCGGCTGTTAAACGCAAGTAAAAGAAAAATCTCAGAAGAAGTATTTTTTACATCATTCTTTTCTATAAAGAAGTCTGTTTTGGAACGTAAGGATTTATATCCATCCGCAGTTAATCAGAGCGTGCACCCCACTTAATATAAAAAACCATCTGGTGATTTTCCAGGTGGCTTTTGCGTGGAGTTTTTTATGTAGTGAAGAAGTTATATATTTACGCACTTACTGGAGGTCTGTGTCTAAAGCAGAAGATCACAACATGATGTTTATCAATACTTTAGTCGTGCACTTTATATGCTCATGGTATTAAGAGTCATGATTAATTCTATTGTATAGAAGATTAGTTTAATGAATGGCTTCTTTAATCACTTGACCTCTACGTTAATAACCTGCTTACTACTCTCGAAAAGCTTAACCCACATACTTTCATCCTGCTGCATGCAAAAATTAGCTTATATTGGGCATAATACAGAGAAGAAAGGAGGCGTTTGCATGGATTTATTATCTGGAAACCCTTATTGGCAGACAACTGTAGCGAAGCCGCCTGTATACCCATCTCTAGAGGAAGATATTGAGTGCGATGTTCTTATTATTGGAGGAGGAAGTTCAGGTGCACAATGTGCTTACTATTTATGTGAGCAGGGGCTTGATGTTGTGGTTGTTGATAAACGTAAAGCAGGGCATGGAAGTACAATTGTAAATACCTCTCTTATTCAATATTTAGGAGATAAATTGTTTTACGAATTAGTCAACACGTTTGGAGAAGAAAAAACAGTCCGTCATTATAAGCTGTGCGAACAGGCTATTACAGATATTGAGGAAGCAGCTAAAAAGCTTCCGATTAATGCAGAATTTATAAGAAGAGACAGCTTGTATTATGCAAGTTATGAAGAAGATATCACGAAGATAAATAAAGACTATTTTTATATGCAAAAACATGGATTTGAAGCTGAAATCTTATCAGAAGACCAAATTGAAAAAGACTATGGATTTAAAAAACGAATGGCAATGCTTATTAAAAATGATGCAGAGCTGAACCCTTACAGCTTTACACTCGGTCTGTTAGAGTATGGAAAACAGCATGGGGTTCGGATGTTTGAAGAAACAGAAATTGTCGGTCAAAAGTTAGAAAAAGATGAAGCTGTATTTTTCACTAAAAATAAATCACAAATCAAAGCTAAATATGTCATTATGGCAGGAGGCTATGAAAATCAAGAATTTAAGAGAGAGAAAAAAGCTGTACTCACAAGTTCCTATGCTATCGTTACGACTCCTGTAAAGGATTTTACAGGATGGAAAAATCGAAATTTAATTTGGGAAACCGCTCGACCGTATATTTACATGAGAACAACTTCCGATAATCGGGTCATTATAGGCGGTCTTGATGAAAACACGATTGTGCCGCAAGAACGTGATGCCAAACTCGTTCATAAAAGAGACAAACTTTTAAAAGAGTTCAATAAGCTTTTTCCTCATCTTCAAGTTGAAGCTGATTATTACATAAGCGCTTATTACGGAGGCACTCATGACGGGCTTCCCCTTATCGGAATATATGACGAAATGCCTAACTGTTACTTTCTAAGCGGATATGGAGATAACGGAACGGTGTATAATATGGTGCTAGCTAAAATCATAGCAGAACATATTACAACGAAGAAAAGCAGTGATTTAGAACTTTACATTCAAACGAGAAAAGTTTAATATGTGAGAAAATGGAAGGTTTTTAAAAAAGCCTTCTTTTTTTTACATATATTTCTTGAAGTAGAGGAGAGACATAGTATGATAGAGGGTCACTCTATTTATTTACGCCCGTTAACTGTCAGCGATGCGCATGACAGCCTTCGGTTACAAAAGGACAATCGCGGCTTTTTTGAACAGTTTTCTATGATTCGAGAGCATTCTTTTTATACGTTGGAAAGCCAAGTAGAAAAAATTCAGCGTCATGAAGAGAATAGGAAAAACGATGAAGAATACTATTTTGGTCTTTTTCAAAAAGAGAATAATAAGTTGATTGGCACCATTAGTCTTTTTCAAGTGCTGCGCGGATCTTTACAAAGCGCGTTTATCGGCTATTTTCTAGATCAGCATCATAATGGAAAAGGGTACGCAACAGAAGCTGTAAAAGTACTTGTTGGCTATGCGTTTGAAGAGCTGCATCTTCACCGCATTGAAGCCGGCGTCATGCCACGTAATTTGCCTTCTCAGCGCGTACTCGAAAAAGCAGGGTTTCATAGGGAAGGAATTGCTAGAAAAAATGTAAATATTAATGGCATATGGGAAGACCATCAAGTCTTGGCTATCCTTAACCCTAATGATGAAATAGAAGAAATAAACGAGTTCTTAAAATTTTGATATACGTTTTTACATTTAAAATTTATAATGAGAATAAGAGAATAGAACAGTCTATATTTAAATAGTAGGTGACTAAGGTAATGGAAGAGAGGAACATCAATGAAAAAGCCGTTTGGGATGTATTGCAGATGGCTAGCGAAGTAGTCGGAAGCAGGACGCTGTTTGTAGGGATTTTCGACGAACAATTTTCAGTTATGAAAGCCTTTAATAAAGAAGGGGGCAGCCTTGTAGAGGATGGACTGACGCTGCCGTTAGAGCTTGCGGTATGCAACTTAGTCACGTGTGATGAACCCCTTGTTATTCCCAATACAATACGCGATGTTAGAACGTCTAATTTAGCCATCATTGATGGTGCTCGGGTAGGTTCTTATTTAGGAACACCTATCGTGCTAGAAGACGGGAGAATGTTTGGTACCTTATGCGCGGTCGATCCGGATCCTTATCAGTTTAGCGAAAGTGAAATTCAAGGGTTAAACCGGCTGGCTGGTATTTTGTCTCATATTATTTATAAAAATCAAGCGGCTGTTTTGCCGAAAATTGAAGAGAAAATTCTGCAGCTTGATAAACTGGCGCTCGTAGGGCAGCTAGCAGCAGGGTTAGCGCATGAGATTCGAAACCCGATGCAGTCGGTGCGCGGCTTTATCCAATTTCTATTTAATGAAAATGAACAGGCAGAGCCTTTTCAAAAAATTGTTCTTGATGAACTGGATCGTATGAATGAACTCATTAACAACTTCTTGCTTGTTACGCAGCCAACAGCGCCTAAAAAAGAAATCGTATCGATTGTAGAAGTTATTCATGATACCGTTGCTTTCTTGAAAAGTGAAGCTGCGCTGTATAATGTCGAAATGAACGTAAGAATAGAAGGAGCCATTCCGCTTGTATCAATCGATCCTGCTCAAATGAGACAAGTGTTTATGAATCTTTTGAAAAACGCCATTGAAGCAATGGAGAAAAAGAAACGCGGCGAAGTAAATCTTATTATCAAAGAATGGGAAGGTTGGGCTCTTATTGACATTCAAGATACCGGCTCTGGCATTCCGCTATCCATTATTAATAAAGTAGGAAATCCATTTTTCTCAACAAAAGATGGAACAGGCATGGGGTTAGGGCTTTCTATTTGTAAAACGATCATCAACGAGCATAACGGTAAGCTTGCGATTGAAAGTGATGAGAACGGGACGGTAGTGACGGTGAAGCTGCCTTTGACGCTTTAAGATAAAACAAAAAAGAAAGGAGAGCAAGCACTCATCCTTTCTTTTTTGCTGACCTTTTTAATATGCTGAACTGTCTTCAATCCAATATTCATAGTCTTCCGCATCTTTTTTATTTAACTTTTTGCCGTTGATGTAAATTTTGTCCCATTCGTAAATTTGTTTATCCAAATAAACGTTAAACACAATGCGTACATGCTCTTTTTCTGTATAATCGTAGCCGGTAAATTGTACAACATGATGACGGCCTTCTTTTTTAATATAGGTCCATTTTGGATGATCGTTGTACGTTTCAAGCGTAATTGCTTCGTCGCCGTAGCGAACTACATCTTTAATATTCGTTTTTGTTGGTAAAAATGATAATCCCGCTCCGACTCCAAAAGTAATCACAAGCGCCAAGATGCTTAAACCAATAGCAATTCCGATGTGAGTGCCGCCTTTTATTTGCAGATAAGCTTCTTTCCGCTGCTCCGGCTGAGCTTCGGCTCGAGCTAACACGTTTTTAACATGCTTATAATACCAGCGGTTTGCACATAGCCCTGTAATAAGTGAAGCGCCGCCGAACACAATTGCATCGGACCACTCTGGTATGTCTACAAAGCACAAAAGGGAAAACCAAATTACTTCAATAAGCGATAAAATAAAAAAGTGCTTATACATTTTTCGGTATGCAAACCAAGCGCTTGCCAGAAAAAAGGCTGCCCAGTTCCACGTGTTGTTTTTAGCTGGATTGGCTGTTTTTCCCCATTTTAAATCATAATACGACGTATTCGTTCGAACTACTTTATGCTCTTCTTCAAAAGAAACGAGTTCATTTACTGCTTGTTCTTCCATTTAAAACACCTTTCGTTGGTTATAATCTATCATCTAAAATGACTCTATTATTATACATTATTTCTATTATTTTTCTATTCTTCCTTAAATTATTTTTAAAGTAAGAATATTTGTGCTATGGGTTTTTCAACAAGAAGTTTCATAAAAAAGAATAATATGGTAGATTTGAAGAAAAAGGAGCTGCTTGAGCATGAATCATTTAAAGAAAGCCCTGCACCAATCGTGGTCAATTCATTCAAGCACGAAGTGGACGGCTGATAATCCTTCTAAGGGACAGTGCGGCGTAACGGCCCTTGTCGTTCAAGATCTAAAAGGAGGATATATTTTAAAAACTCCGTGTAAAGAAGGCTGGCATTTCTATAATCAGCTTGATGAACAGCGCTGTGATTTTACACAAGAACAATTTCGCGAGCCTCTCCATTATGCAGACATTTTATCCAGTCGGGAAGAAGCGTTTATGGATACGAATAAGGAGCAATATGAGGCTTTAAAGAAAAACGTAATGACCTATTTTATACATGGAAATTTGCTTTAGAAAGGAACACATAAATGAAAAGTATTCAGTATTCCATTGTTGATGTATTTGCACAGAGAAAATATACGGGAAATCAGCTCGCAGTTTTTAAAGACGCAGGAAACCTTTCAGACAAAGAGATGCAGCAAATAGCTAAAGAAATTAATTTCTCTGAAACGACGTTTATTACGTCTTCTTCTGCAAAAGGGGAATATAACGTGCGAATTTTTACGCCTAATGAAGAAGTGCCATTTGCAGGACATCCGACGCTCGGAACCGCTTATGTTATCCGAGAAGAACTAGAAGAAAAAGATACAGAGGAGCTTATTCTTCATTATAAAGCAGGTCCTACGCCCGTTACATACGATGAACCAAAAGATGTGCTGTGGATGACACAAGGTCAGCCGACGTTTGGGAAAGTGCTTGATAAAAAGCGAGTGGCGGACGTGTTAAACCTTGATAAAGCTTATATCGACACGCGTTTTCCTGTTCAAGAAGTATCCACCGGTCTGCCGGTTATCCTTGTCCCGTTAACATCATTAGAAGCAGCTAAAGAGATAAACGTGGACAAAGAAAAATATTTCAAACTGATAGAAGACACGGAAGCAAAAGCAATTATGGTATTTTCACCGGAAACCTATCACCAAGATCATCACTTAAACGTACGAGATTTTGCCGACTACTACGGTGTTCCAGAAGATGCGGCAACCGGCAGCGCCAACGGCTGTTTAGCAGCATATTTAGTTAAATGCGGCTATTTTAATCAACCAGCTATTGATATACGTATAGAACAAGGATACGAAATAGGAAGACCTTCACTGCTGTATGTAAAAGCTAGTTATGACGGAGAGAAATTTCACATTCAAGTAGGCGGAAAAGTAGAGATGATTGCGCGCGGTGAATGGATTTTGTAACAAGCTGTTCATCTGCTGTTCACAATAAGTTCTTATCCTAATAAAAACGCAATAGGACCACGGCGTTTGGTTACACTAGTAAACAGATAGATACTGAAAGAATAAATAATGGCGGCCAAAAGGCCGCCATTTTAAATGGTTGATAAAAGGAGTGGCAGAAGAAATGATTCACATTTTACTGGCGGATGACGATGAGCATATGCGGCAATTAGTTCGTCACTATTTGCAGCTTGAAGGCTATGTGGTGCATGAAGCAAAAGACGGTGAGGAAGCTTCGGGTCTGCTTGCTAAGCAGCACATTCATTTAGCGGTTGTCGATATTATGATGCCTCATAAAGACGGATATGAAGTTTGCGAAGAAATACGCAGCTATTATGATTTTCCCATTATTTTATTAACGGCAAAAGATCAGCTGGAAGACAAAGAAAAAGGCTTTTTAGCAGGAACAGATGACTATGTGACAAAACCGTTTGAACCAAAAGAATTGATTTTCCGAATCAAAGCCCTGCTTCGCCGGTACGAAGTGGTAAATGAAAAAATGATCGTGCTGAACAACACCTCTATCGACCGAAAAAGCTATGAAGTGCACTGCAGCGGGCGACTGTTAATTCTTCCAATGAAAGAATTTGAATTATTAGCTCAGCTTGCGAGCTATCCAGGAAGAATTTTCACAAGAGAAGAATTAATTCATCTGATATGGGGAGCGGATTTTAACGGAGATAACCGCACAATCGATGTACACGTAAAAAGGCTGCGCGAAAGGTTTGAACATACCGATGATTTTGTCATTACGACGGTTCGAGGAGTCGGCTATAAGCTTGAGGTGAAGGCAAAATGAAGACGCTCTATTTGCGGATTGTCCTGACGACCATCGCTGTAATGGTATTTAGCAGTCTCCTAGCGTTTATTTTAGCAAACGTTTATTATCAGTACAGCTTAAAACCTTATAACGATCAAAAGCTTACGCGTATGGCAAAAGACATTGCGAGCTTTTACGAAAGCAATAGGGGCGTGGATCAACAAGCTTATTTACAGCATATTAGTAAATTAGGCTATCAAATATATGTGGTGGACAGCAGCGGACATGAGACGTTTTACGGACGGGAATTTAGAAATCAGCGCTTAGAAAAGAGTGCTGTCAAACAAGTACTGGACGGAAAAATGTATCACGGAATTGCAAACTTTCCTTCACAGGTGTTTGTGACGGGATTTTTTGATAATGTGTTAGCCAATACCATCGGCGTGCCGTTAAAAGGAGAAAGTAATAAGCAGCAAGCGCTGTTTATCCGCCCTGATATTCAGCTGCAGTTCGGGGAAATGCGCATTTTTTTCTCGGTTATTTTACTGGTGATGATTATATTAAGTATTTTATTTGTACTTATTAGTACGCGTTATTTAGTAAAACCAATTGTCAAGCTAACGGAAGCGACAAAACAAGTGGCAAAAGGAAAATACAACGTCGAGCTGTACGTAAAGCGCCGAGACGAAATCGGCGCGCTTGCTTCACACTTTTCCGAGATGGCTAAAAGTTTAGAGCAGCTTGAAGAGATGCGCCAAGAATTTGTATCCAACGTGTCGCATGAAATTCAGTCTCCGCTGGCGTCCATTCAAGGGTTTTCGAAAACGCTCCGTTCTGCACATCTTTCTGATGAACAAAGAAATGAGTATCTGTCTATTATTGAAGAAGAAAGCCGGCGCATGTCGTCGCTCAGCAAACAACTGCTTACGCTTGCTTCACTTGATAAAGAAAGTCAGAATATCGACAAAATCCCGTTTGATGTTGCAGCTCAAATCAAGCAAGTGCTGTTTATGACAGAGTGGAGCTGGCGTGAAAAAGAGTTAGCTATTGAAATGGATCTTCCTTCAACGATGATTTCAGGCGATCAAAAACTGCTTCATCAAGTGTGGACAAACTTGATTACAAACAGCGTAAAGTTTACGGAAGAAGGAGGGACGCTGTCTCTTCGCGTGCAGATGGAAGACACGCATTGCCACGTTGAATTTCAAGATACGGGAATCGGCATGTCAAAAGAAAGCCTCCCGCATATTTTTAATCGTTTTTATAAAGAAGATAAAGCAAGAAGCCGGACGGAAGGAAGCAGCGGTCTTGGTTTAGCGATTGTGAAGCAAATTGTCGAAATGCACGGAGGTTCCATTCACGTTGAAAGTGAAAAAGGAAAAGGCAGCACCTTTCACGTTTATCTTCCGAAAATGTAATGAGCCGTTCATCTTCCATTCATTTTTTATTTTTATACTTTAAATAGAATTAAAAAAGGAGATGAAAGAAAGATGTTTTTGGCTTTACGTGAATTGAAACATGCGAAGCTGCGCTACTTACTCATTGGCGTGATTATGGTGTTAATTGTATGGCTTGTGCTTTTTGTATCAGGCTTAGCAAAGGGGCTTTCCTCTGACAATGCTTCAGCTGTTCAAGAAATGAAAGGAAATTACGTTGTGCTTCAAAAAGAAGCGGATCAGCGCCTGACGCGCTCTGTTATATCCGCAAACAAAACAGAAGATATTCAACAACTAAGCGGCAAGAAAAATGCTGAGCCGCTTGGTGTGATGATGACAGCCGTTATAAATGAAGGAAAACAGAAAAAAATAGACGCCTCGTTTTTTGCCATAAGCACAAGCGGCTTTTTAGCTCCGAACGTAATAGAAGGGAAGATGATTACGGACGATGCGAAACATGAAGCCGTGGCGGACTCTTCGCTAAAAGAAGAAGGAGTAAAGCTAGGTGATACGATAAAAGATACGGCTTCAGGAAAAAGCTTTACAATTGTTGGTTTTACAAAAAATCAGTCGTTTAGTCACGCGCCTGTTATTCATATTAATCTTACAGAGTGGAAGACAATTGAAAGCACAGGTGCCTTTAATGCAGTGGTGTTAAACATGAACGATAAAAAAGCGCATGCTCTTCAAAAAAAGGGGTCTAACATTGACGTGATTAGTAAAGATGAAGCGTTAAAGGGTATTCCTGGCTATCAAGAAGAACAAGGCTCGCTTTTAATGATGATCGCGTTTCTGTTTATCATTGGAGCTTTTGTATTAGCCGTTTTTTTCTACGTGATGACGCTTCAAAAAATGAATCAGTTTGGGGTGTTAAAAGCGATAGGAGCAAAAACAAGTTATTTAGCGCGGACGATTTTATCTCAAGTGGTTGTGTTAACTTTATGTAGTCTCGCTATTAGTATTGGACTGACATACGGAGTAGCTGCCATTTTGCCCGATTCGCTGCCATTTTACTTGGATTTATCGCTAATCGCAGGCTGTTCAGCGCTGTTTGTAGCTGTTTCTGTACTGAGTTCATTATTGTCGCTGTATCGCGTAGCAAAAGTAGATGCGGTTGAAGCGATTGGGAGGGCCGTTTAATGAGTGAAGAAAAATTAGTTTTAGAGAATGTTAGCAAGTCGTTTGGAGAAGGAGAAAACGCTGTAGTCGTGTTAAATGACCTATCGCTGCGTGTAAAAGCCGGAGAGCTTGTGGCGATTGTCGGTCCTTCAGGTTCTGGGAAAAGTACCTTTTTATCTATTGCAGGGGCGCTGCTTTCACCGTCTAGCGGACGTGTAATTATTGATGGAGACGAGATTAATAAAATGTCTCCCGGGCAAATGAACAGCATCCGCTTGAAGAAAATCGGCTTTATCTTTCAATCAGCTAATTTAATTCCGTATTTAACGGTTCGCGATCAGCTTCTTCTTGTAACGGAACTAGAAGGAAATCGAAATAAAGAAGCGAAAAAAAGAGCGGATGATTTGCTTGAAAAACTAGGGCTTGCTCATCGAAAACATCACTACCCTGAAAGTCTATCCGGCGGAGAGCGTCAGCGGGTAGCGATTGCAAGAGCGTGGATGAATAACCCTGAAATTATCTTTGCAGACGAGCCTACAGCAAGCTTGGATTCAGAGCGAGGAAGAGCAGTCGTGCAAATGCTCGCAGATGAAGTGAAGCTAAGGGGCAAGTCAGCTGTAATGGTTACCCATGATCAAAGAATGCTGGATTTATGCGATCGCGTTGTGTGGATGGAAGATGGGAAATTAGTAGAATCAAATAGCGTGCAAGTCTAAAAAAGTGCTGCTCTTGTCAAGAGCAGCACTTTTTTTATGGTATAAAATTAAGCGATGGAGGCGTACTTTCTTGTTCTTCGTTAAATAAGTTAATCTCTCCTGCCGTTTCCAAACCTTAGCCTGCCGTTTTTAATGACGTTCCAGCAATTTCATTTTTCTGTCCCTGAAGCATCACTTCATCACTTGGCTCTCCTAGCTGCTGAAAAATTCCGGTCGTATGAATAATTTGACCAATCGTTTGAAGCACAATTCCCGATACGACTTGTTTGTCTCCAGGAGTTGGTCGTTCATTAAGAGAAAAGAGATTTGCAGCTCCAATCAGCTCCATAATTTGACCGATTGTTTTTAAAGAATTTCCTGCAGCAATTAGCTCTTCAAAACTTACTTTGCTTTCTTCATTATGGGTATATTTGTCATCTTAATTTGGCGCCTCCATACGTTCACTCCTTTGTTAGTAGATGGGTTAGTTATTCATATTCCACTTCTGTAAAAAGCGTGTAGCGAAAATAAAATAACGCTATTTAGGAAGGAATAAAATAAGAAACAGGAAATGAAAGAGCCATGAAGAAATAATAAAAAGGTGATGAAATGATGAGAACATAGAAAACAGCCGCGTTTGGACTTCTCATGGCAAGCTTTACAGGATGTTCAAGCAGTGGATTTCTTGAAGAATCCCCGCCAAAAGCGTATCTCGAAGCAAACAACCATCTTTACGAAACAAAAGTCGGCACATACTGCTGGAAAAGCACGTGTGTGGATACAGCAGGACCTTCAGAATTATTAAAAACAGAAAAGCCTATTGAAGTAAAAGCAAATGAATCGCTATCACTTGTTATAAAACATGAAAGGCAGCCTAACGAGCGGCATATGGTACAAATACAAAACAAAAATGAAGTGGATGTATCTCTGAAAAAAATAAGATGAAAGCACCTTCTAAAGCGGGCACTTACTACTACTCATATTCAGTATGGTGGATGGATGAAAGCCAAAAAAATGTAGCTAATTTGTATTGGAAGTGAAATAAGGAGAGAGCCTATGCGAACCCCTATTATTCTCATTGGACCTATATGCGCGGGAAAAACGACGGTGGGTGAAAAAGTAGCAAAAAAACTAAAGATTCCTCAGTGCTCAATGGATGAAATGCGATTTCCCTACTATCACGAGATAGGATTCAGCAAAAAAACACAGCAACATATTCGAGAGAAACAAGGATTTCAAGGCATGTACGCCTATTGGAAGCCGTTTGAAGCTTATGCCGTTAAAAGAATACTAGAAGATTACAAGCACGCGGTAATTGATTTTGGCGCCGGCCACTCGGTTTATGAAGACATAAAGCTGTTTCAACAAGTGGAAAAGACCTTAAAACCTTACCAGTCTCTGTTTTTACTGCTTCCGAGTACTGACAAAGAAGAGTCGATACAAATATTGCATCAAAGATTGCTTCAAATAACGGATGACAACGATGTTTTTGAACTTAACAAACATTTTGTAACGCACCCATCCAATCAAAAGTTGGCAAAGCAAACGATCTACACAAAGGAAAAGTCCGCAGATACCGTAGCGGAAGAAATTATTTTATCCATATAAAAGGAGTGAAAGCAATGATTAAAAAAGTCGGTCAAATTATGGTATATGTAAACGATCAAGATCAAGCGGTAAAGTTTTGGACAGAAAAGATGGGATTTCATGTTATGTCTGAACAAAATAATGAACAAGGTATGAGGTGGATTGAGCTGGCACCGGTAGAGAGTGCCGAAACAACCATTATCCTTCATAATAAACAGCTAATAGCAAAAATGCAGCCAGAATTAAACGTTGGGACTCCTTCACTGATGTTTTTTACAGAGAATGTGGATGAATTATACAGAGACTTAACAGCTAAAGGCGTAACGGTGGGAGAAATCGTATCTATGCCTTCAGGAAAAGTCTTTAACTTTTCAGACAGTGAAGATAATTATTTTGCAGTTATGGAAAACGGGAATAATAAATAGAGCAAAAATAAAAAACACCGGGAGCATAATATTGTCTCGGTGTTTTACGGGCAAAGCAGGATAAGTTACTTTTCATTTTCATCTGCTGATTGGCAGTAGCAATAATATTCTTTATAAATTTACTCCTTTTCTTCATTATTCAACGCTATGATTGTACAAATGTGTATTAAAATTCACTTTAAGTTTCTAGAATTTAATAAGCCATTTCATAAATCAAGGAGTAATGCCTCTCATGATAAAACTAATAGGAAAAAAAGTGTTGCTAAGAGAAGCGACACAGGAAGATGCTAATACGCTCTATTACTGGAAATATGAAGAGAAAAAACAAGAAGCGAAAAAATGGAATGCTCCTTACATACCAGACCGAAAGCTTACGAAAGAAAAGTATATGAATTCATGGGAAGAAGCGTATGAGATTTATCCATCAGTTCCCCGAATGCTTGCGGTCATCATTGATGAAAAAGCTGTGGGAACAGTGAGCTGTTACTGGGTGGACAAATATACAGACTGGCTGGAAACTGGAATTGTCATTTACGACTCAGACTATTGGAGCGGAGGATATGGGACAGAAGCTTATGGAATGTGGATCAACTTTTTATTTGAGTTTACACCTTTGCATAGACTCGGCATGTCTACGTGGTCAGGCAATATCAGAATGATCAAAACAGCGGCAAAAATAGGTATGAAAGAAGAAGCAAGAATCAGAGAAGCTCGTATCGTAAACGGGGAATATTTTGATAGTGTCAAAATGGGAATTCTGCGAAGAGAATGGAACAACCGGATGAAGCAGAAGCTCTAATACCCTGTGTTCTATGCTTTCCTTGCATAGAATGCCAATCTCGCTGTTTTTCTATAAGTGTTTGCTTTTTGATCCATAATTGAATTAGGCAGTTTAGTTTGATATATCCTAATAGAGGGAACAGAGGGAAGATGGGGACGTGTAAGATTTTTATATAATTTAAAACTTCTTCCTTCATGAACGGAAGAAGTTTTTCTTATGTGAAATCATGTCATATGTCAAATCTAGCATGTATAAGATAGAAAAGAGGCAATATAGCCGTCCTCTCTCATACTACAAAAAAGTTATAGCCAAGCTGTGCGTATCTTTATGAAAGAATGCACTTATGGCAGAGAGAATGATAGTTGCGATGGAGGTAACTAAATGAACGTTGATGGAGAAAATAAAGTTCCTCATTTTTATTCACTGCGGTCTGTTTCGCAAAAATTATTTGAGGTTATTACCAAACAGCTGAATGTCAGTACAACGTACGTAACTAGAAGAGGAGAAACAGCGATGACGGTCCTCAGCTCATATAACGAGAAGGAAGAGATTATTCCTGAAGGATACAGCGTTGAATACGGAGGTACATACTGCCGCTTAATTATTATGAATGACGGAGACGTTATGCATACGGCAAATCTGATGAAGGATGCCGTTACAAGACAGCTAGAAGTAACGGATCAATTGCAGGTAAAAGGTTTTTTAGGTGTCACATTAAAAGATTTAAAAGGAAATGTATTTGGAACACTCTGTGTAATGGACAAGGAAGAAAAAGAATTTTCAGGAGAAGACATTGATTTTTTACAATCAATGGCAGGTATCTTATCCCACATGATCGATCTGGATGAAACACGATATCAGATGGGATTTTTAAGCGTCCCAATTATTCCGATTACAGAAGGTGTTTCGATTCTTTCTCTTCAAGGTATTATTGATAAAGAGCGGGCGGATCAGATTATGACAGATGTGCTTCACGATGCAGCTCATAATGAAATAGATTACTTTATCATTGATTTATCGAAGCTGCTTTTGAGAGAAAAAGAGTTTCCGAATTTCTTCTTTAAAATGATTACAGCACTTCAGCTCATGGGTGCACAAGCAGTTATAACAGGTGTAACGCCAACATTTGCGAAAGAGCAAATTAAAAATCATGATTTGAGAAACTTACAGTTAAAAGTCGTGAAAAATATTCAACAAGCTCTTCAATGTGTAGGGTATAACTTAATCAAAACGTGAAGCAAGCCTTGGCTCTATCAGCCAGGGCTTATTTTTGTGTACGTATATAATTCAATACGAAACGAAAAAGACAAGCTGGTATGCTCAGAAGCTGTGAAAGCATCAAATGCAGCATAAAGTGAATATAGATAAAGAATATAACTTCATTGAAGCCTTGCGTGATGATCATTACGCATCTTTTGGTGGTGTAAGAAATAGCCGTGGGAGAGGCCTGCGTATAGCTAATGATCTTTTTTGCTGTATGCAAAAACATCATGGGGGGAAATACATGCGAGTAAACTTCAAAAGGTCCGCACAAACGGATGTGAATATGAAAAAGAAACAGCGGAGAACACTTCAGTCCACTTTAAACACAATAGGGATACTTATGTTTATTGGAATTTTGATCAGGTGGTGGACCGTGCCGTTCGCCGTTAGTAAGGATCTCCGAATTTACTATAATCAAGGTTTTCAAATGACATTGAACGAGTGTAAAGAGTTTCTTGCGTTCGTTTTATGCGCAGCAAGCGTGTATTTTAGTTTAGTAAACGTCTACTTTTTAGGCAAAACAGGTAGAAGACTAGTCTATACCGTTCTTGTTTTATTTGCTGTTTTTAGCCTCTATATGATGCTTACGCTTCTTGCTGTAGCCACGCATTAAAGGTGTGCGTGCAGCTCAAAAGAAAGAGCTCAAACTTCCTTTCTCCTTTAAAGTGTTTTACAATTTTTCTATGTAAAAAACAGATAGGTCTTCAAACATCTTCATTAGTTGAGCTTTCATATCACTTCCACCTTTTGATATTTTTCCCCGGCATATATGCAAACATTATGTATGCTTTTACTTTCATACAATTCTATCAAATCCATTAAAGCAGTTTTATTTTCTAAATTCAACTAAAAAGTATTTTCATTATTTTTCCATAAGCTAACCGAGATAAGCTGCTATAAGGTTTAAAGAAAAAACGAAAAAATGAAATGGTTTTTTACGAGTTTTATATCTTGACGAAAAAATATTTCAGGAATAAGATAGGTTACATAAAGTAACGAGTGAAAAAAAAGTTACTTTTTAAAGATTATATTTTTCCTAACAGGAGGAAGAGATATGGAAGCGATGACTTTTGTTTTATTCGGTTCAACAGGTGACTTAGCGAAACGTAAAATTTATCCTGCACTCTATAATTTATTTGTAGACGGGAAAATTCCTAAATCAATTTCTGTTGTGGGACTAGGCAGAAGGGAGATGTCAGACGCTGACTTTCAGGAAAAAGTAGAAGAGTCTATTCATACTTTTTCACGTCGCGTCGAAAAAGATTCATCTCTTATGCAGCATTTTCTTTCAGCTTTTCGCTACAGCCAATTGGATGCAACGAATACTGAAGATTATAAAAATTTGTTAAATCTAGTAGAAGCACGCGAAGCAGAACTAAACATTCCAAGCAACCGAATGTTTTATCTCTCCGTTGCACCAGAATTTTTCGGTACAATTGCCGAGCATATTAAAGACAGTGGCTTAGGTGCTACAAAAGGTTGGAAACGGTTAATTATTGAAAAACCGTTTGGCCATGATCTACAGTCAGCTCGACAATTAAACGAAAACTTAAGCAAAGCGTTTAAAGAAGAAGAGATTTACCGCATTGACCACTATCTTGGCAAGTCGATGGTGCAAAATTTAGAAGCGCTGGAATTCGCTAATCCTATTCTTCAATCATTATGGAATAACGAACATATTGCGAATATACAAATTACAGCAAGTGAAACGGTCGGCGTAGAGGAAAGAGCAAGCTATTATGACCATTCAGGAGCCATTCGAGATATGGTCCAAAATCATATGCTGCAAATGCTGATGATGACGGCCATGCACTTACCGGCTCGCATTAGCGCTGATGATATTCGAAACGAAAAAATAAATGTGTTAAAAGCACTTCGTCCGCTTGTAAAAGAAGATATGGATCTAGACGTTGTTCGCGGTCAATATGAGGCCGGAAAAATAAACGGGTCTTCAGTGGAGAGCTACGTAAATGAGCCCGGCGTATCACCATCTTCGCAGACGGACACGTTTTTAGCAGCCAGACTATATATCGATAATTCGCTTTGGAAAGGCGTTCCTTTCTACATTCGTACAGGGAAAAGAATGGCTGAAAAAGCGACGCGAATTGTTATTGAATTCAAAGACTCGTTAAAAGAGTTGTACTTAGACAAAGGAGAAACAACATCTCCAAATCTGTTAATGATTGAAATTAACCCGCATGAAAATATTACGCTGCAGTTGAACAGTAAAAACCCATTTAATCATGGTCATATTGAGCCTGTACAAATTAATTTTTCAGGTCAACAAGAAGGAGCACCGGAAGCATATGAGCGTCTTATTGCAGATGCATGTGCGGGAGATTCTACATTTTTTGCTCATTGGAAAGAAGTAGAGCTAGCTTGGGAATGGGTTCAGCCGCTTCTTGAAGCATTTGAGGAAAATACAGTGCCGCTTTATAAATATGCAGCTGGTTCACACGGCCCTGATGCATCAAATGCACTTTTAGAAAAAGACGGTTTTAAATGGTGGCTGGATGAAGAAGCAGCGAGCCAATCACGCGAAGTGCAGCCAGTTTAATACAAACAAAGCGAAAGAAGGATGACACATGAGTACCAACATAGACACACTTGCAGTTAATACGATTCGCACCCTGTCAATCGATGCGGTGAACGCAGCCAATTCAGGCCACCCCGGGCTTCCGATGGGAGCGGCTCCGATGACCTATGCGCTATGGGCGAATCACTTACAGCATAATCCGGCAAATTCAAGCTGGTTTAACCGAGATCGTTTTATCTTGTCAGCCGGGCACGGTTCAAGCTTGCTGTATAGCATGCTTCATCTAAGCGGATACAATGTATCAATAAAAGATTTAAAAAGCTTCCGCAAACTAAACAGTAAAACACCGGGACATCCTGAATTTGGCCATACGGACGGCGTAGAAGCCACAACAGGTCCTTTAGGTCAAGGAATTGCAAATGCAGTGGGAATGGCAATGGCAGAAGCCCATTTAGCGGCAAAATTTAACCAGTCAAAATTCCCTGTCATTGATCACTATACGTATACGTTAGTAGGCGATGGTGACTTGATGGAAGGCATCTCTTATGAAGCGATGTCCATGGCTGGCCATATGAAGCTTGGCAAACTTATCGCTTTATATGACTCCAACGATATTTCGTTAGACGGGGAATTAAATCTTTCGTTTAGTGAAAATATCCAAAAAAGAGCGGAATCTGCAAACTGGCAGTATTTACGTGTAGAAGATGGAAATGACGTAGATGAAGTCACAAAAGCAATCGAAAAAGCGAAGCAGAACAAAGAACAGCCAACGCTCATTGAAGTGAGAACAATTATTGGATACGGAAGTCCAAAAGTAGCGGGAACAAATAAAGCACACGGCAATCCGCTTGGAGAAGAAGAAGCAAAAGCAACAAAACAAGCCTATGGCTGGGAAACGGAAGAAAACTTCTATGTTCCAGAAGAAGTAAAAGCCCATTTTGAAATGCTAGAAGAAAAAGGGATGAACGCAGAAGCAGAGTGGAACGAGCTGTTTGCTTCTTACCAAAAAGAACACCCCATGCTCGCTGATGAATTAGAACGTGCCATCACAGGCGAAGCGTTAATTGAAGTGAATGATATTTTAACATTCTCATCAGAAAAAGCGATTTCGACTCGTGTTGCAAGCGGAGAAGCTATTAATTATTTCACTAAATCTGTGCCATCTATTTTTGGAGGCAGCGCTGATTTATCGCATTCCACGATGACGGACATTAAAGAAGAAGGCCCTTACGCACCTGGATATTTCGGTAACCGAAATATTTATTTTGGAGTACGCGAACATGCAATGGGAGCGGCCGGTAATGGAATGGCCCTTCACGGCGGTGTGAAGCCGTTTGTCAGCACATTTTTTGTTTTTAATGATTACTTGCGTCCAGCGATTCGTTTAGCTGCACTGCAAAAGCTGCCGGTCACATATGTGTTTACTCATGATTCCATAGCAGTAGGAGAAGATGGACCAACTCATGAGCCCGTTGAACATTTAGCTTCTCTTCGTGCAATTCCAGGGCTTACCGTAATCCGTCCGTCTGATGCAAATGAAACAGCAAGCGCTTGGGCTTATGCGCTTCAGCAAGTGGAAGGTCCTGTAGCCTTAGTGCTTAGCCGTCAAAACTTGCCTGTATTTGAAGAAACAAAACGAAATATCAACGACCTAGATAAAGGAGCTTACGTACTAACCGAAACAAACGATAAACCGGAGCTGATTTTCATCGCTACAGGTTCTGAAGTAGCACTAGCGGTCAGTGCTAAAGCTCAGCTAGAACGTGAAGGTACATCCGTACGGGTTGTGGCAATGCCTAGCTGGGAGCTGTTTAACAAGCAGTCAAAAGAGTATCAAGAGCGCGTCTTGCCTGAATCTATTTCAAAACGAATCTCTCTAGAAATGGGAATTTCACTTGGCTGGGAACGTTTTGTAGGACCAAAAGGAAAAGTGTTAGCCATTGACACATTTGGTGCTTCAGGAACGGGAGCTGATGTGATGAAGCTGTTTGGATTTACAGAAGAAAACGTAGTGGCACAAGCAAAAGAATTGCTAAAGGCTTAAATAAGAAGATGAAAAGATAAATAGAAGGAGCTGTTCACATGAAAGTAGGATTAGTTGGTTTAGGGAAAATGGGGATTAACTTAGGACAAAACTTATTGGATCAGCGTCATGACGTTGTAGCATTTGACGTAAATTCAAACGCAGTGGAACAAATGAAAGGGTACGGTGCTTCAGGAGTATCAAGCTTACAGGAGCTTGTTCAGTCACTAGAAACACCAAGAGTTGTATGGCTGATGGTTCCTCATACGGTTGTTGATTCTGTTATTAGTGAAGTGAAGCCTCTTTTAGCTGAAGGAGATATCGTAATTGAAGCCGGAAACTCTCATTACAAAGAGTCTATTCGACGCTATAACGAGTTAAAAGAAAACAGAATCCACTTTATGGACGTTGGAACATCCGGCGGAATGGAAGGCGCTCGTAACGGAGCTTGTTATATGATTGGCGGAGATCGTGAAGCGTGGGAAATTGTTGAACCTATCTTCCGCGATACAGCAGTAGAAAACGGATATTTATATGCTGGAGAAGCAGGGAGCGGCCACTTTTTAAAAATGGTTCATAACGGCATTGAATACGGCATGATGGCTGCAATCGGAGAAGGATTTGAAGTTCTTGAAAAAAGCCAATTCGACTATGATTACGAAAAAGTGGCGAGAGTATGGAACAATGGATCTGTTATTCGTTCATGGCTAATGGAATTAACAGAAAATGCATTCTCTAAAGATGCTAAGCTAGATGACATCAAAGGAGTTATGAACTCTTCTGGTGAAGGGAAATGGACGGTAGAAACCGCTCTAGACCTTCAAACAGCTACGCCGGTTATTGCGATGTCTTTACTGATGCGCTATCGCTCGCTTGAAGATGATACCTTTACAGGAAAGGTAGTTTCCGCACTTCGAAACGAGTTTGGCGGTCATGCTGTGGAAAAGAAATAACAAGTGAAATAGTGGGTATAGTAAAAAAAACTAATGGAGGAATGAAAAAATGAAATTTTTTATTGATACTGCAAACCTTGACGATATTAAAAAAGCATACAAAGTGGGCGTTTTATCTGGCGTCACAACAAACCCTTCTCTTGTTGCAAAAGAAGGCGTAAAGTTTGAAGATCGTATTGAAGAAATTTTAAAAACTGTTCCAGAAGTAGAATCCGTTTCAGCAGAAGTGACGCCGGATGCAGAAACAGCAGAAGACATGATTGCACAAGCAGAAGAACTCATCAAAATTAACGGCGGGGATCAAAATATTACGATTAAGCTTCCAATGACAATCGCTGGATTAGAAGCGACTCGCTACCTTGCTAAAAAAGGTGTAAAAACAAACGTAACGCTTATTTTCACTGTAAACCAAGCGCTTTTAGCAGCTCGTGCAGGTGCAACATATGTATCTCCGTTCCTTGGTCGCCTTGATGATATTTCAGAAGACGGCGTACAGCTTGTGGCTAAAATTGCCGAGCTGTTCCGCATTCAAAATATCGACTCTCAAATCATTGCGGCTTCTGTAAGACATCCGGATCACGTTACACGCGTAGCTCTTGCCGGAGCTCATATTGCAACTATTCCATATTCAGTAATCGAGCAGCTTGTTAAACATCCTTTAACAGAACAAGGAATTGAAAAATTTGCGGCTGATTGGAAAAACGCTGTTCAAAACTAAGTAAAAGATAACGAACGTGCGCATTCTAGAGAAGGAATGCACGCGTTCTTTCATAATATCCCTAAAGAGGTAAACATCATGAATACAGTAGACGCTAAGATTATTAAAACCCAATACGGTTCAGAGGTTTATGTAGATGACGTAGAGCATATTAACTTTAAAAGCCTTCATGCGCCGAAAGTTAATATGCCGCTCTATCGCATTGAATTTGAAATTGGCTATTTTTTATTAAAAGAACACAGATATTACGAGTACGAAAAAAACTATTTTTGGCTTGCAGTAAGCGAAGATTTTAGTAAGCTAATTATTCAAGAACCTGATATGGAGAGCTTATTTGGAGCTAAAAGCGAAGACGAAAGAAAGGCGACAAAAGAGCTTTTAAGTCAGTGGCTCATTCATACAGAGGCTTATAAAAAGCAATTAAATCAGCATATTAATGACTGCAAGAAAAGTAATAAAACAAATGAGGGCATAACGGCTGTTTTAGAAAAGTTGCTGCATATTTCAGCAGCAGACATTGAACAAGCCCCGATTGAGAAATTAGCTGCCTCACGGTCAGTTTAACTTAAAAAAGTAGGTAGGCATTCATAGCTGCACTAGAAAAAGATGCTTCGTTTAAAACGCGAAGCATCTTTTTTTCATTCTTTATAAAGAGAGGGTTTATCTTTAGGAAAGGCTCTTTTCGCATAGAGTATTTCCTGATAAGAGGTGATAAGATACTCTTTCAGGAGGCGGTTTCTCAATGATTAAAGACATCTATGCCACGCTTTCGGACTTCACTAAAGACGAGCAAATTCAACTATTTAACTCTTTAAAATTCCTATGTTGAAACGACTGTATTATTTATTCCGCTAAAGCCCCCGTTACTTGAATAACTTATACCAGTATAAAGTGGTTTCAATAGTAGGGTTATATGACTGTTTTAGTGTGTCAACTCCACCTAGTATGAATCCTTGTTTTACATAAAATCTGCATGCACCAAGATTATCATCTTGTGCTTCCAAGGACATTCCTATAAGTTTTCTTTGTTTTGCCCACTCTTCTGCTTTATTTAAGAGCAACTTTCCGACTCCACTGCCTCTATAATCTTTTTTAGTAGCAATGTTTTCAATATAACAAAAGTGATTCCAATCCTTAATTATTCTAATCTGTCCTATGCAAGTATTATTCATATAAGCTAAAAACAAAGCTTTATCCTCTCGGTTTATATATTGGCTCCAATCAAGTTTGTCATCTGGAAAACGTGTTTCTCTAGTTTCATCAAAAAGAACTTCTTTATAAGACCACCTTCCTGATTGTAAACTGGGGACAACTCTGCCATATAGCTTAAAATAATCATTTGTCATATTGATATCCTCTATTAAGTCATTATTTAATGGAAAAATAATGAGTTTACTTTCACTACCCAATATTACACACTTCCTTTTATGATGTTTTGAAAATATTTTATTTAAGGATAAGTAAACCCTATCTTATTCAACATTTCTGCCCGTTAGCTGAATAAGCCTTTCTTTATACAATACTATAAAAAGGAAATTTTCCCTTGTTATAATTAAAAGCAGCAATCTTTACAAAAAGTGCCTTAGGAAAATAAAGGATAGTAATAAAAAACGACATAATTGTCGTTTTTACATTGACGAATCAATTTCAGGAGGTTACATTATATTAAAACGACAACGTTGTCGTTTTAATATAAGGAGGCTGAAATGATGCTTATTACGATGTTAACAACAGGAACTCGAGGAGACACCCAGCCTTTTATGGCTTTAGGATTAGAGTTGAAAAAGAAAGGATACCATGTACGAATTGCGGCTTCAGAAGCTTATCAAAACTTCATAGAATCGTATGGATTTGAATATGCCATGCTTCGAGGTGATGTTTCTAAAGTTATAGAGAGCGGAGCAGCAGACGATGCGATTAATGCAGACAATCCTCTTAAATTTTTTTCAAGCTTAAAAAATGAAAAGATGATGGGTATGATGGTTAATATACAAAAAGATTTGCATAAAGCCTGCAAAGGAGCCGATGCAATTGTATATCATCCAGGCGCGGCAATTGGATATTTTGCTGCTAAAGAGATGAATATACCAAGCATCTTAGCCAGCCCTTTTCCAATGACACCAACAAAAGATTATCCAGCTCTAATTTTTTACGACCGACCACGATTTGGAAAAATATATAATAAGCTGACGCATCGTATTTTTGAATGGGGATTTTGGAAGATAGTAAGTGGTCCTTTAAAAAAATATTGGGTGCAGCAGTATGGAGAAGGACCTAACGATTTTTCATGTCCGTATCCAAAGCAGCGTACAGCAGCTAACCCAACCATTATTTCATCAAGTCCCACTGTATTTTCCGTATCTAAAGATTGGCCTGAACACGTTCATTCCTACGGAAATTGGTTTATGGACAGTGACCATAGCTATCAGCCGGAAGAGAAGCTGGAAAGGTTTTTAAAGGCTGGAGAACCGCCAGTTTATATTGGATTTGGAAGTGTTGGGGATAAAAAAAATGCAGGCGAAACGACTGCTTTAGTGATTAAAGCCTTAAAACTTGCCGGGAAACGAGGTATCATCAATACAGGAGGAAGCGGAATGAATCAGACGGAAGAGATAGCAGAAGACATTTTATTTGTAAAAGATATTCCTCATGAGTGGCTGTTTCCTAAAATGTCTGCCGTTGTTCATCATGGAGGAGCAGGAACAACGGCGGAAGGCCTTCGAGCCGGTGTTCCAAGTATTATTGTTCCTTATGGAAATGACCAATTCGCTTGGGGAAGAAAAATTCATGAGCTAGGAGCTGGAGCAAAAGCCATTCCGAGAAAAGAATTGACGGCTGAAAAATTATCCGCAGCCATTTCCTATACGCAAGTTAATGAAATTCGATCCAAAGCACAAGAAATCGGAAAACAAATCCGAGCTGAAAAAGGAGCCGAAAAAGCAGCTCAGGTAATTATCAATACACTCGAGACATTCGGGAATAAATAAAAAAGTAAGCGAGCGTGAAAAAAATGCCAAAAGTAAGGGAAGGATACGCTGAAAAAAAGAAGCAAGAGATTTTAGAAGCAGCCAAAAGAGTATGCAAGAGCAAACCGGTGCATGATGTAGCCATGCGAGATATTGTTTTGGAATCAGGAATGAGTCAAGGAGGCGTGTACAAATATTTTTCAAATCTTGATGAAGTATTTGTCGGACTTCTTAATCAAGAAAGCGTCAGCTATAAAGTAAAAGATAAAATTGAAGCCCTACTCCAGACAAAAAAAGATCCCTTTGAAGTGCTGCATAATTTTATTATGTATATTGGAGAGCATATCCAAGAATCGATGACAGCAGGAGGAGAAATTTACTTTGAACTAGTAGCGTTGTATTCAAAAGACCCTCAGCGTTTTATGAAAATTGAAGATCAGCTAGTTGAAGTATCTAACCTTAAATATATTCAAAAAAAGCTTCACGACTTTATCACGCAGCAAATAGAAGTAAAGAATTTCTCTCCGTCTGTACCAACAGATGATCTGCTAGCTTTTATGGCTACAACGATCAACGGAATTACACAAAATCCAGCGCCGGTTTACAACGTCGATGAACAGAAACAAGTTGCTGAGGCGGCAAACGTAGAACGCCATGTCAATACGCTGTCAATAGCTGTCCGAAAGCTATTAGGAGAATAAGTACAGCTGTAACATTAAAATGTGTCTTGTAATATTGCTAGCAGCGTTAAGTATATTTTTAAAAAAGGTTTTTTCACTTCTCCGTCTCCTTTGAATAGTTTTGCAAAAATTAAGCATAATACGACTGCAAACTATATTTAAGGAGATGGAAAAAATGAAAAAAGGACTTATCATTGCTTCTTCAGTTCTTTTTCTTTCCGGCTTAGCTGCATGTGGAGGAAATAAAGACAATAACGCAATGGACAATACTCAAAATGACTTACGCAACACTTCTACAAACGACGGAGTTGATAACAATATCCCAATGGATAACACTGATCAGCCGACCAAGTCAGTTGAAGCAGCGCAAAATGTAGAAGATATGAAGGAAGTTGATGATGCATATGTGCTTCGCGATAATAATAATGCCTATGTAACGGTAGATTTAGCTGGAAATGACGCAGCGGACAACAATGATAAGGGCAAGGTCAACAACGTAACGTATAACGGCGATACTTACCATGAAGTTTCAACTGATTTTGAACAAAAAATTGCGGATCGTGTGAGAGAAGCAGATAGTAAAATCGACAAAGTATACGTAGCGTTTGTAAACACGGGCTTAGACAATATGAACAACAACAATAACGTACCTGGCGTAGATAAAAATGACAAGATGTATCGAGATGATGAAAAAGACAACAACCGTGATCCAGAAGATATTGTAGAAGATCCAAAAGATATGATGGACCGTAACAACAAAGATCAATAACATCAAAAAGGCCTCTGAATCACCAGAGGCCTTTGGTTCATTAACTAAGTTCAAGTAAAGAAATAAAAATCGGAAGAACACAGCAAGAAACGGCTGAAATAAAATCAAGCTCGTTCTGTTTTTTTGCAGAAAGCGTGAACTCCATCAAAATAATTGTCAGGATACTCATGAAAAGCGTTGCATAAAAAAGAAAATCGCGCTGACTTTCCACTAAAAACAACACCGCATTTAAAATCAAAATAACGGCATAAAGAAACTTAAGCAGCAAGTGAAGCTGCATGCTGAATTTATTCTCTTGTTTGTAGCGCAAGATATAGACAAAAAAGAAAATAAATAAAGTTAATTGCCATGAGGCAGGAAGTAACTGCTGCCATAGATTGTCCAAGAAACTCATTCCTCCTATAAAACGATGATGCATATATGTATAACATACATTTTTATTTTAAAAGTGAAGAGTATCTTTAGGCAAGCACAATTCTACTTTTTTATTCTTTTTCTTATACAGACTCTCAACATAAAAAAAGAACGGTCGCGATGACCATTCTTTTTACTTCACTTCAATTAAAACCTTCGTACCGTCAGGAAACTCGTCTACTTGATGTGAGATCCAAGACCCGGCGCCTCGATTGTCTGAAGGCTTTACATATTCAATATCGGCACCGCTTCCGCCTTCTTCACAAAAGGCCATCGGAAACTCATCTCGGTCATAGCCGCTTTTAGTCGGAATGCCTTTTAAAGACTCACGGCGGTTTTCCTCAGCCCCGTCTCGGTCGATTGTACAAACAGCCGATTTTCCTTTATCGATTGCATGTTGAATGTGCGCTGCAGTTTCAGGGTAACGATCAGCAGGGAAGGTAATTACTTCATCGTAGGAGGTATTCGTTGAAGAGTTCTGCTCTAACGGATTTCCTTCAATCATAACAATAACGGCTAATACTAAAATTAAAATACCAGAAACAATTTTTTTCAATCTGTAAAACTCCTTTATAAAACGTTTATCACTTTTATTTTAAAGTAATAAGAAAAAAATGTAAAAACATATAATGGAACTAGCTAGAATTCATAAGAAAAACATAAGCTCACGTACAGCTGCTGAACGTGAGCTTATGTCTAATGATGAGAGTGATGATGATGCGTTTCGTTTTCAGCTGGCTGCAGTGAACGTAACTCTTCTTTCGATAATTTGCCTACTGCGACTTGCTGAGTAGGAAGGATGTGTTCACCGCGCGCGTTAATATCGGTTTTAACATAATAAATACCATCCTCTTTAAAGGTTGTTTTTGCTTTATACATACTGCCGTCATAGTGCGCTTTTACTGTTTCAACTTTACGGGGGGCATCTTTTTTCCACACTTTAAACTGAACGCTTTTTGCATCATCCACCGTTTTATTTTCTTGCATCACATGTACTTCTAGTACTTGTATGCTCCGTGGTTTTATAGTTTCAGGAAGCATCACATGCGCAGACAGAGGCTTTGGCTGCTTGTAGAGCTTGTCTGCGTTACTGTTTACAGAGCACGCGGAAAGTAAAATCGTACTGAGTATGACCAATCCGGGTATTTTCCATTTGTTCATTGTTACTGCACCTCACATCGTTTCATAAATCATGCGTTTAAAAACCGCTTCAATGCTGGAATTCGTTTGATGACAAAGAAATCTAAAAGCCACACGATAACTAAGGACAGTCCAACTAAAGGAAAAAGGATACCAAGCACCACGATTATACACGTCACGATTCGCATTGCATTTCCTTCAGGAACTTTAGGAGCCCCTATGTTTTTAGCTGGTTTTCGTTTCCACCACAGTAAGGATCCGCTGATGGCGATACCAGCAATTCCGATACAAATAATAAGGCCCATAAGCTGATTCATAAATCCAAACTGTGTGCCTTTATGAAGCGTAATACCGAGTGCAATCAATTTGCCCATAAATCCATAGTTGCCGTACCGATAATCAGCTAAAACAGCTCCGGTATATTGATCAAGGTGAATGGTTGCTTCATCCTGAGCTCTTGGTGAAAAAACAGAGAGCGTATACACACCTTGGGGCTCTTGCGGAATGGAAATGGTGTAGCCATCGTGAATATGCTGTTCTTTTGCAATACCTACAATGTCATCAAGCGATACTTTTGTATATTGCTGAGCTGTGGAGCTTGGAACTTCTAACGTTTCAGCTCCCCAAGGCACGTCCGCTACATCTTTTGTTTGCACGGTTGAAGTAGGGGCACTGCCTACCCAAATAGACGGAGGGTACCCAACGCCTGCGTTTGTGGCGATTTGCTGAAACGCATTGCCCCACAGTCCTGACCACGGAAGGCCTGTTAGTACGAGAAAAAGCATACCGGCTGAAATCCAAAAGGCCGGTACCGCATGAAGGTCTCGTGCAAGCACGTTTTTACCTTTTGAAAAACGAGGAATCAGCACGCCTTTTATTTTGTCTTTTTTGCGCGGCCACCATAAAAAAGCACCGGTTACAATTAAGACAATCGCCCAGCAGGCCGCAAGTTCTACGATACGATCACCGGCTGTTCCTGCCATTAGCTCTCCGTGAAATTCTTCAATTTGATTCATTAAGCGACTCGAATCATCTAATTTTCCTATGATGTGACCATTGTGAGGATTAACGAAAATCGTATATGTATGGTCTTTTAATGAGATTCCTACTTCTGAAGAACGAGTGGAGCGATCACTGGGCTTATACGTCAACACGTCAGCGCCTGGATACTTTTCCTTTACAGCCTGTACTTGTGCTGAAGGAGATACGGACTGTGACTGAGCTTGCACATGATACAAGTCGTGGTACAGTCTTTCTTCAACTTGAGGCTTGAATAAATACATGCCTCCAGTAACAGCTAATATAAGAAGAAACGGAGTAAACACTAAACCTGCATAAAAGTGCCAGCGCCATATAGCTTTGTATAGACCTTGAGAACGCGCCGTGCTTTTTTTAGTTGTACTCGTTGTTTCTTCGCGCTTTTCCTGCATCATTTTTTCCTCCTTTTTACTAACTAACGTGCTTTTATTATAGAAGGAAAGGGAGAATTAGCCATCACTCCTGAGAGTGATTGTTGGGACTTATAAGAGGAAGGTGCTAATAAAAAAACAGCTCGTGAAAGCTGTTAGTTCATTAAGCCATTTTGAAACGCATAGCTTGTCAGCTGCACGCGGTTTTCTAAATGAAGCTTGCTTAAAATATTTTTCAAATGGCTTTTTACCGTGTGTTCAGAAATAAATAACTGCGCGGAGATATCGCGGTTTGACAGTCCTTTAGCCACTAATTGAAGCACTTCAAGCTCTCGTGCAGAAAGGGGAGTGTCGGGTTTTGTAATGGACGTTTCCTGAGGAAACTCTTTTAAAATTTGAAACGCAATTTCTTTTGACATAGGAACTTCATCTAAAGCGAACGCACGCAAATAGTCGTACCACACTTCAGACTGCAGGTTTTTTAACAAATAGCCCTGTGCGCCTTTTTTCAGCGCATCAAATAAATCCGTAATATCGTCTGAAACCGTGATGACCACAATTTTAACGTATGGAAACCGAAACTTAATTTGTTTAGTTGCTTCTAAACCGTCCATAACAGGCATTCCAATATCCATTAACACGATATCGGGCATTAATTTTTCGGTCAGTTCAATGGCTTCTTGCCCGTTGGTTCCTTCGCCAACAATAATAAAATCTTCATATTCTTCTAAAATATCGCGAATGCCTTCTCTCGCATGAGCATGATCATCTACAATCAAAATACGAAACGGCTGCATTTACGTAACCTCCTTTTTAATACTAACAGTCGTTTGGTTCTGTTTTCGCTGAATAGAAAAGTCCCAGTTCATATCTTTAGCACGATCTTTCATAATTTGTAAACCAAGCCCGGCCTTGAGAGATTCCGAAGTAAAACCTATACCAAAATCTGTAATTTCACAAATCCATCCGCCAGCCGTTTCACTGGCTGTAATCCAGATTTTATTTGTTTTTGCATGTTTAATGACGTTCATAGCAGCTTCTTTCACACAGGCAAACAGCTCATTTTTTTCTTTTCTGGACAGCGTTGTTTCTGACAGTCTCCAATCTAAATTTACATCTAGTAAATGAGTATGTGTTAAATCATCGACGTATTGATGAATGCTTTCAGTCCAGCTTTCTGAAGTGTCTGAAGGAGAGTGCTTTAAATTTGTAATCGCTTGGCGCGTATCGTCATGAACATGCTGCAGAGTTTGTTTCATTCGTATAAAATCAGGATCCTGCTCTAAGTTGTTTTTTCTTCCAAACTTGTTCATTTTAACAGATAAGAGAAACAGCGACTGCGCAATGCCGTCATGCAGTTCTCTCGCTAATTTTTCACGTTCAATAAGCGCAGCTTTCTTTTCTTTTTCTTGCCTTAGTTCCTCTTGTATTTTTTCTAAAATAGAAAATAAATAGCGGACAAACACAAGCGTGACAAAAAAGACAAGCAGCGGAGAAAGCACATTTCCCATATCCATTGAGATGTAAGGGAGCAAAAAGGCATGGCGAACATACTCCCAAAGCGCGATGGTCAGAGTTGGAAGAAGCAAAATCAGCCATTTGATTTGTCTATATTTCACGGTATCCCTTCTTTCGTCCATAAAATGTGTCTATATTTTATCATTTGAGCGGAAAATTACTAGAGGAAAGGAGAGAAATCACTCTTAAGAGTGATTAGTACCACCTGTAGCTGAACGGATAAAAGTAATGGAAAAAAGTCTTATCTGCAATATCATACAAGAAAAATTTTCGAGTGAATGGTATGGTTAAAAAGCTTAGTATGTGACAAGGAGGGGTCGATTGATGACAAAAGAAATTCGCACGGCGCACGTTGACGCCGATTTACATATTGAAGCTTACCGTTTTAAAGGAATTATGCAAAATTTTCCTGCTCATTTTCACGAGTATTATGTGATTGGATTTATTGAAGAAGGTCAGCGTCATTTAATTTGCCAAGGCAAAGAATACATCATTAACCCAGGAGATTTGCTGCTGTTTAATCCGTATGATGTCCATAGCTGTGAACAAATAGACGGCAAAACGCTTGATTATCGCTGTATTAACGTGACGCCAGAAGTAATGAAAAAAGCTGTTTTTGACATTAACGGCAGTGAAAGTCTTCCGCGTTTTAACAGCAGCGTGGTGCAAAGAAGTGATGCTGTCTCTAGTTTAAAAGAGCTTCATTTGCAAATTTTAAATGGTGAACGTGAGTTTAAGAAAGAAGAGTTATTTTTATATTTGCTAGAAGAACTCATGCAGGATCATTCAAATCTTTCTTTTCTTTCGTCAGCCGTTGACACGTCTCATGAAATCACAACGATCTGCAGCTATTTGGAAGACAACTATACAAACAAGATCACACTGGATGAATTAAGTCAGCTAATTGGATGGAGTAAATACCGGTTGCTGCGCTCTTTCACAAAGCAAAAAGGAATCTCTCCATACAGCTACTTGGAAACAATACGAATCAATCAGGCTAAAAAACTGTTAGAGCAAGGAAAAAAGCCGATTGACGTATCGTTTTTAACGGGATTCAGTGATCAAAGTCATTTGACTCGATTTTTTAAAAGTCAGGTTGGGTTAACACCAAAACAATACATGAAAATATTTGAAAATGAAAAGAAAACAGGATGCTAGTAATAGCTTAGAAGGGAGAGAAGAGATGTGGATCATTTAGCTGCTTACATGCTGATGGCATTGGTCATGTCCATGATACCTGGTGCTGATACAATTCTTATCATGAAAAATACGCTTCATCACGGAGCAAAAGCAGGACGTTTTACCATACTCGGCATGGCTACAGGCCTCACGTTTTGGACGTTAATTGCTGTGCTTGGCTTGTCTGTTGCTATTGCGCAGTCGGTGTATCTGTTTAACACGATTAAATACATAGGGGCAGCGTACTTATTTTACTTAGGCATCAAAATATTTCTGACAAAAAATACGCTCTCATTGGAGGCCATTTCAGAAGAAACAAAAACTGTAAAGTCTTCATCTAATCGCTGCTATAAAGAATCATATATGCAAGGGGCTCTTAGCAATTTTCTTAATCCTAAAACGGTATTAGTTTATATTACGTTTATGCCACAGTTTATTAACTTGGATGCACACACAAATCAACAGCTGCTTATGCTTGGCTTTATTCTGACGCTTATAGCGGTAGGGTGGTTTTTAATCTTGGTGTATGTAATAGATTACGTAAAAAAATGGCTTAAAAAACCGGTGTTTCAAAAAGCCTTTCAACGATGCAGCGGAGTGCTGCTGATTGGTTTTGGGATAAAAACAATAGTGTAATCGTAGTTAGTAAGCAAAAAAGCCTTATTGAAAAATAAGGCTTTTTTTACGTTTAAAAACACGTAAACGAAACAATTTGTCGTGTATCGACACCGAAAATGGTCCAAAAACGTCCGTTCCATCTAAATCCTGCAACCGATCGCGGTCCTACAAAAATAGGAAAATACCAGAAGCTAGAGCCGTTTCTAAGCCATATAAACGTATTGCGGAATAGACAAAGAGAAATGGCTCCTGGGTCAACAGCAAATGGAGTTGCCGTTTGTTGAGCTGGAATAAATGCCGGCGGAGGGGAAGTTGGAGCTTGCTGCGGGTTAGGTGTAGGTAAACCGCCTGGTGGCCTAGGTGGACCGGCCGGGAGTTGAGGTCCAGGAAATCTTGCTGGGTAAGAATAAAAATCCATATAATTAATGTCCATTTTTTTAATCACCTCTATTTTTTATCACTATTTTATAAAGTATGAGAAAGCTGCCTAAAGGGATTGGGCAACTATAACGTTTTTTACATAGGTCTTTTTTATGAAGAAAAGTTTGGTTCTTAAGTCGGGAATAAATTCCTTCATGAACTCGATAAAAGCTGAATAGGATAAAACAGAGTGTGTTTTTAGAGGAGGACTTTTCATGGATAACAATCCAAAAAAGATGTTTACACCGGTTAAGACCTATCAACCTTTCCACAGTATCTATGATCCGTGCCGGCCGATAGGAGTTAAATATTATTCTACGCCGCCTCAATTATACATGGGATTTCAGCCGCCGAATCTGCAGCAGTTTTCACCGAAAGAAGCGCTAAAAAAAGGAACGCTGTGGCCGGCTTTTTGGGACTACTATGAAAATCCATACAAAGATAAGAAGAGGGATGAAGAATGAAAAATCTACCTCCGGAGTACTATCAGGATTTAGAAGAAATACAGGCGATTGATTTTGCACTGGTAGAATTAACGCTGTATTTAGATACCCATCCAAATGACCAGCAGGCTATGCAGCAGTTTAACGAATACGCGCAGCAGGCTATGCAGTTAAAAAGAAACTTTGAAACAAAGTACGGGCCGCTCCAGCAGTATGGAAACAGCTATACCGACGGAAATTGGAGCTGGGGAACAAGCCCTTGGCCATGGCAAATATGAGCAGGTAAAGGCGGGAACTATATGTGGGTGTATGAAAAGAAATTGCAGTATCCAGTGAAAGTAAGCACGTGTAATCCAACGCTTGCAAAATATTTAATGGAACAGTACGGGGGCGCGGACGGAGAGCTTGCAGCAGCACTTCGTTATTTGAATCAGCGCTATACGATTCCCGATAAAGTTGTTGGATTACTAAACGATATCGGGACAGAAGAGTTTGCTCATCTTGAAATGATTGCTACGATGATTTATAAGTTAACAAAGGATGCAACGCCGGAGCAGCTGAAGGCAGCGGGATTAGCAGAACACTATGTGAACCATGATAGTGCACTTTATTACAATAATGCTGCTGGGGTTCCGTTTACAGCTACTTATATACAGGCAAAAGGAGATCCGATCGCAGATCTTTATGAAGACATAGCTGCAGAAGAAAAAGCAAGAGCTACATATCAATGGTTAATTGATATATCAGATGATCCTGATTTAAACGACAGCTTAAGATTTTTACGAGAAAGAGAGATTGTTCACTCACAGCGGTTCCGTGAGGCCGTGGAGATTTTAAAAGATGACAGAGACAGAAAGAAAGTCTTTTAACTAGTAAAAAAACATCCCCCTTGGCGAATGCAAACGAAAGGAGGGATGTTTTTTGTTGTGACTGCGTTGATTATACGCTAGAACTGCAGTGACAAGAAACAACCTTTAATTTCCCTTCAACATCTTTCCAAACTCGCGTATAGCTGTATTCGCCTCCGATCGATTCACCGGTTGCCAGCGACCCATTTAACGCTATTTTTGTAACGGTAACGGCAAGTTCTTGAAACAGTTTAATTTCTTGTTCCAACACTTCGATGCCCGCTATATCAAGACTTTTTGAACGATGAGCATTTATATCTTGCTCTTTTGACACCCATTGCCCAAGGTGATTCACAAAAATAAGCTCATCTGAAAGTAATTCTTCTAATAGCTCTACGTTATTAGAAAGCATGGCTGAACGAAGCATTTCTTCGTATTCTATAACTCTTGCTTGGTTCATTTTTTATCCTCCTTTACGCCTTGTGTAACTCTTTTCTATTTCCACGTTGCTTTTCCTTTAAACTTCTGCTCTTAATAAAATGTGTTAATTTATGTTAATAGAGGGGATAAGTGGACTAATTTTCTGTAAGCACAAAAGATTCTGAAAGACTCGGTTAATTACCTTTAAATGGTATAAAATTAGAATGAAAGAACCTTTTCTTTCCACTTTTTCAGTTATCTTTTTACTATTAAGATGCAGTTTTTTATACTTGTAATTGTAGCGGAATGAACGTTCATTCCGTTTTTGGAAAGAGGTGATAAAGTGGAATCTACTCCAACAAAACAAAAAGCGATTTTTTCTGCTTCGCTTCTGCTGTTTGCAGAAAGAGGATTTGATGCAACAACGATGCCAATGATTGCAGAGAATGCCAAAGTAGGAGCAGGAACAATTTATCGCTACTTTAAAAATAAAGAAAGTCTTGTAAATGAATTATTTCAGCAGCATGTGAACGAGTTTTTACAGTGTATTGAAAGCGGTCTGGCAAACGAAAGAGATGGATACCGAGATGGGTTTCATCATATCTTTGAAGGTATGGTGACATTTACTAAAAACCATCCTCGTGCTCTTGGATTTATTAAGACTCATAGCCAAGGAGCTTTTTTAACGGAAGAGAGCCGCTTAGCATATCAAAAGCTGGTGGAATTTGTTTGCACGTTCTTCAGAGAAGGACAAAAGCAAGGTGTGATTAGAAATCTTCCTGAAAATGCGCTAATTGCTATTTTATTTGGAAGTTTCATGGAAGTATATGAAATGATTGAAAATAACTATTTATCTTTAACTGATGAACTTCTTACCGGTGTAGAAGAGAGTCTGTGGGCAGCACTTAGCAGACAATCTTGAAACTTAACAAGTGAAAGAGGGATACGATGCCAATTAAAGAAATGCCTCAGCCAAAAACATTTGGAGAGCTTAAAAACTTACCGTTATTAAACACAGATAAACCGATTCAAACTTTGATGAAAATTGCGGATGAATTAGGAGAAATCTTTAAATTTGAAGCGCCTGGCCGCGTGACGCGCTACTTATCGAGTCAGCGTCTAATCAAAGAAGCATGCGATGAATCACGCTTTGATAAAAACTTAAGTCAAGCGCTTAAATTTGTGCGTGATTTTGCAGGAGACGGTTTATTTACAAGCTGGACCCACGAAAAAAACTGGAAAAAAGCCCATAACATCTTGCTTCCAAGCTTCAGCCAGCAAGCAATGAAAGGCTATCATGCGATGATGGTAGATATCGCTGTGCAGCTTATTCAAAAGTGGGAGCGTCTAAATACAGATGAGCATATTGAAGTACCGGAAGATATGACGCGTTTAACGCTTGATACAATCGGTCTTTGCGGCTTCAACTATCGCTTTAACAGCTTTTACCGAGATCAGCCGCATCCGTTTATTACAAGTATGGTTCGTGCACTAGATGAAGCAATGAACAAGTTGCAGCGAGCAAATCCAGATGATCCAGCTTACGATGAAAATAAGCGCCAGTTTCAAGAAGATATCAAAGTGATGAACGACCTAGTAGATAAAATTATTGCAGACCGCAAAGCAAGCGGTGAACAAAGCGATGATTTGTTAACGCATATGCTAAACGGAAAAGATCCAGAAACAGGTGAGCCGCTTGATGACGAGAACATTCGCTATCAAATTATTACGTTCTTAATTGCGGGACATGAAACAACAAGCGGTCTTTTATCATTTGCGCTGTATTTCTTAGTGAAAAATCCACATGTATTACAAAAAGCAGCAGAAGAAGCAGCACGAGTTTTAGTAGATCCTGTGCCAAGCTACAAACAAGTCAAACAGCTTAAATATGTGGGCATGGTCTTAAATGAAGCGCTGCGCTTATGGCCAACGGCTCCTGCGTTTTCCCTATATGCAAAAGAAGATACGGTGCTTGGAGGAGAGTATCCTTTAGAAAAAGGTGATGAACTGATGGTTCTGATTCCTCAGCTTCACCGTGATAAAACAATTTGGGGAGACGATGTAGAGGAGTTTCGCCCAGAGCGTTTTGAAAACCCAAGCGCGATTCCACAGCATGCGTTTAAACCATTTGGAAACGGTCAGCGTGCGTGTATCGGTCAGCAGTTCGCTCTTCATGAAGCAACGCTTGTACTTGGTATGATGCTAAAACACTTTGATTTTGAAGATCATACAAACTACGAGCTGGATATTAAAGAAACTTTAACGTTAAAACCTGAAGGCTTTGTTGTAAAAGCAAAATCGAAACAAATTCCGCTTGGCGGCATTCCTTCACCAAGCCGAGAGCAGTCAGCTAAAAAAGAGCGCAAAACCGTAGAAAACGCTCATAATACGCCGCTTCTTGTGCTATACGGTTCAAATATGGGAACAGCCGAAGGAACGGCGCGTGATTTAGCGGATATTGCGATGAGCAAAGGATTCGCACCGCAAGTCGCAACGCTTGATTCCCACGCAGGAAACCTTCCGCGTGAAGGAGCTGTTTTAATTGTAACGGCTTCTTATAACGGTCATCCGCCTGATAACGCAAAGGAATTTGTTGACTGGTTAGACCAAGCGTCTGCTGATGAAGTAAAAGGCGTGCGCTACTCCGTATTTGGATGCGGTGATAAAAACTGGGCGACAACGTATCAAAAAGTGCCTGCTTTTATTGATGAAACTCTTGCCGCTAAAGGGGCAGAAAACATAGCTGAACGCGGTGAAGCAGATGCAAGCGACGACTTTGAAGGCACGTACGAAGAATGGCGTGAACACATGTGGAGTGACTTAGCAGCCTACTTTAACTTAGACATTGAAAACAGCGAAGAAAATGCGTCTACGCTTTCACTTCAATTTGTCGACAGCGCTGCGGACATGCCGCTTGCGAAAATGCACCGTGCGTTTTCAGCAAACGTCGTAGCAAGCAAAGAGCTTCAAAAGCCAGGCAGTGCACGAAGCACGCGTCATCTTGAAATTGAACTTCCAAAAGAAGCTTCTTATCAAGAAGGAGATCATTTAGGTGTTATTCCTCGCAACTATGAAGGAATAGTAAATCGTGTAGCAACAAGATTCGGTCTAGATGCATCACAGCAAATCCGTTTGGAAGCTGAAGAAGAAAAATTAGCTCATTTGCCACTCGGTAAAACAGTATCAGTAGAAGAGCTTCTGCAATACGTGGAGCTTCAAGATCCTGTTACGCGCACGCAGCTTCGCGCAATGGCTGCTAAAACAGTCTGCCCGCCGCATAAAGTAGAGCTTGAAGTCTTGCTTGAAAAGCAGGCGTACAAAGAACAAGTGCTGGCAAAACGTTTAACAATGCTTGAACTGCTTGAAAAATATCCGGCGTGTGAAATGGAATTCAGCGAATTTATCGCACTTCTTCCAAGCATGCGTCCGCGCTATTACTCAATTTCTTCATCACCTCGTGTCGATGAAAAACAAGCAAGCATCACGGTCAGCGTTGTTTCAGGAGAAGCGTGGAGCGGATACGGAGAATACAAAGGAATTGCATCGAACTATCTTGCCAATCTGCAAGAAGGAGACACGATTACGTGCTTTGTTTCCACACCGCAGTCAGGATTTACGCTGCCAAAAGGCCCTGAAACACCACTTATCATGGTAGGACCGGGAACAGGCGTCGCGCCGTTTAGAGGCTTTGTGCAGGCTCGCAAGCAGTTAAAAGAACAAGGACAGTCGCTTGGAGAAGCGCATTTATACTTTGGCTGCCGTTCACCTCATGAAGATTATCTGTATCAAAAAGAGCTTGAAAACGCCCAAAATGAAGGCATCATTACGCTTCATACCGCTTTTTCTCGCGTACCAAATCAGCCGAAAACATACGTTCAACACGTGATGGAACAAGACGGCAAGAAATTGATTGAACTTCTTGACCAAGGAGCGCACTTCTATATTTGCGGAGACGGAAGCCAAATGGCACCTGACGTTGAAGCAACGCTTATGAAAAGCTATGCTGAAGTTCACCAAGTGAGTGAAGCAGACGCTCGCTTATGGCTGCAGCAGCTAGAAGAAAAGGGCCGATACGCAAAAGACGTGTGGGCTGGGTAAATTAAAAAGAGGCTAGGATAAAAGTAGTTTAGTTGGTTGAAGGAAGATCCGAACGATGAGTCGTTCGGATTTTTTTATTGGTAGAGTGAACGTAGATTTCATTTATTTAGTGGCTTCTAGCGGTTGATTGGAGGGTAAGGCGAAGACTCCTGCAGGAAAAGCGGAACAGGTGAGACCCCGCAGGAGCACAAGCGACGAGGAGGCTCACCGGCCGCCCGCGGAAAGGGAAGTCTTGCACGGAAATCAACCGCGGTGTCTAAAGCGATCTATACGAATTCATTTCTTCCATTTATTCGTCTTTTGTCCCCGCCTCATTTTTATAGTGTCTTAGCGTTTCTTCTGCGTGATAGCAAATTTTTTCAATTAGCTCCTGAGGTTCTTCAATAAAAGCATGGGCCCCTAAGGTATAGAAAAAAGAAGCCATGTAGTTTAATTCATTTCCATCAGTTATTGTATCGATATAGCCATTCCCATCACGCGCCATCTTTACATGATTTTCAAGCCAAGGAACGCCTTTACACTGACGAACGCCTTCGTGCGTCAAGGTTACTTTTAACGAAATCGGCTGTGAGTTTACCGGTTCTGTTTCAAGCCATTCCTTTAACGTAAGAGACATATTTTCGTCTTTTTCTAAAACCTTTAACGAGTGAATACGATCCGCTCGAAATAATAACACTTTTTGCTTATCGCAGGAATAGGCAGGGCAGTACCATAAACCGTTATGAGCATAAATGCCAAGGGGTTTGACTTGTTTTCTTGTTTGACCGGTCTGTGAATCATAAAGAAATTCAACATATTTTCCTGCAAGGCTTGCTTCTAAAAGCTCTTTTAAATAAGGAGTGTCAAGGTTTCTTTTAGGATTCCAAAACGCAATATGAGCACTCATTTTATCTACTTTTTTCTTTGTTTCCTCAGACAGGTACACATAAAATTTTTGAAGAGCCGCATGAATTCCTGCATCAAACGGAAGGTCATGATAATACTGCAGAGCCTGATAAGCAAAAAAGATAGAGATAGCTTCTTCTTCCGTAAACAAAATAGGAGGGAGAATACGATTTTTTAGCACTCTGTAACCGCCGCTCCGTCCTTTTTCACTGTAAAGAGGCAGTCCTAATTCACTTAAGTCCAGTAAATAGCGTTGAACGGTCCGCACGGAAAGACCAAATTCCTCCGCTAGTTCTTTTGCCGTAAACGTTCTTTTTGTATTAATAAACATGAGCATATCAACAAGCCGTCTAGACTTAGCCATTTATTTTCACCTTTTTCTTTTAATATGACAAAAAGTGTCGTATTAAGATGATATCATACAGAAACAGTAAAGTTGAAAGGAGAAAAGAGAATGAAGAAAAAAATCGTCGTATATATTGCGGCAAGCTTAGACGGGTATATTGCAAGAGAAAACGGAGAGATTGACTGGCTGGAAAGCGTAGAAGGAGAGGGAGACAACGGCTACGAAGCATTTTATCAAACGTGTGATGCGGTCGTTATGGGAAAGGCTACGTACGACCACGTGCTGAAGCTCATATCAAATTTTCCTTATCACGATAAAAAGTGCTACGTGTTTAGCCGCTCATCTCAAGGAAAAGATCAGTATGTAGAGTTTGTAAACGAAAGCGTGGCGTCATTTCTCAACAACCTCAATCAAGATACGAAAAAAATATGGCTAGTGGGAGGTGCTGATATTCTCGCTGATTTCTTAAAAGCAGAGAGGGTGGATGAATTTATTATATCGGTCATTCCCGTTTTGCTTGGGGCTGGTATTCCGCTGTTTAAACGAGGAATTCCCGAAATAAACTTGAAGCTGACTCATATGAAGCAGTACGGGCAAATTGCTCAGCTTTATTACGAAAAAGAATAAGCTTTTCGTAATAAAAACTCTTTCTGTAGTGTCAGTGTGCTCATCGTGTATTTAACATACAGCTATTGTTATTTTAGGGACAGTGACATCAAGACTGGCTTTTTTTCATAGTATATTTTTGGGGTGAGAAAATGCCAAGAGTAAATTATCGAGATTCAGACGTTGCTTTAATGGCAAGAATGATGAGAGCAGAAGCTGAAGGCGAAGGAAAACAAGGAATGCTGTATGTTGGAAATGTCATTGTCAATCGCCTGAAAGCAAACTGTTTAGATTTCAAGAATTTAAGATCCGTTCCGCAAGTTATTTATCAGGTGCAGGGTGGCAACTATTCGTTTGAAGCTGTTCAAAAAGGAAATGTATTTTATCAAAGAGCAAGAAGTGTTGAAAAAAGGTTAGCCAAAAAGAATTTGGATTATTGGAGAGAACATCCGGGGAAATATGCCCTGTGGTACTTTAACCCATCCGCTCCATGCCCTCCAACCTGGTACGATCAACCTGCTTCTGGTCAATACAAAAATCATTGTTACTATGAGCCAAAACCCGGAACATGCGCTAGCGTTTATAACGGGTAGATAGCCTGGGAAATATGCTGCATTCTGAAGGTTGGGCCTCACATCCGAATCTTTAGCTGCAGGAGACAAGGTAGTCGTTCTTCATATAATAAGAGAAAGCCCTCTTTTAATAAAGGGGGCTTTTGGTAATTGGTTCATTCATCATTTTGCTTCAAATTTTATGTTTTTACCAGCAGCAAATTCCTCTTGATTCTTCGTTTTTGTATCCTTCAATACCCAAGACGTCTTGATCTTACCTGTTGCTAAAATATCTTTGATTTGTTGATCGTTTAAGTCTTTTGTATAAAGGACAAATTCCCTTGTATAGATGTTTTTATTTTCTTGCTCTTCATCTGCACCGCTGCCAAACCAATATCTTATTTGCTGATCGTCTTTCATGTTATTAAAAGCTTGTTTATAATTAGGCAGCTTAACTTGAATATTCGACAGGTAATCCGTACCGCGTAATGTAAGAACCACATGCACTTTGCGAAAATCTTGTTTAGAGGGGCTTGTTAATTCGGATATTTCAACTTCACTAAATTCTTTTTTCGTCAGCGGTTTAACTGTAGTAGAAACAGAAACTTGCGGGTCTGAGTGATTTGTCGTAACTTCTTCGGTACTGCAGGCGCTTAAAATGATCACCGTTAAAAGAGCATAAACGAACCCCACTGCTTTTTTATTCATGCACGTTCTCCTTTGTCATTAATAGATAATGGTACTCATTCGTCGTATTCATTGTATTTACCTCTATTTGTTCCAATGTCCTAATCAACGAAGAAAATCGTAAAAGTATAAAAAAAGAAATGCCGAGGCATTTCTTTTTTCGTTCTATGAGTCTGGATTAAGCGAAGTATGCGTATACTCCGGCATACGCTCTTCTTTTTCCGTTAGCTGAGTATCGGGGCTTTGCTGCTCTTGTGAAATAGGAGACAGCGTAGATTTTTGTTCATGATTCATGTTTGTTATTCCTCCTTATATAAAGTGAGCTGTTAATCAAGCGAAAGCAAATCATCTTGAATTCGCTGCGTTAAAGATGCCACTTGCTGCGTTAAACTGTCATTTTCCGCCTGGAGTTTTTGATAAGACTGATTTGCTTTTGAACATAGGTAAGGGTCTGTTTCCCACCAGTCCATGCCAATTTCTCTTGCTTTATCAATAGAAGCGACAAGCAGCCGGATTTTTATTGTTAAGAGTTCAACATCAGCAATTTGCACTTTAATATCTCCAGCAATGACAAGACCTTTATCTAATACTTTTTCCAATACTTCCACAATGGTGCCCAGCTGCCCGTTATGTTCCGCCGCCATTTTTTCACTCCTTGTTATAACACTTTTCCTAGGGGACCTAGATCAATATTTAAATCTTCATTTGTAAAGTTAAATACTGATTTTAGCTCCTCCATTTTGTTCTCTAACTTCATCAACGCCACGCCCAGGTCTTCGATTTGAGCGTCCGTCAGGTTTCCGCTGTCGACTCGGCGAATCGCATGTTTTTCAATGAGCTGCCGCAGTAATTCAATGACGGTTAAAACAAGCTGCGCTAGGCCTTGTTCAGCATTTTCCGCACTCAGCTCAATGCGACCGTTTCGTTTGAGGTTATTTTCCATTTCGCAACGCCTCCGTTTCCTGTTCAAGCTGCTGAGAAGAAATGATTTGACGATCATGAGAGCCTATCAGCGTTTCTACAGAAGAAATCAATACCCGCAAATCAAGATAGACTAAATCAATTCCGGCAATTGAAATCAATAAATCACCTTTAATGGCAATTCCTTTATCGAGGATCACATCTAATATATCAATGAGGGCGATGTCTTTTTGCTCGAGCGTTTGTTTTCGCAGCGATGTCATCCCGCATCTTTCTCCGAGCGCAGAGTGTCGATATGATAAGCAGGCCATGGTCCCGTTACTTCAATGTTCAGTCCCATTTTATTGTAAAACGTTTGCTTGTCGCTAATGGCTTTTAGAAACGATTCCACATTGTTCTTTGAAAGAAGGTAGATGCTGTTCCAGCACATGCTGTAGCTCTCGCCGGTTATTTTTTGACTCCAGTTATTTTTGATTTTATGATAAGCGGCGTAAGGACTTATCTCACTGTGCAAGTGATCACAAAGCGAAAGCTGTTCTTTTTCTGTTTCTTCTTCAATCAGCCTTTCTATCTTTTTACGTTCGAAAAACTGCCTGCCCGGAGGCAACGTAGTTATTTCTTCTTTTTTCTCTTGGATAGTTTCATTATGGGTTAGCAGATAGTTCTTTAAAGAATTCGTATGGGCATACACTTTTATATTCCATTCTTCAGATCTTTTTAAAAGCTGAAGAGAAGAGAGGGTTTTTTCTTTGTTATTGACAATACTTTCTCGACAGCTTTCCTTGCTTTTGTAGACCGTACAAAATTTCATGGGAAGAAGCGTGTAGTGACTTTGTAAGAAAAGAAGAGTCTCATGGTGATGCATGGCTTTGTCCTGCAGCCATTTCATATCGTGCTCGATCTTTTCTTTCAGCATTTCTTCCGAATACTCATCGCTTGGCAAGTCGCATACAAATGCGGTAATGTCATCAAAGTAAAGAGCATAGATAGGGTTGTTCTGATCCATGCCTTCAAGTGAAGGAAAGGGCATTTCCTTAGCTTCTTCGGTTGGAACTAGACCATATAAATAAATGAGCTTTTCCATCTTTTAACCTCACTTTTGTTTCTTCGTCATTGATTCCCATTTTTTTAATTCATATTCTTTTGCTGCTTCATACCTCAGCAGCAGTTCTTTTTCTTTTTCCATATATGCATCTTCTGGTATTTCTCCAAGCTCATACATCATTTGAAGATGAACGATTTTTTGCTGAATAAAAGAGACATCATACAGTTCTTTATCCGCTTCTTCCTTGATTTTCTGTCCGACTTTTACAATGAGCGTAACTGGAGACAGCAGCAGTTTATGAATCATACATTCTCTTCTACTTTTAGTTGAATATTAATAAAGTTATAAGCAGCCCACGGTCCGGAATATTTAAAATCGGCTTTGTGCTTCCATTTTTCATACAGGTCATTTACACGTTCATCAAACGCTGCTTCTTTTTCTCGGTCAATTAAAAAAGAAGCGTTCAAAAGCATCGTTTCGACAATAGGAGGGTTGAGTCTCGACGCTTCAGCTATCGGTTCTAAATGTTGATACAGCTCTTTTTTACAGTCGTGCTGAAGCTTTAAAAAGAATTTCTGAGCTGTTTCTCCGTGCGCAATTTGTTTATAAAAATCAGCACTGGCAGAACGCGGGTTTCGTACTTGCTGCAAAGAAGAATCTTGATTCACTTTTTGTTTCAGCCAGTCCGGTTTCCCAATTACTTTTAGTCCGACTTCTATTTTTCCTTTTAACTGTGGGAAAAGGGAGGCGAACTGTGGATATAAGTTTTCTAACAGCATTTCAACATCTTGTTGACTATGAAACACGTTGCCAAAGCTGATTGGAATAACCGAATCATGCTCATTCATTACTTTGGAAATCACCTGCTGGTGCGCTGTGACGTTCTCTTTTGTAGGATGATAAATTTTAAGAGGAAAGGCAGCGGCCACTATAGCTGCATCTCGGTAATGAATGGTAAAAGTAGCTCTTTCCTGATGATCAATCGTGACGCTGCCAAACGTATGCGCCTCGGTGGCGGGAATACTGCAAAAAATATAAATGCCCGTTTCTTCACTCATCGATTTCTGTTTCATTCCTTTCCATTAAAATAATCAGCTTACTTCTCTGCTGGAGAGCTTCGATAGCGCAGGCTGGTGCGTGAAAAAGACGTAATGTTATGCTGCTTATTGACCAGCACTTCATAGATACCAAGCAGTTCATCTTTTGCATAGCGCCTCATATACTCCTGTTCTTCAAATGCTTCAAGTGTTATTTTCCATCCTCCATTTTGAATCGATTCATACGAAATAATTCGGTGAGGAGGAGCAACGTGTTCTTTAAAAAAATCAGTCACGGATTCCATGATTTCGGCTACTTTCACTTCTCAAATCCACCTTTATGAGTTTATAAATCTAAATCTTGTAAAAGGTTTAGCTGTTCAAGTTTTTTTCCGCCGTTATTCGAAGAAAGAAAATCTTCTCTTTCATTATGAAGCAGCCGAACTGCCTCAGCATACCTCAGCCATGTGTCCACACTGGCAATAACGATTCGAGCTTCGATGGTAATTAATTCAATACCAATAACGGAAATACGAGCGAATACGTCAATTACGACGCCTTTATCTAAGATGCGGTCAACTACTTCAGCTAGACTAGAACAATCGTTTGATTTGTTAATCGTCATGATGAAATTCCTCTCATGTTGCATAGTAAAATATATACGTTTGCTAATCTTGCTATTAATGTGCGTGATATTGTTAAAAATATACAAATAAAACGCGCATAAATTAAAAAATAGTATAAAATACCATGATTATTTTTGTTTAGATACGGGTAGAGTTAAGTACATTACTTTTATCCATTGATGAATGAAAACACATACATAAAACACAAAAGGAGTGGAGAAAGATGAGAAAAGAAGAGCAGCCGGTATTATCTGATTTTATTGAAAAGGACCAATTTGAGTTAAATTCATATTTAACTTCTTTATTTGAAACGACAAGTGAAAAGGAAGAAAAAAACGGTTGATAAGCTGAGAGTGTATAGGGCTACTTTCCATGCGGAAAGTAGTTTTTTCATTTGTGAACTTGATATACTGATTGGATAAAGAGGTGAGAAAGGTGAACGAAAGAGACGTGGTTTCGAGAAGTATTTTAACAAAAGCGACGGGCTTTTTGGCATCTGGTTATACTCATAGTTTAAATCCGTATGCCGGATGTGCATTTTCCTGCAAATTTTGCTACGTGCGAGAACTGCCAATTCAGCGTTTTAAAGAGATGGAGTGGGGGACATGGCTAGAGCTTAAAGTCAACGCAGCTGAAGTCTATCAAAAAGAAATACAAAAACTGCGAAAAAAAGAGCAGCCGGTGCGCATCTTTATGTCTTCAGCGACAGATCCCTATCAGCCTGCTGAGCGTAAAGCAGGCATCACACGTGCCCTTTTAGAAACGATGATCAATCATCCGCCTGATTTTTTATTGATTCAAACAAGGTCGCCCCTTGTGACGAGGGATATTGATTTGCTTTTACAGCTTCAAAAAGTATGTGATCTTCGCGTATCGATGACTGTTGAAACGGACCGAGAAGATGTAAAACAAATTTTTTCTCCTTATGCTCCGGGGATGAAACTTCGTATGAACGCGTTAAAAAAAGTAAAAGAAAGCGGAATTTCAACGCAAGTAACCATTGCTCCAATGCTTCCTTTCACGCCTGAATTTCCTAAAAAAATAGAAGGAATGATGGACCGAATTTGCATTGATACCTTGTACTTAGGAGACGGTTCCTTAGGTAAAACGTCTAAAAGGCTAGGGATGCCTGAATTATTTGAGAAGTACGGTTTCCTAGACTGGTATGACAAAGACATTCATATCAAAGCCATTCGTTATTTTGAAAAATTTTATCCTTCTTCAATGATTTATCTTTCTCAAGAGGGATTTGCCCCATAAAAAAAGAAGGGCTAGAAGAACCCTTCTTTTTTTATATTAGTTTTTATACGTATCAAACATGTTCGTATCGTCAGGTACGTTTTCTAAATAGCTGATTTTCCCGTTTTCATCTAGCTTAGCAATATCTTTTCCCGTTTGAGTAAAGACGCTGCCAGATGCACGTTTACCGCATACTGCCCAGGGCGTTTCAAACTTATCTGTACCTTCAACTGCTTTCCAGCCTTCGAACATATGCTTAATATCAGCATTTTCTTTAAACACCATTTTCACAAACAGCTTCCAGTTTTCAATGCCTTGCTTTTCGTGGCCGTTTAAGACAAATACGATATCTTCTGAAAAAAGCCCCACTAATTCTTCAAATGCTTGTTCGCTTGTACGTGATTGATCGAATAAATCAAAATATCTATTTAAGTTTTCCATGATGATCTCCTTTGGGTGCTACAGCACCATTTTTTCTTCTACTGTTGCTTTTAGCATGTCCAGGTTTTCTTTTGGACATTTTTTGTGAATTTCATTTGTGAGCGTAGCAATGGTTTGCCGTTTTAAGGTAGACTGCCACGAAGATTCGGCTTCTTCCATTAAATCGGATAATAAGCAAATATCTTTGTCTTTTAAGTTAAGCATATCGTGAAAAATACCGCTTGATGAGTAAAGAGACTGCTTACCTTCAATGGCTACGTATACGTCATAAATACGAATTTCTTCCGGCGTTTTCTTTAAGCGAAATCCACCTTTGCTACCAGGAACGGAAGCAAGTAAATCAGCGCTAACCAGCTTGCGAAGAAGCTTTTGAAAATACGTAGGCGAACCACCAAGCTGAGTGCTGATGACATCTCCTGGCAACACAGCTTTTTCAGGTAAAAACGTAAGCAGCAAAATGGCATACACCGATTGCTCAACGCCTGTTTTCATGTGCAAAGACATCATCTCCTGCTATATGTGTACAACGTGGATAATCATTATCTACATTGTGCACATCATAACGCTTATGAATCAAAAAGTAAAGCAGTTACTTAATATGCACGTGATATTCGTGTATACTGTGAAAGAAACAGCAACAAAATACGGAGATGAGAGAATGACAACTATTGCAGATATCGCTCGGCTTGCAGGAGTAGCAAAAAGCACTGTATCCCGCTACCTTAACGGAGGGTCTGTGAGCGATGCGACGAAACGAAAAATCGAAGAGATTATTAAAGAAACAAACTATAGCCCAAATGCGTTTGCTCAAAGCTTAAAAGCGAAAAAAACAAATATCATTGGCGTAATTGTTCCGCGCATGGGTTCTTTTGCGACTTCCCGCACATTAGATGGTATTGACCAAGAACTTAGAGACCACCACTATCAAATGATTATTTCCAATTCTAATCAAGATTTAGAAAGAGAAGTCGAAAATATCTATACGCTGGCTAAGCAGAAGGTAGCAGGTATTATTCTTCTTGCCGTTCAAATCACAAAAGCTCATTTGGAAGCGTTCCGCACAATTTCAATTCCCGTTTTGCTAATTGGACAGCAGCATGAAGAAGTCCACAGTTTAATTCACCAAGACTACGAGGCTGCATGCGACATTGGAAGGTACATAGGAGAAAAAGGGCATAAAAAAATCGCTTTTTTAGGCGTAACCGAAAAAGACATAGCTGTAGGTGTAAAGCGAAAAGAAGGCTTAAAGCAAGGTCTTAAAGACAGAGATTGCGAGATCCGCTGTTATCAAACAAGCTTTAACATGAGCGATGCAATCGGGGCCGCTACGGCTGTGATGAAAGAATTTAATCCGTCCATTATTGTATGTGCGACCGATAACATTGCGCTTGGTACGTTAAAGGCAGCTTATTTAAACGGACTGCGCGTTCCTGAAGATGTATCCATTACCGGCTTTGGAGGCTATGAAATTACAGGTGTGATTCATCCCAGCTTAACAACCGTAAAATATTACTATAAAGAAGCGGGACAAATGGGGGCACAGCGAATCATTAAGCTAGTTAACGGAGAAGAAGTCGAAAAGCTTACGCTTTCGAACTATGAATTAATTGAAAGAGAGAGCGTTGATAATCGTTTTACATAAAAAACGATTGACAGAATGTAGGAGATGCTATAGTATAAGTGGTGTAAATACAAACAAATAATTGAACGTATCTCCTAAAGGGGAGTAGCTTTAACAGCAAAGTCGTCATTACAGAGATTATCTCTCGGCTTTGTTGGCGACATTATGTTGTTAGCAAGACCTTTACCGCTTATTTGGTAAGGGTCTTTTTTGTATTCAATTATAAAAAGGGAGGAAAAGGCTCGGACATTTAAAGGAGAAACGTTACATAAAAAGAGAAGGTGGAGGTAACTATGGAGGAACTAATTGGCGTATCAGTGCAAGGTTTGCTGCAAATTATTTTTCTTGATTTAATTTTAAGCGGGGATAACGCAATTGTTATTGCAATGGCGGCTCGTAACGTACCAAAAGATTTACAAAAAAGAGCGATTTTAATTGGAACAGGCGGCGCGATTGGTCTTCGATTATTATTTGCGGCTATTATTGTCCCTTTATTGAAAATACCATTAATCGGAGCGGTCGGCGGTTTGATGCTAGTGTGGATTGCATATAAATTATTAGCGGACAATCACGATCACGGTGACAATCCTCAAGGTGGAGCAACGGTATGGAGCGCGGTTAAAACCATCATTATCGCAGATGCGGTCATGTCATTAGATAACGTATTAGCTCTAGCAGGTGTAGCTCACGAATTTGTCCCGATTATGATTGGTGTATTAATTTCAATTCCGATTATTATTTGGGGAAGTAGCTTTATTATGAAAGCAATGGAAAAATTTCCGATTATCATTTACGCTGGAGCAGCGATGCTTGCATGGTCTGCTGGGAAAATGATTGTGGAAGATAAAATTATCGGCGGATTTGTTCCAACTACAGCTTTACATCTCGCTGTTCAAGTTATCTTAACCATTGCAGTTGTAGGCATTGGGTACATGAAAAACAAAAAAATGAAAAAAGAACAAGCCCACGCAGCTTAAAAAAAGAGCGTACGGATCATCCGTACGCTCTTTTTTTATGATTCGGGGTAGTGCATAAGTAAAAAAAAGCTTGCTTCTTCTTCAGAAGAATTGATATAGCTGTGAGAGGTATTTCCTGAAAAATGCAGAGCGTCTCCCGAGACTAATTCATGTTCTTCATTTTCAAAACGAACCGTTAATTCGCCTTCTTTAATAAGTAAGTATTCATCTCCTAAATGAGTTTTCGCTTCGTGCACGCATCCGGGCTTTAATGTGACGATGTAAATTTCAAACTTTTTTTCCGGATGATAAGGAAAAAAAGAATACACTAAGTAATCACCTTTGTTGTCCGTGATGGGATCTAGCTGTTTTATGCTTACTTTCTGCACATCCGGGGTGTCTTCTTTCATAAATACAGAAAAAGAGACTTGAAGGCCGTTGGCGATTTTCCAAAGCGTGGTAACCGTGGGACTGGATTTACCTTTTTCAATTTGTGCAAGCATTGCTTTACTAACACCCGTTAATTCGGAAACTTGATCAAGCGTCAAATTTCGATTTTTTCGTAATTTAACAAGATTTTTAGCAATAATATCTTGAATCGCGTCCATTGTTGTACTCCTTTAATTATTATAAAGATAGTATAACATACTGTTGTTTAATATAACGTATAGATGTATAATATAGCAGAAAAGGAGGGAGTACGGTGATTGCAGAAAAAGCAGTACAGCAAAGAGAAAAAGTGGACTTAACGTTCAGACAAGGGGCTAAGGATTGTATCCCTACGCTACTCGGTTACATAAGCATAGGGCTTGCTGCCGGGATCGTTGGAGTGTCCTCGCATCTTTCCATTATGGAAGTTACTTTATTATCAGCGCTCGTGTATGCCGGGGCAGCACAGTTTATTATTTGTGCACTGATGGTTGCGAACAGCTCGATTTCAGCTATTATTCTCACAACATTTATCGTTAACTTAAGACACTTTCTTTTGAGCGCTACGATCGCGCCTGAATTTACAAAATATTCGTTATTAAAAAACGTCGGAATTGGAGCCCTTCTAACGGACGAATCATTTGGGGTGTCTTCCAGTAAAATTGCAAAAGGTGAGCCAATTAATGACCGCTGGATGAATGGATTAAATATAACGGCTTACGTCAGCTGGATTATCGCCTGTACGACAGGAGCTATTTTTGGCCATATGCTATCTAACCCGGAAGCCTTTGGGTTTGATTTTGCCTTAACAGCTATGTTTTTAGCTCTGCTTGTTTTACAAATCGAAAGCGTGTTACCTTCAAAGCTTAATCATTACTTACGTTTAATTCTTTATATGGCGATTATTATGATTGTGCTGTCTTTTTTCGTACCTTCACATGTGGCTGTATTAATTTCAACGATTATTGTAGCGACAATTGGGGTGGTGACGGATAAATGAGTATCCACTACCCAACACTCATCATTATTTTAGGGTGTGCCCTTGTTACCGTAGTTCCTCGCATTGTTCCGTTTTTAGTTGTACGTAACATCGCGCTGCCAGAACCCGTATTAAAATGGCTATCCTATATTCCTATTTGTATTTTAACCGCACTTGTTGTAGAAAATTTTATCATTCAAGCAAATGACAGCGTAAAGATTAACTGGCCCGTCATTATCGTAGTCATTCCAACCTTACTGATTGCCCTGAAAACCAAAAGCTTATCCATC
>Ga0102593_1000495_pt1 | contig 68638 bp, 60 predicted proteins | sample AraplaCol_mMS_r2_2_FD_76862 | JGI IMG/M metagenome (GOLD analysis project Ga0102593, IMG submission 76862) | Arabidopsis root microbial communities from North Carolina, USA - plate scrape MF_Col_mMS_r2 (SPADES assembly) (version 2) | ecosystem: Host-associated > Plants > Roots > Endosphere... | reverse complement strand
CGCCGATAACGAGAGATGTTGAATCGCGAGGTGCGACTGCACTTCCTGAAATATCGCCCATGATGGCCGTTCCGACCGCCTCAACCTGACGATCGGCAACCTACGCCCTGATTACGCTCGCGTAAATATCGGGATACACGCGAACGCTATGCCGCGCGAAGCTTTTCAACGATGCGCACGAGATCAGCGAGGGACCGGCACTCCATCTTCCGCATGGCGTTCATTCTGTGAAGCTTGACTGTCATTTCACAGATTGCGAGCTCGTAGGCCACCTGCTTGTTCATAAGGCCGCTGGCGACGAGCCACATCACCTCCCGCTCCCGTTGCGTCAGCGTATCTGCAAGGGCGCGCACGCGGTCACGCTCGTCCATCATCTGGCGACGCTCCGCGTCTCGCTGGATTGCCGTATCCACCGCCTCGAGTAAAATCTCGGCGGCGAACGGCTTTAGAATGAAATCCGACGCTCCAGCCTTCAACGCAGTAACGCTGGAAGGCACATCCGCATGCCCCGTCAAGAATATGAGGGGCATGGGACATCCCAGCGCCAAGAGCTTGTCTTGTACTTCAAGGCCGCTACCGACAGGCATTTGAAGGTCGATAACTAAGCATCCGGGCGTGCTTGTGTCGGCCGTTCTGAGAAACTCACTTCCACTGGCGAATGCGGATGCCCGTCTATGCGCGGCGGCGAGAAGGTCGAGCAGCGCCTCCCTCATTCGCTTGTCGTCATCTACGACGTAGACGATGGGTTCTACGCGCGATCCCGCTCTGGACTCTAATGCTGCCATCATCCCGCCTCCGACGCGACCGGGCATCAGATTTTTGCCAAATCCGATATGTGGCGACCTGATTGAGCTACTCTAGCACGAACTGAATCCCGGCATATGATATACCTTCGTTTGTCGGACGTGGTTGACCCGTTTCGGCGAGGTGTACGTGTTAGCCCGGTGGCGCGTTTATATCATCGAAGATGTGCACGACATCGACGAGTGATCGCGCCTGCAGCTTGTGCATCATTCGGCTGCGATGGAGCTTGACCATAATCAAGCTAATGTTCATCTCCTGCGCGATCAGTTTATTGGACCAGCCTTTCGAAACGTACGCAAAGACTTCGGCTTCGCGGGGAGTCAGGCGCTGCACCCCCGACTGCGCCTCGAGCTTCGCGGCCTGGTCCCGGCGCATTTCCGCATTGCGGGTAAATGCTAGGGTGGTGACTTCCGCCAGTTTTTCTATGTCGAGCGGCTTCAAAATAAAGTCGAAGGCTCCGGCCTTCATGGCGGAGACACTCGTCTCGACGCGGGCTTCGCCCGTCATAAATATGATTGGCAGAGGCTGTCCAAGTTCAAGCAACTTGGCTTGGAGTTCAAGACCAGTCATTCCGGGCATTAGGACGTCCAGAAGAATGCATCCAGGTCCGGACATGTCGGCCTGCGTGATAAATTCATCCGCGCTTGCGTAGGCCGTGGCGTTCAGCCCGATCGATGCAAGCAAATCGACAATCGACGTACGAAGCCTGCCGTCATCATCGATGACGTGGACTGTCGTCGATGATGAAGGACTGTCGGGCTTGACCATCGTGGTCTCCGTAGCGCATCAACACAACCTATACCTCATCAGCACGAAGAAGACTGAGCAATTCACTGCTATCTAGGGGCTTTTTAAGAAAAGCCGACGCCCCCTGTTTAATCGCGGTCTCCGCCACATCCACGTCCGGATAAGATGTCATTATGATGACAGGCTGGTCGACGCCCTCTTCCCTAAGCCGCCGAAGAAGGTCAATGCCGGAAATCCCCGGCATCCGTAAATCGCTCAATATGATATCGGAAGTCAGATAGCCTTTTCGAACAATGAATTCCTCGGCTGAAGAATAAACCTCACCGCGCAGCCCGGCACTCTCGAGCAAATCCTGCAACGCCGTGCGAAGATTGCGGTCGTCATCGACTATGGCAACAATCTTCGGTCGGGAGCCGGACATTCGTTGGCAACCTATGTTTGACCGCATGCGGCCCACCGCGACGCGGAGTCCGTCGATCCAGATGGAAGTCGACTACTTCGGCGGCTCCCATGGACCTCCGCAATGTAACACGATTGTATCTGTGCGGAAGGTATACCATCGTTTGTAAGGAGTCGGCTTAATGTACCGAGGTCAGTCAAACGCGAAGTTGCCGATAGTCGATCAGCCAGCCGCATCTGACGGTTGTCACATAGCAAGCGAGGCTGTGAAGGCATCAAATTCCGGTCGCCTCGTTGGGCCGCCGCTGGCGAAGCCAATAGTGCCACTATCTGCCGTGGCAACATAGTAGCTTGTGTGCGGCTTTGCGAATGTTCGGCGATGGCGTTGTTCCTGCTGACTATGAGAAATGCCATTCAGGAATTCCGCAGGTAGAAGGTCGCCGAAGGTTGATCGCAAAGCATCGACGAACACCCGCGCCACACCAACTACGTCGCCTTCTGTCGCCCTTCGAATTTCAAGAACCATCTTCGCCCCCCATGTTGCCAGTTGCCGTCGGGGAAGGAAGCCTCATTCATCGGCGTTCTTGGTCGCCAGTGGGAGACTATCTGCGAACATCGTTACGGCCGCACGATTCGACAACAACCACTTTGAACCCGTGAAGGCCGAATACAGTCGAGCATGCGCCTCGAACGAGTTCCAGTTGTTGGTTCGTGTCCGATATTCAGCCACCCATTTGATCAGACCGATGAACTGCGTCTGCGTCCCGCCGCCTTGAATTCCTCTTGCCTTGACATTGGCGCTGCATTCCTCTTCGGGTAGATCGATCCAGATCAACGCAGTCACGCGTTTCAGGACCATGTTCACCAGTTGGCCGTAGACGCCTTCCATGATCCAGCGATCCTTTTCAGCCGCAGCCGCGACCATTTCGTCTCTGAGGGTCCTGTCACGGGCAACCCCATATCCGCCGGGCTCCCAGTGGATATCGTCGAGGTGCGTGACGGGATGGCGAAGCCGATCCGCGATCCGACGAGCAAGCCAGGTCTTTCCCGAGCCGCCGTTTCCCATGATGAGAACCCGCCTGAAATCGGGTGATCTGCCGACAACCGCCATTTCGCACCTCGGATGTTCTCAGTGGCCGTTCGCGGAAACTTAAACGGGAAGTTTCGGAAAAGTTCAAATCCAAAATTGACGCATCGGGTGCGCGGCCGTGTTCGCTCGGCCACGCCACACATATTGTGCTGATCGATATGTCGCTCTGGATGCACTACTGGTTGGCAGCTGAACGGCAAATTGCTTGGGCTGTTGGATCACTTGAACACAGTCCTGGCGGGCTCACGAAAATGCCCTCGACCGAAGCCTTATTCCAGGCGATCTGGGATGTTGAGCAATCTTGGATGCCCGAAATCCGCGCCCTATGCGCGGAAGCGGAGCAGCAGGGGAAGGCCGTTGTTCGTCTGGCAAGCGTGGAGGAGATTGATGCCTTCTCCCTCAGCCAGGCTGTTGCAGCAATTGCCGACGAACATCCAAAATGAAGGACGCGCTCAGGCCATCTAACGGTGGCCGAACAGCTTTGGTCGCTCCATCAGGTAGTGACTTGAGGTGCGAAACCGTTTCGTCGGTATAGACTACCGACTGGGTTCGATAGAAGATACTCAAGTCGTGCATCTACAGCAAAGCGGAAATACGAAGCCGCCCATAGTGAGAGCTGTGTGCCGACGCCCGTCGCAGAGGGGAGCGCGCATAATTTCAACTTTTGGACATTGTTATCGAGGACTTGAACGCTCTATTTAATCCTGCGAGAAACTGTGAGCTGTTGCTCCTCGCGTAATCAGCAAAAGACGAAGAAAAGATCGGTGCTATGGCTGATGCGAATATGGCAGCCGCCTCTCGTTCTGACCGATCCGCTCGAAGTCTCGAGCGTGCCCTCGACTACGTCGAAAACACCGGCCCTAACCGACCAAGCCGTGATCGCTAACGCCGTCGGCAACAGTTCCACGGGAGCTAACGCATTGGCATGGGCAAATCCGTCGACCGGAAGCGCTGGCGTCATAGAGCATATCGACGCTGGAAAGGGTGCGTCAAATGGATGCAAGAGTTTTACCACCAGCCGACAGTCACTGGAGGGCGCGACACATTTCGACGGCGTGGCCTGCCCTTCCGGCGATGCGTGGAAGTTAGCACCGATGGTTCAATAACAGCTATTCCGGGCACTTTGCAGATCGCGCTGTCTCCCGCCACCTGCTCGGATCACCGGGTCAAAACTTGTAACCGACCTGCACCCCCGCTCGCGTCATCCCGTCATTCGGGCTGCATAGATTGGCGTTGGAGGAATGGGCTACGTGGGCCAAGACATTCCAATGTTCGGTAAATCGGTATCCGGCACCGATGTACTCATGGAAGAGCACTCGACAGCCAAGGTTTGGCCCATCGTCGTTATCGTCGAGATCGCCTGTGTGTATCACACCACCGAAACCAGCCTCGGCAAAGACTTTCTCATAGAAGTTCATCGTCCAACTAAATCCGGTGAAAAACTGCGTTGCGTCGCCGTTCGTCCCGATCGACGTGCCCAAGTGAATCCGGGGGTGAAGCAGTTGCTCTTTCCAGTCCGCGGCGGATTCGAAACCGAATGGATCGAAAAGTACGGTAACCTCTGGGAATACGCCGTCCTCTCCGGAACGTCCCCCTTGTAAGGATGCCGAAGCACCAAAGCGCAGCTCATCGAATATCTGGTCTTGCGCTAATGCACTGGTGCTGATGAAAGCTGCCGAAATAATAGTGAAAACAACCGTCCAGCGGCGTTGAAAACCGAGCTGAGTAGCCATCCAGAATCAGGTCCTTGCGCCGCAAATCGGATGGCAATTGGTAGCACGGGCTACTTCGACATATAGATCCTCCCCGAAAGCAAAGTGCGATTTTCGGAGGGTGCGGCATCTGGGACACGCGGGACACAGCGGGCGGACAATTCGGGAGAGGTTAAAGGAACCTGCTTCGAACACCGTTCGGCGTCCGGACAATTGCCCGCGACCAGACATGATTGTGCGAAGATCTCAAGCAATGAGCACCACGTACGGCGTATTCACTGTGCCCTCGTAGAGGAAGGGGCATAAGTCGTAAGCGACGCGGCAAAAGTTGAGAATGCTTCCGTTTTGAAAGCCCTCAATGGAGGCCACACTCTGGAGGTACTCATGCACACGATAAGGCGCGGTCGCGCTGACAAGCCCGATGACACTTGTCCGCTGACGCGGTAAATTCCAACTCCATCGTAGCGGGAGCCCTGCTGATGACTTCGATCCGGACAGAAAAGCGCTCTGTGGCGATATTGGCAGCCGATGTCGTGGGCTACTCGCGCATGATGGAGGACGACGAAGACGGTGCGCTCAAGAGTGTGAGGTTGCTGCAGACAGATTTTCTGTGTCCTCGAATAACGGACGCAGGCGGGCGAACTATCAAGCTGATGGGCGACGGCTTGCTCGCGGTGTTCGAGACCGCGGCGTCGGCATTATCTACGGCGTTGAAGCTCCAGCACCTTATCGCGGCCGGCTTGACGCCATCGGGCATGAAGCCCCTGACAATTCGCATCGGCATCAATTTCGCCACAGTGGTTACGTTTGACGACGACGTTTTCGGGGATGGGGTCAATATAGCGTCGCGCCTGGAGGCTCAGGCGCCCCCGGGCGGCATCTGCATCTCAGACGCAGCTTACGGAGAGGCACCGGATGAGCTTCGTCAACAGTTTGCGGAAGGCGGTTCACTTCAACTCAAAAATATTACAAGACCCGTCCGAGCATGGTTCTGGCCAAAAGCACCGAGCCTCGGGATTTCGGTGAGGACAGCTGTCGCGGTGCTTCCCTTTCGCGGTGGAGACGCCAAAACCGATGCCCTGACGATAGACGGCTTCACAGAAGATATAACCTCCGGCCTCGCGAGATTCAGGAGCCTCTCGGTGATAGCGGCATCCTCTGCGTTTTCCGTCCGCGATCAGCCCCATAATCCAAGAGAACTCGGACGCACGCTCGGAGCGAACTATCTCGTTTCCGGAGAGATGCGCCAGACAGATCTTGAAGTGGCGATATCGGTCAGGGTTGTACATTGCGAAACCGAGCGAATGGTGTGGTCAGAAAAATATCGCCGGACAGCAAGGGATGTATTCGAGATCCAGGACGACATCGTAAAGATGATAATAGCCAATCTGGTCGGCCAAATTGAAAGCGCCGACTATCGGGAATCTGTGCGCAGGCCACCTAACAGTCTTGCGGCCTATGCGCTTTACCTTCGGGGCCTTGTGCACCTGCGGGGATATGAGCCCGATGACAACGCCAAGGCAGTCGAGATGTTTGAGTCCGCGGTAGCGAGCGATGGCAGCTTTGCGCTCGCGCACGCGTACCTTGCACTGGCACGTATCGCAGTCGCGGGCTACGCAAATGCTCCGCGCGGCGTCTTGCGGGAAAGCATTTCGTTGGCGCGACAAGCAGTCAAGCTCGATGAAGGCGAGTCAGGCGCGCATAGGGTCCTGGGGCTTGCCCACCTATACCTTAAGGACTTCGAAAATGCCGAGATCGAGTTCCGACTGGCGTACAGGCTCAATCCCAGCGATGCCAACGCACTCGTCCAGCTCGGCGGCTTACTTGCTCGGCGCAACCGTATAGATGAAGCGCTGCCATGGGTTGAAGAGGGCATGCGTCTGAATCCCTTCCCGCCGCATTGGTATCACGCGGTTCTCGGCAATCTTCTCTACTTCAAGGGCGACTACGATCGCGCGCTCGCAGCACTTCGTCAGTTGCCTAACCCGGGAAGGTACACGATGACCCGGATCCTGGCTTGTCTCTCGATGGCAGGCAGAGGTGAGGAAGCGACTGCCTACGCGGGCGCTCTCCACGCCGAGCATCCAGACCTTACCGTTTCCGAGTTCCTTGAGCGCGGGATCGTGGTAGAGACGAAGGAACAGGCAGAGCACTTCCGGCGGGGTTTGGTTGGCACCGGGTTGCCCGACTAGCGCAATGCCGAAAAGCTGATTGGGCCGAGACTTGAACAGGAGCGTACTGAGGGAGGATTGGACGCAACTAGCGATCCCGCTCTCACGATGCAGAGCGTTCGCACCAAGTCAGCACCCTAGAAGGCCATCTCGGATCGCCGAGGGCGCGGGCTGCCCGCTAGTTGCCGCTTGAACCTGTGCAAGAATAACCGGACCATGCTCGGTGCCGTTCACGGGATCCCGATCATGCCCCTCAGATCGCGGATGGTCGTGACCTCTCGATCTCGCGACTTCTCACACGATCAGCTCGTTGGCGGCGCGCACAAATGGAGGACCCGCGCGTCTCCCTGCCGATGGAAATCGGTCAATGCGTCAGTAAAGCAATCTCGTTCTGATCGTCCCCGGTATATCTCGTAACGCCTGAAGAATATCGTCGGCCGTCTCGGACGCGCCCTCGGCTTCGATGACGACATAGCCCGTATCGCCATGTGTCTGCAGGAATTCGGCGACGATATTCAGCCCGCGCGACGAGAAGATCTCGTTCAGCTGGATCAGCATGCCGGGGCGGTTTTCATGAACGTGGATGAACCGCGTACCGTTCGGGCGTTCAGGCAACTGGACTTGCGGAAAGTTGACCGCGCCCATCGTCGAGCCGATGTCGGAATATTCGACCAGCTTTCTGGAGACTTCCCCGCCGATGCGCTCCTGCGCCTCTTCCGTCGAGCCGCCGATATGTGGTGTCAGGATGACATTGCTCAAGCCCTGCAGCGGCGTTTCGAAACGCTCCTTGTTGGATGCCGGCTCCTTTGGAAAAACATCGACCGCAGCGCCTGCCAGATGGCCGTCTTTCAGGACTTTTGCGAGAGCGTCGAGATCGACCACCGTGCCCCGCGAATTATTGATGAAGATGGCGCCCTTCTTCATGCGGCGCAGTTCGGTTTCAGTGATCATGTTGTGCGTCGATGGCGTTTCGGGCACGTGCATCGTCACATAGTCGGAGATTTCCAGCAGTTCACCGAGCGAAGCCATCGATTCAGAATTGCCGCGCCGCAGCCTGTCGGAGAGATCGAAATAGCGCACCACCATGCCCATGCTTTCCGCAAGAGCGCTCAGCTGCGAGCCGATATTGCCATAGCCGACGATACCGAGGGTTTTTCCCCGGACTTCGCGGCTGCCCTCAGCAGTTTTCTCCCATCCGCCCTGATGCGCCGAGGCGGAGCGTGGAAAGATCTGCCGCGTCAGCATGATGATTTCGCCGATCACGAGTTCGGCCACCGAGCGCGTGTTCGAATAGGGCGCGTTGAACACCGGTATGCCGCGACGGCGTGCCGCTTCCAGATCGACCTGATTGGTGCCGACGGAAAAACAGCCCACAGCAATCAGCTTCCTGGCAGATTCGAATATTTCTTCCGTCAGCTGCGTTCGCGAGCGAATGCCGATGATGTGCGCGTCGGCGATATGGCTCTTGAGATCCTTGTCATCAAGCGCTTTCGGCAGATGCACGAGGTTTGTGTAGCCGCAGGACCTGAAATAATCCACGGCGCTCTGGCTGATGCCTTCAAGTAGAAGCACGGAGATTCGGTCGCGCGGGAGGGAGAGCTGAAGATGCATGGCGATACTTTCGTTTCCGAAACTGGGCAGATCGATGTCAGTTGCAGCGCACTACAACATGGCTTTGCTACCATACGGCACCGCAAGCACAAATCCCTACACCTCTGCCTACATCGAACGCGCATCGGCGATTGATTTCGATTTGCGCTAGTCAACCTGGCACGTCGGCAAGCGGCGTGCTGCGTGTTCAAAATTGGGGCAGAAGCTGGTGATCTGAAGGTGGAGAACTCCAGAACGCTAACGCGTCCGGACCAAATCGCTTCAGGCATCTCTCGAACGCGATCGGGTCGACATGCTTCCTCACTGCTGCGGCCACGTCCGCGATAACCGAGTTGGGTGACAGATTATGGTCCTTACGTATCGACTGCACCTCGACGGTCATTAAGATCCGGGTGTCAAATGGCACAGGGCACGCTTCAGTATCCCAATCGGAGATAAGGATCGCGCTAAGAACGGCCGGAAGCACGGCGGCAAACTCTATAACCTGCTGCACCGTCAGTCGCCTACGGAAAACGATCAATGTGCCATATACACCCTGATATGTTTGATTCCGCGTGACGCTGTCCATGCGAATCTGTGCGTCACACAGGAAGGCCTCGAACTCTTCGGTCGCGCGGCTATAGCGCATAGGAATGGTCATGGTCGTATTACCGAGTTTGGCGGCGGAAACTCATATCGCATCACCGTTTGTCCGCACGAGCCGGAACACAAAGGAGAATTGAAATGACACATCAGGAACAGCCTGTATTGACGCATTCTCCGTCATGACTTGGTTTTGGGTTGCACCTATCGCCGCCAGATCGGATTAATTTCTTATGATGAACAAACGCCACTCGAACACCTGGAGTAACGCTTGCTGAACTTCGCCTTTGCATGCCCTACTTGACCCTGTGCTCCGATATCACGCCGTACCAACGAAGGACGCTTCCGTTGGGGGCAACATAAGCACGCGCACGGCTGAGAACTTCCCGGTACGTTCCGTCCGGCCGGGCGATCCGGAACCGGATCTCCCAGGGCTTGCCCGTTGAAATCCATTGTAGCCAGGCTGAGCGAACCCGCGGACGGTCGTCCGGATGCATTTTCGCCATCCATCTGTCAATCCGCTCCTGCATCGTATCGTTAGGCGGATCCTCAAACGTCGGACTGATGTAATAAACGTCGCCCTCCGCGCTCGCCGCCCATGCGATATCCGGATTGAGTTCGACCGCGTGACGAAAGTGTTCTTCGCTTTGCTGGAGCGTCCGCAAGACACGGTTCTGCTCGGTCACGTCGATGGCGACGACTGAAAAACCAAGGTTCTCGCCGCCTATATCTGAGACCTTTTGCGCGAACACGCGGTACTCCTTTTTCCCCATGCAATAGTCTTGAGGTGGCAGCGGATTGGGACCGAGAGCCTTGCTCAATACAGCCTCAACCCGCCTGACTGTCTCGCCCTGCATAACATCATAAATCGTCTTGCCCTCCAGTTCGCGTCCGGTGAGGCCGTGCATGGCCGCAAATATATCGTTGGCGCGCACATGCCTGAAGTGTAAATCAAGAAAACAGAGACCGACGGGAGCTTGGTTATAGAGGGTTTCCAACTGGTGGAGCTGCTGGAACGGAGACGTGTCAAGGTGAGAGCCCGGTGCCGTCATCTCCGCAAGGCGTTCAAAGACCTTTTGTGCCTCTGCAGCGCGCACGCCTTTTCCGTAAAGCCACCCCTGCCCTAGTGGACAGCCGAGACCACGCAGGATCTCTGCCTCGGCCTCAGTCTCCACGCCCTCCGCCACCACCGTGATCTCCAGACTTTGTCCTAAACCGACGACGGCAGACACAATCCTCCGTTTGCGGTTATCACGTTCCAGGCCGCGGACGAACTGAGCGTCAATCTTAAGCTTTCGGAACGGAAAGGCCTCAAGCCGGGCAAGGCTGGAATATCCTGTTCCGAAATCGTCGAGCGAGATGGCAACACCGATCTCGTTCAGCCGGTTCAGCGTCCGATATGCTACGGCGCTATCGGAGATTAAAGAGCTTTCGGTGATCTCGAGCTGAATACGGGTTAAGGGAAATCCCGTTTTCGACGCCACCGCACTGAGCCGTTCGGAGAGATCATCGCTGAGAAGCTGATCTGGGGTGACATTGAATGCAAGAAAGAAACGACCGCGCCATTGCGCTGCCGCCGCGCATGCCGAGCTCATCAGCGCCTGCAACAATGCGTCAACGAGTTGATGCTTGTCGAGAAGTGGGATGAACTGCGCAGGGCTGATGTCGCCGGCTTCGGGATCACTCCATCGGGCGAGAATTTCAAAGCCCGCCAAAGCTCCGGAGCGGATGTCGACGATCGGCTGAAAGGCTGGCCAGACCTCCCCTCGTTCCAGCGCCTTTTCCAACCTGGATCGAAGCTCTCTCTGGCTTATTGTCACGTCCAGGAAAGTGCTTTCTGTCTTCATTGCTTTCCTCTCTGGGCGCTAAAGTCTCCGAGGTAAAGATTAGACTATCCTTTGACAGAAGGAGCTAATACATAATCGACGTCTAGCGTGATTGACGTCTTGGAGTTCAGTGGGCCCAAGGTTGGCGCCCGCCGGAATCCTTGATCGCACATCCGGCGGTCATGGGATCTGCAACAGGGCCGAACACTGCCGGGTCAAAGATCCGCTCGGCCAGCATCTATGCACGAAGGTTAGAAATTTGTTGGAGCGGCGCCATCTGGAGTGCGAGCCTTTCGGGCCGCCCGGACACACACGCCTCACGTAGCCCGCAGCCGGAGCTCGACAACGAACGACGCCCCCGGGGCAACTCAGAACTATTCCCAGCTGTCTGACCGGCGGCCGCCGCTCACCGCGACCTTGAGCTTGGAAGCCGCATTCACAGAAGAGGCGTGTGGGGACTGCAGCGCCATCACCCGTCCCACTTCGCGCAGTGCAGAAGTCTTGACCGTGCCGACGGTGAACTGCGCAATCAAAGTACGCAGGCGACCCGCTTCCTCGGCAAGAGCATTGGAGGCTGCATTCGATTGCTCGACCATGGCGGCATTCTGCTGGGTCGTCTGATCCATGGAGTTCACGGCGGAGTTGACCTCGGCCAGGCCCGTCGCCTGTTCCTTGGCAGAGGTGGCAATCGCCTCCATATGATTGTTGATCTCGATGATAAAGCCGCCGATGGTTTTCAGCGCCTCGCCGGCACCGCGCACGAGCTTGACACCGCTTTCCACTTCGGACGTAGAATTTTCAATGAGGCCCTTGATCTCCTTGGCGGCCTGCGCCGAGCGCTGGGCCAGCTCCCTTACCTCTTGGGCGACGACCGCAAATCCCTTGCCCGCTTCCCCGGCGCGCGCAGCTTCCACGCCGGCATTCAACGCCAGCAGGTTGGTCTGGAAAGCGATCTCATCGATCACACCGATAATGTTGGATATCTGCTGCGAGCTGTCCTCGATCTTCCGCATCGCCTCTTCCGCGTGCGAAACCACTGCGGCCGACTTCACTGCCGATTGATTGGCCTGGCTCGCGACGCCGCGCGCTTCTTCGGTTCGCTTCGTCGAACTGGTGACGTTGGCCGTGATTTCGTCAAGAGCAGCTGCCGTCTCCTCAAGCGACGCCGCTTGCTGCTCCGTCCGTTTGGACAGATCGTTTGCGCCTGCGGCAATCTCGCGGGTGCCGGAATCGATCCGTGCGGTCGTGTCAGCCACGGAACCGAGGGCCGTGCCGAGCTTGGCGATAGCTTCGTTGAAATTGCTCCTGAGGCTCTCGAAGTCGGCGGCGAAGGGCTGTTCAAGGCGAAAATCGAGTTTACCGTCGGCGAGCTTGTTGAGCGATGAGCCGATTTCGGTCACGGCAAAAACCCGGTCCGTGACGTCAGTGGCGTATTTCACCACCTTGGCGACTTTGCCGCCTTCATCCAGGATGGGGTTGTATGATGCGTTCAAGACGACCTTCTTGCCGTTCCTGCCGATACGCGTAAATTCCCGCGCCTGGAACCGACCGCTTTTGAGCTCGCTCCAGAACTCAGCATAGTCAGCACTGGCGGCATAAGCCTTATCCACGAACATACTGTGATGCTTGCCCCGGATTTCCTCCAGCGAATAGCCCATCGTTTTACAGAAGTTCTCGTTGGCGGTAACGACAACTCCGTCCAGGGTGAATTCAATGACGGCCTGCACGCGGCTGATGGCAGCCATCTGGTTCTGATAGTCGAGATTGAGTAAACGCTCTTTTGCGTCGGCCCATTCCACCACGAAAGTTTTAGGCTTTCCGCCCTCCATGATCGGAGTGACGTGCAGATCGAAACTGTGGCTGCCCACACGGATGGTTGCGCTATGAGGTTTGGTCAGGCGCGCGAGCATGTCGCGCTGGTGCGACGGGTTCTTGTGAAAGATGTCGATATTGCTTCCAATCAAAGTATCGATAGCAAAGCGCGGCAGCTCTTTCTTGAGATCCTGTTCAGCCGCTGTCAGCAGCTTGCGAACAGCTTCGTTCATATAGATGATATTCAGCTTGCTGTCGGCTATCATCACGTTTGCCTTGATGCTTGCCAGTGCTGCGAGCTGAGCCTTTGCGCCGCCCCCTACCAGTCCAATCATTTCATTCCTTTCGAAGCTGCCGCTTCACGTTGACACCTTGAGCGATCCGCGGTTCAGCTGAACTTCATTTTTCGCGCATTTGCGAATATTTGCACATGCCGATTAACAGTCATTTAAGGTTACCGAGGGGTGCGGTTCGCGCGTACTACGGTATTTCGTGAGGCAAGAACCTGCTTGCTATCAACAGAGCTTTGGTCCGCAAAACTTGTGCTTTGGATTGGGACGCGGACTACGAAACAGCTGGGGGGCTGGTCGGAGCCCACCGCATTTCAACCCGGAAATGCGATGCTCGCCATGGCTTTGACGCTCGTCACCCCCCCGAAAACGGCATAATCAAGCTGTATGGCCAGACATAGCTTCGTGTCGCCCTCTTGAAAGCTGAGCTTTCTAAGGGTGACGATTGCCTCGACGGGCGTCGTGCGTGGTTCACCTTGGGGGCCATGAGGCCACAGTCCACCTGTGGAGATACTGCGTTCAGGCTCTCAAAAACTCTACATCGCCTGTAACGATTTCTCGGACTACTTCCTCGCCTGATCGTGCCTAGATTTGACGGGGCAACCGATCTGTTCGCTCAGATCATGATCACACGGGAGAAAGCAGTGCCTATCGCCAGTAACCGCTCACCCGCGGCAGTGAGAGAAAACCCCTAAAACGTCTATTCGCTTCGCACTCGAACTCAATCTAGCAGCAAAACCGCCAAGCGATCTGCCAACCCTCGGCGTGAGGCAATCCAGACACACAAATCGAAGAAACTACAGGCCGTATGGCCGAGTACGAAACGTGAGGTCAAGCCAATGCCTGGGACAACCGCAGAATCATCCACCGGAAAGGGTAAAAAGCCATGAGCCAGTCATCGAACAAAGTCGCCATCATCACAGGTTCGTCGCGCGGCATCGGCGCCGAGCTTGCACAACGTCTCGCGCGTGACGGCTTCAGCGTCGTTGTCAACTACGCGGGCAGCGCAGGACCCGCCCACGAGGTGGTCGCCAAGATCGAGGCCGAAGGCGGCAAGGCCATCGCGCTTCAGGCTGACGTTGCCAATTCGACCGCAGTCGCCTCCATGTTCGACGCCGCCGAGAAGGCGTTCGGCGGCGTTGATGTGGTTGTCAACTGCGCCGGCATTATGAAACTCGCAAAGATCGCCGACGTCGATGATCAGACCTTCGACCAGATCGTCGCGGTCAATCTCAAGGGTACGTTCATTCCGTGCCGTGAGGCGGCAAAACGTCTGCGGAACGGAGGGCGGATCATCAACTTCTCGTCCAGCGTGATCGGCGTTCGCCTTCCCACCTACGGTGTCTACATCGCGACCAAGGCAGCCGTCGAAGGCCTGACGCAAGTTCTGGCGCAGGAGATGCGCGGCCGCGCGATCAGCGTGAACGCCGTTGCTCCCGGTCCGGTCGCCACCGAACTCTTCCTTCAGGGCAAGAGCCCGGAGCTCGTCGAGCACATGGCGAAAATGAACCCCCTTGAGCGCCTCGGCCAGACCGAGGATATTGCGCGAGTGGTCGCCTTTCTCGCCGGCCCCGAGGGCGGCTGGATCAACGGTCAGACGATTCGCGCCAATGGCGGCATGTGCTGATCAGCGCATGGGATCGACAATGACCGCTCGCTGCGGTTGCCGAATTGATCCGGCCCCGGGCGGTTTCTGACAGCAGCAAGACCAAACATAAGGAAATTTGCCGTGAGCAAAAAAGTCATTCTCATTACCGGCGCGTCCAGCGGCTTCGGCCGTATGACCGCCGAAGCCCTCGCCAAAGCCGGCCATACCGTCTACGCCTCCATGCGTGATACCGTTGGTCGCAATTCCAAGAATGTAGCAGAGATGGCCGAGACCTCGAAGCGCGATGGCGTTGACCTAAGAGCGATCGAACTCGACGTCCAGTCCGAGCCTTCCATCGACGCCGCAGTCGATAAGGTCATCGCCGACAGCGGCAAGATCGACGTGATGATCCATAACGCCGGGCACATGATGTTCGGCCCGGCCGAGGCGTTCACGCCCGAGCAGTTCGCCGAGCAATACGACGTCAACGTGCTAGGCACGCAGCGCGTGAACCGCGCTGTTCTTCCGCATATGCGTGGTGCGAAGCAGGGGCTTTTGATCTGGGTGTCGAGCAGCAGCGCGGCGGGTGGAACGCCACCCTACCTGGCGCCATATTTTGCAGCAAAGGCGGCCATGGATTCGTTGGCGGTGCTTTATGCGCGTGAACTGTCCCGCTGGGGTATCGAAACGACGATCGTCGTGCCTGGTGCCTTTACGAAAGGTACAAACCACTTCGCCCACTCGGGTCGCCCGGCCGATGAAGCGCGTGTCGCTGAGTACGAAGCGGGCCCGTACAAGGGCTTTGGTGAGGAAGTGCTGAAAGCCTTCTCAGCTATCGTGCCTGAAGATGCCGATCCCGCCGTCGTGGCCGATAAGATTGTCGATGTCGTCGCTATGCCGTTCGGCAAGCGTCCGTTCCGGATTCACTACGATCCAACCGAGGATGGCGCCAGCGTGAGCTTTGCTGTGATCGACCGCGTGCGGTCCGAAATGCTCCATCGCGTCGGCCTCACCGATCTACTAACGCCCGCAGTGCGCGGCGGAGGCTGAGTCGGGTCGCCGTGAGTACTTCGCAAACCGAGTGACAGGGGGAGCTCGCGCTCCTCCGACGTCCACGTGAAAATTCTGAGATTACGCCATGACCAGTGCGCGATTTAAATGCATCGATCTCCATCAGCATTTCGTTCCCGACAGATATCGCAACGCGCTTGCCGCAGCGGGGATAACTCGCCCGGACGGCATGGCGGGCGTGCCCGCGTGGAGTGACGCTGAAGCCATCGCAATGATGGACCGATTGGGTATCGAGACGGCTTTCGTGTCGATCTCTTCGCCAGGAGTGAATTTTTCTGGCCCTGAGCTGGCGCGAGAGTTGGCGCGGCAGACCAATGAGGACGCAGCGCAGCTAGTGGCCCGCTATCCTGGCCGCTTCGGCTTCTTCGCCGTTACGCCGCTTCCCGACGTCGAAGCCGCTCTCTCAGAAATCACCCATGCCTTCGACGTGTTGGGCGCCGACGGCATTGTTTTTGAGAGCAATTTCAAGGGTACCTATCTTGGCGATACCATGCTGGAGCCCGTCTATGCCGAACTCGATCGGCGCAAGGCTGTGCTCTTCATCCATCCCACGAGCCCTCATTGCCAATGTACAAAATGCACGCCTTCTGGTGATCAGCCGGCGGACATTGCGCTGGGATATCCGCGGCCGATGCTCGAGTTCATGTTCGAGACAACCAGAACGGTCGCCCACATCATCCTGTCTGGTGTTTTGCAACGCTATCCCAACATTGAAATCGTCGTCCCTCACGCCGGCGCTTGCCTGCCTGTGTTGGCTGGACGGATCGAACTTCTCAAGGACGCGGGTGGAGGCCGTTCGAGCGACCAGTCGCCGCAGGACATTCGGGCAGCGCTTCGCCGTCTTCACTTCGATGTGGCGGGCGCACCAGTTCCCGAACTGCTGGGCACGCTTCTGCAGATTGCTGATCGCTCGAACCTGCACTACGGCAGTGACTGGCCCTTCACGCCTACTGACGCTTGCGCCCATCTCCTGCAGAAACTGATCGACACGCCCCTTCTCGACGAAAACGAGCGGACGGCAATTATGTCTGACAATGCTAGACGTATTTTTGGGCGGCTTTCGATGGGAAAATAGAGCCATTTTCACGCCAGGTGTGGGCCGGGCCAACGAGTTCTTGCTATCCGACTTCAACTCTGGCTGCTGTCGAAGAGGCCTTCCGGCGCATTCATTCGTCGACTCAATATCCACAAGCTCAGCTCGGCCACGGAAGCGTGAGGTCGGGGTTTGGACACTCTGGAAAGATCGTTGAGATGTATCCAAAGATTTGCGGTGCACCGCTGAGCTCGACATTGGCAGGCGCGCCGGACGCCATTCTTGTGGTGGATGGCGCGCGTGCGACGTTGTTGAGCCGGAACGGCCCGTAGCGTACGGTTTTCCCGGCCTCAAGCTGCTGGTCGAGCCAGGCGCCCGCGGACGCGGAGGCTATAGTCAGTTTGATATCCTTGGCGAGCAGCGCCGTCATCGGCAAAACTGGCATCACCCCGGTTGCCGTCTCGTTGCCCGCGACATTGCCACCGGTTGAAACAGTGATGCCCCAGCCGATGCTTTGAGGCGACCATCGCCATAGGCGACTATAGAAGAGATTGGCGTCCATCCACGGCCGGACGATGTTGATCCGCTTAAACGAGCATTCGAGCTTCATTTCGCTTTGGCTTGCGCCAAACGGAAGAGGCTCCTCAGCGTCAAGCGAGCTGTCATGCCACGCCGACATGATGTTCGAGATCCTATGCCGAGCAGGTGCAACAGGGCGATTGAGATGCGGGCCTAAGTTAAAGTGGGCGGGCAAACCGGGTGCTCCATAGCTAGCAGGTACCCGACCCGCATCGAAATATTGCTGAGCGCAAAGACAGCAGCAACCGGTGCCACGCATGCCGACACCGCCTGAGCGGCGCTGTTTGCGAACGTCGCTCTCGTCAAACGAAAAGGGTGTCCACAAATCCATATCGAACCAGTGCTCATATGGTGGATTGCTCGTGACACTCTGATATTGGCTGCCGTTGGCAAGAGTATGTGTGTGTTGGCTGTAGCGTTTCGATAGCGAGTGCCAGTAAGGAAAAGGGTCCCGGCCCTCCAACTGGGCGACAATCGCCAGGTCCTTTTCGATATCGTCCTTGTGACCATCTTCCTGCCAGTCTCTAGAGGCTTGCTCATAAGCCTCTCGGATGGCTTCGCTGACAGGAGGACCACCATTGTCATGGGTCGCTTGAGCTGCCTCCAGGGTGTCCTTTGCGCTATAGAAGCGGTTGGCATAGTTTATGTAGGCAACATAGTCAGGGGAGCGACCGCCGTCGGGACCAACCAGATGGTCGCGAGCTTGCTTTAGTTTTTCCTTTTCCGCAGCTGACAAGTCAATGAGAGGCAGTTCCTTACCATCAAGGATAAGCCTGTACACGTCCGATACCGAGGCTGCCTTTGACGTCGCGACGTAATCGCATTCAAGCGTCAGGTTGAGAAAGTTGCTGACGTAATACTCGGTCTCTGGATCTTTTGGATTAAGCCCCGGCTTGACGACGATACCGGGCAACTGAAGTGACAGCAGGTCTGAAGGATTTTGGCCCACAACCCCTGACACGGCCAGTGATTGAGCCATTTTGGAGTAGAGTTGGACGAATTCGGCCTTCTCATCCTGTTCAACGGAAAATCCGAGCATTGTGGCCTCCCAGCCTCATGACATTGGCGACCGTCGCGCGCTGCATCGCACGCGACGGCGCATGTTTCTTCACAGGGCCGCTCAGGTCGGCCAGGGCAGATTGGGATCAGGATTAGGAAGCTGCGGGAGGATCTGGCTGATCGCCGCAATGATCTGGGTATCGTTGATCTCGATCGTATTACCAGCGATCGAGCCAGAAATCTTCTCGGTTCTGTCGTTGTAATTCACACGGCCTGTAATCGAGAACGGACCGATCCCGAGGCTAGCCTGGCCGTTGATCGCCTCGCTGACGATGTCTTCCTCCGTCTTGGTGAGCTTGCCGACAATCTTGACGTTGCGCGCGAGAATCGCGGTCGTGGGCAATGAAACGAACGGGCCCTTCGGAATGATGACGTTGTCGATACTGCCGCCGCTGGAATATTGCGCCGCCGGTGCAGTCTGATCGAATTTCCAGGCTCGGCTGTTGAAGAGCAGCGGGTTCATCCATGGCCGATTGATCGTCACCCGCATGAGCTCGCAGCTGAAATCAAGCTGCGTCTGATTGATCTTGACGTAGGACTGCTCCTTTTTGTAGTCGCCGGAGCCGGATATGGTGAATATGCCGAAATTGCCCTCCAGCGATCCGGCAACTCCCAACGCGCTGGAATTTTTTTGATTGTCCATGTCCGTCTGGGTGAAGCTGAATTTCGTCCAGCCTTCGGTCTTGAACCAGTTCTTGTAGGAAGGTGCCAGGACGGCCGGCGGAAACTCCATTCCCGTCGGCAGCTTGCCCTGGTTGGCTGCCCATCTCGCATCGAGATCCTGCCAGAACACCGCGCCATCGCGCCCTTCCAGCTGCTGAATGATAGCAAGGTCCTTTTCCTGCTGGACCTTGCCGGCCGCGATCCAGTCATTCATCGCCGCGTCGACCGCGCCGCGAAGCCTGCTCGACGGTTTTGGGCCGGTCCCATTCTTGAAGCTGGCTTCTGCCTCGTCGAGCGCGTCGCAAGCATCCCAATATTTGTACATGGCCTCGTCGCATGCCGTCTTGCGGTCGGCATAGCTCTTGCGGGCTTCCTCGAGCTTCTTTTTTTCCGCCTCCGACAGATCTGCAATCGGAAACAATTTGTAGTCAAGAATGCTCTTGTAGGCATTCGACACGGTCAACGTGCTCGGGGCGTAGCTGAAATCGAACATCGGCGACGTGTCGAAAATCTGCGATATTTCAAGGTTGTCAGCCGGCGATGTCTCCGGGTTCAAGCCAACCGGCAGATATTGACCGGGATTATAGATCGATAGAAGCGACTCGCCGATCATATATCCGCTGTCTCGCGAACTCGTTCCAACCCCGAGGGCGATGGCGAGTTTCGAGTAGAGCTTTTCGTAAAGCACGGCGTTATAGTCTGTGCTGTCAGGCATGACAGGCCTCCAGGTTGCTCGGATGAGAGTGTTTGGATGGGCGCGCTATTAGGCCTCAGAAGACCGGCGCAAGGACATTACCCCAATTGAATTTGTAAAACCCAACGGGCGTATTGGCGAGGCAGGCGTTACAGGCGGTAATGAAGTCGTCGACATTGCCAAGCAGGTTGGCGATATTGGCCTGGAGGAAAGCGGCATAGCTCGCGTCAAGAGTGATGCCGGCATTGAGTTGATCCGTCAGCAACTTGATCGCGACAACATTGTCGGGACCGTTGGCTGGGTAGTTATTGCGATGATTGTCGCTTGGCGCGCGGCAGATGTTGACCGGGTTCCAGTTGATGACCGAAAAATAGCCCCCTATTCGTTCGTCGACATCATTGCCTGCGGGATCAACGAAGACGTTCATGGGGGCTCCGCCGGCCGTGATCAATTGGTTTTGAATGTAGGTCGTGACGGCCTGGAAGTTCATCAACGGGTGGTGATGCAGCAGCCTGGCGTTGACATTCGCCAGCGTATACGGGCCATGTCCATTCAGAAGGTCATGGTCGATCTGGGTGGCTATTGCCAGCAGTCGCGGGCCGTAGTTGTTTTGTGGAATGATGTGACCTTGATGATCGAGAAGGGCAGTCCCGGGAACCACTTCATTGTGAAACTGCACGGGACGCGGGTGGACGGCGTGCATTTCGAACGCGTCATATCTGCCATTGGCACCTGTGTCTCGGTATTGTGGATTGTAGCCGTGGATGGTGTTTGTATCAAATAATGTGAAATCAACGGGTTGCATGCTACCATTCCTTTCAAAATCGGAAGATACAGCGCTATGGTTGCATTAAACCGTGGGTTTAGCTATTGCGGATTTTGAAAATCTTGAAGAGTATTAACGGACCTTCAATCACCCGCTGATCTTAGCCATTTCGACACAGTAGAACCGACAAACGGACTGTAGGTCCTCTTCCCAAGGCTCCAATGTGAGGTTGAACAGTGATGATGACCCCGCAGTCGCGGGCAAGATGAAGCAAAGTGCGCGGCCGGGACTTTTCGTGCACCAAAGGGCGCCAAAGATCAATCGCAAAGGCCGAACAGGACCAGACCTCGATCTTGAACACCGGCACATTGTCCGGTGCCTCGCACAGCCCATTGTCGCTGCTGCCTCTTTTCCTACCGAACTAGCGATGGGGTCATATCCGCGGCGAATAATGCAACGTGCTGAAGAGGGTCGGTCGGAAAACGTCTGCACTGCGGCAACCTCATAGCTGCATTGCCAAAAATTAGTGTCCACCAGCTGAAAAATCAGGCATAACGCACCAGTTGTTGCATCTGGCGGCCACCTCCCAGTTCCATCGCATCAACTGTTCCCCTCTGGAGGTTCAAGATCTCCACACCTATGGGCCGCGGCTATCGCCGGCGGCCCTTTTTTCTTTCGGGGTCGCTGGTTCGCTGCGCATCTACACCCTTGTCAGTTGCTCCCAAGACCTTACAGCGGGCCCGCCGCAAGTCTGTCGCCGACGGAAGATCTTGTCGCCGTCATAGAGCAGCCAACCGCCTTGACGGCGCTTCCGGTTGCTGTGGCGACTTTCGGGGGCTTGAAATCTCGGGCAGTGACCGTTGCAGCAGTTTTCACCTGGACTTCGAGTATATCGCCGCTCTCATCTTCCAGAATATCGACCTCGTCCTGATCCTTATCAGGATAATGATGAAAGGTCGGCCCCACATCGCTCCGTGTAGCGAGCCTGAGGATCCCGTTGGCAACGAAAGTTTCAGGAAGGGCATCAAGGAGCGCTCGGTCTCTCGTAATGCGATCTTTCGTCAATCCCGTTAGTGCTGTGATGCGACTGCCGTGTCGTCATTCAGATTGAAGTATGGCGGCTCGCTCCGTAAAGAGAGCTTGCACCGGGGTCGTCTTGCCACACTGACGAGGTCGGAAAACGACGGGCGGATCAGTCATCGCCAAAGCCTCCCGCTGAGTTGCGCCTCTCGAAAGCAGCGGATCAGCATCGGAGGACGCTGTTCAAAACAACCCTCCTGAAAACAACTAAACTTCTGTCAGACCCAAAAACTATCTTCGTCCAATTCGGAATTAAAACTCGACTGATCCAACAAGCATTACCGTTGATACTCTTAACCCCTGGCATTGGCCTCTGCGGCGGGTTTCGCACCAGCCGTTAAAGATCCGGCAGTCGTTAGCGCAGCCGGTCACTTTCATAGTTCACCGTAAAGTCCTCCGGCGGCGTCGGCCCCCAGATGTAGAAGGCATCCTCCGGCGCGTGATCGGCTGCTGGCCAGTCATAATCAGCCGACACAAAATCGATATCGGCTGAATATTCCGCGTAACTGCCCCATGGATCGCGAACGTAGTGAAAGTAATTGGATCCGAGCACGTGGCGACCAAGGCCCCAACCTTTAGAGAAGCCTTTATCGGCCATCTGCATGGCGCCTAGCCCGATCTCGTTGATCGAGCCGACATCCCAGCTGAGATGGTGCAGGCCAGGTGCATCGGATTTGGCGAAGGCGACAAGATGATGATCGCTGCCGTGCACACCGTGAAGGAAGGCGATCCCGTCGGCGGACCTATCCGAGAGGCGAAGGCCGAGAATCCTGCAATAGAATGTCACTGCCTTGTCGACGTCCCGCGTGAAGACCAGGATATGTGCAAGCCTGCGCGGCTGGACGAGGGGAGCACGCGAGCGCAACGGCGCGGCCGCCTGATTAGCCGACACCGAAACATTCCGGAATTCTGACTTCTCGCTTGGCGAGGTTTTCGCTGCCACCCTGATTTCGACGATATTTCCATCATGGTCGCGGAACCAGATGCCGTTCGATTGAAACCCTGCGGGCGGATCGATCAAAGCCACCCCGCTTATTTCCACATGTTTACGGAACATATCGAAATCATCTTCGAATACACCGAAGGAAAGGAAGCTCAGACGCTTGTGCGGCCCCTCCGACAGACTTCCCCAACGATGAGCATGACCATGAGTATAGAGGCCAAGCGAATTGCCCTCTTCCCGCACGTCCAGACCGAAAGCGGAATAGAAATTACTAGCGACCCGAAGATCCGGAACCTGGATGTTGAAACCGTCCATCGAGTGTATGCCGAGCACATCTCGCCTTCGGCTGGCATTGACGAAGCCTTTAATCGCGGTCATAGCAACTCCTCCCTTCCCTGCCTGGCCTGAAGTTCACGCGGCCTCCCTGCCGAGTGCAACCTCATCGCGGACAGAATTGACCAAGAGGCCGATCTGTTCAATTTCCACTTCGCATATATCGCCATGCTTCATATAGAGCGGCGGCTTGCGGCCAGCCCCTACGCCGGCCGGCGTACCGGTGACGATCACGTCACCTGGCTCAAGAGTCATCGTCTGGCTGAGGAGCGAGACCAGTGACGCGACACTGAAAACCATATCGTCGATATTTGCGCGCTGCACCGACACCCCGTTCAGGCGCGTTTCGAGAACAAGCCCTGCACAGCCGGGCGGAAGTTCATCCGCCGTCATCAAGACCGGCCCGAACGCGCCAGTCGAATCGAAATTCTTGCCAATCGTCCATTGCGGCGTCGCGTGCTGGTATTCGCGGATCGAACCGTCATTGAAAATGGAGTATCCCACGACATGCCGAAGGGCTTCGTCTTCGGAAATCTTGGAGCCGCCCTGTCCGATCACAGCGACAAGTTCGCCCTCGAAATCGAGTGTATCGGATACTCTTGGACGGATGATCTCGTCTCGATGTCCGATCAGGCTGGAGCCGAAACGCGCAAAGACGGTCGGATATTTCGGCTGCGTATAACCGGATTCTGCCGAATGATCCCGATAGTTCAGACCGACGCACAGGATCTTCGGCGATCGTGACAGAAGCGGCAAATAACGGATTTCATCGCGCGATATCACCTTGCCGTTCCGCAGGGCCTCTCCAGCCGCGGTCAAACCCTGCCCGCCAGCCGAAACCAGATCATCCAATGTGCCCGGGAACTCCGGATCGGTGACGAAAAGCCCGCGCAACGCTCCGCTGTCTTCGACGGCCAATCCTTCATTGCCCGCAAGCGAAAATCTTACAAATCTCATGACCTGTCCTCCATCTGATGCGATAGATATCCATCCTAAGAAAAGATTTGTCAAATAAAAATATATTTTCTTTCTGGTGCGTCTATGTTATCGATCATGGCATGCCGGCCGCCGGAGGTGCGGCCATAAGGAGGAGCACCATGAAAAACTATGACCTGGCCATTATCGGGCGCGGGCCCGTCGGGCTTGCCCTGGCAGCGCTTGCGGCACAGCTGCAGCTGAAGGCGGTCATCATCGAAAAGCATCGGGATCTCTATGCGTTGCCACGTGCAGGACATGTCGATCACGAGATCGTTCGGCTTTTTCAATCGCTTGGCGTGGCAGATACCATGTTGGCCGACAGCTATCCCACGACCGAATATGTCTGGGTCAACGCGCAGCGTGAATTGCTGCTCGAGTTCGATTGGGGCGCAAAGGGTATCTCCGGCTACAATTCCGATTACATGCAGTTCCAGCCGGTTTTCGAAGCGGCCCTCGGGGAAAAGCTGTCTTCTGCCGAAACGGTAGACCAGAAACTCGGCTGGGAGGCCCAGTCCCTGACCGAGGATGCAGACGGCGTGGAGCTTCAGCTCGCGCGCACGAAGATGGTACCTGGCCAGGTCCGCCCGGTGGCAACCGACGAGATTGAGACGATCCGCGCCCGCTTTGTGGTTGCCGCCGATGGCTCTAACAGCAGCGTGCGCCGTATGCTGGAGATCGAACGTGACGATTTCGGCTTCAACGAGAAATGGCTCGTCGTCGATGCCCGCAAAAAGCGGGACTTTTCTTTGGAATTCGATTGCGGCCAAATCTGCGATCCGAAACGCCCCGTCACCGTCCTGCCGCTCGGCAAACGCCATCGTCGCTGGGAATGGGCGTTGTTACCAGGTGAAGCTGCCGCAGATCTCGAAAAGCCCGAAGCGGCGTGGAAATTGCTCGCCGAACAGAACGTCTTTCCGGACGACGTCGAAATCATTCGCCAGCTCGTCTACACGTTTGAGGCGCGCCATGCTCAGCGATGGAGCAAAGGTCGAGTTTTCCTCGCGGGCGATGCTGCCCACACCACGCCCCCTTTCATGGGTCAGGGGATGTGTTCCGGCCTCCGGGACGCAAAAAACCTCGCCTGGAAGCTCGACCTGATCGTGCGCGGCATTTCCGAACCTTCTCTTCTCGATACCTACGAGCAGGAACGCTCACCCCACACGCGCGATTGGACCATCATATCGCTCGAAGCCGGCAAGGTGCCCTGCACGCTCGATCCGGAAGAGGCGCGTCGTCGCGATGAGAAGTTCCGTGATGGCTGGATGCCGCCCATGCCGGACTTCCCGAAGCTTGTCGACGGCATTCTCGCCTCGCCGGAAACGGGTTCTCCTGCCTACCTCAATGGCACGCTTGGTCTGCAGGCTCCTGTGAAAAAGGATGGCAGGATCGCGCTATTCGACGAATTCTACCCCAGCACACGCTTTGTTATCGTCAGCACAGTGAGCAATCCGACTTCCGTCCTGTCGAAAAGCCAGATCGACAAGTTAGAAGCGGTCGGGGTCTGGTTCGTCCATGTCGGCGCCGGCCAGGATGGCGACGTTCAGGATGTCGAGGGGAGTTATGTTGCCTATTTCCGTGACAACAATATCGAGGCTATAGTCCATCGGCCGGATTTTTATGTCTTCGGTGCCAGCGAGAAGCTAACCGACCTCGGCGCACTCATCGACGACCTCTTGAACCAGCTGCATTTGGCCACCGACCTCCACGCCCCGCAGGGCGGAACAACACATTTGGCCGCAATACCACATGAGGATCGCACCGATGCCTATTGATCCCCGGCTCCATGCCGAAGGCCTCGCCTGGCCGGAATCGCCGCGTTGGCGTCATGACGCGCTCTACATCTCGGATGTGCACAATTTCCGCGTCGCCAAAATATCGTCGGACGGCCGGGTCGAAACCCTGTGCAAGGTGGAGGGTCGTCCGGCGGGCATGGACTTCACCGAGGATGGCAGCTTGCTGCTGGCAACCGGCATCGGCCGCCAGCTTTTCAGCGTCGATGCCGCAACAGGAGCCATGGACCTCATGGCATCGCTTCCGCCCGCAGAAAGTTCCTACCTCAATGACCTTGTCGTACACACTGACGGATGGGCGTGGTTTGGAGAAACTGGCTTTCGTTTCGGGCTCGATACGCCCCGGGATACCGGCAGTCTCTGGGCTTACCACCCCCAAAAGGGATTGAAGCAGGTTGCCACGGATATCTTCTTCCCGAACGGTCTTGTGGTCAGCCCCGACGGGGCGACGCTTTACGTCGCAGAAACGTTCGGCAAGCGGATTTCAGCCTTCGACATCGGCGCCGATGGTAGCCTGAACAACAGGCGTACTCATGCTGAACTGCGCGGGGAACCTGACGGACTATCGCTTGACGCCGATGGTTGCCTCTGGGTGCCGCTCCTGTTTCTCGGCGAGTTCGTGCGTATTGCGCCGGACGGACGAGAAATCGACGCGGTTGGTTTCCCGGGCATGAATGCCATCGCCTGCATCGGCAGTGGCGAGGATCGCAAGACGTTGTTTCTGTGTGTTTGTAAGGCCGACCGGACCGATCCGCAAAAACCTGTCCTGAGCGGCGAGGTTCATATCGCCACGGTTCAGTCGGCCGGGGCCGGAAGGCCCTATTAAAATATCTTATTGGAAGGAAAATATATTTTAATTGACATAATATTTTTCATCTTATAAAAGGTAGCTATGAACGGAGCCATCGAATCCACCACTCAGGCAGATCAGGTTTATGGCCAGCTGAGGTCGTCCATACTGAACGGGCGGTTGGCTCCCGGGGAGCGGATCAGAATGAACTTCGTAGCCTCGGATATGTCGGTCAGCCTGGGCGCGGTACGCGAGGCGCTCTCTCGTCTGGCGGCTGAAGAGATCGTCATCGCAACGGCTCAACGCGGCTATCGGGTCGCGTCGCTCTCCTGCGAAGAATTAAATGACCTGACCGAGACGCGCATTGCGCTGGAGCAGATTTGTCTTCGTGCTTCGATCGCCGAGGGAGGAATAGAATGGGAGGCCTCGCTGGCGGCTGCACTGCATCGTCTGCTGCGATTGCCGGAATACGAGGACGATGAATGCCCGCAGTTGAGCATGGCGTGGTCGCAGGCCCATGACGGATTCCACACGGCCCTGGTCTCTGGAGATCGCAGTGTGTGGATGAACAAGTTTCGCAATTCGCTCTATCATCAGGCGGAGCGCTACCGACGCCTTTCGGTGCCGCTGCGGATAGAAGACCGCGATGTGGCGGGCGAGCACCGCCTCCTTTGCGAGGCAGCCCTTGCCCGCGATGCAGAAGGTGCCTGCGAGCTGATGCGGTCGCACCTGACGCGGACAAGCGAAATCCTGCTGCGATCGCCATTGCTGACGAGCGCCGAACGGCTGGGCGCGATAAGCGACTGAAAGGAATGCCGGAGGGAGCCGGCCATCGGATCAAGTGGAGGAGAAAACCATGATCGTCAAAACGATAGTCTATACAGCAATTCTCGCGGCTAGCGTTGCATCTTTTGCCCACGCCGAAGCGGTAGGCAAAAAAATCACACTGCTCACAGGTCCGACCGAGGATCGCCTGATCAGCGCCTTCTCGCATGCCTTCGATGACAAGGCGAAAACAGCCGGAATAACGGTCACGCAGCTAACCAGCCCGTTCGATCCTGCCCTGCAAGCCCAGCAGCTCGACGATGCCATCGGTCAGAAGCCCGACATGATCGTCTTGCAGCCACTCAGCTCGGGTGCCGTTACGCCGGGTCTGCAGCGCGCCAAGGCTGCCGGAATTCCTGTCTTTCTCGTGATCTCGCAGGTCGATAACGGCGATGGGCTCTCTGTCGGCACGATGGCACTTGACGATGTCAAGTCGGGCGAGCTGGCGGCGGAGGCGATGATTGCCGGGTTGAAGGCCGGTGGCCGCCAAACGGCCAAGGTGGCTGCGATCACCGGATCGTTGGCCGAAGGTATTGCTCCAAGGCGCCTTGAAGGCTTCAAGGCACGCCTCGCCAAAGAGCCATGGATCACGCTTGTTCAGGTGGAGGATGCGCAATGGATCCCGCCGGTGACCGAGCAGATTGCCGGCCAAATGTTCACCAAATATGCGGCCGAGGGCGGCTTGGATGCGATTTACGGTATGAACGATGCAATGGCGAATGCCATTATCCAGGCGGCCGACAGCGCAGGCATCGATCTCGGCACGGCTTCTGGCCAGTTGCTCGTCATTGGCGGCGGCTGCCAGGAGTCTGGCATCCGCAATATGCAAGCCGGCAAGCAATACGCCACGTTAAGCGGCCCTCTCCCGTCCTATGACGGTCCGAAGGCGGCGGAACTGATCACCGACTATTTCTCCGGCAAGGATATCCCGAAACTCAGTGTGACCACGCCGCTGGAAGTCGTGTCCGCCACCAATCTGGACAGCTACGCCAAGTCCTGCAGCTTCTGAGCAGTGTAGACCGCGTTCCCGACAGGAGGATATCATGACGAACGAGCACGGTTCGGCCAATTCCGTACGCCTTTCGGTGCGGGGGCTGACTAAGCGCTTCGGCAGCATCGCGGCGATCGAGGACATTTCGCTTGATCTGCACCGAAGCGAAGTTCGGGCATTGTGTGGTGGAAATGGCGCGGGAAAGAGCACGCTCGTCAAGATATTGACGGGTGTGCTAGCTCCCAGTGAAGGCACGCTTGAGGTGGAAGGCCGGCGGCGCAAATTCCGCAATCCTGTCGACGCGCAGTATGCGGGCTTGACGCTCGTCGCCCAGGAACTCAGCCTGGCGCCCGACCTTTCAGTGCATGACAATCTCTGGCTCGGCCACGCAAGTGCACCATTCGCGCGGCGCACGGCCCAGAGCACTGCCACGGCAAGGCAAGCGCTTGATGCCGTCGGGCTGGAATCGATCAGCCTCGAAGTCAGGGTGCGCGACCTTGCCCTGGCGGAACGGCAATTGCTGGAGATCGCGCGCGGACTGGTGCGCAACGCCTCCGTCCTTATCCTCGACGAGCCGACCGCCACCTTGTCCGAGCGGGAAATCGACAAGGTCTTCGATGCCGTCCGAAAGCTCAAGGCAAGGGATTGCTCGGTCATCTACATCACCCACCGCATGGGCGAGGTTTACGAGTTGTGCGACACCGTCACGGTGATGCGCAACGGTCGGGTCGTCACGACGCAGCCCGTGACGGAAATGCCGCGCGATCGTCTTCTGGAACTGATGATCGGCCGGGTGTTGACCGACGTCTATCCGAAAGCCACCGTCCAACCGGGCGCGGTGATGCTGGATGTCTCAGACCTGCAGGTGCCGGGCGTGATCGAAGGCTTCGATCTCAAGCTGCGCGCCGGCGAGATCGTCGGGATCATCGGACAGATCGGCTCGGGTGCAACGGAGAGCACCCGTGCCCTCGCCGGCCTCATTCATAATGCCCGTGGCAACGTAGAGGTCGGTGGACGAAAACTGCGCCTTGGAATGCCCGCAGCCGTTCTCAAATCAGGCGTCCGTTTCGTTTCCGAGGACCGCGCGAGCGAAGGCGTGTTTCTCGACATGCCTGCCCGCATGAATCTCGTGTCGACACGTCTTGCCGAAGTGTCGAGCAAAGGGGTCTTGCCGGCAGGCCGCCTCGGGCGAATTGCTGACCGCCTTGCCCAACAGGTGGGCTTTGATCCGGCGCGCCTGCATCTTGCGGCTGGTCGCCTCAGCGGCGGCAACCAGCAGAAGCTTGCCGTCGGTCGGTGTTCCGATCGCCGGTTGCCCGGCGTCATCCTGATGAATGAACCTACGCGCGGCGTCGATATGGGTGCACGTGCCGAAATCTATCAGACGCTCAGGCGGCTATGCGATGACGGCAATGCCGTTCTCCTGGCCTCAACTGATCTCGAAGAGGTCATCGGCCTTGTCGACAGGGCCGTCACCATGTTTCGTGGCAGGATCGTCGGCGTGCACGACCGTGGCACCTTCACCGAGACCGCCATCCTTTCGGAAATAACCAACGCGCAGGAGGCGGCGGCATGAGCATGGTAAGCGAAACCTCCACGCCCCCCGCAAAGGCGACCAGACGCATGAGCACGCCGTCCGTGGCGAGCCTTGCAAAGCTGCTTGCGATCACGCTTTTGATCGTCCTCGCCTTGTCGACGCCAGGATTTCTGACGCGGCCCAGCCTGATCGCGCTCGCCAACGCCATATCCCTTGTCGGCTGTGTCGCGCTTGCGATGACCTTCGTAACGCTCGGCGGCTACATCATGTCCTTCAGCCTCGGAGCAACGGCGTCGGTCACCGGCATCGTGTTCATGTCAATGCTTGGACATGGCTTTGCCCTTGCCGCCCTCGGCGCAGTTCTGGCCGGTATTGCCATTAGCGCGTTTCAAGGCGGAATCATCGGTGCGTTACGCGCCAATCCCATTATCGTCTCATTGGCTGCTTATGCTCTTCTGATCGGCCTGACGCAGATCATCATCGGCCCCAAGATGGATGCGCCGAACCTCGACTATCAGTTTCTGAAGGGACGTCTTGTCGGCGTTCCGATTTCCTTCCTGATCTTCGCGGGGTTGGCGATCCTGGCGCAGGCGATCATGACTTTTACGCGTTTCGGCCACGAACTCATGCTCGTGGGCAGCAATGCGCGTGCGGCGGAGGCCGCGGGCATTCACGTCACCCGTGTGACCGTCATCGCCTATGCTCTGGCGGGCGCTCTGGCTGCCATCGGCGGCATCCTCATCGCTTCCCGCTTCGGTACCGCCGACATGCAGACGGCACGCGGCTTTGAATATACGTCGATTGCTGCCGTATTGATCGGCGGGACGGCGATCGGCGGCGGCCGCGGTTCCATGCTCCAGACTTTTCTTGGCATGAGCGCTATTGCGGTCATCAACGCGCTGGCATTGCTCCAGGGGTTCAGCATGGAGTTTCAACGGCTGACGATCGGCCTCGCGGTACTGGCCGTCGTTATTCTTCAGGGTCTGGGACGGAGGAACTAGCGATGCGTAACTGGTTTGGCGAAGAACGAGGCGCAGCCGGTATCTTGATCGTAGTGGCCTTCGTCCTTGCCGTGGCCCTCACCGTCCAGGGCACGTCATCGGTTCAATTCGTGCTGTTCAGCATCCTGCAATATTTCGCGACGATAGCGCCGGTGGCGCTGGGCCTCGGGCTAACGATGATTGCCCGCGAATTCGACCTGTCGGTCGGCGGTGTCATGAGCCTTGCCGGCTGCATCGCAGTCACCGTCGGTGCCGGAGATCCGGCCGCAGGGGCGGCTGCCGCAATCGCTGCCGGCCTTGCCATCGGATTGTCGCAGGGGTTGGCGATCACCGGACTTGGGATCAGCTCCATCTCCGTGTCTCTTGGCACGTTGATGACGACGGCAGGGCTTGCCTATATCGTGACCGGAAATCTGACCGTATCGCTTGCGCGGCCGGATTTGTCCGCTGCAATCAACGAGCAGATCCTGGGCATCTTTTCCTGGCGCAGCCTTTTTGCCGTCGCTTGCGTCATCGTCGCCGGCCTGATGTTTGGCGGGACGCGCATCGGTGCCGATCTTGTGGCAACCGGATCGGACCGCGCTGCGGCGAGGACGGCCGGTGTAAGAACCGGCCTGATGATCGCGGCAGTCTTTACCATATCCGGCGGGCTTGCGGCAGCAAGCGGCGTGCTCTTGAGCTATGGATTGTCAGTCGCTTCGCCGTCGGGTCTCACCGATGTCCTCGTGCCGGCCATCTCGGCTGTGATCATCGGCGGCGTTTCACTCGCCGGCGGGCGCGGCAGTCCAGTTGGAATAGCCTTCGGCACCCTCATTCTTTGCCTGCTCAACGCAGGCCTCAATGCGCTCGGCGTGTCGCCCACCGCGCAGCAGGTCATTTTGTCGGCAGTGCTGTTTGCCGTGGCGATCTCGGCAGCGCCCCGGTTCTATAGGCGTCTCGGTCGATAGCATCTACCCGTCACGCCAAGGTGGATATTCTCGGTAAAAACTATAGCTCGACCCAAGCCGGCAGCGTCAACCGCTGATCGACTCGATGAGCGAGGCCGAGGTGGACGCCGTGATTGGCCACGAGCTCGGCTATGTCGCCAACAACGACGTGCGTCGCATGGGACTCGCTCGATCGTTTCAGAACTGTCTCGTCTGGTATCTCGGGTTCTCACAGACGGTGCAGCGTTGGGGCCGCTGGATCCTGACCTGGCTTTCGGAACTGTTCGTGCTGCGCCTGTCGCGAAGCCGCGAATATTGGGCCGATGCGATCGGCGCCGCGTTGACCAGCAAGGAACACATGATCGAGGCTCTGGAGCGGCTGCACCATTGTCCGGAACTCAGCGAATTCGAGCGCTCCAACGCGCGGCTGATGTTCGGGGGCATCGCCGGCGGCTCCCTGCTCTCCACGCATCCGACGCAGGAAGAGCGGCGTGCAGCGCTCCAGATCGAAACTTACTTGAAACAGATTCCCTTGCCGAAGAGCCATGACGCGAAGCCCCTGCAGTCTCCGGTCTCCCTACCCAAGGAAGAGGACATCGCCTATGCTAAGGGCAAGGCAGAATGAGACCAGAAGCGCCGGGCTGTGCCCAGCGTATACCTCAGTATTGATCCGCGCGGATTACGGTCAGTACCCGGAAAGTCATGGCCGGGTCGGCAGGATACGGCGAGCCGTACATCTTATTCCGATAATCGATCTTCCAAGAGTAGCCGACACCGTTGTGCTAGAAGCTGCCGAGGTCGTGTTCGCCATGCGGGTTATCGTTGATGCTACCGCTCCTTCATCGCCTCGGACGAAACTTCCGCCATCGGCGAGAACAGATACTCCAATATGCGCCGACTTCCGGTCTTGATCTCAACCGACACAGCCATACCGGGAGACAGCGCCACGGAAGTGCCATCCACATTGATCGCGCCGACATCAGGAACGACGGTGATCGGAAACACCAGGTTCTGAACTCTCTGTGCGTTACCGATCGGCATTGAGCTCTGCAGCTGTTTGTCCGGCTGGCCCTCCAACTGCTGCGCATCGGGTTCTGGAATGGCATCCGTCGCAACTCGTGTGACCTTTCCTTCGATCACCCCGTAGCGCGTGAACGGGAAGGCCTGAACCTTGATCACGGCCAGCTGACCGGGCGCGACGAATCCGATGTCCTGGTTGGGCAAGTAGGCCTCGATCTCCAGCGCCGCATTTTCCGGAACGACCCGCATCAGTTCCGATCCGGCCATGACCACCTGGCCGACGGTCGTAATGGCGGATGTCTGCACCGTCCCGTTAATCGGGCTTTTGATCGTCATAGCGTCCAGCTTCTTCTCAGCCCGGATAAGCTGCTGCTCCTGCTCGTCGATCTGTCGTTCCGCCTCAGTCTGCTTCTCGACATTCTCGGCAATGAACGCCTTGATCGCTTTCTCGCCCTCTGTAGAAGCAACCGCTAGCGCGGCTGCTGCTTCATCGGCCTGGCCGATCTGTTCGGCGAGATCCGCCTCGACGCGCTGCTTGGCTTCCATCGCATCAATGACACCGGCACGTGGACCAGCACTCGATTCCAGCAACTGCGACCGCATCGCCACGCGATCGTCCATCGTCGCGATGAGGTTTTTCTGGGCGGCGACCATGCGATTGAACCGCCCAAGCGAGGCGAGTTGCTGCTCTCTCTGTGAGGAGAGATTGGCAAGCGACGAGGCAAGTTGTTCCAGCGATGACTGGAACTGTGCTTCCTCCCGGGTTCTGATGGATGACGGGATATCCTCGCCGAAGACGAGAGGCGTCGAGATCGTCGGCGAATTTGTCCAGAGGCCGGCACGCTGCCAAGTCTCGACTTGCGCTCTCGCAGCAGTTCGTCGGATGACTTCGGCTCGCAGCGATCTCAGGCTCGCGAGTAGTGCATTGACTTCTGCCCTGGTCTCCGTCGGATCGAGTTCGACGACGACATCGCCTGCCTTGACCTTCGAACCGTTGGCGACAGGGATAGTGGCTGTCTTTCCGGTTTCCAGCGACTGGATGACCTTCACCCGCCCCGTCGGTTGCAACTTGCCCTGAGCGGTTGCGACAATGTCGAACCGGCCAAAATAGCTCCAGACGATCGCCAGGATCACGAAGACAGAGATGAACCAGATGAGTGCCGCCCTGATGGGAGAGGCCGGTGTTTCGAGGATCTCAAGTGCGGCCGGCAGAAATGCAGTATGATCGCGCGGCTTGCGCGGCGGCTTCTTCGGCACCTTGGGCGGACGGACGGTCTGGTTCATGGCTAGGCCGGTGCCGTCTGCAATTGCCATAAATGCGCATAGAGACCGTTCTCGCGGGTCAGCAACGTCTCGTGCGTACCCTCTTCGACTATGCGGCCATCCTTCATACCGATAATGCGGTCGCAATGGCGCACCGTTGCCAGGCGGTGAGCGATGATGATGACGGTGCGCCCGCGCACGATCTCGCGCATGTTGGCGAGGATAATTCGCTCGCTCTCGTAGTCGAGCGCGCTGGTGGCCTCATCAAGGATGAGGATGGGTGGGTTGGTGGCCAGCGCTCTGGCGATCGCCAGGCGCTGCCTTTGGCCGCCGGAGAGATTGGCGCCACGTTCCTCAATGATGGTGTCATAGCCGCGCGGCAGCTTCGAAATGAACTCGTCGGCACCGGACAGCCGGGCCATCTGCATGGCGGCGGCCCGCGACATCGCCGGATTGACCAGGCAGATATTGTCGTGGATCGTCCGGTTGAACAGAATGTTCTCCTGAAGGACCACGCCGATATTCGAGCGCAGCCATGCAGGATCAACCTGGGCGATATCCTGACCGTCGACGAAGACCTGGCCGCTGTTTGGGATATAGAAGCGCTGCACAAGCTTGGTGAGCGTCGACTTGCCCGAGCCGGATGGTCCGACGATGCCGATCACCTCGCCGGGCCGGACAGCGAAATTGATGTTCTTCAGCACATCCTGTGCTTCGGGCGTATAGCGGAAGTTCACGCCCTTGAAGGCGACCGCCCCTCTCGGCTTTGGCAAGCTGATGGCAACGGCAGGACGCGGTTCGGCAGGTGCATTCAGAATGTCTGACAGCCGGTCGATCGAGACCTGAACCTGCTGCACGTCCTGCCAGAGTTGCGACAATCTGAGAATCGGCTGGGAAACCTGACCGGCGATCATGTTGAAAGCAACGAGCGCGCCGACCGTCAGTTCCCCGTCGATAACGGCTTGCGCTCCGAGGAACAGCAGCGCTGCCGAGGTGATCTTGTTGACGTACTGGATGGCGTTCTGGCCCTTGGCGGCAAGCATGGTCGCGGCGAAGGAGGACTGAACATAAGCGGCAAGCCGCTCTTCCCATTGGGCTGCCACAACCGGCTCTACCGCTGCCGCCTTCATCGTCTGGATGCCGACGACCGTTTCGACCAGCATCTGCTGGCTATAAGCACCGCGCTCGAACTTCTCGTCGATGCGGTCCTTGAGAAGCGGACGGATCAGGACGCCGATGGCAATATAGACCGGGATCGATGCCACCACGATCCAAGCGAGTTTCGACGAATAGGAAAACAGAACCGCGATAAAGACGATGGTGAAGATTAGGTCGAGCCCTGAGAACAGGCCCTGGCCGGTCAAGAAGGCTCGGATCGTCTCAAGCTCGCGCACGCGCGCGATCGTCTGTCCCGTCGCCCTCGTCTCGAAATAGCTGAGCGGCAAATTGAGCAGGTGACGGAACAGGCGGCGCCCAAGTTCCACGTCGATCCGGTTTGTCGTATGCGACAGTGCATATGTTCTGAGATACTGCAAAACGACGTCGAAGAGGCCGACGGCGGCGAGCCCGACGACCAGCACAATCAGCGTCGAATAGCTGCGATGCGCGAGAACCTTGTCAACGACGACCTGGAAGAACAGCGGCGTGATCAACGCGAAGATCTGCACGATCAGCGAGGCGACCAGGACGTGACCGAAGGCGTGGCGGTAGCGCCAGATCGCGGGCAGGAACCATCGCAGACCGAAGCTCTTGGGTGAGGCGCCAGGTCCGGAGAAGAGTCGTTGTACGAGGATGAAGCGGCCTTCCGTTTCAGCAAGCAGTTCCTCTGCCGAGACACTGCGAGCCGAAAAGGAAACCGGATCGACGATGCGGAACGTTCCGTCGCCCATCGGCCCGCCAAAGACGGCAAACGATCCGTCGGCAAGCATCGCAATGGACGGTGCGGGAAGTGCGACGACCTTAGCGGTATCGCGAACTGGCACTACGCGCGCCTTGAGCCCGAGACTCTTGGCGGCCCGTAGCAGGTCGTTTGAGCCGGTAGAACCATTGACCGCCAGATCCCTTGCAAGCGTAGCTGGCTGAGCTGCAATCCGGAAGTACCCAGCAATCGCACACAGAGCCGCAAGCCCGCTGTCGATGATCTCGGCGGCGGCTTCATGCTCCACGGTTTTGGCTGTTTCTGCGACGGCCGGGTCAGCGCTGACGATCACTGACGCTGCCCTGCGCATTGATCGGAGAAACGACGCACATCAATCGAGTGTGCGTCGCCGTAGTGCAGGCGGTCACTTCAACGCTCACGCGGCAACACCATTCGTGTTTTTCTGCCAACCAAGACTTGCATCCGCCACAAGATGGGTCTGCCCGTTCGTTGTCTCGTAGCTGCTTGTGCCTGATATCGAGGAGCCGTCGTCGAATGCCTGGGCGCCTCCTGGATTTGGGATCAGGTTGACGAGCTTGATACCGGCTTCCGACATCGTGAGCAGTTCGCCGGCGTCACTGACCCCGTTCTGGTTGCTGTCGCGCCAGATCCGGAACTCGCTCCAGCGGTCGTCATTGGCATCAAGAACATTGTCTTGGTTAGTGTCGAAAACGAGACGAAGGCCGTCGAGGTCGGATAGCCCTAAGCTACCGTCTGGGTCAGCCCAGCTTGCGAAGGCGATTTCATGTGCCTGATCGATCAAGCCGTCGGCTCCTGCCGCTCCGCCAGCACCAAGGTCAATGGCAAGGAAGCCATCATTTGGACCGACCCACGCGGTTTCGTCCACTACACCGTCGCCGTCCCAATCGAAGGACGTATTTACGCTGCCAGCACCCAGATCAAGGGGGCGGAGATCGACATGGCCGTCGCCGTTTAGATCAAGCAGCACGGGGGTAGTATAGGTTATGTGCTCCCTCGTTCCATTGTCGTAATAGATGTCTCGATATCGTTCCTTGCCAAAGGGATCGAAATTACTAACGATCCTCGTCCAGTTTTCTCGGTTAAGATAGTCATAAAACGTTGTGCTGTATTTTGTTTTCTTACTGTCGTCCCTATAATCCGTCATAGAAATTTGGGCGTAACCGCTGGTTGAAGAATTGTAGTAGTAAGAATTTACATAATAACTATAGTTATATTTATCATACGGGTCAAAGTAGTAGTCATCATGGTTTTTATTGTCGAAGTAATCGAACTCGGCGATAACTGACTTCGATGGGTCCTTGACGACTAGGACATAATCAAGCGCCAGCGCATTGGCTGCATCATAGGTGTAAGAATATTCCCCACCGTCGTCGTAGGTGCGTAACTCGTTGGTCTGCTTACCATTGGCATTGAACCAAAACTCGCGGGTTGCCCAGTCTGTGGCCTTCGCTGCGTCGTACACCACATGATAGCGCGTACCGTCGTCGTTCGCCTGATCGTAATCCGTTAACTGTCCGGCAGCATTATATTTCTGCTCGATCTTCTTCCACGGTTTGGAGTTGGTCGCATCAAAGTAAGTCGCGTCGACGGCAAGCCCAGCCTTGTTCGTATTCTGGATACTTAGCACCGATCCACTTGCTGCATCATAGCCTGTCGTCACTGAGCTTCCGTCAGCAGCGACAATCGTTTGCTCAGTCTTGCGACCGAGTGAATCCATCGTCGTGCGGGAGGTGAGCGATCCAAGCGCATTGACGATATCGATTACGGTCTTCGTTACGGAGCCGCCACTGCCAAGATCGATCTTCGTCAGGGTGATCGAGCCGTCGATACGTTTCACCGAGGTCTCGGTGTGGTCCGTCGTACCGTTGTTATCGGCATCCTTGACCAGTTTAGTGATCAAGCCATCTGCACTCGTCGAGATGGTGCCTTTTCCGACGATGGCGTTGGCCGCCGTCGTTTCGGTCACTTTCGTCTCGACCGAGCCGTCGATCTGCTGAGTCGACTGGATGGTGACCTCGAAGATGCCGTCACCGTCATAGTCGTAGCGCGTCGTCTTCGTCCTGCCGTCCGCAGATGTCGTTGTTTCCAACTTGACCGCAATCGCCTGCTTCCAGTAAACGCCGCCGGAGGAGAGATAGGAGGCGTTGCGGGCAGTCGTATTGTTGCTCACGACGCTCCTTGTATTGCCGAACAGATCCTTCGTCACCGTCTCGGTTTGGTCCACGGCATTGTCGCCGTTAACGTCCTTAGTCGTTGTTGTCATCTGGCCGTCGGAAGACAACTCCGTCGTCGTGACGGCCGCCACCTTATTGGTCACAAGATCGGTGTCGGTGCTGACCGTCGTGCGGCCTCCGTCAGCGCGGATTGTATCATTTATGACCCGCTGGCGTTCGTTGGTGCCGTTGCCGTCGTAATCCCAGACGATGGTCGTCTGGCGGCCGTCAGCCGAGACCGTCGTGTTGGTCTTGTCGGCAGCCGTGCCATCTGCATTGAGATCAGTTATGACGGAAGTCTGGACGCCGGTATTCGCCGTCGTCGTCTGCTGGCGCTGATCGACAATGCCGTCGCCATTGACGTCGCGCTCGATCATCACGCGTGTCTCGTCGGCACTGGTCAAAGTAACGGTCTTGTCGGTGAGAGCGTTGTTTGCATCCGTACCTGTGATGGTCACACGTGTTGCGCCGTCGGCAAGCAGCGTCGTCTCCGTTTTCGTCCCCGTGTCGCTGAAGCCTGGGCGCGTATCGGCAGTGCGGACGACGTTGCCGGATTTGTCGACGGTCGTCACCGACTTGGAGATGACAGTGCCGTCACCCCTGAGGGTTGTCACCGTGCGGATCCTCGTGCCGTCGGCATTGAGCACGGTAACATCCGTGGAGGTCTGTGAATAAGTGCCCGTCCCGGCCGGATCCCATTGCTGGTTGATCGACAGGCCGTTGGCACTGGTCGTCGTCACATAGCGGCTGGCAAGCGTGCCGCCGGTGCCGCCATTGAAGGTCTTCACATCCTGTGCACGTGAGCCATCGGCGTTCAAGGTGATGGTGTCGGTGCTCGACTGATCGACGATACCGTCGCCACCCTTGTCGAATTCCCTTTGGGTCTGAAGGCCGGTGCCGGAGACTGTCGTCGTCAGCCTGTTGGCAAGTGCCAAGCCACTCGAGCCGGCAACAGATTCCTGGACGACGGTCGTGCGCACGCCGGTATCCGCAATCGCAAGCGTGGTTGCGATTCGCCTATCGACGGCGCTGTCGCCGTTGGTGTCATAGTCCGCGGTGGTGCTGAAGCCGTTGGCCGAGGTCGTTATTTTAGTCGAACTCTTGACCGCGCCCGTTGAGGTCAGATCCTCAAACTTCTGCTGCTTGGAGCCGTTGCTGGCGATCGTGTCAGTGATGCGTTGATCGATGACGCCGTTGCCGTCGACATCCTTGGTTGTCGTCTTCAAGACGCCATGGGCGTCGGTCGATGTGATTGTCTTGCTTTCAAGCGATCCATCCGCCTTGAGGTAGGACAGCGTTTCCGTTGTCGTGCCGTTCTGCGAAACGACTATTGCATCGGTCATCGAGCGCTTTGTTGTGCCGGACGCATCCGCCCAGCTTGCCGACTTTGTCTTTCCATCCGCGGATGTGATCACAGTCGTTTTCTCGATGAGCGCACTATTGGCGTCGAGGCGGGAGAGGATTTGTGTCGTTGCGCCATCCGCGCCGACGAAGCGCGTGTTCGAGGTCTGCTCCTCGAAGCTGTTGTTGCCATCGAGGTCGGATTTGGTTGTCTTAGTGAGGCCATTGGCCGATACCGTCGAAACCGCGCGGCTCGCCAGCGTTCCGTCCGCCTTGTAGGTTTCGACGGTGTCGGTCAACAGGCCGTTTGTCGCGACAGACACCGTCTCCTTGCGATCGTTAGAGCCATCGCCATCGATATCAGATGTCGCTTGGCTGGACTTGCCGTCGGCGCTGACCGTCGTGACCGACTTGCCGATAAGGCTCGCGTCGGCCGCGTTGACGGTATTCGTCTGCGTCGTGGAACCATCGCTGTTGATCGTCTTTGTCGACAGAGCGCTACGTTCGAAAGTGCCGTCGCCATCCCCATCAATGTCGGCCCGAACCTGCAGTTCATTGGCGCTGGTCACGGTTCTAGACTGGCTGGAGATTGCGCTGTTGGCGCTCCTCGTCGTCACTGTTTGTGTGCGGGATCCATCTGCTCCCAGAACGGTGGTGTCCTGAACAAGAATATCGAAGGTGCTGTCGCCATTCAAATCGCGCTTGGTCAGGATGGAAAGCTTGTTGCCGCTTGTCTCTACAGAGTCCAAACTAAGCACCGTGTTATTGCCGGATTTCACATAATGGTTGTCCGTCCTGCTTCCATTAGTCCAAAATAGCGTGAGATCCTGGACCACGCTGTCCATTACGCCATCATTGTTCAGGTCGGTGTTAGTCAGGGTGGCAAGACCGCTCGCAGTGACAGCCGTCGCGGTCCGGCTGATGACGGTGCCATCGGCCGCGAAATTACGGGTGTAGGAATCGGTGTTACCACCAACGTATTTAGTGTTGGTCACGATGGTCTCATAGACCCCGTCGCCATTGGCGTCGGTATTGCCGGTGGTAACCTGGCGATTCGCGGCGGTAACAGTATAAACCTGACTGAGCAGCGTTCCGTCGCCGCTGGTCGCCTTCACCGTCTCCGTGCGTGTTCCATCGGCAAGCAGGCTTAGTGTATCGCTAGTACGCACGTCGATGACCCCATCGCCATTGCTATCGGTCGTGACCGTCTGCGTGAGGCTGTCGGCCGATGTGATCGTCGTCGTCTTATTCAGAAGAGCGCCATTAGCGCTCTTCGAATAGGATGTCTCGGTTTTGCTGCCGTCGGCATTGGCTGTGGTCGAAGCCACATAGAGAAGCTCGTTAATGCCGTCGCCATCTGCATCCGTGTCGATGGTCTGAGCGAGCCCATCCGGGGACGCGAGGGTCGAAACCTTCGAAACAAGAGAGCCGTCCGCGTTCCGTATGGCAACTGCGCTATTCCTATAGCCGGCCGCGTTCGTGGTGATTGCGGTTATGTAGTCGGCGGCGCCATCGCCGTCGGTATCGGCCGATATGTTTATTGTTTTGCCGTCCGCGCTGCGCGTCGTCACGACCTTCGACAGCTGGCGCCCACTGGCAGCTGTCTGCAGGACCGTTTGCGTGACCGAGCCGTTAGTGCCGACAACTGTGATGTCACTCTCAATGCGGTCATAGACGCCATCGCCCGTCAGGTCGGAGGAGGTCGTTGTCGAGCGTCCATCTGCGGACGTTGTCGCAAGCTCCTTGCCGCGCACCGTCCCGTCGCCGTTATAGACTGAGGTCGTGACCGAGATGTCTCCCGACGATCCGATCGTCGTTTGCGCCACCGTCCTGGTGTCGACATCAGCATCGCCATCTTCGTCCGCCGTCATCGTACTCGTGCGGTTGTCAGAACTGGTGACAGTGATCGTGCGGCTCAGCAGCGTGCCGGCAGAGCTCTTGTCATCGACGGTTTTGGTGCGGGAGCCGTCGCTACCGACTATGGTCGTCTCGGTGATGATGTCCTCAACCGTGCCGTTAGCATCCACGTCGACGGACGTCGTCTCCGTCAAGCCGTTGGCGCTGGTGTCGACCTTGGTCCTCATGATGACCGTGCCATTGATGCTGAGTTTCTCGGTCGTGGTCGTATTCGATCCGTCAGCATTGCGGACGTAGGTTTGCCTTTGGTCCGCAACGCCGTCACCGTCATCGTCTAGCGTGGCCGTCACTGTTAGATGATCGGCGCTGGTGACAGTCGTGGTGCGATCCGCAAGCGATCCGTCGGTATTGAAGTTCGAGACGGTCTTCGTCTGAACGCCCGCAGCATCGACAGTAACTACATTGATCTGAGAACGATCGAACGTTCCGTTACCGTCGTCGTCGAACTGCGTCTGGACACTCTTACCATCGGCGCTGGTCGTCACCACATTGCGGAAGGCAAGGCTGCCATCGGCATTGTAGGCGAGGATCGTCTTCTCAACCGAATTGTCGGCCTTCGTCAAACTAGTCGTCTTGATGATGTAGGCGTCGTCATCGTTCGCCAGCCTGGCGTCGCCGACAGTTCCATTCGTGCCATCGGCACGCGTGAAGGTCGTTGTTCCGGTAATGGCGGACCCATCTTCGAACGTCTGGCCGCTGCCGGTCGGCGTCAGGTCGATCGAGGTGATGCCGAGGCTGTCAAGCGTCACCAACTGACCGTTGACTTCCACGCGGAACTTCGACCATTGCGCATCGCCCGCGTCCAGCTTGCCGTTGGCGTTAGTGTCGAAGATATGCTTCAGGGCCTCAAGGTCGCTGGTTGCCGCAGAATCCCATTCGGTGAAAGCAAATTCGCTTGACCGCGTGATCTTGCTGTCTCCATCGGCATCGATGATTAGCACGCCGGTGCCCGCTCCGGCCCAGGCGGTACGATGCTGGTAGCCGTCACCGTCGAGATCCAGGAATTTGGACGAAGTCGAGAGTGTCTCGACACTCAAGCCGGTGCCGCTCAGATCGAGGAGAACAGGTCTCCGAGACGAGCGCGTCTCAGCCTGTTCGCGACGCTGGTCCTGGATGTTTCCGCGGGACGAAGAAGATTTTGAAGGAGCGCGCTCCTGACCCGCATAAGTCTGCGGAGTGCTTCGGGACCTCGTCGTCGAATTGCGTTCATCTCGCTCTGTTGGGGAAAGGCCGCCGTTCGATCTCGACGGCGTTTGTGAATAACCACCGGATTGTCGAACCGACAACTGCTCCCGCCGCTGTGTCTGGATATTGGGCGCCTCCGAAATGCGAGGCATGGGCCTCGGTGTGAAGTTCGCAGCGCGTTCATCCCGCGCTTCAATTGACAGCGCGGATCTCAAGTCGGCCGCAAGTACGGCCGCCGCGCGCTCATCCCGCGCCTCAAGTGAAAGCGGGGCCTTCTGGGCAACCGCGAGTGCCGGTGCTATCCGGAATCCACCCCAATCTTCCGGGCGCATCTGCTCCTTCGGCGTATCGAAGCCTGCATAGTCAGGCAGCTCACCAATCGCCTTTTGCTGTAGCGCCGGGGCAGTATACGCGAATTGACGATTTAGATATGTCCGTCCTGGAGTCCAAGTTTCAGTCGGAAATCCCGATCCGAAGAAAAACGGCGTATTGTTATCGAGGTCGGCCATCGAAGGGTAACCGCTGCCGACGCACCAACTGGCCGGAACCTACCACCGTCGAGAGAACCCTGAACGGCAACTGTGGTTTTTGAGTAGGCAGCGGCCCCATCTTCGTCCAACAATAAACCGGCAAAAAAGCTGGTCGAAACACTCTTTTTCGGGCCGCGATCTGGTATCTCTGGCGAGTACCCGACGATAAGCGCTCCCTTCTTATCGCCACCAGACATGTATCCCACAGCCACCAATCCCAACGCGGCCTAATAAGTTGTCGCGCCCGTAATTGGTCCGGCGTCACTATACGTTACTGTTACGCGAACCGGTCCCCAATTCCACCTTTCAGGAGGACGGAAGGCGGCTCCAACGGTCGTTTTCCCGGAAATATTAATGCGACCGTACGTCCGGCTAATCTCAGCCATGTATCGAATCCTTTATCGCCAGATATGCGAATGAAATTAGCATGACGGAAGAAACAACAAAAACAGTCGGAAGAAACAAAAGGTGCTTTGTTTTCCCTCTAACTTCCTCGGGTTTGTCGCGAAATTCAGACCTATACACAGAAGGTCCGAAATCAATAGTAAAGTCCCAATTGTTTTTATAATAAAAAACGAGTGACTTTATTATCCAGTAAGCGGAATATATACATGCATATCCATTTCCCATGATGATCACGAGAATTAGTATCTTTTGATCGGTGCTCAAAACAACATCCCGCTATGCCTTTTAGGACGCGGCTTGGCAAAGAACGGCTCCGTAAGCTGCTCACGCAAATCAAGCTCGATTCCTATCTTACGTCACAACCCGCTTGAATAACGGAACAATCTTCAACTACTGCGAGTTAAATCACAGAAGGCGGCGGCTTGAAAGAGGGATTGTGACATTTTTTTGAAGTAAGATTTCGAGTTGGCTGCGGTGAATTGGCGACTGCGACTACATGGATTGATGTTTTGCCGCTGGGGCGGTTACCGGCTCAATATTTCGCCGCCTCCTGGCGTTACTGCTGCGTGGCAATAGCCTTTCTTTTTCCTCAATTCTATTGTCGATCTTTACGACCGTTTGACCTTCTAATAGATGGCCAGTAAGCTCCGGTTTATCTTCCATCGGCTGAGCGCAGAAGCTAGAGTCGGGCCAGTCGCTCGCCATAGTTCAATATCCCATCGCGTAGCCCGTCGACGTTTCCTTGAGCGCTTTTCAGCTCGTCCATCTGGCGCTGCTGATCGGTGTACTTCTGGTCATAGCTGCCGAATACGCGGTCAAGCTCCTTCCGCGGAACCTGGTCCTCGCGCAGATCGTTCACATTAGCATGGGTCCGAGCTCTATCCTCTGCCGATCGAGCTGTACGCCATTCAAGTTCCTGCTGAGTCACCATCTTGTCAGCCAGGATGTTGACGGACGCCTTCAGGTCGCTGGTCGCCTCTCGGATCGGCAGATACGCCAAGCCGCCCATTATGGCCGCGAAAGTCAGCGCTACGCCCAAGGCCTGCCATTGCGGCTTATTGCGCTCAACAAGGTTCGTCGATAGCGCGGCGATCGAGGCTCGCGTTTCGTTCGCAAGCGAGGTGACGGCGGTGTCGATGTTCTTGAAGCCGGATCGCACCTCAGTCTCGAGATCCGTCTGCCCGCGCCCAAGGTTAGTGACCCGCTCGCCGAGCTGGGCGGTCATGGCATCGGTATAGACCCGATGGGCGTCATTGATGTTGCTCATGTCGTCTGACATCCTTTTCCTTGCCCTGCCCTTTCAATGCCATTTCGACCGGTCGCGCCGGCATGCGGATAACAAAAAGCCGCCCATCAGGATGGCTCGGAACATTTCTTTTAATTCTTGGTTGAATAGCCTGATCGCGATGCGAAACTGTCTCCAACAGCGCCTTCTTGGCCTCGCTGTGCGGTCCACTCGATGCAGTTCCTCAAGATTGCCCGCTTCGGCGGGCTTCTTTTTGTCGCCGGCCTGGGGTATCGGGACCGGATGGAATCCTCTGACGAATTCAGAACCCTGCTCGACAACTTCATTGAGGCGATGCGCCGCCAGCATGAACGCTCTTTTGGCTTCCGCGAACTGGGAGCGTTCCTGCGGACCAACATCGGAGACGATGCGTTGACATCTGAGCAGGAGGCCGCAGTTTTCAAGCACTTTGGTAACCATTACGATCTGAGACGTTGGCCTGTCGGCGAGCCGCGTTGGTCATTTATCGACCGCTGAAGCAAAGTGGTTTCAATGGGGTGGCCGCTGTCGCCACGGCGATCTGCATTTGGTCCGAACGGCCTTTAATTTCCTCTTGCCTTTTATCGCATCCAAGCCGCGACTCGTCGCGACGTACGAATTCCACAACGTAAATCGCGTTTCGGTGTTGCGATTGATGCCGCCGAGCAGGCTAAGGAGTAGAATTCCCGGTTTAACCCCGGAGGAGAAAATGAAACAGGTCAGCGTCATCGGCTTGGACCTCGCCAAGCAGGTCTTCCACGTGCATGGAATGAGCAAAGACGGCGGCAAAGTATTCAGCAAAAGGCTCCAACGAGCGGAGTTGCCGAACTTCTTCAAGAAGCAACGGGCATGCGTGGTGGCAATGGAGGCGACCGGCAGCGCCCATCATTGGGCCCGAGAGATCGAGAAGCTGGGGCACACGTCGAGGCTGATACACGCACAATATGTCAAACCGTTCGTAAAACGCGAGAAATCAGACGCTCTCGATGCGGAGGCTATTGCGGTCGCTGCGACGCAACCAGGGATGCGATTTGTGGCAGCTAAAAGCGCGGAGCAGCAGGCAACTGCAACGTTGATGAAAACTCGGATGTTGTTCATCCGACAAAGAACGTCGGCGATCAATGCTCTCCGGGGCTTGTTGGCTGAGTTCGGTTTCATCGTCCCAAGCCGAGTTGTTCATGTCGCGAAACTTGGTCAAATCCTGAATGCCGCCAAGGAACGTGTGCCGGAACCCGCACGCTCAGCGTTGTTAAGCGCTTACGATCACATCGAAGCAATTAACGAGCGGATAGGCGGGCTCGAAAAAGCCATTGAGGAACAGGTCAAGCTCGACTCCTCTATTCGTCGTCTTATGACCATTCCGGGGGTCGGTAAAATCACGGCCGCCTCCATCCGCGCATTCGTACCCGACGCGACGCTTTTCAAGAGTGCCCGACACTTTTCCTCATGGTTAGGTATAACGCCGAGGTCATTTTCCTCCGGCGGAAAGCAAGCCTACGGCCGGATCTCCAAAAGGGGAAATACTGAACTGCGCACGCTTTTGGTTGTCGGCGCCTTCACAGTTGTCACGGCGGCCAAGAAACACGGAAGTAAGAATGCTTGGCTTTGCTCGCTCGTTCACCGAAAGCCGTACAAAGTCGCAGCCGTCGCCGTCGCCAATAAAACTGCGCGAACCGTGTGGGCGATTTTGAAAAAGGGCGGCGTGTATCACTCTGCAGGCTTGGATCAAGACGTCGCCTTCGCAATGGAAAGTCCAGAGAGCGTCGGTCGTATGGAACCCCAGGCTTAGACCGGATCGGCGCGGAGATCGAAACGTCTGCCTCCCCAAACTGTGAAAGAGGTCAAAAATCCAAATGACGTCCGCGTCGCGTATTTTTGTGGCCATTCACAACGAGAGTGCAAAAGGCACGCCAGGTGAGGATGATGCCGTTGTATTTTGTGAAGGAAGGCAGAACCAATGCGATTTCCGCGTCTGCGGGTCGTTTCAGAAATGTGACGACCCGCTCAACATCGTTCGATGATGGGGCGGTGGTGTTCTTGCTGCCTTGCAACAGCCTCGATCCGCCTCGACAATCACCGGCTGCCGAGGGAGCATCCATGATTCTTTTCAAATGCGTTCTAGCGCTATTAATAATCCTTGGCCACGCCATGGGTCCGAGGGTTGAAGACCTGCGGGCCAGTTGCGAAAGGCTTCAGCTTTCGAGCTGTAGCGAAGAGGCTCAGAAGCCGCAGCAGCCATCGACCGCGAATTGAAGCCTTCGTTTGATGATGGGGCGGTGGGGGCGAAAAGTGTAAAACCACGTACTTTAGCGGATATCTTTCCAAAGCCAGCCGAGGCCTATTCTCAGATGCGCCGAGCAGGGCTCGTTACCACGGCGTAGGCTTCGGCCTCGGGCCGGCGTAACTCGGAAATAGCGCCGGCCCGAAAATGGGTTAAGCCCGATGGGCGACTTGTCCGGGAGGGCCGGGCTGGATCATATTCTCGCGCCGGCCCCGCCCTGCGACCAGCTAACCTCGCACGCAACAGTCGCCTGGATGATGCGGGGCCGGCGCCCTACTCCACGGTAGGTATAAGTGGATGGTGTTCGCATAACCGCTCCCAGAATTCCGGTTATCTAGGAATACCGCGCATGAATGCGGCTCTAGCCATGGTCGCGACATCATGCTCCCGTGTTGCAATTCCGCACTCGACTAGCTTTTCAATGGGTGCTTCTGTTCCGAAGCCTATAGTGAGGAGTCGGCGATGTACTACGAGTTGAACGAAGCGAAAGCGAGACGGCAGCACCTGATCAAGTTCGCATCTGTATGGCTAGCTGCCATAGCACTGGCGTTTCTTCCAGTCTGGTGGCTGGTAGAGGAAACGTTGCTCTAGCCTTGAGGCGCCTCCCCACCGCTAAGCATTACCACCTCGGAGCTCGCTTGAGTCGCCATGAACAGTGTCCCTGATCTTCTTGTTGCCGCTGAGTCCATCCACAAACTTTACAAAGATGGCCGGATGGAGCGCGAAATCGTGCGCGAATGGATCAGCAGGCTAGGTGACTATGACCGGCCGACCGGTGATCGCGTAACCCAGGCCAAAGAGTGGTTTCGCGTCAACGATAAGGAGCCGGTCTCAGAGGAGATCATGCAAGCGGATCTCGATCGCATTGGTGCGATCTTTGGAGGTTGACGTGATGCAGGGGAATCGAAGCGTTTGACTTGGTGTTGATAGAAGAGGCGCTTACTCGATTAATCCGCGAAGGCCGGACAATCGAAGTTGCGCGCATCGCTATCGATCGATGCTTGGAGTTAGGCTTCGAGAGCAGCCGCTGCCACGATAATGTCTGTAAGCGATGTCCCGCTCGCACCTTGACCAAGATTGCGCTATGCAGCTTCGGAAACTGCCGCGAACGGAATGGTAGCTTCGCGCCAGTTGCGGTCATCAAACCTACGACCACATGTATTGGCTTCTTGCCGTGTTAATCATGGAGGTCAGGATGGCGTTAACTAGCAAGATTTCCGAATACGATACTCGATGGCCTGACATGTTCAACTCTGAAAAGGCTCATCTTGAAGGGGTTTTCGGCACTAGTCGTCACGCAAATTTGCTGATTTATAACCGATACTGGTTTGATTCACGATGGCACGTGGCTCATGGGGAATCGCGTTCCTGGCATCTTGGCGTCAACCGAGCCCGCCCCCTGATCGAGTTTTCGGACGTAGTGATACATTTTTATGCGCTCAAGTGGCAATTCGCGTTGAAAACCTATATCTGCAATCGAAATAGATTTTGAGATCAAATGCGAGAACTACAATGGCGACGCAGCCGGCGCTCACCCAGGCCGATAATGTTTACGAGCGGCTCAAGGCTGATATCCTGAGCTGCCGCCTGCGACCTGGTGCGAAGATCCGGATAAACGAGGTTGCCCGCGATTTTGAAGTTAGCTTGGGAGCCGTGCGTGAAGCACTGTCACGGCTGGCCGCCGAAGACATGGCGGTTGCAACCGCCCAGAAGGGGTTCAGCGTACCGGGGGTGTCGATAGCCGACCTTTTGGACCTGACGGAAACGCGCATCAAGATCGAAGAACTTTGTATCCGAGCGGCGATAAGAGACGGCGACATCGAGTGGGAGACGGCTCTTGTGGGGGCCTTTCATCGGATGCAACGCCTCCCAGAGACTGAGACGGACGGGGACAAGCTAATCCTGAGCGAGCGTTGGGCGGCAGCGCATCAGCAATTTCATCAATCGGTCGTTGCAGCGTGCAGGAGCCCATCATTGATGAAAATCCGCGCCGTGCTCTATGCCCAGACCGAGCGCTATCGGAGGCTCTCGGTGCCGATGCGGACCATCGATCGCGACGTCGCGGCCGAACACAAGGCCATCTTCGACAGCGTGATTGCGCGCGACGCTAATTTGGCGGTCGCTTTAATGGACAAGCATCTGAGATTGACGACCGAGATCCTCGTTCAATCGCTTTCAGACACGCAGACCAAGCTGGGGGCAGAACAAGATTAGTGCGAAATCTTGCGTTAGCGTGGAAAGGGATGCGCGGGCTGCGATGGTCGGAAAAAGATGAAATTTTCATCTATCAACCGGCTAAGACGTCTACTTCGCTTTCGCTGCCGCAAACGCCTCTGCCAGGTGTTCAAGTACTGCCCTGATTGCCGGCGCTTTGGCCAAATTCTCATGCGTAACAAGCCAGACATCCAAAGTCTCGAGGGTCACATCCGGTAGCACCCGCACCAATTGCGCATCGGCATCGCCGAGAGGCACCTGGCACGCGGCAATACCGAGCCCGGCTCGCGCCGCCGCCATCTGGGCCGGGTGACTGTCAGTGCGAAGCACAAACCGGTCCCGTATGGCTGGTCCCATGTGATCAGCAATGGCAAGTTCGCCAAGATTTTGATCCGGGCCAATGAGGTCATGCGCGAGAAGATCGTCGATCCGCTCCGGATTACCCTGTCTTGCGACATAGTCCGGGGCGGCGTAGAGCCCAACCGCCACCTGCCGCACCTTGCGTGCAACCAATGCTTCCTGCCGCGGCACAGCATTTCGCACCGCCACATCCACTTCATGATCCAACACGTTGGCCTGTTCGTTACTAACGGACAGCTCAATACGAAGCGCCGGGTGTTTTCGCCGTAATGTCACCAACATGGGTGGGATCACTTCAATACCCATTACCTCTGACACGCTGAGCCGCACCACCCCGGAACCGTCGCCCACGCCAGCTGACGCCTGTCGCACGAAGAAGTCGGAACACATCGACATCTGGCGTACGGTATCGCCCAGCGTTACTGCAACATCGGTTGGGCCTAGACCGTTGATGGAGCGCGTGAATAGAACTGTCCCCAACCCGCGCTCCAGGTTCTCAAGGCGCGCTCGAACGGTCGGATGTGAAAGACCGAGCAACCGTCCGGCACCGGATAGGCTTCCCGTTTCCAACACTGCAAGAAAAATTCGTTGATCGTCCCAGGACACTTTGCTCATAAAAAATCATACAGCTTATTGAGCGAAGTTAGCAATTCCTTTTCAAGCTCCAGGCCGGCATTCTTTTAGTGGAGTTGAAACCTAAATTGAAAGGTGGGACGGCATGTCTATCAAGAGAACCTTCGCGACCGTCGCTATTATGCTGCAGCTTGGTGGATTGGCGAGCGCCGAGAACAGTCCGCGTACAAAAATCAACATTGAAGCAGAGATCGTGGCGGACACCCAACTATGGATCAACGCCTCACCGGATAAAGTTTGGGCAGTGCTAACCGATGTTGCCCGCTGGACCGAATGGCTACCGGAATTCGCTAATGCCCGCCTCGATGGGCCGCTTGCTGCTGGAACAACCCTCTTCTGGGAGCCGCAGGGTCAAAAGGTAGTCTCGCGGCTTGTGGTCGTTGAGCCGTCGCATCGATTAATATGGAACGGCTCTGGTGGCGCCGTTCATGTCTGGGAGCTTACTCCAAGCGGAGGCGGCACACTATTGCGCAACGCAGAGTCCATTGAAGAGTGGAATTTTCCCGGGGCGGCCGCTGATCAGAGCGCATTCCTTGCCGACACTCTCAAGATTTGGAACGCGCGTCTCGCAGAACAGGTTGGAGATAAACGATGAGATCCCGGTTAGTCCGCGTGATAAAGTATTCGGTGCTCCGCTCACACATTGTCCTCTGGGCCTTGATCTTTGATAGACGTTCCCCTGGATGTTGAACCGATTTCCTCCATGGCACTGGCCGGACGAAGTCGAAGCGCAGATTGTATCCGAGACTTTACGACCTCGTGACCTCTAGATATTTCGCGGCCCGCTATGGCGCGCGCGTTGGGCTAGCCGCACGCCTCCATGCCGACAACACTATCGGGGCAGGGCAAGCAATTTTCACACGTAGTAGCTCACCTTTGGCGTCCAACCGACTCTTTCGGAAGGACGGTTCGTGAAGTAAAATACTTCAATGAAAAACGAACTCGTCCACGAAATCTGGCTGGATCCCGAGCCAGACGGTCAGCTGCTCCCCGGCCTTTGTCTTGCTGGCCCGATGGGAGACGGTTTCAGAGCGCTCCTTAATGAGGGGGCTGTTAAGGCTGGCGAGATAACTGGGCGTAGCCATTTCGATGTCATGACGAAATACTGGAAGCTCCAGGGCTGGGGCGAGTACCAGACGGAGCACCGGCAGGATCACGAGCCATATCCTGAGGAATGGGTTCTCACCCAACGCCTTTTTACCGACAGCATGTGAATTTTGGGGCGTTACCGCGATCAACACACACTCGCCTTGGGTCTGAAGGCCGTTCTTCAAAAACGAACTCGGCTTGGTGGCCAAGGTGATTGTCACACCGCTTCCACTGCAACAGTGCTTGGCGTGAGACGACCTGCCGCCTCACCAATTTCTCTGATTCTCGTCGTCGCGACGGCAGTTGCAGTCGGAAGATCGTCTACGTTCCGCTTGCCTGGTACACCGCCTGTTTGAGGCGGGATGCGCCGTTCAACAGAAGGCCTGGTCGGACTCCAGTAGATACAAATTCACGCCGAGCTCGTTCCAGCGCGGAATCTCGGTTAAATCCGGCACGAACATGCCCACAGCCTTACCGTGCCTCGCAGCCGCTTCACAAATCCTGGCGCACGCCTCTATAACGTCTGCCGCCACAGCCGATAGCGCGCCCAAGGCAACTGCAAGGTCTGCTCGACCGATGAAGAAGCAATCGATCCCGTCAATTGCCATGAGATCATCGAGAACCGAGAGCGCTTCGGCGCCCTCGATCTGTGCGACGATTGTCGTGAGACGGTTGCTCCCGACCCCCTCGCCTTTTCGAGAATGGCTGTGTTTTGCGCGGGATAGAAGAACGAGACAAGCGTCTGGCCTGGCCGCATACGATCGAACTCTTCAGGTTCGGGGGGCCGAACATTGGCAATAAAATCGGCCCCGCTGTAGACATCGTCGCGTGAGCCTATGATCGTAACGCCGGCTTCGCGATAGGCCTCGTCCGAAAACCCGGCCAGTTGTCCGGCTCCCAACTTCTGGAGCTGTTCGCCGCTATCTGGCGTCATCGCGACACGCGCTTCGCGTGCAAACACCTCGCGCGGTGTAGCTATCTTCATCGGCTAATCCCTGTTGATGTGCTCAGTCGGCGGTCCATCCGCCATCTACCATGAGTGCGGATCCGGTGATCATCGCGGCTGCATCGGAGGCAAGAAATGTCACGGGACCCATGATGTCTTCGACCTCACCGATACGACCGATCTTGATCTTCTCCTCGATCCAACGGACGCGTTCAGGATTGGTAAAGGTCTGTTCGGCGAGCGGAGTGCGGATGAAGGTCGGGCAAATGGTATTCACCCTTATGCCGTGCCTGCCCCACTCGATCGCCATCGATTTGGTGAAGCCCTCAATGGCGTGCTTGGTCGCGCTGTAGACTGCGCGGTCGATACCGCCAACATGAGCCATCTGCGAGGAGATGTTGATGAGGGATCCACCGCGGCCCGCTGCCACCAGCTTTCGAGCGACCGCACGTGTCACGAAATATGCTCCGCGCACGTTGATCCCCATCACCGTATCAAAGTCGGCAATCGTGGTCTCGAGCGCCGGCCCGTGGCGGGCAAGGCCAGCGCTGTTGACGAGCACGTCGAAGACGGGGGCGCCTTCGATAGTCCGCTCGGTCGCTTCGACGTCTTCAACATCCAATGTCAGCGCAGTCGCGATAAACCCCATCTGTTGCAGAGCTTCCACGCTCGATTCGAGCCTGTCTTTCGAGCGAGCCGAAAGGGTAACACTTGCCCCGGCTTCCGCCAGAGCGACCGCGGCCGCCCGGCCAATTCCAGACGACGCGCCGACCACCAGCGCTGTCTTGCCATCAAGGCGGAAGGATGGAGTACGCGGCAGGGCGGGCAAGGTCATTCCGCTGCCTGCCCGTAACCCACGTTGCGGCCGCCATAACGGCGTACGCGCACGTTGCACTGTTCGGCGTGGCCCACAAAACCTTCCAGGATACATAGCCGCGACCCGTACGCGCCAATCGTCGTGGCGGCCTCATCAGTCATTATCCTCTGGTAGCTGTGGGTCTTCAGGAATTTGCCTACCCAGAGACCACCCGTATAGCGCCCAGCCTTCTTCGTCGGCAGGGTATGATTGGTGCCGATAACCTTGTCGCCATTGGCGACATTCGTGCGCGCTCCGAGGAACAGGGCGCCGTAGCTGTGCATGTTGGCCAGATACCAGTCGTCGCGATCGGTCATGACCTGCACGTGCTCGCTCGCGATATCGTTTGCGACCGCCAGCATCTCCTCATGCGTCTCGCACACGATGACTTCACCATAGTCCTCCCAGCTACGCCGAGCAGTGTCGGCCGTCGGCAGAATGGCAAGAAGACGATCAATCTCTTCGAGCGTGGCGTTTGCGAGCTTTTTGCTGTTTGTCAGCAGGACGGCAGGCGAATTGTAACCGTGCTCGGCCTGTCCAAGCAGGTCTGTGGCGCAGAGTTCTGCGTCCACGGTGTCATCTGCGATCACCATGGTTTCGGTCGGGCCGGCAAAGAGATCGATACCGACGCGACCGTATAGCTGGCGCTTTGCCTCAGCGACGTAAGCGTTGCCAGGTCCAACCAACATGTCGACCGGCTTGATCGTTTCCGTACCGATCGCCATGGCGCCGATTGCCTGAATACCGCCCAAGACGTAGATTTCATGAGCGCCGCCGAGTTTCATTGCCGCGATGACAGCCGCGTTCGGCTCGCCCCTGAATGGCGGCGTGGCCGCGATGATGCGCGGTACACCGGCAACCGATGCCGTTGCCACCGACATATGAGCAGACGCGACCATTGGAAATTTGCCGCCCGGCACGTAGCAGCCGACGGATTGAACGGGAATGTGACGGTGACCGAGAATGACGCCAGGAAGCGTCTCAACCTCGATATCCAGCATCGAATTGCGTTGCGCCTGAGCAAAGTTGCGGACCTGCGCCTGCGCGAATTGGATGTCTTCCATGTCGCGCCGCAAAACTCGGTTCATGAGGGCTTCGATCTCGCCATCTGACAAGCGGAACGATGGTGGGGCATATTTGTCGAACTTTTCCGAAAGCTCGCGCACTGCCCGATCGCCCCGCGTCTCTATGTCCTTGAGAATAGATTCAACGGTCGCCCGCACCTTGGCGTCGTCCTCGGATCGTGCCTGGTCCGGCCTGCCGCGCTTGAGATAGGTGATTGCCATCAATGTTCTCCCTTTCGAGCGCAAGGATATGATGGTATTTCTCCGATGCAAGTTTTCATCGTATTTGTGAAAAAATTTCAATGGAGTCTATAAAATGAAGCCGACTGCGAAGCAGGTCGCCCACGCGGCGGGAGTTTCAGTGGCGGCTGTTTCCCGGGCCTTTTCCCCGGGCGCGCCGATCGATGCTGAGAAGAAAAAGCGTATCCTCGCCGCTGCAGAGGATTTGGGCTATGCCAGCCCCGCACGGCGGACAGCCAATGCGATAGCGGCCGGGACCATTACCTTGGTATCCGGTGATCTGTTGAACCCGTTTTATCCAACAGTCGTGGACACGCTTGCGCGACGTCTGCAGGAGAGTGGCCGGCAACTGATTGTTTACGCGCTTCCGGCGCACGCCAATGTCGACGCGGCGACCGACCAGATCCTTGCTTCGCGTCCGTCGGCCATTATCGTCACATCCGCGCAGCTAACCTCTCAGATGACGCGCATGTGCCGACAGCATCAGATTAAGGTTGTCCTTCTGAACCGAGTGCAACGAGACATCCGCATCAACGCCGTTGCCTGTGACAACTATCAAGGTGGTCGCGATGCAGGTCGTATCCTTCTGGAGCGCGGGCATCGCAAGATTGGCTTCATTGGCGGCATTGCCAACACGTCGACGCATGCCGAGCGCTTGCGAGGGCTGCGCGACGTCTTAGCCGAAGCTGGCTTGCCGATCTATGCGCAAGCGTCTGGCGAGTTTGATTATCAATGCGGCTACCGCGCCGGGGAAGCGCTCATGTCGGCGAAAAATCCGCCTGATGCCATCTTCTGCTGCAATGACATCATGGCGCTCGCGCTGATCGACGTCGCGCGTCAGCGCGGCGTTCGAATCCCTGACGACCTTGCCGTTGTGGGTTTTGACGACATCCCGATGGCGTCCTGGAATGCTTACCGCCTAACGACAGTCCGTCAGCCCATCGAACGAATGGTACAGGAGGCGCTTGCGCTCATCGACGATCCGGCCATCAAGCCAACCGATGATGGCATAACGCGCATGCTGTCCGGGACTTTGATCGTGCGCGCAAGCACTGCGCCGGTGAGCGACAGATGATTGCAAAAGGGCCTGCAGCTTGCCTCAAATGCGTTCGAACGCGATTGTTCGCCGCAATCCCTCATCGATAGCGCACTATCCCGCCCATGTTCATCATCTCCTGGGTGACGACAAAATCGGTGCTTTCATCTTTCACCGCCTTCTTTGGAGCATGAACCAGAATGGTTTCGGTTGAATGCCGGATCTTTCTCGTTAGTGATGAGCTTGATGCGGGTGATGGGAGGAGTATCGGAGTGGGGGCCTTGCTTTGATGGAAATTAAGACGCCTACACGCCTGGGTGACAGCTCCGGGGAACATCCTCGGCCCGTGACAGTCGTGGCTGTCATTCTGGCAGCGGGGCGGGCCAGCCGGATGGGCGCGGGCGGTGCCCACAAGCTGCTGGCTGAATTCGACGGCGAGCCGTTGGTGCGCCGGGCAGCGAGAACCGCTCTTGCAGCAGATGCTGCATCGGTCATCGCCGTGACTGGTCACCGGCGGGGCGAGATCGAGGTCGCGCTCTCCGGGTTAGCACTGACGACCGTCGACAACCCAAATTACGCATCTGGGATGGCAAGCTCGCTTATTTCCGGTTTGTCGGCGCCGGGAGCGCGTGATGCGGACGGCGTTCTCGTCATGCTGGCCGATATGCCAGGCGTGACGCCTGGCGATCTCAACGCTTTGATATCAACCTTCCGCGCCGCGTGGGGGCAGGCGATCGTGCGGGCAGTGTCGCACGCCAAGCCCGGCAACCCGGTCATCCTCCCACGATCGCTGCGCGCTGCCGTGATGAGGCTTGAAGGCGACGTCGGGGCGCGGCATGTCATCAAGACATCAGGCCTACAGGTCATCGACGTCGATATCGGCGAAGCGGCGCATCTTGATGTAGATACGCCGGAGGCCGTTCTGGCGGCGGGTGGAATACTAAGAGGGTGAGGCTCTTGCTCCCTGTATCGCAAGTGCCTGTACTTTTCGGGGTGTTTGCGATGAACCGTGCGGCCGGTTCAAGACCGCACCTGCGCGGTCATCGTTCCACCTGCTCGCAACCCGTAGCCGTTCCTCGGGTTCGTAAAAGGTCAATCCAGGCAATCATCGCTGGAAAGCGTTCAAGCGGATCTGACAACTTCGACTTGGACGCAAGCTCCGTTCGAAGGTCATAGAACCGAGTCCAGCCTTCATTGAACCCGGTGCGCATCGGTCACCACTTTCTGTCATCCCTATCCAAACCGCTTGCTGGCACCGAGCCGACGGCTTCGCCACACAAGCTACACGCAAGGGACCGATACGATGATGCCGCCATTTATTAGGGGATTAATATGGAGATTCGTAATAGCCTTTCAGATTACTCGGGCCTTGGGCTTCAGGGGTTCGCTAAATCCACGAGCAAACAGTCACAACAGTTTGGCGACAGTGTGCGCAACCAGAGCGCGGTAGGTCCGCAGCCAAGCAGCGTTCCCTCGTCGATTGCGGACACGGTATGGGCCTTGCAGGCAGGAACCGAAACATACATCAACCCGCCGTCGGGTAAGGAACTCACTATCAAAGAGGCCAACAAAAAAACGGCTGAAGAGTTCACCGAGTGGAGCAAAATGAGCCCCGAGCAATTTGTGCGGGCGAGTTACCTCGGAGCTCACAACCTCACAGAAGACGATCTGAAAGCGATGTCTCCTGACGAGCGGGCTGCGATCGAAAAAGAGATCGCAGAGCAGATCAAACGCCAACTCACAGACGTTGATGCTATCGGTGACGGTACGACGAAGCCAACCGCGCCCCAGGGCGGCAACACGCAGTCTTCCGGCTGATCAAGCGCGAGGATTGGCATTTTATTCGTCGGCGAGGCCGGTGCGCTAGCCGGCCTAGTCGTCCAGCATCACAAGCTCGTTCAGCAAACGCGTTGTCCCGAGCTTCGGGGAGGGCAGGCACGACGCGGCCGAGCTGGCTCTAATCTTCCAAGCCGTTTCTCCGCAGTCGACGTTGTAGCGCCCTGCGAAAGCCAATTTCGGCGCCTGCCGTGGTCGAATTTTTAAGGTGGGGTGCAACAACTCCTGCACCGACCTCGAGCAAGTGCAGCGTGATCCGACGTATGATCAGTCCCACACGCGCGCTGGTTGGACCGGATGCAGATACGCACCCGATCCCCTCTCTGCAGTCACCTTTGCCCGGGGGATGTCTTTCCCGGCGAGCCGGTGGCGACGAACCGCCAACTTGCGATCGACGCCAGGCGATGGGGTTCAGCTTGCGAAGCGTAATCTGGACTGTCGATAATGGCGAGAAGGTCAGCGAAGCTGTTGTAGCGGACGATCACGATGTCGTCCCATGTCTCGGCTTCTTCCGGGAGCAATGTCATCAACTGGGAGCCGGCATAGACAAGTTCCGTCGAAATGCCGAGCGCCGCTGCGATCTGCTGGAAAGCCGAGGCATAACCCTCATAGTAGGCTGACCGGGCCGTCGTCTTCTTATTTTCGAACCCGTCGGCATACTGCGGCTGGTCTTTGAAACAGAGCAGGTTGATCATGACAACCGGCCCATTGCCAAGACGCTTGGTCGCATTCGCGCGAATCTCGGGGGATAACGTATTGAATTCCATTTAATGACCTTCTGACGTTTTGTGTTGCATTGTCATAGGTTGACACTTTTCGTCATTATGTCAAGCTGTGGCATGGACAAGTTGTCAGGTAAGAACGAGCGGATCCTATCCGCTGCCGAAGATACATTTGTGCGCTACGGCTTTGCGCGCACGACGATGGGCGACATTGCGAAGGCAGCGGGCATCTCTCGTCCAGCGCTCTATTTGATATTTCCCGACAAGGAAGCAATCTTTACCCGCGTTATCGAGATGATGGATGCCAGATCGTTGGACCGGATCCAGAAGGAGGTCGACCAGCTCGCGTCCGTTGACCAGAAGCTGTTGCACGCCTGCGCGGTGTGGGGTTTGCACGGAATGGAACTCGCGCAAGCATATCCGGATGCCGCAGATCTCTTCGATTTGCGGTTCTCGGCGGTTCGCCAAGTTTACGAGCGGTTCCAACAGCTTCTCGTTCAGATATTGCAGAAGGGCACGCAAACTTGGGAATTACCAATATCGCAAGAGGAGTTTGCAGAAACGCTCACCTATGGTCTACGCGGCCTTCGATACGCTGCGATTGACGTTGATGACATGAGGCGGCTTATCGAGGTTCACGTCACCGTGTACGGACTGTCCCTTAGGGAAATGGAGGGCGCAAGGCGCTGAGATAGGGTCTGGATTCCTCTTAGAAACTCCTGAGCGGCTTGTAGGTGTTGATGTAGCTTAGTCGGCCTGCGTATCGCATGAGAATGTTGCGCAGCGAGATCGGCAGCCTCGAAATCCTGGAGGCGCGATCAGTCATCGTCTTTACATGATGGATGCGGTTCATTCGAAGCCGGGTGAAGTCATCGCCCACGTTGAGAGCATCGCCACTCGTTGCTAAAAGCTCGGCCAATACCAAGCCATCTTCCAATGCAAGTGCGCCACCTTGCGCCCAGACGGGAGCTGTTGCATGAGCCGCATCACCGATGAGGATTGCCCGGCCGCGGCTCCAACTGGACATTCTCACTTCGGTTAGGGGCGATCTCAAGAGGGCTGCGTGGCTCGCGAGCGCCGCCTCAACCGCGTCGCGAGGCTCCCGCGGAAATACCTTGATATGGCGCAGCAAGTTTGCAGGATCGCTTGACTGGCCCTCATCATCGGGGATTGTCGCCCAGCAATAGATTTCGTTTGGCCCAACCGGTATGAGCAAAACGAGTGCATGCTCTCCCATCCACACAGTCCAGCAGTCGACCCCGGGATTTGGCGCAAGAAAGCGCCAGCTGGCCTGTCCCAATTGAGAGACCGAGGTTTCGATCCCGGGGAAACACATTTTCCTGACAATGGAATGTACGCCGTCAGCTCCGACAAGATACTTGCCGGTTAGATTATCACCGTCGGTGGTGCCGACGGCGACGGATCGCTCCGATGTGCTCACCGATGCCACCGCACATTGTCGCCGGATGACCCCTTCCGGAATTCCCTCACTCAGCATCGAAGCAAGGTCCGAGCGCCGCATGCATTGCGGTTTATTGTCATCGCCCCAGAATCTGGCCTCATCGACTTCGAATAGCAGTCTTCCAGTTGAAGAGCGATACTCTCGCCGCTCGACGGGGACACCGTGTCGGCGCACATCACCTATCCCGAGCTTCCTGAGGGCCGCGATGGCATTTCCTGGCAGGTTGATCGCCAGCCCGGCGTCAGGCAGGCTCGGATAGCGCTCGAGTGCGACAACCTCGACGCTGCGTTGCATCAGTTCCCGCGTCAGTGCCAAACCCGCTATGCCGGCGCCAACGACAATCACCGCGTCTTCGTTTGCATGATCGGTCATCGTTCTCATCCTCTCATCGGCGGGTAACAGGAACCCGATCCTCTTCAGCGTCACGGACGGATCTCGCCCTCCGAGACTGTTTCATCGTGGTGACGTAGACGTCGTCAGGATGTCCCAATGACAATCTCGATCAGATTGGGTCGACCGGAGCGCAAACCGTTTTTTATCGCCGGCTCGATCTCGTCGACGTGGGTGACGCGTTGAGCTGTCACTCCGAAAGCGTTCGCGAGCGCAGGAAAATCAATCGACGGGTGCGTGAGTTCCATCCCCGCAATCGTCGAGTTGCCACCTGTCTCGTAGCCTTGCGCGACCGAATATCGTTTGAGGATATTATACTCGGAGTTGTTCATCACAACGAAAGTGACAGGAAGCCGTTGCTTGGCGGCAGTCCACAGACCCTGAGGCGTGTAAAGAGCCGAACCATCCCCGACCAGGGCCACGACAGGGCATCCTGGCGATCCGAGGGCGACCCCGACTGCGGCCGGCAGACCCCAGCCGAGGATCGCGCTACGCATGAAGAAGTAGCGGCGAAAGCTGGCCCTTTGCAGGAATTCCCTGACATGCAACATGGTCGCCGGCGCTTCATCGACCACGATGACGTCCTCGTCTAGAGCGTTTAACACTGCGCCCGCTGCAACGAACGGGCTGATGGGTACGCTTCCGTGTTGTTCAGCGAACCGTTCTGCCAAGGACGCCAGCCGCGCCTGTCGCTGGGTGCGCGCGATGGAGAAAATAGCCGCGACAGCCTCTCGATGTTTTTCCATCTCCTGCAGCAAAAGCGGAAGGAGAGCGCGCAATGACGGCTTGAGACTGCCAATGCAGGCGAGTTCCGTAGAGTACGTCCGCCCGGCTTCGCTCCCATCACTGGTAATTTGATAAAGCCGGCAGTCTGTGGGTAATGCGGAGCCCTCGCTGTAGAGATAGGAAATGAAGGGATTATCGCCCACGATTAGGACAGCGTCGAAATCTGAAAGCAGGGTTCGCATCGCCGAAGCTGTTGTCGGAAGATTAGCCTTCCACAAGGGGTGTGAGGGCGGAAAGGAGATCCCTCCGGGCCAGGACGGCCCGTAAACGGGTGCGCCGAGAGCTGCGACAATCTCGATAAGCTCATCACCGGCCTTGCCTGCATCGACCTCATCGGTTGCGATCACGGCAAGGCGCCCTGGCTGGATGCTCGCCATAGCGGAGGCAAGGTTGCGCAGCCCGCTTGCAACCGAATGCCGATCTATGGACGACGGCTCCCCAGCAGGTTCCGAACTTATTCCGGTGAGGACGTCAATTGGCAATGACAGGAAAACCGGTCCGAGAGGTGGCGTCAACGCGGCTTCGATCCCTCGCCGAACGAGTGGTGCAACCTGGTGAGGATGAAGCGCTTCCCGTGCCCACTTGACGGCTGAATTGGCCATTCCAATTGCATCGCCGTAGAGGAGCGGATCACTGAAGCTATGGCGCGTATCCTGTTGACCGGCGGTAACCAGCATCGGGGTCTTTGCGATCTTGGAATGGAGTAGCGCGCCCATTGCGTGCCCAAGACCACCGGCAGTGTGAAGGTTTACGAAAGCGGCCTGACCACTCGACTTGGCATAGCCGTCTGCCATGGCGACGACAGCCGCTTCCTGGAGCCCCAGCACATAATGGATCTCGGGAAACCGTCGCAGTGCATGCATGATCGGCATTTCGGTTGTGCCGGGGTTGCCGAAGATGTGCTTGATACCCGCTTTTGAAAGCGATTCCAGAAGCAGTTCTGACCCTGTTGTCACTCATATCTCCTGCATCATCATCACTCGATCTGCACGTCATGCGCAACTCTTTCGTGCCGAAATCGGTCGCACCAATAGGCAGACGATCGCGTTAACGCAACCGCTAGACTGCTCTTTTCAGAGCCGTTTGACATTGACCCTTACCGGTTGGCCCCAGGCTGCCGCCGCCGGTGGCCCACCCGTTTTCAGCGTTATCGGCACCAAACGCCAACTCTTCTAAGCCGCTGACAAAAAATACCTTTTTGATGACGCAGCGGTTGGAAGCATGCGCTTTGCGGCATCATCTCGCTGGCATGGACTGTGTCATCCGCACGGCGCGAGTGTCCCTGCTGTGACGACAAATCAGCGCCGGACTTTGCGAAGCAATATTGGTAGTCAAATGCGGGAAATACAACTGACCGCAGATGCGCGCGAAACAGGCGCGAAGCAGGTGCATGGCGCTCAATGCAGGTAGCCGACCCGATACGAGTATCCATGGCCACGACGACACGATGTGGGCGAAGCCTGCTGCAAGGAAACGTGAGATATGATTGACCATATTGGGATTCCAACGCGCCGACTGGAGTTGATGAAGACGTTTTATGAAACGGCTTTGGCGCCGCTTGGATATGAAAAAGTCTTCGAGCACGAGCAGGGTGCCGGTTTTGGACAGGATGGCGAGATCGCCCTGTGGATCGTTGCCACGGGTTCGGACAGTAGAGGCGTAAACATCGCGCTTCAGTCGCAGGACCGAGTTGGCGTCGTCCAGTTCTACAACGCTGCAATGGCAAACGGTGCTTCTAGCAATGGGGGGCCGGCGCTACGGCCGGAGTTCCATCCCGATTTCTTTGCCGCTTTTGTGATCGATCCCGATGGCAACAACTTGTCAGCAATCTGCAGAACGGGTGAATGACGAACAGGTTGGCATAATGGGAAGCCTGGTGAGCTGAGCGTCTTTTCATTTTTTCGCTGAGTGGGGATCGCCAGTCAGCGCACATATTTCGTTGTTCGAAACCGCTTGAGCAGTCTGCCGATCCCGGACCTCGCCTGGTCGCAACCGAATTTCGGCCGGCTTTTTGACCTCGTAACTTTAGGAGAACCGAATGGCCATCGACCCCATCCAGAAGACCGGAAACAAGTTGGAAACGGACAACCAAGCCCAGACCAAAAATATGCTCAACTATAACGGCTTTCTGAGACTTTTGATTGCCCAGATCAAAAATCAGGATCCTACCGCCCCCACCGACCCAGCTCAACAGCTTGCTCAGCTAGCCAGCTTTTCGCAAGTTGAGCAGACGGTCCAGGCGAACGCGAAGCTCGATTCTCTCCTGTCGTATTCTTATCTCCAAAGCGCTCAAGGCTACGTTGGGAAATACATCCAGGCTCCAGGGGATGACGGAGCGAAAGGCATCGTCAGCTCCGTGAAGATCTATTCCGACGGAGTTATCGCCACTCTTGAGAGCGGCAAACAGGTCCTCATGGGGCCGGGCGTCGTTGTACGTAACGCGCCGCCTGACGATTCTACGAAAAGCTGATCTTTCCTCGACCGAAGCGGTCGGCGCCACTGCTCAAGCCTGAACGACGGCCATGAGCAGGTCTGTGGCCTTGTTGACTGACATCAACTGTTGCTGCGATCTTATAACCGCTCTTTCGCACCGGCGACTTGATGGCGAACGGCCTCAGAGCTGCCCTCAAGCAATGACGGGCAACAGCTCAAGCATCTGGCCTGCCCAAACGCGAAAGCACGAACTGCTTGAACGCCTCGATGGCGACAGACTGGTGTCCATCCACAGCAGTATAGATAAAGGCCGGCCAGGAGAAATTATTCCATTCCGGCAGAACCTCGATCAACTTCCCCTGAGCAAGCAGATCTTCGGCTACAAAGTCGAGCAGACGCACAATGCCGTAGCCGCTGAGTGCTGCTGCAACAAGGGAAGGTGCGTCATTCAGCGTCAATCCACAACTGGGTGCCACAGCCTGCTGCTCGCCGAGTTCGTTGACAAAGTTCCAAATGTGCGGCTTGCCGGTCTTTTCGTCTATCATGCGCACACATCGATGGTTCTTTAAGACAGCGTTAGGGTCTTCAGGCATCCCGAAACGCTCGATATAAGACGTGCTGGCGCAGGTGACGACCCGAGTACGAAGCAACAGCTTCTTGTCGAGATCTTGCGCTTTCGGTTCGCCGAAACGGATCGCAGTGTCGACGCCCTCCAGGAGCAGGTTATCTGCCCGGTCCCGAACGAAGAGATCAACACTGACCTGCGGGTGCTCCAGGAGGAAATCAGGCAAGATTGGTATCAAGAGATAGGGACCCAAAGCGCCGTCGGTCGAGACGCGCAGGCGTCCCTTGATGTTCTGCGGCGTGGCCGGTGTTGCAATACGACCCAGCGCCTCCAGCATCGGTGCCGTTTCCTCAAGAAATGTACGGCCCTGGTCTGTAAGCTTAATGGCACGCGCGTTACGGTCGAACAGCCTCATCCCGATGCGGTCCTCAAGCCGTCCAATGGCTTTACCTATGCCGGAGCGCGACAGACCAAGCTGCTCACCTGCCCTGACATAACTTCCCGTCCGCGCTACCGCTACAAAAACTGTAATGCCCGCAATAATCCGTCCATCAAACAGCAAAGTTTCTCCTTTGAGATATAGATAATATGGGGTCGCTCGTCGCAATTGATCACGAGGACAGCAGTATTTCTGTAGACCGGCAAACCGGAAGTCAAGCTTCCCCTCCCCTATATGCCAGTCCGAAATGCTGTCCATTGTCCTAATTCACCAAGACCGCATCCGCTTGAAGCGTTGCAGATCCCAAAGGCTCGCAGCGCTCACACACTCTGATATGGACGCCAGTTGGATGCTGCAATCATCCTCAAAGTCGTTGATTAGAAGGCCGCCATGTGAGGCTGAAACGCACCGGCAGGCACCGGCCTTTCTTTCACCGATTGATGGGCTCACGTAACCGACCCTCAAATGTCCACGCTGCGATGACATTTCGGCGCGGAACGCTTGAGGGGGTTATGGTATTTTTTTGCCGTCCGGCAGTTGCTGCTGCGTAACCTCCTGGAGCCAAGCGTGGAACAAAAAGCTAAGCGGTCCGAAGATAAGGTTGGTCAACCCCCTGACCCCGTAACGCGAGCCGCTTCTGGTCAGCCTTGCTAGAGTCCTGACGTCCTTCATAAGTCCTTAATCCCCGGCTCCGCCTGGGACCTATCCAAAATACATGAAAAACCATTCGGAGCTCATCATGGAACCGTTGAATTCCTGTACAAGAACGGCTGCCAATCCGGAGCCCAATGAACGATCAGATCTTTCTGTACGAAAAGATGTCTCACAGGAGCGTGTCGATGCGCCTTTGAAAGTTGTCGGCGCAGCGAAATACACCGCAGACCACCAGCTCGATCAGCTCTGCCACGCAATCGTCGTTTCGAGCGCGATTGCAGCGGGCCGTATCGTCTCGATCGACGTGGAAGCTGCCCTGAAATGCCCTGGAGTGCTCGGTGTCGTCTCCCATCTGAACGCGGCTGCTTTGCGAGGCGCTCCGCCTCCCTTCTGGCCTACCGCACCTGAAGAGTTGCTGCGGCGAGCCGACCACGGCGCATCCTTGGCATTGGCAGACGACAGGGTGCGACATGCCGGCCAGGCAGTCGCAGCGGTGGTCGCCGATACGCTCGAAAATGCCAGGGCCGCCGCACGGGCTCTTGTCATCGACTATGCCGAGGATCTGCCGCTTGTCGACCTTGCCGCAAATGCCGGCGAGGCGGTCGAGCCGCGCACGGGACAGATCCCAGGAGGAGAACCCGCAACGTCCAGTAGGGGCGACGCTGATCGCGCGTTTGCGTTAGCGCCGGTTGGGATAAGCGCGACCTATAAATCATTGGCCGCGCACCATAATCCAATCGAGGCGCCGGCTACGATTGCTCATTGGCAAGAGGGCAAGCTCACTGTCTATGACGCCAACCAGGGCCCTCATGTCATCGCGGCAGCCTTGGCAAGCGCGTTTGGTATTGAAAAAAAAGACGTGCACGTTGTTTCCAAATTCGTCGGCGGCGCTTTTGGCTGCAAGCTCCAGCTTTGGCCGCACGGATATATCGCGGCTCTTGCCGCGCGCCTGGTGGAGCGGCCCGTCAAACTGGTCCTGACCCGTCCACAGATGTTCACCGGGATCGGACACCGGCCAGATCTCATCCAAACTGTCTCGCTTGGCGCAGACCTCGACGGGAGACTTGTTGCCGTCAAGCATGAAGCTGTCGTCCAAACAGGCATCGTCGACGAATATGTGGAAGGCTGCATTGGACGCACTCGAACCCGTTATGCCTGTCCCAACGTCTCGGTAACCACCCGCTTGGCCCACCTGCACTTGCCTGCTGGCACCTCCATGCGTGCTCCAGGAAAAAGTACAGGGTCGTTTGCTCTCGAAAGCGCAATGGACGAACTTGCTGTCAGACTGGGTATGGACCCGGTTGAGCTTCGCGTCAAAAACTTCGCTTCTGCTGATCCCGATTCTGGAAAGCCATGGTCGAGCACCGCCCTGCTGGAATGCTACAAAGCCGGTGCAACGAGGTTTGGCTGGCGCTCAGGGGGTGAACGCCGAGGGGGCCGAGATGGCCGCCTCCTGATTGGTCACGGAATGGCATCCGGTAGTTACCCTCGCTACGCGTCCAAGGCGACGGCGAAAGTCGTCCTTCATCGATCCGGACACGCAGTCATTGAAACAGGCATTTCAGAAATTGGGACGGGCAACACCACGGTCATGCCCCGCATTGTGGCTGAGGCGCTCGGTTTGCGGCCACAGGATGTTGAACTCGTGTTTGGCGATACGGATCTTCCCTTCGCTCCACAAGCGGGAGGATCACGGATCGTGGCAAGCGTCGGGCAAGCAATCCTGCGCGCTTGTGAGGATCTGAAGTCAAAGAGCGCGTTGCTAAACCAAGATCTCGAAATCAGCGGTCTGAGCCCTCTTGCAATTCTGCAAAACACCAATGTCGATGCAGTGGAGGGCTATGGCGAATGGTCACCTGACGGTCCTCTTCCCGTAAGCGTCGAGAGCAACGCCGCTCATTTCTGTGAGGTGGCGATAGATCCTGACTTCGGGTCGATCCGGGTACGCCGGTTCGTCAGTGCCGTTGACATCGGAAGGGTTTTAAGCCCGGTCACAGCGCGGTCGCAGATCCTCGGTGCGGTAACGATGGGAATCGGTCAGGCGCTTTGGGAAGGAACCCACATCGACAATCGGTTTGGCCGATACATCAACACGGACCTAGCCGAGTACCTCGTTCCAGTGAACGCCGACATCCCGGAACTGGACGTGCAGTTCGTCGGACAACCGAACCCCGCTACCGGCGTGATGGGAGCCAAGAGCGCCGGAGAGATCGGAATGGTCGGCGTTGCTGCTGCCATAGCGAACGCGGTGTACGACGCGACGGGGTGCCGGCCGCGAGACCTGCCTATTCAGTTTGAAGCACTCAACTACGAAGGAGCAACCCAATGAAACACTACCTTCTCTTCCTTGATTTCAGTGAAACCTATGAAGCAAGACGACCGGAGTTTCGCGACGAACATCTGACCAAGGCTTGGGCAGCTGTCGATCGCGGTGAGCTTATTCTTGCAGGCGCTCTTACCGATCCGCTCGACACGGGCGTCATTTTCTTCAAGGGGGACAACGCGGAAGTGGTCGAGAAATTCGTGAAGGAGGATCCCTACATCAACAATGGTCTCGTTCGCAGCTGGCGCATTCGCGAATGGGCAACTGTCGTGGGCAATGAAGCATCCTCGATAGTGCGGCCGAAAACATGAGCATCGATATCAAAAGGGAAGTGACGGCCAGCGCCGGCACGCTCGGCGTGTGTTTTACGGTCAACGGTACCAAGCACCGGCTGGAAGTCGACCCTCGGATGACACTGCTTGATGCGCTGCGGGATGTACTCGGTCTTACGGGAACCAAAAAGGGTTGCGACCAAGGGCAGTGTGGAGCCTGTACCGTGCTTGTCGGCGGGCGCCGGATGAACAGCTGCCTTTCGTTTGCAGTGATGCACGAGGGAGATGAGATTAGGACCATCGAGGGCTTAGCCTCTCAATCAACCCTCCATCCGATGCAGGCGTCATTCGTCAAGCACGACGGACTGCAATGCGGCTATTGCACCCCCGGCCAGATCTGCTCTGCAATAGGCGCACTGGATGAACTCAATCGCGGCGTGCCTAGCCATGTGAGCGAAGATCTCAACCAGATTGCACCATCGGACGAGGAGATCCGCGAGCGGATGAGCGGCAATATCTGCCGATGCGCCGCATATCCCAACATCGTTGCCGCGATCCGTGAGGTCATGGAGAGACAGCCATGAAGCATTTTAGTTACGAACGGGTATCCACTCCGTTGGAAGCCGCCAAAGCTTTTGAGCGAACCCCAGGCGCACGCTACCTGGCAGGGGGGACAAACCTCATCGACCTGATGAAGCTCGATATAGAAGCCCCGGAACACTTGGTCGATATAAACCGTGTCGGGCTTGACGCTATAGAGCATACTTCGGATGGCGGTTTGCGCATTGGCGCACTTGCTCGCAATTCAGATGTCGCGACCGACGAAAGGGTACGCCGCGACTACCCCGTTCTCGCCCGGGCGCTGGTCTCGGGTGCATCCGGGCAATTACGAAACAGAGCTACCGTCGGCGGCAACTTGCTGCAACGCACGAGGTGCGTCTACTTCTATTCCGGCGATCTGCCATGCAACAAGCGTCAGCCGGGCTCAGGCTGTGCCGCACTCGAAGGAATGTCGCGAGGCCTTGCCGTCATCGGAGGAAGCGACGCCTGTATTGCTACTCACCCCTCTGACATGGCAGTTGCGCTGCGGGCTCTGGACGCTGTCGTCGAGACAATCCGCCCGGACGGGAGCAAAAGGGCACTGCCAATTGCCGAACTGCATGTGCTGCCCGGCCAGACGCCTCATATCGAGACGGTGTTGGCCCCAGGAGAGCTTATTACCGCGATCGTGCTACCAAAGCCGATCGGGGGGGCTCACCGCTACCTCAAACTTCGCGACCGGGCCTCATATGCGTTCGCGAACGTCTC